>Ga0209916_1000040_pt1:22500-326054 | contig 326054 bp, 305 predicted proteins | sample ThiBio_1000_plan_FD_183956 | JGI IMG/M metagenome (GOLD analysis project Ga0209916, IMG submission 183956) | Wastewater bioreactor microbial communities from Cape Town, South Africa - Thiocy_solids_2 (SPAdes) | ecosystem: Engineered > Bioreactor > Thiocyanate-remediating >... | reverse complement strand
CATGCTTCAGGCGCGGCGTGATCTGCGAAAGATCGGCGAGGCCCAGCCCCTCCTCAATCTCCGCCAATGCGCCAAGGGTGAGAACGAGGGTGTAGTGTTTGCCGCCGGCCGTCAGGGCGGCTTCGCCCCGGATTCTGTTGGTCATCTCAAACCGCCGTGAAGCTGAGCGCGCCGGCGGAGGCGAGCGTGAGCGACAGCTTCACTTCGCCGTCGAACGGGCCATCATATTGCAGCGCCGTGATCTTGAACGGGCCGGTGACGGTGCCGAAATCCGGAATGACGATCTGAAAATCGGGACAGGCCTGATCGAAAAATGCCTGGCGCAGCGTTTCGTCCGAACCGGCATCCTTGAACACGCCATTGCCGGAGATGGTGGCGGATTTGATGCCGCCGGCCAGAAGCTCCCGCCACATGCCGGTGGAGGGGCTTTGCACATTAAACCCTGGTTGACGCGAATATTTGTGCAGCACTGCACGTTTTTGTGCAGGCACTTGGAGTTGTCGCTTTTTGGACCGGATAAGTCTCGAGAAGGCGCATTGATAGAGCCGAGCATTAGCGTCGAGAGAAAAGTTAAAGCCCTGGCTAACTCGCCAGGGCTTTGCATCTCGATAGGTATTGTTCTGTCGTGACTAACTGTGTTTTAGGCCGCGCCCGCCGTAGGAAATGTCATGTTGCCAGTTGTAAGCTGGCGCTCCGCTCCAAAATCCCTTGCAGGCATCAAATGGTCCAGGTCGAGTCCTAACTCAAACATGGCGGAAATCAGGCAACAGATATTATGGCAAACAATTTTACAGAGTACCTCATTCAGCGCGGCTATTTCCGTTTTGCTGCGAACCTGTCCACCGAATTTGGATTTGATCATGTGGAATACGGTCTCCACATTGCTGCGTTGGTGATAAAAAGCTAAAAACTCCTCGCGATGGTATTGAAAAAGATGGAACATCTTTTCCCATAGCTTCTTTCCCATCTTGTATTCATCTTTCCGTGAGCGGCCATTTCCGGAACCCGTATGATTGGACTTGAATAGAATATACGGAGTGATTTGTCGCTGAGCTACAAAGTCGTAATTCTTTTTCGATGCATACGCTTTGTCTGCGCAGACGGTCTTTACATCGAAGTTTTTTGTCGTTGCTTCTACGAGTTGAGGAAATTGTCTGGAGTCACTGGCGTTTTTGCCTTTGATAACTGCCGCAGTGATAATGTGACTTTCAACTCCACACATGACATGCACTTTCGTCCATGTATGCTCTTCTTTGTCTTTCGCCGATTTGATGTCGAACCAGCGGTCATATTTGGAGCCTGTAAATCCCGAAGAGTCTACTGCAAATACGTCTTCATAGTTCGTAAGTGGTAAGCTTGCGAGTGTGATAAAGTTCAGGAGAACATCTGTCATTCTGGGATCGTTCAATGCATTGGTTACGGAGTTGAAATGAGGGGCGCACGAAATAAACCCTGCATTCATCGCCGCCCGAACATCCGAAGCAAAGCGCCTAGAAGACAAGCCTTCATACTGCTTATAGCAAGTCAGGAATGCGGCATCAGGGAGTGGAATGCGAGGTCGTCCTGCGTGTTTTAGCTCTTCGTCTGTGATGGTGTCGCACAGCCCCGCAAGTAAACGCATGAATAGGTCTTTCTCTTGCGTTTGGGCGCGATTGTAGTTGGACCAGTCCTGACCATAAGTCTTGGTCTCCTTTTCGACTGGAGGCAGATGTGGTGGATCGATAAGTTGAGTTTTTGGGTATTCAGTTTTATAAATCACGGCGTGGATGTGTTTGCACCGGCGACCATTCGTGCCGAAATCGGGGCAAGTGCAGCTTTCTCTATTTTTCTTGAGCGTCACTTGGTATTTGACGCCCGTCTTGGTCCGCGAAGGCACCAACCAGACACCACTCTTTTTAGTGATGTGGCCGTACCGCGCGATTTCCCAACCCTGCACCGCTTTGCGGTCCATACGCTGCTCTCAAAGCTATACCTAATAGGTATGTACCTATTGAGTACAGTTGAGTCAATGCCCTCTGGTATATTACCAATGCGTCGCAACAACGGGTAGGTTAATGGGCATGCCAAAGGTGCAGCTTTGGGGCTATCGGTGCGAGCGGTGTGGCCATGAATGGCTGCCTCGCGATAAGAGTCAGGAGCCGAAGGTCTGCCCACACTGCAAAAGTCCTTACTGGAATAAACCGAGACAGAATCCTCATCCTCCAAAAATAAAGGATAAAGAATCGCCAGCCAGGAAGTCTATGAATAACAAGTGAAGCGACCATTATCTCTCTGTTTTTACTACATATTACACCCCTTAGACATGTATCCTCATTTCGCGACGGCTCTCCGCGCGATTTCAAAAATCGATAGGGACGATCGGCTCCTGCATCAGCATCAGCTAGTGCGGAAAGGGCGAGGCTCGCTCATTCTAAGCTCTCCCGACCCAGGCCAATACTTTGGCCTCAGAAGTTAATTCTGTTAATCATTTCCCAGTGAAGCTGTCAAGAAATACGACATTTTATAAGATATCAGGCCAAGTTTTCGATACATTCTGTCAACAGACGACGGACAAAACCAAATTTCTCGGCTCTCAATCGGATTTGCCATCATCAGCGATGCGCGGCACTGAGCAGGCTCTTTCGATGTCACGCCTCTGCGCCCAGTAACAGCATCCCACTTTTTTACGAAGACGCAGATGCTGGCGATTGCCAAGGTCTTGCATATGACGGTGCCGTCAGCGCCTGGCGTAGCTGCGGCGGCTGCATACAAAAACTTGCCAAACCCTCAGGCACCGCGTCGGTTGGGCGCTTCTGGCTGAAGTGATCGACAGCCAGAACGAGGACGTTGCCGCGATCCGCGAGCATATCGGCGAAGTCACGAGAGAATCCGGAGAGATCACCGGGAAGCGACCGCGATAGTTGAAGAACATCGAAACCTCGCCCATGCCGGTCAATCCTTTGAAGGGATGGTAACCGTCCGCTGACAGGCATTGTGAGGGTTTGAGACAATTAGGGCGTGAGCCGATGTATTTTTTGTAAGGAAGCTGCCGCTTGCGTTGCTTTACCTTGTACCTCGGAATAGTACCCCCACGGGGTGTGGGGATGCTGACGTGGGGCAAATTGTTCATTACGAAGTGCGGCCGCTGTCGATTTATGAAGTTGTACAGCACACGGTCGACGTGAAAACGGGTCAGCAATCGGTTCATCGCATTGGCATTTTTGGCGGTCGCGATGAGGCTGAGAATGTGGTGCAGCAATTGACGGCCGTGGCCGAACAGGAAGCGGGCGATAGCCTGGTCCCAAGCGACCGAGCATACACCAGATAGAGCAGATTCTGGGTCGGGTAGCTGCTTGGCATAATTCCTCCCCCAACGGTCATAACTAGGCCCGGCTTTGGGATATCACTATCCAGCTGCGAGTGGACGGTGTTGGCGCAGCGCCCGATATGTTGAAATTTCCGCTGGAGGCGCAGGCTAAGATACGCGGCGCCAATGCGCTATCACTCCATAACGATGCAGCATGATTTTGACCAAAGAAAATTAGGGGCGCCGAGATATGTGGGGCATACCGATAGTGTTTGGTGTTATCGTTTGCGTAATAGCCATCGTAATCACTATATCAAAGAATATGGTTACAGAACCAAGATGCACCCTCTGCGGTAAGAGGCAGTTCTGCGCAGCCGAGGACGATCCGACGATACTGGTATGTGCGCACTGTTTGCATAGCAGAGACTAGTACACGATCAATAGGACAGTGGGCATGCCATCAGTTAAGATCACCTGATTTCACCGGCGATAGTTTTCCTACACGCATAATTGCGTATGCGTGTATGGCTAAACTCTATTGAAACTATCGCGATAAGGTATCCTACACTTAGCGCGTTCCATTGTTTCGGTCAGCCACGTCAGTAGCGGACCAATCTCCGGCATCAAAGGAGCGGCAAGCGTCAAGACAGCGAAGAGATGTCCCATATACGCTTCAGATGGTACTTGTAGGCTGCCGTCCGGCGAGTCTGTAAAGCCATTTAGCTCCGCAAGCTCTGCCCAGTCTTTTGCTGGCTCAATTGCAATTGCAAACGAGTCTCCGACTGCAAATGGGATAGACCCCACATTGACCGTAAAGCGTGGCCCATATCCGCTACTGTATGGCTTTCCTACTGTCCCTTTGCCCGGCGCATCATGCCGTCCGTCAGGGCGGGTAACCCTGAATGTCTTGTCGTCAACAAAGATGAGTCTATAGGTACCAAGAACCGGCGTAGCACGCTCTCCGTACCTGCCGCTTTCCACTATGCTCCCGTTACCTTTGTTGGCCGTTTGCTCTAGGAAGCGTTGGGAGTACCACTGGGCATAATAAATTGTGGGATGCGTTCGCGGCCAGCCTGACGTCCCATTGACCCGATTGATATCTGACTGGATTTTCCAATCGAGAACCGGCCGCCATTCCGGAAACCGCCCGATGCGTTGCATCATGGCCAGCACACCGCAAAGGTAGTCCTCCTGCCACCAGCCCATGGTCGTGCGCGATGTGCCGGAGAAGAAACGCTGTGTCTTCGCATCTGAAGCGCGAACAAAGCCGGTCATGATCCAGGACAGATTTCGATCCAGCACATTCTTCCAAAACGACTTCGGCAAAAGCATCGTGGATTTGATCTGATCTGCCGCAAGATAACAGAACACGACGGATCGAAGCATCCAGGCATAGCCGCGTGTCTGGGCTTGGTCAAAAATATAACTTTTTCCCCCGTTCTGATTGTGCTCACCGCCCAGATAAAAGTTGATCTGATACTGCAGTTCCTCCGCGTGATACGGATCGCCGGTTGAAAGGAACGGTATGTAGGACAAGCAGGGATGATGGGCGTCCTCGGGCCTCAGAAACTTGCCCATATAGTTCTTCTCGTTTTTTATCACGAAAATCGGTGGGGTGGAGGTTTGCGTGCTGTAGGTCGTCGCAGTCGGCCAATCATTCCAGTTGAGAATAGCTTTTGTATGTGGATCATTGATGTGCCACGGCCCTGTGGCTGAGGCCTCCGCCCAGGCCATCATCGAGGTATAGGCCGTGTCATCACCGGTCGCCATGTAAGCAGATGTGATTTCCGGATTCTGTCCGATATCGCCACGCTCACCGGTTTGTCCCATAAATGGCGTAATACTCGAAAACTCCATCACCCAGTAAGGCGGTGCGGACTGCGGCATGCGGCCCGTAAGCGGGGTGGTTGCGTACTCCACCGACAGACCGGCCTTGACGATATCGGCAGGACTACGGACTCGCGGGCGGACATGACTAGCCCAGCGCCAGCGCGCCAGCCAGAAGTGATAGCCGACATCGACCTTATCCAGTGCCTTCCCATCTGCAAAAATTTCGAATGTGTATGGCCCCGTGGTAGCAGGGTCGCTGTGCAAGGGATCACCATAAAGAACCACGGCTTCAACGCGCTTGCTGTTCCGGTCCGGCCGCAAATAAATCGAGAACAGGCTGCCCGGCATGGCCACCAGAACATTGCGCTGTACAATATTGGCGAACGGCACGTTGAAATCGCCGAGGTCTCTGCCGTTCGCACCGGAAAATTCCTGTATCTTTCCATCGGGAAACGTCAGCTTCACACGCAATCGTGACGGATCGATACCTGGACCGCCGGGCGGAGCATCAGCCGCGGAGCTTGCCGTCATTGTCTGCTGAAACAGCGTAGCACCAGCGGCAATCGCGACACCCGCGGTATGAAGAAAACGACGCCTGGTATCCATCAAAAGCCCCCCAGCTACAATTCGCTACGAGCAGTACTAAAGCTCATCAGGACACTTTAACAATACTGTCCCGTGTGGTCTGGAAAGCTCCACGCTTTCGAACAGACGCCTTTTTGCTTCGCCAACCATTAACTCATACGGTTTTTAATACGAGCGCGCAGATCAAGCATTCCCACTCTTCCACAGTAATAGGCGATCTTCCACATGACGCGGTTCTGATCGGTGCGCTCTGGAAGGCTCCCATCTTTCACAACCTGAAATATGAGTCGCCGATCAGGGGTACTGCCGTTGCCGCTTGGCTCTCTATCAAATTCAGCCACCCGGATAAGTTCGATGCCATACTTGGTGCGCCATTCATCACAAGCTCTCTGTTCAGCGAAATTTCCTCCAGTAAATTCGTCGAACAATAACAAGGACCCAGAGCTTAACATCGGAGTAAGCCAGCTTAGAGCGACTGTAGTTGAAGAGTACAGGTCAGCATCGAGATGGGCGAACGCCACTTTCCCGATTTGATCTCGCAATTCGTCTGTACACGTTTGTTCGAAGTATCCTTTCACAAATTTCACACCGGAAATCTTAGGAACTTCACCGGCAAACATCCCAACGGGGGCATTCTCAAAGCTTTCCCGCAGGCCTTCAAAAGAATCGAGCGCAAATATCTTTTTTCTTCCGAATGGAGCAAGCCAAGACTTTCCATGACGCTGCAGAGCATGCTTGATAGCCCGCGTAGATGATCCATCCGCAACGCCAAACTCCACAATGTTGCCCGGGACTCTCAACGAAGCCTTGACACACATTTCCAAAATCTGCGCACGAGTGAAGAAGTTTGCCCGTGGGCCGATCCATTCCCAAGACCGCCGATGCGCTTCCGCATACCCATTCGGCGCTATCGTATTCATGATGATAATCCAGCTCTTCGTGTCACTCGGAATATCGAAGGATAATCACGCCTCAGACGATCCAGTACACTAGGAACCTTTCTGCCATACATGATCGCTCCACTCATGATATGGCCACCCTCTTGCGCAAAATCGGGAAAGTGATGCTCGACTCCTACTTGCGTAGTTCCGGCGGGGTCCATTTTTATGAAATCTCGATCTCTGGATGGTGATCCAGGAAAGAGGCGGCGGAAAAGGTCTCTATCAAGAAAGCAATCGAGCACAAGATGGTATCTGGGTTCGCTGCCGAGGTTGTTGGCCGCATGAACACATCCGTGATTAAAAAAGTAGAGACTTCGCTCTTCGTAGTGGAAACGTTCTCCATCCAAATAGACGAATGCTTGCTCGTTCGTAAATACCGGAAGGTGAAACCGCATGATATAGTTACGCTTTATGCGCGCAACATAGATCGACCCCTCCTCATGCGCATTTAAGGCAGACTTCATGCCCATGCCGTTCAGTCGAAGATTGCGCAGAGCAGGTCGGAAGAGACCTGCGAAACGACTCAGGCCTGGCAAATCTGGAAAAGTAAGATGCTTCTTCCTGCTGTCACCCAGATAGCCATAATCCCCTTTCGTATCAGAACTATTTCCGGTGTCATTGAAAAGGCTAAATTGCCGAACCTGGCCAGTAGGACGCGTCCAATTGGTGACGTGCTGCGGTGTTGCGACATCACTGGACCCAGCGTTCTCAATAATCCAAGAACATTCGGATTGAATTTGCCTAAACCAATGCTGCTCCAATTCCCCTAGGCGGAGCGTCTTTATTCCCCCCGCATGCTGATAGGCCTTCGTTATTCCGGAGACGAATTCGCCGTATCTCATCACTGCCTCTTGAAAACCCTGCCTCAGTGCTGACCTCGCATCTCGCTGTGACAGGTAGCAGTCGAAGCAGTTAGCCAAAATCATAAGTCAAAGATGTCACCGGCTACATTACTATCGCATTGTGGATTTGATGAGTATTGCCAGCCGCCAAACGCCGGTCACAGTAATCCATAACGTCTTTATAAGATATCTATGTCAGATATCTCTATGAGATAACTTGGGTTTTCAGCTTAACTATCGTCCTACTTGATCGTTTTTTTTTGATGTTCAATGGATTTATCTTCCGCATAACAAAACTCGGGTAGTGGTGGGGCATTAATGAACACTGGGGCAGTCAACCCTCTCAAGGGAGGGATCGATTCGTATTACGATATGGGCTCACAGGCGGCCCGTCTAACAATAGCCCTTTACGTTGCTGTTAGCCGAAAGAGCGAGAGCCGGGAGCGAAATCGATTACGTCAACCACGACGGCTCCTACGACGATTACTGGTGCAGTTCGTGGACATTCTAGGAATGTTTTTTCGCTCCACGGTAGTCTTCCACTTTCACCATTGGAGCAATCAGTCGTCCAACAAGGGGGATATTGCGATCAGGGAAGAGGTGCGAAGACGCCTGATCGATATTTTTCCCGAGTACGATATCGAGTTTCTCGAATACGGATGGGGTGAGCTTGATGAAAGCGCTGTAGTTACGATTAACTCCAGAGCTCAACTTTTTATGATCGCAGGGAGCGGTTATATCTTTCCACGTGACGGAGTGCTCCCGCAACGTCTCATTGATGATGCGCAGCAGATACAGCGTATTTCGATTCCAAAGGTTGCCTACGCAATCGGATGGAATTCATTGATCGGCGAGGATGCCCCTTTGGATTCCAAGAGCAAAGCCGTCGCCGACACATTGATGCGGAATTTAAACTTAATTTCTGTTCGAGACCGATTGGCCCAAAAGTCTCTTCACGACGCGTGTGGTATTATGCCTACGGTAATAGCAGACCCAGTCCTTTTCCACGCGTCACAACCTGGGAACCTAGCGCATAGTTCGAAAAGGAAGCCTAGCCGCATGGGAATTAACATTGCACTGCATGGCCCTTTCTCCGCCGCGAACGTCGTTCGTGATATTGATAAGTTTGCTGCCTTACTAAAAGCAATTCGTCGCAAGTATCGTCTCAAATTGCAGCTCATCTCTCATTCGAGCTCCGATCGAATCGTTTGGTGGCTACTTCTCGCCCGTGGCGTTTACATCCGTTGGCGTTCGGTCGGCGCATCACAATTGAGTTCAGTCTATAGCAACCTCGATTTTCACCTCGGTCAAATGATGCACTCAACCATATACGCTATGGGAGCAGGAGTGCCGACTATCGCTATCGGATACGATAGAAAGTTGAAGGGCTTCTTCGATCTGATGGAGTGCCCAGATCATCTGTTTGATGTTACCGATTGGGAGCCAGAACAGATTGAGAGCGCGGTCGAGCGCTTGATTGCTCGGGAAATTGCGATTCGCGAAAAATTAGAAATCGTCAAAACTCATCTCTGGTCCGATGAAAAAGAATTCCTCCGCGCGATACGGTCTCTCATTCTGAGAACGTATCCAACTAGGAATGTTAACGAGTACCGATCGCGTACGTCGGTTTCGTCGGTCAACTAGTGTACCTTCAGATGCTGAGGCACCAAAATGCTAATCCCCTGTGAGCGTGCCGGGAAGGCTGTGACTTCCCTGCCGTCCAACGCGCAGTCCTCGATCTATGGAAAACTGATTACCTATACAGTCGGCCTCGATGGTACCGATCATCAGGGTACCCCTGCCATAGAAGCTCTTCTGTCCAGGGTCGAGCGCCCCCTCGATTTTGGCGCGTGCATACCTGTTCTCGGAGACAGTTATGCAATGTCAGTTGTAGATACAGATCGTACCTTTGCCTATCTAGTTTCCGATCCATTAGCGACTAGGCCTATCTATTATACGGTAACGAGCAATGGCCCTGTATGGTCGTTCAAGTTAAAGGACATGTTGCCGCTGGTGGAGCATATTGAACTAGACAAGAGAGGTTTGGACGAAATCATTCGATATCGCTGGCTCGAGGAGGGTCATACATTAGTCGGCGGCATAAAACAGATACTTCCGGGGCATTATGTTTATCTTAGCCTCAATGGTCCGCCGCTCGAGCGACGATACGCACGAGTCGAGTTCCGGCCCAGCAGTGAAGTGAATTTCTCCAGCGAAGATGCCATCAGCGTAACGAGTAACGCCTTAGATGATACCTTGATTGACATTCGTAAGAGGCATTCTCGTATCGCTATACTATTTAGCGGGGGTGTAGATTCGAGCCTTCTACTCGCTAAGGCAAGAGAATATGACTTTGATAAGCTAGTTGCGGTAACAGCGACCTATCCCGAATTTCAGAACCCAGAAACAGAGCGGGCCATCCAGATTGCCAGCGATCTGAACGTTCCTATCAAGCTTGTATCTGTGGAAGATGAGTACGTCGCAAAATCGCTTCCAATGCTGTCTCTGCAACTAGAACGACCGTCAGCTTATGCCAACAATATCGTTCGAGCCAAACTCTTTGAAAGCCTCGCCTCTGAAGTGACGCTCGCGCTGACCGGGGAAGGGGCTGATGGCATGTTCGGTGGTAGCACAGCTGGTTCCAATGCAGTTAGCTATGACAGGCAGTTTAGGAAAATAGCCTGGGTGCCGAGCGCTTTGCGCGTGGCAATAGCCCCTCTGCTGCGAAACAGTACAAACCCAACATTGAACTCACTAGCCCGCCTTTTATCAAAGGATACATTGGCCTACGTTAGAAGCAAAGGCATGATGGATCCGCCTGATGACGCGAGTGCGATCAACGCTAGTGACCTGATACCATCTCTAAAGGCTTATCGCGAACTAAACGATATGCCCTACTATGTAGACTACGAGGGCTCCAGCGCTTCACTCTTCGCGCTATGCCAGAATCGCGGCTTACATTCTCAGAACCGAAACCAATTCTATTGCTATGCGCAATTAGCGGAACCCTACGACATTCGGGTTGAGCATCCCTTCGTTAGTCATTCAGTTGCCTCTATTGGATTAACACTTCCGGATGTACTGAAGGCGGATAGCAATGGCACAAAGCCGGTACTAAGAAAGCTCCTACTGAAATACCTCCCGCCGGAGGTTGTTTATGCAGAAAAGCTAGGCTTCGTGACCCCGTTCCAGCACTGGTTAACTGGCCCCCTTGCGCCATGGATTTCAATCCTTCAAGAAGAAAGGACGCTCTCTCGGGGGCTATTTAATTTGGATGCACTGCAGTCTATGACTGTCGATAGGGATCAGAATTTGTACTGGACGGCAATAGGCATAGAGATATTTCTGCGCCAATTTTTCGACGGCGATTTCTCTCTGCATTCTGCAGTAAACCGGTTCTAACGCGGTCGTTACGATGATGGAGCGGTACGCACCAAACAGTGAACTATTCGGCACTCGCCAAGAGCGTACCATTCTTGCGCTCCCGATATCCGGACGATCTGAATGTTGTATCTGCACATTGCAGACGTATTCCTGGGTCGTTGATCAACCTAGTTGACACTGGATTGATTCCATCTCGAACTGTCTTTCCATTCAAAAATGACCGGAACGACTTTATTGATTTCGGCCGGAACGCGCTGCGGGGCTCGATCTCAGATGCTAGCCCACTCACTTCATCCGAGGTCTTCAGAAGAGCAAACAGGGTGGAATTCTTTGCCCAAGCTTAACGGTGTAGTGCTTTATCGGCTGCGAGTGAACACCAAGATTCTGAAGCATACGTCAATCCAAACCATGGTACGCTTTGCAAAGCCGGCACTCCCATGACACGCAACGACACAAAACAAATAGCTGATGGCGGTTGGGGCAGGCAGATGCTGGCCGGGTCGATCTGGATGATCGCATCTCGTTGGGCTATTCGCCTTTCAGGCGTCATTAGCACCATCATTTTGGCTCGCCTGCTTGCGCCAAAAGATTTCGGCATAGTGGCAATGGCAATGATCGTTGTTGGTATGCTTGAGATACTAAGTCAAACAGGGCAGAAGCTAGCGCTCATTCGATTGGAAAAAATTGAGCCGGAGCACTACGACGCAGCATGGACCGGCTCTTTGCTTGTCGGTTTGGGAATAGCATCACTGATTTTTGTGGTCGCACCACTTTCCGATACCTATTTTCATGAGCCGCAGGCAATTGCTGTAATGTATTGCTTGGCCTTTCGTGCAGTTCTCGCGGGTGCGGAAAGTATCGGCATTGTGGATATCCGACGTGATCTGCAATTTGACCGTTATTTCCTACTTAATGTGCTGCCTAAATTGCTTTCTGTCATCATTACCATCGTCTTAGCAATCGCATTGAGAAGTTACTGGGCGTTGGTTGTGGGCATTTTGGCTGGCCAGTTTCTCCGAACTGCTTTGAGCTACGTTTTGAAACCTGTGCTGCCCAGATTCTCGCTGAAACGAATAGGGGACATTTGGGCATTCTCCGTTTGGTCGTTCGTGCGAGCGTTGGGTTCGTATTTTAATACGCAGATTGGTCTAATTGCCGTCGGCGGCGTAGCTGGTGCGTCAGCGCTCGGTCGCTTTTCGGTTGCGGCGGATGTGGCTACGAGCCCTTCAAGGGAAATTAGTGAGCCGCTTGTCGCTGTCCTTTATCCCGTGATGGCGAGATGGCAGGGTAACGTAGCCGAACTCAAGAGCATGTATCTTCGTACGTTAGGATGGTCAGCCCTGATATGCTTCTCGACCGGAGCGGGCGTGGCGCTTGTAGCATTTGATTTGGTTCATCTTCTTCTTGGTCCAAAATGGTACGATGTCGTTCCGCTGATTCCCTGGTTGGCATTGTCGGGCACCGCTGTTGGCCTGAGTACTGGCGCATATACTCTCTTCGATGCCATTGGCAGGCCGCACATTGGCGCAAGAATGATCTGGCTTAGACTATTTATTCTTGCTCTAGTCATGTTTCCGATCGCCTGGCAGACACATGATATTTACGCGATTGCAGTGGTGCAGTTCGTTGGCAACGTGCTATTTCTTCCGGGGCTGTTTGCTGCTGTGGGAAAAGCTATTGACATACACTATACTGACTATATCGCGGTGCTCTGGCGACCGTCACTGTCAGCGTCTGCTATGGCTAGTGCGATCATCACGGTCCATTCGGTTGTGCCGTTCAGCGGCGTCTTAAGACTGCTACTCGACTGCACCTTGGGCGCTTCAATTTTTTTAGGAGTATCCCTAACTTTGTGGGCCTCTTGTGGGCGCCCCGACGCCCCAGAAAAGGACCTCCTGCACATCTGTCGGGAACAGTTAAACGCTGTAACGCGTCGAATGGAATTTTCTAAAAAATTCTAGGCATAGTATTGTACGCGATGGCCAGCGCCCTCAAGTACTCCCGTCTATTATGGGAGTCTTTTCAAGGTTGGTCAGCAAGGGTGAAATATCTACTGGAAGTGGAGCTAAAGCGTCAGGGCCTTAGCTATGCCGACCTCGCGGAGCGCTTGCCAAACTGTTGATGTCAAAGACAACGGGCGAAATATCTCCAATAAAATCGCGAGAGGTAGCTTCACTGCGGTTTGTTTATGCAGTGTCTTGAGAAGGCGATTGATCGCAATGCCTTCGTCCAGATGGGAGCAATCAGTGTTCCGCGTGATGCGGCATCAAGCCAAACCCCAACGCTAACTATATGGTACATTTGGAAAATTCGGCGCTGGTCGGAATATTTGTGCAGAGCCATGAGTTTTTGTGCAGAAGCTCCCGCCGAGGCGATAAATGTGCAAAGCCCGGTGGAGGCATTGTCGGTGATGTCGATGGATTGCGCGTTGAAAGCGAGCGTGGTGGCGCGCAAACCAGCCACCGTGACGAAGTTTTCCGGGGACCCACCATCGCCAATTTTGACGAGCAGGTTCCGGCCCATTTGAGCGGACATGTGTTGATCCTTCTAATCTTGTTCGAGCAGGGCGCGGAAACTGAGCGTGGCGTGCCAGGTGCGGCCGTCATTGCGGCGCCCATAATCCGCGCCGAGAAAATAAGGCCCGGTCAGTGTGAAGCCGGAGGGTGAAAGCGCCGCCGCATCGAGCGCGGCAATGACCGCGGCGGCAATCGCCTTCACCTCCCCGTGGCCGGGTGTGCGCGACCAGATGTGAACGGTGAAACGATGAACGCTTGCCGGGCCGGTGACGGTGCCGGCATCGGTTTCGCGATCATCGCCCAGCACCAGATAAGGCATCGCGGCATGGCGCGGCACCGCATCGTAGAGGCGAGGCGGATTGCCGAGCACGGCCTGCACATCCGCATCGGCGGCAATCGCGCCATAGAGCGCGGCCTGCAAGGCAAGGCTTGCCGCGCTCATGGCCGGTCCTCACACAGCAATGTCATCAGCGTGGCAGGCGCCCCTTCGTCCAGCACCGCGACAATGGCGAGGACGCGCGAACCGATCACCACACGCTGACCCGCCACAACCGCTTCATTGCGGCGAAGCGTGATGCGAAGACGGGCCCGCGATTCCGCACGGTCGCCGTCGAACACCTCCCGCCCGGACGATGGCGAAACATGCACCCAGGCCGAAGCGATTGCGGCCCAGTTTTCGTGGAAGCCGCCGCTGCCGTCGGGATCGAGCGTGCGCGCTTCGATCACCGCGCGCTGGTTGAGCGCGCCGATCACAGCCGCACCATGCGGTAAGGCGCGAACGATGCCGGCATCGGAACGGCGCGGGCCTGATCGCCGCGATTGGCATAGAGATCGGCGATCAGGTCCAGAATGCCAGCGCGAATGGGGGCTGGAACATCCCCCGCCGCATCGCCATAGCCGGCGGTGAAGGCAATCGCGATGGCGTTCTGCGGCCGCAGATTGCCCGGCAGCGCGCCGTTCAAGGTGAGGCGTGCCGGAGCCGAAACAAGATCGGCGGACCACAGGCTTGCGTCGAGATCCGTCACCGTGCCGTTCTGGGCGCAGGTTTTGACAGAGGTGACCGCCTGTAACGGCGGCAACGGAATCCCGACGCAATTCGAATGCGGCCAGCGGTCAAGCCACAGCACCCAATCCTGGGTGATGAAGGCGCGGCCCAGATGCCATTCGGCACGCGCCCGCGCGGCCGCGATGAAGGTGGCAAGCAACGCATCGTCGTCATTGGTTTCGATTTTCAGATGCGCCTTCGCTTCGGCGAGCGTAACCGGCTCCACCGTTGGCGGGGTGATGAGTTCAAGCATATGTGGCCTTAAGAGATAGAGGTGTCATTCCCGGCCGAGCGATGCGGACGCGCGACGCTCGCCGGGGATGACAGGGTATTTACGACGCGCTGAATTTCATCAGCTTGATGGCTTCGAAATTCTGCACCCCGCCGCCGACGCGCTTGGTGGTGTAGAACAGCACATAGGGCTTCGACGAATAAGGATCGCGCAAAGTGCGGATGCCGACACGATCGACAATCAGATAGCCGCGCGCGAAGTCCCCGAAAGCAATCGAATAGGAGGCCGAGGCGATGTCGGGCATATCCTCCGCTTCCATCACCGGATAACCGAAGATGGAGGCCGCCTCGCCCGCGCGGGTGCCCGGCTGCCAGATATAATTTCCGGCCTCGTCCGTCAGCTTGCGCATGGCGGCTTCGGTCTTGCGGTTCATCACCCAATGGGCATTGGCGCGATAGCCCTGTTTCGGGGCATAAACGAGATCGAGCAGCGCATCGGTGGGCGCAGACGCGGCGAAGGCACCGTCACCACCGCTCAGCACATAACCGATCTTGTCCCAGGCCCAGCTTGCGTCCGCGACCTTGGTATAAGACAGAAAACCCTTCGGCTTGTTGCTGCCGTCGCCGGTGACGAAGGCGGTCGATTCCTGTTCCGCGAACACGATCTGCACTTCGGAAGCGAGCCATTGCTCGATATCCACCTGCGCATCGTCAAGCAGCGTCTGGGTCGCCGCCGGCATGGCGTAAAGCTCCATCGCCGGAAAATCGATTGCCGAAAGCGTCGGCGCGTTGGTGGTGGTGGGTGTTGCGGTTTCCGCCACCCAGCCGGACGCGGCACCAACAGAGGCGATGGGCTTGCGATAGACATTGCCGCCGATCTGGCGCACCGCGGCGATGGCGCGGATGGGCGAGGCCTTGCTCAGCACGCGGTCGATGGTCTGTTCGGTTTCGAGCGGCACGACATAGCCGCCATCGGCATCCGAACCGGCGGAAAGCGACTTTAATTCCAGCGCCGCAAAACCCGCCGCATCGCCCTTGCGGACATAACGGTCGAAGGCGGCCTTGCGTTCGCGCAGGCGGTCATCCGGCGCGGCCTTATACTCCCCACCGAGGGTAGGACGCGCGGCCGCCAGCATCAATTCATCGATCGCGTGTTTCTGTTCGTCCAGCGTGCGGTTGATGCGGTCGACTTTTTCGTCCGTCACCACATCGGCGCCACGCTTCTCGATTTCCTGCAGGCGGGCATCGTTCGCCTGTTTGAAGGCGTCGAAGGCCGAGAGAAAATCGGCAAACGCCTCCTTGATCTCGCGGGTATTGGCCGCGTCTTTGGTTTCAAGCGATTTGGTTTCCAGTTCCATTCCGTTCTCCATGGTGGTCAGGCACGCAGGCGCGCACTCGCCCGGCGCAGATCGCGGACAAGCTCGTTTCCCTTGGTGCCGATAGCCGTGACTTCACTTCCGTTCAGGAGCGGGAAGGTCACGACAGAGACTTCCCAAAGCTCCACTTCCAAAAGGCGGCGATAGCCGCTGACGGGATCGCGCCGGGCCCGCAAGGTGCGAAAGCCGATGGACAATCCGTTCAATGCGCCATCGCGCAACAGCGCGATGACATCGCGACCCCGTTCCAGATCGGTGAGCAGATGGCCACGGACATAAAGGCCGCGCGCATCCTCGCGGATTTCGTCCCACACCCCGATCGGTTCATGGGCGAAATGCTGATAGAGCATGCGCACCCGGGCACGCCCGCGTTTGCGCAGGGATTGCGCGAAGGCGCCGGGGGCGACGACATCGCCCGCGCCATCGGGCACGCCGAAGAGCGAGGCATAACCTTCGAATGCGTTGCGGCCCAGTTCGGTGAGGCGCGCGGGCGCGCTGACATGGGCGAGCCTTCGCCGCATGTGGTGAACAGTGACGGTCATCTGGTTCTTTCCCCACCTTCTTCGCGGCGGTCGAGCTTGGTTTCGATGCGGTCGAGCGTCTGGCGGATGGCGGTGACCTGCTCTTCCAGCACGGCGACACGCTCAATCGCGTGGCGGCTCGATTCCGTTTCGCGTTCGAGCACGGTGATGCGTTCCGCCGCCGAGCCCGCCCAGAACAGCGCGCCCGCGCTTTGCAACAAAAAAGCCGCCACGAGGGCGGCCGGAAGGCGGCGATCCAGCAAGGGCTGGATATGTTCAGTCAGGGTCATGACAAAACCTCGTCACCGCCTTCGACCGGTGAATAGCCGGCTGCCATGCGGCGTTCGTTGCGGGTAAGAAATTCCGCCTTGCTGAGACGGTCCCACACGCTTTCGCGTTCGATGGCCAAAGCCTCCACCGCATCGGCGTCGTAACCCACGCGCAAATTCTCGCCGAAGCGGGGACCGAGCCAATGGGTCAACCCTTGCGCGGTGCGCGCCACCAAAGGCAGCACGGTCTGGCGCCAGAAGGCGAGATTGGCTTCGCGGTAATTGGAATAGGTGTTGTCGCCCGGAATACCGAGCAGCATCGGCGGCACCCCGAAGGCAAGCGCGATTTCGCGCGCCGCGGCGTTGCGCAGGCCGGTGAAATCCATATCCGACGGCGTATAACTCATCGCCCGCCAATCGAGCCCGCCTTCCAGCACCATCGGGCGGCCGGCATTGGCGGCCCCCTGATAGGCATCTTCCAATTCATGCTTGAGGCGGGTGAACTGTTCGCCGGTCAACCCCGGCTGCCCATCAGGCCCCTTGTAGATCAGCGCGCCGGAAGGACGGGCCGCATTGTCGAGCAGCGATTTGGTCCAGTGCGCACCGGCATTGTGCACATCGATCGCGGTGGCGGCGGCCGAGATCGGCGAATAGCCATAAATGTCATCCAGCGGGTGAAACAGCGTGGCATGCAGCACGGGCAGAAAACCGGTGGCGGCATCGCGGCGGATGCGCCGCACCTCGCCATCCAACGTATAATCGTAACCGGCGGGCCAGCCGCGCGGGCCCGGCACCGCCTTCATCCGGTCGGGCCGCAGCACATGCAGTTCGCGCACAGCGCCACGCAACGACACCGCTTCGAGATAGGCGTTGCCCGCGCATTGCAGGAAGGCATACCAGCGTTCGAACAGCGCGGTGCCGGTGGCGCCGGGATTGGGTGCGGCAAGCAGCGTGAGCAACGGATGGGATTCGATTTCGGCCGTACCTTCGTACAGCAGGAAGGGGACGGAGGCCGCCCCTTCCGCGATCATGCGCACGCAGCGATAGGCAACCGCGTTCTGCATCACCCCTTCACGGGCGAGCGCGGAAAAATCGCGGTGGCCGGACCCTCCACCATTGCCGAGCAGCGACAGCGCGATGAACGAACCGGTGCCGGATTTCACTTCCGGAACAGTGGCGCGGCGGAACAGTTTTTCAAACATGGTCTAGAGACTCCTGATTTTCGGATCGGCGCTGCGCCGCATCGGGTAAAGATCGGTCAGCGCCCAGACCAATGCGTCCATCCGGTCCGGGCTTTTGCCGCTGCCGTCGTAAGTGCACATCTGGTCTTCCAGTTCGGGGAAAGCGCCGACGTGATGAATGCGGCCCTGTTCGTAAAGTGCGGCAATGGGGGCGGCGCGCACCTGTTTGCCGCGCGTCGCGTGCACCAGGCGCACCGGCAGACGCGCGTGCGCGTTCAGCAGCACGGAACGCACCATCTCGCCGCCCTGGTTCGCCTCCGCAATCACGCAATCGGCATCGAAGCGCTCATAGGCATTGGCGACGCGCGTGGCCCAGCCATTGGGCGAAAGACCGCCGGCGGACAGATCGGCGAGCACATAGCCCGCACGATCGTCCGCCCGGCCGGCGACAACGATGCCGCATTCATCGCCATTCGACGATGCGGGCGGATCGACGCCGATGACAAGGCGGACGAGCTTTTCGGGGACGCGCGTCCGCGCCCGCTCGATCCAGCCGCGTTGCCATAGCGCGGTCTCGTTGTCCTCAATCAGATCGGCCTCCAGTTCCTGGCGGCCAAGGCGCGTGCCCGCATAACGGGCCTGCATCAGCGCGAGAAAACCGGGCGCCAGATTGGCGGCGTTTTCGCGCGTGGTGCTTTGCGTCAATGTCACGTTCGGATCGGCAATCAGTTTCTTCAACGCTTCGATGTTGCGCGGCGTGGTGGTGACGGCGAGGCGCGGGTCATCGCCCAGGCGCAACGCCATCAACAGCATGTCGAGCGCGGCTTGCGGCTCCGCCCATTTGCAGAATTCATCGGCCCAGGCGGCATCGAACTGATGACCGCGAATGGAATCCGGTTCTTCCGCCGACAGCACGGTGGCGACCGCACCGGTGGGCCACAGCACACGCGCGTTGGAAGGTTCGTAAGTGAGCCCTTCGGCCACCGAGAGCAGACCCGATGCGCCTTCGATCATCACCGCGCGGGCGTCGGCATGGGTGGCCGCGATGAGGCCGATGCGGCGCATGCGGCCCCGCCGCACACCATCGGCAATCCATTCCGCGCCGGCGCGGGTCTTGCCGCTGCCGCGGCCGCCGAGGAACAGCCAGATGCGCCAGTCCCCTTTTGGCGCGCGCTGTGGTGGGCGCGCCCAGAACGGCCAGTGGCGGCAGAGAAAGCGGGCTTCCGCATCACTGATCCCTGCCAGAAATTTCCGGCGCAGCGCCGGCGGCAAAGAGTTTATCGAGGCGGCGGACAAGGGTGTTGCGGGCTTCGCCATCGCTGGACTGGACCTTTCGTTCACGGGCGGCGGCACGCGCCTGTTCGGCGCGCATCAGCCGCTCCATCGTGCGTTGCAGCGAATCGAGCGTGCGGGCATTGGCGGCGCGTTCGGGTGCCGATTGCGACTTGTCTGCCTTCAGCGATTCGATTTGCGCCAGTTGTTTCTGCAGTTCTGTGGTCATGCGGTTCACCAGTTGATCCCACCAGGCATCGTTACGTGCATAGTCCGCGCACGAATCTTCCGTGCGCGAAGGGCTTGCGCAGAGCGGCATCGTTTTATTCCATCGTTGTGAGATTGATATGCGGCGTGCGCGCCACGCGAATGGGTTTCGCGGGAGCGCCGTTTCTCAATTCGGATTTATCGGGATGTAACGGATGTAGGCGAAGGAGCGTTTCGCTGCAAGAGGGGTAAACCGTTTCCATGCCGGAAAGTGAAGGCAGCGTAACGATGGTGGGGGTTAACGCGTTGAAATTGCAGAGGGTCGATTTTGGAAAAAGTTTGGGCGGTGCTGTTTGCGGTTCCCCTTTTCAACATGATTTGTCATTCCCGGCCGAGCAATGGTCCATAGCGACAACGTATGGACGCGTTGCGAGGGGAAGGGAATCCAGATGTCCAAACATTGGAGCGCCTGCGTCGCCTGGGTCCCCTTCCCTCGCCTGCCTGTATCGCTCGCGATTCAGGCAGGCTCGCCGGGGATGACAATGAAGTGGGGGGCGATGAACCCCGGCAAACGCCATCAATACGCCGCAAAGATCGGTGACGAGAGAGCATGCCGGAAAGCCGCCCCGAGAGAGCCCTGCGTGCCTTGACCGCGGCGTTGCAGAAACTGCCGCGCTGGGGCTTTCGTGCTGCCGGGCTGGCCGCACTGATTATGGTGATTTTTGCCGGCGGTCTTTACCTTTTGCCAACCTTGCTAGGCTGGATGGCGCCGCCGCTCGACCTGCCGCGCAACCTTTATGCGCTGAACCGGCCGGTCGCCTTCACCTTTCTGGATGTGGAAGGCCACGAGGTGGGGCAGCGCGGTGCCATTGTCGGCAAGCGGCTGACGCTGGACGAGATGCCGGCCTATCTGCCCGCCGCCTTTGTCGCGATGGAAGACCGGCGCTTTTACGAGCACGGCGCGATCGACATGCGCGGGCTTCTGCGCGCGGCCTGGGCGAACTGGAAAGCGGGGCATGTGGTGCAAGGCGGCTCCACCATCAGCCAGCAGCTTGCGAAAATTCTGTTCCTGACGCCGGACCGCACCTATGCACGCAAGTACCGCGAGATGCTGGATGCCTTCTCGCTTGAAAACACGCTGAGCAAGAAAGAGATTCTGACGCTCTATCTGAACCGCATCTATCTCGGCGCCGGCGCCTATGGCGTGGATGGGGCGGCGCATGTCTATTTCGACAAGCCGGCCACCAAGCTCAGCCTTGCCGAAGCCGCGATGCTGGCGACGCTGACCCGCGCGCCATCCGCCTTTTCACCGCGGCGCGATCTGGCCAAGGCGCAGGCGCGCGCGGATGTGGTGCTGGACACGATGGTGGAAACCGGCGCGATCACGAAGGCTGAAGCCGACAAGGCCCGCGCCCACCCCGCCACCATCGTCAGCCACGCGACGCGCGATGCGCGCAATTATTTCCTGGATGCGGCCGCCGATGAGGCCCGCCGGGTCGCCACCATCAAGGGCGACCGCGTGGGGCGCGACCTGATCGTGCGCACCACGATGGAGCCCGCCCTGCAGGAGACGGCGCGCAAGGCGCTGGTGCGGCACCTGAAGAAAAGCGGGCGCACGCTGCATGTGAAGGAAGGTGCGGTGGTGGTGATGAAGCCCGATGGCGCGGTGAGCGCGCTGATCGGCGGGCGGGATTACGACGACAGCGTGTTCAACCGCGCCACCAAAGCCAAGCGCCAGCCCGGTTCCGCGTTCAAGCCGTTCGTCTATCTGGCGGCGGTGGAAAACGGCATCAGCCCATGGGACACCCGCGAAGACGGGCCGGTGGACATCGACGGCTGGCAGCCGACCAATTACGGCAATCGCAGCTATGGCATCGTGACGGTGGCCGATGCGCTGGCGCGTTCGATCAACACGGTGACGGCCGAACTGGCGCAGGAAGTCGGCATCGACACCGTGATCCGCACCGCGCGCGCCTGTGGCATCACATCGCCGCTCGCCGCCAATGCTTCGCTTGCGCTCGGCACCAGCGAGGTGACGCCGCTGGAGCTGACCGCGGCCTATGCCACCTTTGCATCGGGCGGGATTCTGGCGACACCCTATTTCGTCACCGAAGTGCAGGACATGCAGGGCCACATCCTTTACCGGCGCAATCCGCCGCAGAAGACCCGCGTCATTCCGCAATATGCCAGCCGCGATCTGAACGCGATGCTTTTTGGCGTGGTCGATCACGGCACCGGGCGGCGCGCAACGCTGAAAGGCTATGAATCCGCGGGCAAGACCGGCACGACGCAGGATTATCACGACGCCTGGTACATGGGGTACACCAACGATTACGTCACCGGCGTATGGGTGGGCAACGATCACGCCGCCCCGATGAAGGGGGTGACCGGCGGGACGCTGCCGGCCGAAATCTGGCATGATGTGATGAGCGTGGCGATGAAGGGCATGGCCGCGACGCCCATTGCGCGCACCGCCCCGCCGTCGCCCGAAGACGAAGAGTGGGATTCGCCCTATGCCACCAGCGATGCGGCGCCGGGCTATGACCCTTACGCGCACGAACGCGACATGCGGCAGGCCCGCAGCCATCGCCATGAGCGCAGCTTTTTCGACTGGCTGTTCGGCCGCGACAGCGCCGACAACGATGACGAGGCGCCGCGCCATGCCGAAACCCGCAATCAGAGCCAGAACCGGATGGGCCCGCGCAATTACGGCGACGCCCCGCCGGTGGACGAACGCGGCGCCTGGCGTTAAACCGTTCCGGCGGTGCGGGAACGCCGGAGACGAACCATGAGTCTTACGTCATGAGCCACACACCATGCGCCTCTGGCTGAAGGCTCTGCTCACGATCGTTTCGGGGCTTGTGCTGGGGGTGGTGCTGACCTGGGTGACGGTACGCAGCATGCCGGGCGGGGTGTCCGACGGGCCGTGGCGCACCAGCCTGACCATCGGCAGCAGCGAGGCCAACCCGTGGCAGCGGGCGGCGATTGCGCTGCATGGTCTGTTCGCACTGAACCGCAGCGAGACCATCTATTACACCGCCAGCCATGACAGCGGCGGCCAGATGCTGGACGGCAATTGCATCTATCGCCTGAAAGGGCACGAGCCGGATGCGCGCTGGTGGAGCATTACCGCCTATGGCCCGGACGATTACCTGATGGCGAACAAGCAGAACCGCTATTCGGTGTCGAAAACGGGGATCACGCGCAATGCCGACGGCACCTTTACCGCCACGCTGTCCAAGGCGGCGGGCCCCGGCAACTGGATCCCGATCCCCGAGCGGCATTTCAGCCTGACCATGCGGCTTTACAACCCCGCGCCCGGCGTGGTGGCCGACCCGGCCAATGCGATGGTGCCGCAGATCGTTCGCGTGGTGTGCCCATGAAGGTCCGGCTTTTCCGCGCGCTGCCCTGGGTGCTGGCCACGCTGGTGATCGCGATCGGCGTGCATCTGGCGCTGCTCTATCAGATACCGGGCTATGTGATGGAAAAGGCGCTGGCGCGCGTGGGCCCCGCAAACACCATCGTCCACGGCAAACGGGTGGATGCGACCGCGCGCGCGATCGTCAGGCCATCGCCGGAGCTGCTTTATTCCACCTGCCCTTACGATGTTTCGCAGCGGCCGTTGCGCATCACCGCCGAGGTGCCGCAAGGGACGTACTGGTCGGTTTCGTTCTTCGATGACGAGACCAACAATTTCTACGTCAGGAACGACCGGCAGGTGAAAGGCGGTCATATCGACATCCTGCTGATGGCGGCCGCGCCGCTGGACAAACCGCTGCCCAAAGGCGCGGAGATCGTGCATGCGCCAAGCCTGAAAGGGCTGGTGCTGTTTCGCACCCTGATCAACGACGACGCGCAGTTCGCGGCCATCGATGCCGCGCGGCGCACGGCCGATTGCGCGCCCTACTGAGGCGCGGGGCCCCGCGAAACCATCGAATCGCGATGCGGTGAAACTGTAAACCGCACGGACACGTTGTCTTCACCCCATTACACCCTGCCGCCGCGGCCGGAATATGCCGGAAGCGGTGGCGGCACCGATCTTGGCACCAGCACGGTCACCAAAGGCGGGGTGACATTCACGGCGGCAAGTGACGATCTAGGGAAATTCGACGACGCTTATGGCATGCCGTATCTGGGCGACGATGACGCGGGTGCGCTCACCATTTCCACCTCCGGATCGGCCCTGGGGCTCTACCTCGGCGATTACTTCGGCGCGCAGACTGTGACCTACACATTCGGCAGCCTGACCGGTTCGCTCACCATTCCCGCGGCCGACGATACGGTCTTTTTCGGCCTGACGAGCGATGCAGGGCCGATCAGCGTCACCTTCACGAACGATGACGAGATCGACGTTCCGCACTTCGTTACAGCCTCGCTGAAAACGGCACCAACACCGGCGCCCGAACCGATGACGCTGGCGATCTTCGGGGCGGGCTTGATCGGCGCGGCAGCGGCGATGCGGCGGAAGAAGAAAGCCTGAAAAGCGGACTTCCTGCGCACCTGCGCAGACATCGTAAGCAGCATCTACAACAGGACTTACAGTGAAAAACAGCACGACATTGAAATCCGCAATCGCGGGCATGACGGCTCTGGCGGCGGTGGCGCTGGCCGCACCGGCCAGTGCCGGTCCGATCACAACCGGCACCTGGTACACATTTAGCTTTGCCGGTACCGGTAGCCCGCTAAGCCTCAGCCCGAGCATACCAACGAACCCGGTGTCGCAAGCGGCACCTGCGCCATGGACCATCACCCTTTCGGGGGCCGCCAATCTGACCATCACCGACCTTGAGACCTCCGGCGATTATTTCACTCTCTATGACAATGGCGTGCTGCTTGGCACCTCGGATCCTGGCGTCCCGAATGCCACTAATGCCTGCTACATCGACATTTCCTGTGCGCTTGCCGATTCCAATTATGGCAAAGGTACTTTCCTTCTGGGCGCGGGCGACCATTCCATCACCGGCATTTTTGAAGGCGTTATCGGCGCCGGTGATGGCGCCTTCATGATCGCCGCGGCGCCGACACCGGCGCCGGAACCGGCGACATTGGCGATCTTCGGTGCCGGTTTGATTGGCGCGGCAGCGGCGATGCGGCGGCAGAAGAAAGCCTGAGGTTTGAACGGGCCGGGGTGGGGGATCATCGGTTCATCCCCCCTCCGTCTCGGATGCTCGCGCATCCTCGCCACCTCCCCCGCCTTGCAGGGTAGGACGGTCGGGCGCTGTCTTATCCCACGGGCACGCGGAAGAGCGGTGGCTGACCGGCCGCAATCAGGCTCGCGTCCATCCGGTCCAGCAGGCGATAGGGTTCGACCGGCTTCACATACAGCGCGCTGAAGCCGAGCTTGCGATAGGCCGATTCCGGCAGGCCGGTGATGTTGTCCGAGACCGCGAGGACCGGCACCTGTTGCCCGCGCAGGCCCAGATGCCGGATTTCGTTCAGGGCGGAAAAACCATCGCCCGCGGGCTGATTCATGTCGAGCAGGATCAGGTCCACCGCGTGCTCACGGAAAATGGCCACAGCCTCCCGGCCGCTGGCGGCGAATAGCGGCTCGCCCGCGATCAGCTCGATACAGGCGCCGAGCAGTTTGCGTTGCAGCGGCTCCTCCTCCACACACAGGATGCGCATGGCCCGGGTGCGCATGGGGTTGGCATGTGTGGGGTGAGCCGGGCCGGCAATGGGACGCATGGGTATCTCGATCCATATTCAATCTAAAGTTGTATATCGGATCATTTACACCCATTCGTTAAAGCAGGGTTTCCGCGCAGGCGGCTTAGCGGGCTAAATCAGCCGGGCGCGATTCTTTTTCCGAGGGTGCGATGCGGGGTTTCAGGGTTCTGCTGGCGGCGGCGTTGACGCTGCTCATTTCCGGCTGCGGCCAGGAAAAACAGAAGGCGCCCGACGGGCTGACCGCCATCACCTTCGTCACCGACTGGAAGGCGCAGGCCGAGCATGGCGGCTTTTACGAAGCGCTGGCCAAGGGGATTTACAAAAAGCACGGGCTGGAGGTGCGCATCATCGAGGGCGGCCCGAGCGTGAACGTGCCGCAAATGCTGGTGGGTGGCGCGGCCGATTTCGGCATGGGATCGAACGCCTTCATCGCGATGAATCTGGCGCGCGAGAACGTGCCGCTGAAAGCGGTGATGGCGATCTTCCAGAAAGACCCGCAGGTGCTTCTGACCCACCCGCGCAAGGACGTGACATCGCTGGCCGATATGAAGGGCAAGCCGATCATGGTATCGGACGCGACGATTGCCGCGTTCTGGCCGTGGCTGAAAGCGAAGTACGGATTCACCGATTCACAGATCCGCAAATACACCTTCAACCTGGCGCCGTTCCTGAGCGACCCGAAAGCGATCCAGGAAGGCTATCTGTCGAGCGAACCTTATACGGTGGAGAAGGAAGGCCATTTCAAGCCGCAGGTGTTCCTGTTGGCCGATTATGGCTATCCCGGTTACGCCAACATGGTGCTGGTGCCGGAGAAGTGGATCATCAAGAACCCGAAAGCGGTTCAGGCCTTTGTCGAGGCGACGCGCGAAGGCTGGTACGATTATCTTTATGGCGATCCGGCACCGGCCAACGCGCTGATCAAACGCGACAACCCCGAAATGAACGACGCGCTTCTGGCGCAGGCGGTGGCGAAGCTGAAGTCGTATGGCATCGTGCCGCCGAAAGAAGCCGGTGCTGCCGCTATCGGCCAGATGAGCGATGCGCGCTGGCAGGAATTTTACGACACCATGCGCGATGCCGGCGTTTATCCGCCGGACCTCGATTACCACGCGGCCTATACGCTGCAGTTTTTGGGGGGAAATAAAAAATAACTGTCATAGCCCGCGAATGCGGGCTACCCAGGTGGTGCCGCACCAGTGTCAAAGACTTATTTCGTCTATATTCTGGCAAGCAAAAGAAACGGCACACTCTATATCGGCGTAACCAACGACCTCGCGCGCCGGGTGTGGGAGCATCGCGAAGGGGTCATCGACGGGTTCACGAAGCGTCACAACGTCAGGATGCTTGTACACTTTGAAGTGTTCACTGATGTTTATGCAGCCATTCATCGCGAAAAGCGGCTCAAGAAATACAAGCGCGAATGGAAGATCAATCTGATCCAGCAGAACAACGCCGAATGGAATGATTTGTTTGAAAGTTTGAACTGCTGAACACTGTCACCTGGGTGGCCCGCATTCGCGGGCCATGACAAGTTGGATTTCATGCCCGCCCTTCTCACCCTGTCGGCCATCAGCAAGACATTCGCCAACGGCACCGTGGCGCTGGGGCCGATGGATCTTTCGATTCAGGAAGGTGAATTCGTTTCGCTGGTGGGGCCGAGCGGGTGCGGAAAATCGACCGCGCTGCGCCTGATCGCAGGGCTGATCGCGCCATCGGGCGGCACCGTCGAATTCCCGCAAGGCCGGCCCGAAACCGGCTTCGTGTTTCAGGAGCCGACCCTGATGCCGTGGGCGGACGCACTCTCCAACGCGATGATGCCGCTGAAGCTGAAAGGCGTGGCCGCAAGCGAAGCGGAAGACCGCGCCGCTGCCGCACTGAAGCGGGTGGGGCTTTCGGATTTTTTGCACGCCTATCCGCGCGCTTTGTCGGGCGGGATGAAGATGCGCGTCTCGATCGCGCGTGCGCTGGCCGCGGGGCCGAAGTTGCTTCTGATGGACGAGCCGTTTGCGGCACTGGACGAATTCACCCGGCAGGCGTTGAACGATGATTTGCTGGCGCTGTGGGCGGAGGACAAACTGACGGTTACCTTCGTCACCCACAGCGTGTTCGAGAGCGCCTATCTTTCCACCCGCGTGGTTATGGTGACGCCACGCCCGGGACGCATCGCCGCGGTGATTGACCAGCACCCCCCGGTACCGCGCGATGCGTCCTTTCGCCTGACCCCGGAATTTTCCGCTTATGCGGGCCACATTTCCAACGCACTGAAACAGGCGATGGAGGGGGCGCATTGAACACCGTGCTTAAAATCGCCATCCCGGTTGGGCTGGGCATCGCCGTGATCGCGGCCTGGCAATGGGCGGTGACGGCGCTGGCGATCTCGCCCATCGTGCTGCCGGGGCCGGATGCGATTGCGCGCGCCTTCGTCAGCGATTTCGCCAATCTGTCGGCGGCGCTGTGGACCACCTTGCGCATCACCATCGTCGCATTCGTTCTGGCGGTGGTGGGCGGTGTGGCGCTGGCGGTGCTGTTCAGCCAGAGCCGCATCATCGAAACCGCACTGTTTCCCTATGCGGTGATCTTGCAGGTGACGCCAGTGGTGGCGATAGCGCCGATCGTGACCATCTGGGTCGGCTACGACAACATCAACGCGGTGTTGCTGATCCTGGCGTGGATCGTGGCGTTCTTCCCCATTCTGGCCAACACCACGCTGGGCCTGCGCTCCGCCGATCACAATCTGATCGACCTGTTCCGGCTTTACGGCGCCAGCCGCTGGCAGATTTTGTGGAAGCTGCGTTTCCCCTCGGCGCTGCCTTATCTGTTGAGCGCGATGAAGGTTTCGGGCGGGCTGGCGCTGATCGGCGTGGTGGTGGCGGAATTTGCCGCCGGCACCGGCACCGCCACCGGGCTTGCCTGGCTGATCACCTTGGCGACGCGCAATCTGCACATGGCAACCGCGTTTGCGGCGCTGGTGCTGCTGTCCATCCTCGGCATCGTGATTTTCTTCGCGCTGTCGGCGCTGGAATGGGCGCTGCTGCACCGCTGGCACGAAAGCGCAATCGCGAAAGAAGGCTGACGGCTGTCAGGGCGCGCGGTTCTGCAACGCGCGTTGAATGCCATCGAACAGCATGATCAGCCCGCGCTCGAACACGCCATGGCTGGAGCTTTTTTGTTCTGTCGCGGTTCCGGACGGAAAACCGCTGCACACTTTTCCTGGAACCGCTCTTGCGGCCGCGGCAATCTCGGTGCCTACCGCGCCGAGCAGGAAGGCATTCAGGATATGGGCGAAGCGGGTGGCCTCCGTCACCGGGAAGCCGGCGGCGGTCAGCACGCGGACCTGAGCGAGGAACAGCGGCGCCTCCTCATCCCCCGCCCGCGCGGCCAAAAGCGGAAAGGTTGCGGGGTGGGCAAGGACGGCGGCCCGGAAGCCGCGCGCGGCCTGCCCACACCAGCCGCGCCAGCCGCCATCCACCGCGGGCAGCGGTGCATCGGCCAGAACGCGGGCGGCAACGGCGGCCAGCACCGCCGGGCGGGAAGGGAAATGGTGGTAGAGCGCCATGGGTTCCACACCCAGCCGGGCGCCCAGCTTGCGGATCGAAAAACCGTCCAGCCCCACCTCATCAATCAGGGCCAGGGCCTGATCCACGATCAAAGATTGCGATAAAATACGTGCGGGCATTATTCTTACATTGTAAAAACACTGTATTGCATATTCTTACACTGTAAGTATAATTCTGCAAGCCATTGAAAGTAAAAGACGGAAGGCCGTGCGGCGTGCAGGAGCGGATTTGGCAGGTTTTGGCCCGAAGCCGCTGGCGCAAGCAAAAAGCCCGGAATTGCGCCCTCCTCACCCAATAAAACAATAAATGTGCTGTATGAGCGGGATAACCACAGACTTATACTGTGATCTGTTGAAAACTGCAGTCCGCCATGTGATTTGTCAGTCATGGCAAAGACTGGACCCCAGATGCTGACCGCCAACCGCCTTCTGGACGGGGAAGTGGTCTATTGGCAGGGCGGCGATTGGCAACCCGATTTCGCCGCCGCCGAGATTTTCGACGAGGCCGAGGCGGCCAAGGCGGCGCTGGACGCCGCGCAGGCCTTTGTCCGCGACAACAAGGTGGTGGGCACCTATCTGTTCGAGGTGCGCAAGGAGGCGAACCACGTGGCGCCGGTGAAGGAGCGTGAGATCATCCGCAGCCTGGGCCCCAGCGTGCGCCGCGATATGGGCAAGCAGGCCCTGATGCCCACGCCGCCCGCCGCCGCAAAGCCGGTGCACGAGACCAGTCCCCCGCCCCCGTATCCGTCCCCGTATCCGGAGGAACCCGATGTATCGATATGACGAGTTCGATGCGAAGATGGTGCGCGAACGCGCCCAGCAGTTCCGCTATCAGGTGGAACGCCGCATCAAGGGCGAACTGACCGAGGACGAGTTCAAGCCCCTGCGCCTGAAGAACGGGCTTTACCTTCAGCTTCATTCCTACATGCTGCGCGTGGCGGTGCCTTACGGCACGCTGTCGGCCCGGCAGATGCGCCAGCTAGCCCGCATCGCGCGCGATTACAGCCGCGGCTACGGCCATTTCACCACCCGCACCAACATGCAGTACCACTGGCCCAAACTGTCCGAGGTGCCGGACATTCTGGAATTGCTGGCCGATGTCGAGATGCACTGCATCCAGACCTCCGGCAATTGCGTGCGCAACGTGACGGCGGACCATTTCGCCGGTGCGGTGGCGGGCGAACTGGAAGACCCGCGGCCGATCTGCGAGATCATCCGCCAATGGTCGAGCTTTCACCCCGAATTCAATTACCTGCCGCGCAAGTTCAAGATCGCGGTTTCCGCCACCAAAGAAGATCGCGCGGCGGTGAAATATCACGACATCGGCATGGAGGTGATCCGGAACGAAGCCGGTGAAACCGGTTATCGCGTCTTTGTCGGCGGCGGCATGGGGCGCACGCCATATGTCGCGCTGGAAATCGGCAAGTTCGTCGGCAAGGAAGACATCCTCGCCTATCTCGAAGCGATTTTGCGCGTCTATAACGAATATGGCCGGCGCGACAACATCCACAAGGCGCGCGTGAAAATTCTGGCGCATCAACTGGGCGCCGATGAATTCCGCCGCCAGGTGGAGGTGGAGTTCGCCGAGATCAAACGCCACGGCACGCTGCATCTGCCGCCGGAAGAACTGAAGCGCATCGAAGCCTATTTCGCGCCGCCCGCATTCGAGGACCTGCCGGAAACCGCGCCCGAATTCGAGGCCGCAGTGAAGGCCGATGCGGGCTTTGCCGCCTGGACCAAATCGAACCTGACGCCGCACAAGGCGAAAGGCTATGCGATTGCCACCATCTCGCTCAAAACCATCGGCCAGACGCCGGGCGATGCCAGTGCGGAGCAGATGGACGGCCTCGCCCAGATCATGGAGGATTTCGGCTTTGCGGAAATCCGCGTCAGCCATGAACAGAACCTCGTCTTCCCGCATGTGCGCAAAAAGGATCTGCCGGCGGTTTATGCGCGGTTGCAGGCGCTCGACCTCGGCGCGGCCAATGCGGGCCTGATCACCGACATCATCTGCTGCCCCGGCCTCGACTATTGCGATCTGGCCAATGCGCGCTCCATTCCGGTGGCGATGAAATTGCAGGAACGCTTTGCCGATCTGGAGCGCCAGCACGAACTGGGCGAGATCAAGATCAAGATGAGCGGCTGCATCAATGCCTGCGGCCATCACCATGCCGGGCACATCGGCATTCTGGGCGTGGACAAGAAAGGCGTCGAATTCTACCAGATCCAGCTTGGCGGATCGGGCGCGGAAGATGCCAGCGTGGGCGAGATCATGGGCCCCGGATTCGGCAAGGACGAAATTGTCGATGCGGTGGAGCGCGTGGTGGAAACCTATGTCAGTTTGCGCGCACCGGGGGAGCGGCTGCTCGAAACCTATCGCCGGGTGGGCATGACGCCGTTCAAGAACGCCGCCTATCAGGAGCAGATGTATGCCGCTTATTAAGAACGGCGCATTCGTCGATGACCGTTTCGTCTTCATTCCCGACGGTCAGGCCTTTCCCGACGAAGGCGGCGTGATGGTGACGCTTTCCCGTTTCCAGAGCGAGCGCGACAGCATCATCGCCCATCACCGCCCGGTTTGCGTGCGCCTCGCCGCGAACGAAAACCCCGATGTGCTGAAAGACGACCTGCCGAACATCGATGCGATCGCGCTGGAATTTCCCATCTTCCGCGACGGCCGCGCGTTTTCGTGGGCCCGCATGCTGCGCGAACGCTTTGCCTATCAGGGCGAAATCCGCGCGGTGGGGCATTTCCTCTACGACCAGCTCGCCTTCCTGATGCGGGTGGGCTTCGATGCCTTCGAGGTGCGGCAGGATTTCCGCATCGCGGAATTTTCCCGCGCGATGGCGGAGATGACTTACGTCTATCAGCCGAGCGTCGACCGCCGCAAAACCGTGATGCAGATCCGGCGCGGGGAATAGCGCGCCGCCACCAACGGCTTCGCCACCCCGGCCCACTCATCACCCCACCCTGTCATGGCCCGCAAATGCGGGCCATCCAGGCGACACCGCAGCTCTGTCCGAAGGACTGGCTCGCGTCTTCTCGGGCGAGAGCGGTTCTGGCTTCAACTGGATGGCCCGCATTTGCGGGCCATGACAGAGAGCAAAGTGGGCGTTGCCAGCGAAGCTGACCGAGGGGAAATGAAAGAAAGGGGCGTACGCGACCCCTCACAGGCGCGGTAAAAGAATTAAACCACCACCGAACCAGATCCGCCGGGCATGACCGTCACCGCCACCACAGCGCCCAAGCCTTTCCGCGTCACCAACCGGCTGGTGCTGTCCATCGCCGTGCCGATGACACTCGCCTTCCTGACCACGCCGCTGCTAGGCCTGGTCGGGACTGCGGTGGTGGGGCAACTGGGCGATGCAGCACTTCTGGGCGGGCTGGCGGCAGGCGCGATCGTGTTCGACATCGTGTTCGCGAGCTTCAACTTCCTGCGCACCGGCACCACCGGATTGATCGCGCAGGCGCTTGGCCGCGGCGATGCGCGCGAGGAACAGGCGATTGTCTGGCGGGCGCTGGCGGTAGCAGGGGGCGCGGGTATTCTGCTGGCGCTGTTCGCGCCGCTGTTCGCGAAGGCCGGTGCGGTTTTCATTCATGGCGCGCCCGCGGTCAGCGATGCGCTGATGCTGTATGTCGGCATCCGCCTTTTGTCGGCGCCCTTTGCACTGACCAATTACACCATTCTTGGTTATGCGCTGGGGCGCAGCGAAGCGGGGCTGGGGCTGGCATTCCAGATTCTGGTCAACGGCAGCAATATGGCGCTGTCGATCCTGTTCGGGCTGGTGCTGGGCTATGGGCTGGCCGGTGTCGCCTGGGCTGCGGTGGCGGCCGAGAGCATCGGCGCGCTGACCGGGCTTGGCGTTGTGCTGATGCGCTTCCGCAAACTGCCGCCACTGGGCTTTGCGCCGCTGAAAGATCGTGCCGCGATGGGGGCGATGTTCGCGCTCAACCGCGATATCATGATCCGGTCTTTCGTGCTGCTGGCCGCGTTCGCGCTGTTCACCCGGCAGGGCGCGCAGTTCGGCACCGTGGCGCTGGCCGCCAATGCGGTGCTGATGAATTTCTTTCTGGTCGGCGGCTATTTTCTGGACGGTTTTGCCGCCGCGGCCGAACAGCTTGCCGGGCGTGCCACCGGCGCCCGCGATGCACGCGCCTTTTTCGCCACCATGCGGCTGACCGCAAGCTGGGGCTTCGCATTGTCCGGCGTGTTGACACTTCTGTTTCTGGGCGGTGGTGAATGGCTGATCGCGCAGCTGACGACGGCGGAGGATGTGCGCAGCTTTGCGGGCGCCTATCTGCCGTGGGCGGCATGCACAGCACTTTCCGGCGTACTCGCCTTTCAGATGGATGGCATCTTCATGGGCACGACATGGTCACGCGACCTGCGCAACATGATGCTGCTGTCATTCGCGTTCTATGCCGTGGCGCTGTTCACGCTGGGCCGGCTCTACGGCAATACCGGGCTGTGGCTGGCGCTGCACCTGTTCCTGATCGTGCGGGGCGTGAGCCTTGCCAGCCGGATTCCGGCGCGGGTGCGGGCGGTGTTTCGCGCCTGACACAGGCGCTCAATTTATTTGTCGGTCGCGCAATTTGTCGGAAAACCGCTTCACACTTTTCCGATTGCGCTCCTAATGCACGAACACCAGCGCGGCGCCCATGACGAGGACGACCAGTACCAGCGAGAAGCCCAGGACGTAACGGACCCCGTCGCCGGTGTGGCCCTGCCTTGCCTGCTCGGTGTTAAGGATCGTGGTCATGCAATCCCTCCGGCTATGGTGGCGGCGGCCACTATGCCCCATTTACCCTGCGGCGGCGAGTCGCATCTCTTGACCCCCTGGCACAGGCGGCTTTATGAGCGCGCATGAACGTGCGCCCCGCCAACCTTGTGGAACTTCCCCGCTTCACCTCGATCGAACAATTGATCGAGAAAACGCGGCCGGTGGAACCCGTCTACGTGCTGCACCCCGCCCGCTTCAAAGAGGCGGCGAAGCGCTTTCTCGACACCTTTCCGGGCGACACGCTGTACGCGGTGAAGGCCAACCCCCACCCCCATGTGCTGGATCAGGTGTGGGCGGCGGGCATCCGCCATTTCGACACCGCCTCGCTGGCCGAGATCGAACTGGTGCGGGGGCGTTTTCCCGAAGCCAAATGCCATTTCATGGCGCCGGTGCGCCTTCCCGGCGCGGCCAAAGCAGCGTTCGAGAAACATGGCGTGCACGACTTCGTGGTCGATTGCGACGACATGCTGGAATCCCTGCTGGCGGAAACCGGCGGCGGGCCCAGTTTGCGCGTCTTCGTGCGCATCGCCACCCCACTGGGCGGCGCGGTGCTGGAGCTTTCGAGCAAGTTCGGCACCACGCCGGACGATGCGGCGCGGCTTCTGAAGCGGGTGGTGGAGGCCGGCGCTCAGCCGGCGCTGACCTTCCATGTCGGTTCCCAATGCCTGTCGCCCTTTTCCTATGCCCAGGCGGTGGAAATGGCGCGGCGCACGGCGGCCCAGGCCGGTGTGGAGATCGCAGCGCTGGACATCGGCGGCGGCTTTCCCGGCCCCTATCCCGGCAACGACGTGCCGCCCTATCACTGGTATTTCGACACCATCCGCGAGGCGCTGGACACCCTGCCGGGCAAGGACCGGCTGACTGTGATGTGCGAACCGGGGCGCGCGCTGATCGCCGAAGGCATGTCGCTCGTCACGCTCGCGACGCTGCGCAAGGACCACAGCCTGTACATCAATGACGGGGTTTACGGCAGTTTCGACGAGCTGACCCTGCCGGGCTGGACCGCCGATTACGCGATGCGGCCCCTGACCGTGGACAAACGCGGCCGGGTGCGGCCACGGTTGGGCACGCTGAACGCCTTCCGTGTCTACGGCCCGACCTGCGACACGCTGGACGTGCTGCCGCGCCCGCTGATGCTGCCCGATACCATTGTCGCGGGCGATTACATCGTGTTCCACGACATCGGCGCCTATTCGGTGGCGGTGAGGACCGATTTCAACGGCTTCTTCCCCGACCGCTGGGCGATTGCGGGAAAATAGCCGCCTGCATGGGCCGTGCACCCTGTCCATTTTCATTACAATTACACGAATGTCAGTGTCATTTTAACGGAAAATTTACAGGTTTTCCGTGGGCTGGCGCTATCCTTGCAATACTATTTCCCAACAGGGCCGGCTGAACGGCCCAGATGTGGGTAATGGAGCTTTCGATGTCCTTCCGGGCACACCGTTTTGCGGGCGCCGCACTTGTTGCTGCCGCCCTCGCCGCATTCGCACCACAACAGGCTTCCGCCGATGCGCTGCACGGGAGCTGCGTTCTGTCCACCGCGGCCTGCGCCGACAATGGCCAGATCACGCCGACGCCGGACACCTCCCCCGATTTCTCGTTCTGGAAGGCTGGCGGCTCGACCCCGGCCGCGCAGCAGCACTTCCTGATGGCCGTTTTGATCCCGAACAGTGTGGTGGGCGCCGGTGCGGAAAGCTTCACCATCAACGGGACCTATACCGGCCTGTCGTCGGTGCCGAGCACGCTCGCCAGCAGCACGGCCTGGACCAGCGGCTTTCTCGACAGCTATCTCGGCATTGCCGCCCAGCCGAACAACCCGATCGGCGCCTGGCTGCCGCTGACGCAGGCGCTGCAACTGGCACAGCCCTATGCCCCGCTGGCCACCGGGTTTTATGTCTACACGCTCGATTTCGGCACCGTGACCTTCGGCGGTACGACCAACCCGATTTTCACCACCGCATTCGATTTCCCGACCGGCACGGTGATCACCGCGTTCAGCTATTCCTCCGTCTGCACGAAGTACGGCAAGGACGGCAAATGCAAGAAGTACGAGAGCAACTGGACCGCCACCGCGAACAGCGCGGCGCTGCAGATCACCGGGAACAAGACCGGCGTGCCGGAACCGATGACACTGGCGCTTCTGGGTGCGGGGCTTGGCGGCATCGGCCTGATGCGCCGCAAGCGCAAGGCGGCCTGAAGCCGAACCGAACAGACGCCAGACCAACAAGGCGTAAGCAGCAAACCGGCGGCCCCGCGGCCGCCGGTTTTGTTTTGAGATGCGGGATAGAAACAAATCGCTGGTTTCACCCCACCAATCCTTAACTGCACCGCACCTAGTGTGAGGCAAGGCTATGGGGGATGGGACAATGCGGACCGACAATACGGGGCCGGACGAGTACGACCTGATCACCGCCGCGCGCGAAAAGCGCCGCACCGATTGGGCGGGCGATCTGGCGGCGTTTCTCGACCTGCCGCCGGTGCTGGCCCGGCACATTGTGCATGAGCCGACGGGCGAGGCGCTGGCTATCGCGTGCAAGGCCGCCTATCTCGGCCGGGCAGCGTTTTCCGTGCTGGCGGTTCTGGCGGCCCGCGAGGAGATGCTGCCGGCCCATGCGCTTTATGCCCGGCTGGACCAGTTCGAGGCCGTGGGCCGCGCCGAGGCGATCGACACCTTGAACCTGTGGCGTGAACAGGGCGCCCTGCCGGGGCTGGCCGCGGCCTGAAGCCTCTGAGTACTGGAGCTTTGGCGCCAGAAGGGCTTGAGTATCCCCAAACACAATTCCGGGGAGCGCCATGGCCTATGACGGATATCAGCATTTACGCATCGCAAAAGACGGGCGGATCGTTACCGCGACGATCGACAATCCGCCGATCAACCTGATCACGCTGGCGCTTTATGCCGAACTCGCCCGGCTTTCCGAAGATCTGGAAGCCGACAGGGACGCGCTGGTCTTCGTGCTGAAAAGCGCGAACCCGGATTTCTTCCTGGCCCATTTCGACGTCGAAGCGATTCTGGATTTTCCCACCGATCAGCCCGCGACGCGCGAGGCTTCCGCCCGCAACGATTATCATGCGATGTGCGAACGCTTCCGCACCATGGACAAGCTGACCATCGCCCAGATCGAGGGCCGCGTGGGCGGTGGCGGCTCCGAACTTTCCATGGCGTTCGACATGCGCTTCGGCGTTATCGGCAAGACCATCATCAACCAGATGGAGGTGCCAATCGGCATTCTGCCCGGCGGCACCGGTACACAGCGCCTGCCGCGCCTGATCGGGCGGGACCGCGCACTGGAGGTGATATTGGGCGGCATCGATCTGGACGCGGAAACCGCCGAACGCTGGGGCTACCTCACCCGCGCCTTTGCCCGCGACCAAATCGGGCCTTATGTGGCGCGGCTGGCCGCCCGCGTCGCATCGTTCCCCGCACCGGCGGTGCGGCTGGCCAAACAGGCGGTGAATGCAGCGGGCGAGATGCCGCTTGCCGAAGGCCTCAGCGAAGAAAGCTATCTGTTCCAGTGCCTGTTGCGCACGGAAGAAGCGCAAAGCGCGATGAAACGCTTTCTGGCGCTTGGCGGACAAACCCGCGAAGGCGAACTGCATGTCGCCGATCTGAGCGAAAAAGTGGCGAAGGGGTAACCTCTGTCTCGAGTTTACGAATTTTAATGGCTCACCGAAAGCACTTGCGCCTGCGAGTCGAATCAAGTGACTTGTTGCAAGTGAACTTAGGAAGCACACATGACGCATATTTGTGCTGGATGTGGCCGCAACAATCTCAAATCCATCGCCGGGCAATACGAAATAAAACCCGTTAGAGCTTGGGGCGGTGTTATGATCTGCATTCTATGTAAACAGAACGGCATACCGCCCTATTCTCAAATTGAACTTCGCCCCGAGTTAAAAGGCGTAGAAATTCATTATCGAGATGACGGGTCCATACAGGTACCCGATTGAGGATGTTAGATCAGCTTTCCGCCTGAACTTCGGTGCGTTCGCGGGTTTTGGCGAAGCGGATTTCAGGAAACTTCTCCGCCGCGTAGCCCAGTTCCCATGTGCTTTTGGCGAGAAAGACCGGGGCGCCGTCACGATCCTTAGCCATCTGGCCGCGATGGACGGTATAGAACTTCTCCAGCTCTGCATCCGTGCCGCTGATCCAGCGTGCGGTATCGTAAGGCGATGGTTCGAGCGTGGCATCGAGGCCGTATTCGGCATTGAGGCGCGCCTTCAGCACATCGAGCTGCAGCGCCCCCACCACGCCGACGATCCAGTTGGCGCCGATCATCGGCTTGAACACCTGGGTCACCCCCTCCTCCGCCAGGCTTTCCAGCGCGCGGGTCAGATGTTTCTGCTTCATCGGATCGGCAAGGCGCACGCGGCGCAGGATTTCCGGCGCGAAGTTCGGAATGCCGGTGAACAGGATCTGCCCCGATTCCGACAGCGTATCGCCGACACGCAACACGCCGTGATTGGGAATGCCGATGATGTCGCCCGGAAACGCTTCATCCACCGTTTCGCGTTCGCGGGCGAAAAACAGGATCGGGTTGTGGATGCCGATGGATTTGCCGGTGCCGGATTGCTTCAGCTTCATGCCGCGGCGGAAACGGCCCGAGGCAAGGCGAAGGAACGCGACCCGGTCGCGATGATTGGGGTCCATGTTCGCCTGCACCTTGAAGACGAAACCGCTGACGTCATCCTCCCCCGGCGAAACGGTGCGGCCCTGGGCGGCCTGTTCGCGCGGGGCCGGTGCATGGGCGGCAAGCCCTTCGATCAGCGCGCGGACGCCAAAATTCTTCAGGGCCGAGCCGAAGAACACCGGGCTTAAATGGCCTTCGCGGTAATGGGCGGCATCGAAGGCGGGATAGCCGCCATGGGCAAGGGCCGATTCTTCCTCCAGCGCGGCCAGAACATCGCCCGGCAGGCGGGCGGAAAGTGCGGCGTGCGCAATGACCTCATCGCCGCCGAACAGCGCGAATTGATCCGTATAAAGATCAAGTACGCCGTGGAAATTGAGCCCCATGCCGGCGGGCCAGTTCATCGGCGCGCATTCGAGCTGAAGCTGATCGGCGATTTCATCCAGCAGCGAAAAGGGATCGCGCGCTTCACGGTCCATCTTGTTGATGAAGGTCATGATCGGGATGTCGCGCAGGCGGCAAACCTCGAACAGTTTGCGGGTCTGCGCCTCGATCCCCTTGGCGGCATCGATCACCATCACCGCGGAATCGGCCGCGGTCAGCGTGCGATAGGTATCTTCCGAAAAATCCTCATGCCCCGGCGTGTCGAGCAGGTTGAAGATGGCGCCGCCATATTCGAACGTCATCACCGCGCTCGTGACCGAGATGCCGCGTTCCTGTTCGATCTTCATCCAGTCGGAGCGCGCACGCCGGGCCTCGCCGCGCGCTTTCACCTGGCCGGCGGCACGGATTGCGCCCCCCATCAGCAGCAGATGTTCCGTCAGCGTGGTTTTGCCCGCGTCCGGGTGCGAGATGATCGCGAAGGTACGGCGCTTCGCGGCCTCGGCAGCGGGGGTGGTGTGGGTCGGGGCGGACGGGGTGTGCATCAGGCGGCGGGGGATAGCAGGGCCATCCGGCAACGGCAAGCCTGCCAGGCCCAGCCCACCATCCGGGTCAAGGATAGGTCAATGCGCGGCCGCGGAAGCGGTTCTCCTCGACAACAAGATACTGCCTAAACAATCCATCGCCATAGTGGCTTATCGCAGCGGCCAGCCGCTCCCTTTTGAGATTGCGGTCCCGCGAACGCATTCTGATCAGGACAATACTGGGTATCGCACTTCGCTGTTCCCGAAAAGCCAGTTCACCGAAATTGAGATCTTCTGTCAGAAGCAGCCGGTTATCCATGATGGCGGTTGTGAGGACGTCGCTGTCACCCGATCCGCGCATATTCTCGAGCGCGAAGATCACATCATGCTGCATCTGGCGAAGCACCTGAACCAGATAGGGACTTACGCATTCATCCGCGAGCCAACGCATCTTCAGCTGTAGATCAACTCTTCATCGCGAATGTAATCCGCTGCAAACGCCTGGGCCGCGTGAATATCTTCCCGAACCAGATGCGGATGATCCTCGAAAATTTCCTCGAAGGTCATCCCCTCACCCAGCTTTCTGAGAACCATATCGACTGGAATACGCGTGCCCTTGATCACGGGTTTTCCGCCCATGATTTCCGGATTGATTTCAATGCGCGCATGTTTCATGGCGATCTCCTGCCGCCATCATATCACAGGCGTGTCTTTTCACACCACCGGCTCGTCCACGAAGGTGCGGCCTTCGCGGTCTTCGATTTCGACGATCCAGAGATCGGGATCGAATTTGCGCTGCTTTTCGAAATAGGCGTTTGCCGCCTCTTCATCGGCGCTTTCGCCCAATGGCCGCATCCAGGCCAGTTCGCCATCGCCGCGGCGCACCTGGTTGAGCACGAAACAGGTGCCGTCCAGCCGCGCGATTTTGAGGAAGACGGCACCCGCCTCCTCCGCCCCCTTTTTGACCACATAAGCATGCGCGCCCGCCACCTCCACCCGGCGGATCAGCGCGCGCACGAAGATACCGGCCTTGAGACGGGGGCGCATCACGATTTCAGCACCCAGCGGAAGGCACGCGTGAGTTCGGCGGTGCCGTTCTGCGCATACCAGCGGCCATGGGCGAGGATGACGCGCTCCGGCTGCCAGGCCAGCATGCGTTCGACACCGGCGCGCATCTCCGCCCGGTGGCGGCGGAAGGTGGCGCGCATATCGCGTGGCGCGCTGCCGTCGGGATCGGCCGCACCGGCCAGCCGCACCAGAAGGCGCAGAAACCAGCTTTTGATCCGGGCGGGTTCAAAATTCTCGATCAGGTCGGTCAGGATCAGGGTGCGCGAGGGGCGGTGGAAAAAATCGACCTCCGCCATCACATCGCCGGCAAACAGAACCTGTTCGATTTCGCCCGCCCATTCGGGTGGCGGTGAAGCGGAGAGAACGGAATCGATCGGCAGGGGGCGTTTTGCTTTCCTGTCCAATCCCGGCGCGGCATGAACCTGCGCGGCCGGATAGCGCGCCTTCCAGTCCGGCACCCACCAGTAATGGATCGTGTTGGGGGCAATCAGGTGCTCCACCGGGCCCAGCGCCTCCACCGCCCTGGCCAGCTTCTCGTCCAGCGCGATGGGCGAATGCACGAACAGCCCGCCATGGGAAAGGCGCACAATGGTCATGCGGGTTGGAAACGGCATTTTGAACCCGAGATAGCCGAAGCGGATTTCCGGCCCATCCACCACCCACAGGTCCGGAGCGACAGGCTTCAAAGTGCCGAGCGGGGCATAGGGAACAAAGGCGCTGCGTGTGATCATGAAGGATCAGAGTCTATCCATCGCGAAGCGGAATGAGAAGGCGGACGGTGTTCGCGGGCAGAAGCACCCCCACCCGCCCACCTTGCGCGAAAGCATCGGTGGCGACCCCGCAACAAGTGCGGGGCAGGCTCTCCCCGCAAAGGGGGAGGTGAAAGAAGGCCAGGACAGAAAGGCTTAAGCCGCGCCGCGCAGGATCTGCGGATCGGCGGGGACGGCAGCAGCAGCAACAGACGCCGTGCCATCTTTCAGCGCATCGGTTTTCAGCGATGCGCGCGGATCGGTGACCGCCGCATTGGGAAGCCGCACGCGCACGACGGTGCCTTCGCCCAGCCGGGATTCGATTTCGGTTTCCCCGCCATGCAGCGCGGAAAGGGCCCGCACCAGCGCAAGGCCGAGGCCGGTACCTTCCTGGCTGCGGACATGCTCACCCTCCACCTGTTCGAACGGTTTGCCCAGCCGTTCGAGATCGGTGGCGGAAATGCCGACGCCGGTGTCGGACACCGCGATTTCGATGCCGCCGGTCCAGCGCACCGCGCTGACCCGCACCTCGCCCCCGCGCGGGGTGAATTTGATGCCGTTGGAAATGAGGTTGATCAGAATCTGTTTCACCGCGCGGCGATCGGCATAGATAAGACCCGCATTGGGGGCCACCGCCGCCTTCAGCGCGACGCCTTTCCTTTCGGCCGGCATCTTCACGAAGCGCAGGGCCTGGCGCGTGATATCGGCAAGATCGACCAGTTCTTCCGACAATTCGAATTTGCCGGCCTCGATCTTCGACATGTCGAGCACGCCATTGATCAGTTCGAGCAGATGGCCGCCCGATTCATGAATGAGGCGGGCATATTCGACATAGCGCGCGCTGCCCAGCGGGCCGAACATCTCATGCGTCATCACTTCGGAGAAGCCGATGATCGCGTTCAACGGTGTGCGCAGTTCATGACTCATATTGGCGAGGAAACGGGATTTGGCGCGGTTCGCCTCCTCCGCCTGGTCGCGGGCCTCGATCAATTCGCGTTCATGCGCCTTGCGTTCGGAAATATCGCGCGTCACCGCCACGATATCGGCCGAGGCGCCGTTCTGCGCCGCCGCCGGGCGGCAACGGATTTCCGCCCACAAATAAGCACCGTCGCCGCGCTTCAGCCGCACTTCGGCGCTGGAGGCACGGCCGAAATAGCTCGCTTCGACAAACGCCGACTGCACGATTTTCAGATCGTCGGCATGGACGAGTGCGGACGGCACCAGGCCGCGAATATTGTCCGCCCCCATGCCCAGCATCGCTTCCGCCGCGGGACTGGCATAGCGGATCGAGCCATCCGGCCCGTGGCGGGTGATCATGTCCATCGCATTGTCGGCAAGGAAGCGATACATCGCCGCCCCTTCGGCGAGCGCGCGATCGGCGGCACGCTGCCGGTCCTGCGCCGCGGCGGCGACCAGGGCCGCCTGCACCACCGCGGCCAGAATCGAGACCGCATAAAGTTCCCATTCCGGCAGCGGCAGCCGCGAGGCCGGCAGATAGCCCAGCCCCTGCACCGCCGCGACCAGAACCAGTGCCACCGAGGCCGAGAGACCGGCGCGCAAAACCGCAGGCCGGTCACCGGCGAGCGCCGCTTCCGCCGGCACCAGCACGAACCACACCACCAGCGGGGACGCGAGCCCGCCCGTCAGCGTGGCGAGGTAACCGATCAGGGCCGCGAACAGCGCGAGCGAGGCCGATTCCAGCGTTTCGGTTCGAATCTGCGTAAAGCCCAGCCCGGCAAGAATGGCGGGCGCCAGAAGGCCGGCCATGGCGATGGTTTCACCGGGGCCGGGCGGGCCCGTCAGCGCCACGAAAATCAGCGACAGCACAGCCCCCAGCCCCGCTTTCGCGGTCTGTATCAAGATGAAGCGCCGGCGTTGGAAGCGCTCGTCCTCCGCGGGGCTTGCGATGATGGTACCGGCCATCTCCGGTTTTCCTCATCAGGGGCGAATGGTAGGCAAATCCTTACCCAACAAGCTTAACGAAGCTTGAATCGAAACACGCGTCGGTGGCGAAAAATCAACCATCCGGGACGCAATCGGCCGATTCCGTTTACGTTTTGGTAACGCCCCGGCGATTTTTGAACGCCGCCCCCTGTTTCGTGCAACGATTCCTTATCGCCGCAAAGGAAATAATCGCCCTGATTCCTCGCATGGGCCGGGCACATGCAAACGCGGTACGAGACCACAGACGATTGCCTTCCCGTACCGGATGCGGTGCTGACGGCGCTTGATTCGCTGCGTGTTGCGATCACGATCTACGATCGCGATCACGCGCTTCTTTATGCCAACCGGCATTTCAACTATCTGTTTCCATCCCTGCCGCAACGCAAGCAGCTTCTGGGTTTGCGTTACGACGCACTGGTGCGCCGCGAAATCGCAGGCGGCGAAATCGCGGCCGGCACGCAGCTTTCCAACACCGAAGCCTTTGTCGCCCGGCGCGTGGCGCAATTGCGTGACGACAGCTACGCCCCGATGGACATCCACCTCGCCAATGGCCGCAAGGTGGAAATCAAGGTGCGCCCCGTGGCCGGTGTCGGCCATATCGCGCTGTGGAGCGACGTCACCCAGGCGCGCCACACCATGCAGCGGCTGGAAGATGCGGTCGAACTCTCCGCCGATGCGTTCGTATTCTACGATGCCAATGACAGGCTTCTGACCTGCAACAACGAATTCGCCCGGCTGATCGGCGCCGAAGCCCCCGAAACGCTGACCGGGATGCGCCTTGCCGATGTGCTGATGCTGACGGCCCGCAACGGCGCCTTCACGCTGGGCGCCAACGTGGAGCAGTGGATCACCAACCGCATGGACCAGCGCCGCCATCCGGCCGGTCTGTTCAGCCTCTCCACCCGCGACGGCGGCACCTATCTGGTGCGCGACCGCAGCACGCGCGACGGGGGCCGCGCGGTGGTGTTCACCGACATCACCGATTCCCGGCGCACCGAAGCCGCGCTGGACGAACAGACCAAGGCGCTGGAGCGGGCGAAAACGGCGCTGGCGCGCTCGGAGAGCGAGGCGCGCAAACAGGCGCGCTATCTGGCCGATCTGAGCGAGAAGCTGGGTGCTGTGCAGGCCGAAGCGGGAACGGCGAAAACCGCCTTCCTGCGCACCATGAGCCATGAACTGAAAACGCCGCTGAACGCCATCATCGGGTTCGCTGATCTGCTGCGCAACACGCCGGGGCGGTTTTCGGCCGAACAGCTTGGCGAATATGCCGAACTTATCCATGGCGCGGGCAACAATCTGCTCAGGCTGCTGAACCAGATTCTGGACCTGACCAAGATCGCCGCCGGGCGCTATGAACTCAATCGTTCCACGATGGAATCACAATGCGCGGTGCGCACCGCCTGTGATGCGGTGTGTGCGATGGCGGCGGACAAGGCCATCGTGCTGGACGAGAGTGCGGTGCCGGGCGCCTGCCCGGTGAACGCCGATGAGGGCGCACTGACCGCGATGCTGCAGCAATTGCTGGAGAACGCGATCCATTTCTCGCCCGTGGGCAGCACCGTGCGGCTGATCGCGGGACAAGAAAACGGGGGCACCTGGCTCTCGGTTTGCGACAACGGGCCCGGCGTGGCGGCCAAAGACCTCCCGCGCATTCTGGAACCGTTCGAGCAGGTGGGCCGCGGCACCGCTGACCATAGCGGCGGCGCAGGCCTGGGGCTGACCCTGGTCAAGGCACTGGCGGAATTGCAGGACGGCGCGCTGACGCTGGCGAGTGAACCGGGCAAGGGCTTCACCGCCACCATCACCCTGCCCGCGGCCTGAACCCTCCCCCCGCCCCAAAATCTCATAGTCCCTGGCCGGCCGCCCCAACCAGGCGGGCAAGATGTTGTAGGATCAAAGGCCTTTGTAACAAGATCAAAGTCCGATGAAGTTCCATCTTTACCGGAAATTTATATTTTTCTCAGCCGAAATGTTCCTGAATAATCAATACATTATCATCCTATCGGCCGGGGCTATCCGGGAAATTTCCAAAAACCTGCCCGATCGCTATCCACCACCTCAAAAGACGTAGGATAATTGTCCCACGGTGAGGACACAGAGAACCCCGCCGCAATGCTCAAGGGGCCAATGTTCAAAGGGTAAGGGAATGACATCAGAGAACAGGAGAGGCGCCCAGGCGCGGTTTGTCGGATTGGCTGAGGCGATGGCGGCCGAAGCCTTTGGCGTGAACATGATCGAGATGCGCACACGCACCCGCCGCCATCGGGCGCCGGAGGCCCGCCAGGTTGCGATCTATCTGGCGCACACGGTGTGCGGCATCAGCCTGCGCGCGCTGTCGCGTTTTTTGGGGCGCCACCCCTCCACCGCCATTCATGCCTGCCGGCAGGTGGAAGCCAGGCGCGACCGTGCGGAGTTCGACCGCGCGCTGGACCGGATGGAACGGCAATTGCGCCGCGCGGTGGAGGCACGGCCATGAAAACGGAAAAGGAAATCGTGCGCGAAGGAAAGCGCATCCTGCGCCGGCTGGCCCATGGTGCGCGGCTGGCGCCGGCGCGAAAGGGCGCGTTCGCCATCGGTGCGACGCAGGTGGAGGGCGAGATCGTTGCGGAATTCCGCAAGCGCGACTGGCTGTGCAGCGATGACCGAGGCGGATTCCGCCTGAGCGATGCGGGGCGCGGCTGGCTGCTGCGCACCGATTGCAGCGAAGGCAACGCCTTTGCCGCCCAGCATCAGGCGCTGGTCGAGCGTATCGTCACCGCCGCCGACGGAAGCGAGCAGGTGGTGCTGGTGAACGAGGCGGAATCGCCGCTGGCCTGGCTCAGGCGCCGCCGCCATATCGATGCGACCCAGTTCGCCGCGGGCGAAAGGCTGCGCCGCGATTACACGCTGGCGCATCTGACCCCGCGCCTGGGCGTGGATCTTTCCGCCCCTGCCCACGGCACGGGCGGCCACACTGCGCCGCTGGCCGACACGGTGATTGCCGCCCGGCAACGCTTTTCCCGCGCCATGGCGGCGGCAGGCCCCAGTCTTTCCGACCTGCTGTTCGACATCTGCTGTCATCTGAAGCGGCTGGAAAATGCCGAACGCACATTCGGCTGGCCGCCGCGTTCGGCCAAAATCGTGCTGCAGATCGCACTCGACCGCCTCGCCGCGCATTACGGCATGGGCACACGCGGGCCCGAACGCGCCCGTATGCGAAGCTGGCAGATGAAGGCCGCGTCGTGAGCGCTATGGCTTTTGCAGGCGCAGCAGATAGCGATGTTCGCCGTCCAGCACCAGCTCGCGCTTCTGGTTGTGCACGCTCGCGCGCATCGCCACGATGCCGGTGGTGCGCTGGGCGATCAGATCGGTGATTTCGAGCGCGGGATAAAGTGTGTCACCCGGAAAGACGCCTTTGAGGAATTTCGCTTTCACCTCGATGAAGCCGATCAGGCTTTCGCCCACCACATGGGGAAAGAGGCCCGCACCCGCCGCGGTGAAGGCCAGCACCTGAAGCCCATGCGCAAGCGGGGCGGGATAGCCCAGCCCCTTGCAATATTCGTTGTCGTAATGGATCGGGTGATTGTCGAGGCTGAGGGTCTGGAACGCGGCGAAATTCGCCTCCGTCACTGTGCGGGAGGGATTGCGGAAGACCTCACCCAGGCGCAGTTCGGCGAACCCGCGCAAGACGGCCAGACGATGGTCTTTGGGATCGAACTCTTCCGCCATGGCAGATGCACACCGGTTGCGATTGCCGGTGCACAGTCCAGCCTGTCGCGTGTGCCTGTCAAACGGCAGGGGAAACAGGGATGGTCCAAACTCAACTGTATTTCGCCAATCCAATAATTTGTCATGGCCCGCAAATGTGGGCCATCCAGGTGGCACAGCCTCCCCTTCCACAATTGAGTACGTTTCAACTGGATGGCCCGCATTTGCGGGCCATGACAATCCGTACCTCTGTTTTAATTGTGTCGGGGACCTGTAGGAGGATTGAGCAACGTGGAGAGCACGCCATGGCTTTCGCCGCGATCTTCGCGGTTTTCGTTGCGGGCTTTTTCGCTGGCGACGATTTCGGCACGCACACGCACAGCCTCGCCCTGCACGAAATCGCGGAAGCTATCGACCGGACCGGCAATGGCGGACGGCGCAGCAGCTGGCCGGCCGAAACCGGGAACCGGTTCATTCGGCATCAGCACCAGCACCACCGCACTCCAGAACAAAGCCTTGAAGATCATGACCCGGTTCTCCAGAGCATTTTCGTTTTTTGAATCCCGAAAATGCTCTCGTTCTTCGCTTTGTCGCGGTTCCGGTGCAGAAAACTACTGCACACTTTTCCCGGAACCACGCTAGCGCCGGATGCCCCCACAATTTCCCGGCGATAGCCGCAATCCTACGGCCGCCGCTTTTCGTTAGGCTGAACCAGGCCATTAAAATTCGACATAAATGCGACGCAAAGCCGGGCCGCAGCGGCATCGCCAAAACGCTGTAAGTTTATTGAACACAAACGAAAACGGCGCCCGAAGGCGCCGCTTTACGTGCCCCCAGTGGCAAATCCTGTCAGGCGCGCCTGGACCGCTTCCTGCGCAGGATGCCAAGCCCGGCAAGGCCAGCGCCGAGCAGAGAAAGCGTTGCCGGTTCCGGCACCGCAGTGCCCGGAACGCCGACCTGGAAACCGTACCAGTTCTCGAACACCGGATTGGTCCAGCTGATCGAGGTGAAGGTTCCACTGAACTGGATGGTGCCGTTGCCCTCTGCCCCGAAGACGGTGTCGGCCACGCTGGTGATGGTGCTGCCGCCATATTCGTTCGACGGGCCGCCCGCCACGATGGTGAACGGATCGGAGAACACGAATTGCGCATTGATGCCGGGCTGGCCCAGGCTCCAGATCGAGATCACCGGATTGGTCACGGCCGACGAGAAGGTGATGGTGTTGACCCCGGTGGCCGTGCCGCCGGTCAGGGCGATGATGTCATGCACATCCGGCGCGTTGGAGACAGTGCCGCCGGCAAAGGTGCCAGCCGGGCCCCAGCTTGGGTAGGTGCCGTTGATCGTGGTCGGGCCTGCGACCTCACCACTATAGGAAACGCCAACCGAACCGGCGGTGCCGGATGCGGTGCCGGTGGTCGCGCCCAGGGTGGCGGCGGTCCAGTCCGTCCACGTGATGGTGGCGGCAAAGGCCGGCGCAATCGTCAGCGCGGCACCCAGAATACCACCGAAAATTGCATAAGTGACTTTCATACAATCCTCCAAAGCCCGGAATTCGGGCCGTACCGCAAACCCAAGCAAGAACTGTTCCGATTATGGTCAATCAAACACTTAGGCCAAATCCGGCCTCGAATCATGGTGTCAGTGTAAACCAAATTTCCACCTCAGGCGGCCGGAATGGCAATTGCCGCTACGGGCAATTCGGGGGAGAAGGTAACCGGCGCCGGCACGGCACGGAGGATGACATGGCCACCTATCTGCGCATGGGATTTGTCTCGGTGTTCATTCTGTGCCTGGCGGGGTGCGGGGTGTTCCGCTCCAAAGCCGACATCGCGCTGCAGAAGACACCGGGCTACCAGAACGGCTATCAGGACGGCTGTGCCTCGGCCAATGCCGAAAACGCCAGCATGCGCGGCAGCGAGCGCCGCGACAGTGCGCAATTCACGACCGACCGGGCTTACAGAAATGGCTGGCAATCGGGCTTTTCCGCCTGCCGCAGCAATCTTTCGCCCACGGCCGGCAATCAGCGCGGGCCGATCCCCGATCCGGTACCGGGCCACCGCTGAACAGTCTTAACAAGCTGTTAACTCTCGCAAGGCAGAGTAATCGTCCGTGCGCGGAGCGATTTTTGTGCTAGAATGAATCCGGCGCCGGGAGGAATGCCAAAGGGAGGCGTGCCGTGCTGGGCCATCTGGTACCGCCGGGACCGAACGAAGCTGTGATTGCCGCGAGCACCGTGCCGCGCCATTTCGGCCGCCGCCTGATTGCGCGCCTTCTGTCCGTGCTGTTTCCACGCCACACGCGCGCCTGAGCAAAGGCCGGAAAAACCCTCACCCCCGATGATAGGGGTGGCCCGCCAGAATGGTCAGGGCGCGATAGACCTGTTCCGACAGCATGGCGCGGGCCAGAAGATGCGGCCAGGTTTGCGGCCCGAAAGCCAGGCTGCGCCCGGCGCGGATTTTCGGCAAAGGCGAAAGCCCGTCCGGCCCGCCAATGACAAAGGCGAGATCGCGCGTGCCGGCATCGCGTAAGGCCGCCAGCATCTCCGCGAAATCTTCGCTCGTCATGCCCTTGCCGCGGGCATCGAGCAGGATGACATGGGCGCCATCCGGCACGCGGGCGGCAAGGCGTTCGGCCTCTTCCGCCATTCGCGTTTTGAGATCGTGTTTTTTCGAGACCGGGACTTCTTCCACCGTCACGGCGGGAAAGCCGAGGCGGCGGCCCATGGCGCGGGCGCGGCCGAGAAAATCCTCAGCCAGTGCCGCCTCCTGTGTGCCGCGGGCATGGCCCACGGCAAGAATCAACAGGCGCATTGCTGTCAGCGTGCCGCGGCGCGTTCGGGTTCGGCCACCGACCACATGCCTTCGAGATCGTAATAGTCACGCACTTCCTGACGGAAGATGTGCACGATGACATCGCCCGCATCGACCAGAACCCAGTCGCCCTGTTGCAGGCCATCAATCGGGCGCGTGCCGTAACCGGCTTCCTTCAGCCGCCGCGCCAGATGTTCGGCAGTGGAGGCGACATGACGTGCGGAACGGCCGGTGGCGATCACCAGCGCATCGGCCAGCGACGAACGGCCCTCGAGGTCGATCGTCACGATGTCTTCCGCCTTGTCGTCGTCCAGCGATTTGAGGATGCGCGCGACCAGCGCCGGATCGGGGGCGTTTGTGGCAATCGCTTTTCTGGAAGGCTTGCGCGGTGCGCGTTTTGCGGGTGCCTTGGCGGCACCGGCCAGCGTGAGAGCCGGGGTTTTCTTACGGGTCAGGTTGCGTCCTCCATTGGTCGCATCGAGCGGGAGCGCGGTGCCAGAGAACCATCATCTGAACCTCTGCCTGAACCATTGCCGGGCTGCATGCGAACCGGGCGCGCGCTCCACTGATGCACGATCAACCTATCATGCCGGAACGACGCGCACAAAGAGTTCGGCCTGGCCGCAGCGGCGGCGAATCTCGGTCGAACTGAGCGGATTGCGCGGCCCGTCGATCAGGGCAATCGCGGGTGGCGGCGTGTGGACGAGGCGGCGCGGATCGCGCACCCGGGTGGGCGCGAACCAGGCGGCGGCGCGGCTGTTCACCCCGGCCAGCACACTGCCGGGGCGGGCGATCACCGCAATCGGAACCTGGCGCGCAATGTCGCGCCAGCGTTTCCAACGGTGAAAACTTTCCAGACTGTCGCTGCCCATCAGCCAGACGAAATCGACCGTAGAAAAGCGGTGTTTCAGTTTTGTCAGCGTGTCGATGGTGTAGCGGGTGCCAAGGCTGCGTTCGATATCCATCACCACAAAGCGCGGATCGGTCGCCGCAAGGCCGCGCGCGAAATCGAGCCGGCGCGGCAGTGGCGCCATGCCGAAACTGGGCTTCAGCGGATTCTGCGGCGCGACTAGCCACCAGACATAATCAAGCCCCAGGCGTTTTTTCGCCATCAGGCTGATGTGCAGATGCCCCTCATGCGCCGGATTGAACGAGCCGCCCAGAAGCCCGATCTTCATGCCCGGTGCCAAAGGGCCCGGCGGCCTGATCCAGTTATAGGGCTGGCGGCGCGTCACGGCCGGATTTGCCCGCTGCCCCGGACGACATATTTGAAGGTGGTGAGCTGTTCGACGCCGACCGGCCCGCGCGCATGCAGTTTGCCGGTGCCGATGCCGATTTCCGCACCCATGCCGAATTCGCCACCATCGGCAAACTGGGTCGAGGCGTTCCACAGCACGATGGCGGAATCGAGGGCTGCGAGAAAGCGTTCCGCCGTGGCCTTGTCGGCGGTCACGATACTGTCGGTATGCTGCGAGCCGTAAGTTTCGATGTGGTGGAGCGCATCTTCCACCCCGCCAACGGTTTTGACCGCGATCACGGCATCAAGATATTCGGTGCGCCAGTCTTCCTCGGTCGCGGGACGGGCGGCTGGAAAGAGGGCGCGCACATTTTCATCGCCGCGGATTTCGCAACCGGCCTTGGCCAGATCTTCGAAAATGGAACGGCCAAGCGACGGCAGCACGCTTTTGTCAATCAGCAGCGTCTCAGCCGCGCCGCAGATGGAGGTGCGGCGCATCTTGGCATTGAGCACGATGGCGCGCGCCATTTCCGCATCCGCCTTTTCATGCACATAGACATGGCAAAGCCCTTCGAGATGGGCGAGCACGGGCACGCGCGCCTCTGCCATCACGCGGCCGGTGAGGCCCTTGCCGCCGCGCGGAATGATGAGGTCGATGATGCCGCCGAGCCCCTCCAGCATCATGCCGACCGCGGCGCGATCCGCTGTCGGCACGCGCTGAATGGCGGTTTCGGGCAGGCCCGCTTCGCGCAGGCCATGACAGAGCGCGGCATGAATGGCAGCAGACGAATGGGTGGAATCCGAGCCGCCGCGCAGGATGGAAGCATTGCCCGCCTTCAGCGCCAGCGCACCGGCATCCGCCGTCACATTGGGGCGGCTTTCGTAAATGATGCCGATGACGCCGATGGGGGTGGCGACACGGGAAATGTCGAGCCCGTTCGGCCGCTGCCAGCGGGCGAGTTCGCGGCCCACCGGATCGGGCAGTGCGGCCACATCCTCAAGCCCCTTGGCGATCGCTTCGATCCGCGCGGGATCGAGTTTCAGGCGATCCACCATGCTGTCCTTCATGCCGGCGGCACGGGCGGCAGAAAGATCGTCCGCATTGGCGGCCAGAATGGCGGGAACCGTGGCACGGATCTGTTTGGCGGCCGCAGTCAGCGCATGATTGCGCGCCGCCGCCGGTGCATCGGCCAGCGCACGCGCGGCCAATCGGGCGGCACGGCCGATGGCGAGCATTTCGGTATTCAGCGTTTCGCTTTCGCCGGTGCGGATATTCATGGCTTACAGTCCCGTCAAAACCAGATCGTCGCGATGGATCATTTCATCCCGGCCACGGTAGCCCAGAATGGCTTCGATTTCGACGCTGCGCTTGCCGGCGATGCGTTCGGCATCGGCCGCGCCGTAAGCCGCCAGTCCGCGGGCGATTTCGCGCCCATCAGCGTCATTAACCAGCACAGCATCGCCACGCTCAAACCGGCCATCAATCTGCTTCACCCCGGCCGGCAGCAGGCTTTTGCCCCGGGCGAGCGCGCGCGCCGCACCGGCATCGATCACCAGGCGGCCTTGCGGTTTCACCACACCGGCGATCCAGCGTTTGCGCGCGGCAGACGGCGTTTCAACCGCGGCAAAAGCGGTTGTGCGCGCACCGCCCTGCAAGGCGGCGACGGGATGGACCACAACCCCTTTTGCAATGAACACGGTGGCACCGGCAGCGGTGGCGATTTTCGCGGCGGCGATTTTGGAGGCCATGCCGCCACGGCCCATGCCGGAAATCGATTCACCGGCCATCGCCTCTATCGCCCTGGTGATGCGGGGAACCGACGCGATGTGCTGTGCGCCCGGATTGCGGGTGGGATCGGCCTCGTAAAGGCCATCGACATCGGAGAGCAGCACCAGACAATCCGCCGCGATCATCGAAGCGATGCGCGCCGCCAGCCGGTCATTGTCGCCATAACGGATTTCGTTGGTGGCAACGGTATCATTCTCATTGATCACCGGCACAGCGCCCAGCGCCAGCAAGGTGCGCATGGTGGCGCGGGCGTTGAGGTAATGCCGCCGCTCCTCCGTATCGCCGAGGGTGAGAAGAATCTGCGCCGCGATGATCTCCTGCGCGGCAAAACAATCGGCATAGGCTTCGGCAAGGCGCACCTGCCCCGCCGCGGCGGCAGCCTGACTTTCCTCCAGCCGCAGCACGCCGGGCTTCAGCTTGAGCAGGCGGCGGCCAAGCGCAATCGCGCCGGACGAAACCAGCACCACTTCGATGCCACCGCTGCGCAACTGGGCCACATCTTCGCACAGGGATTTGAGCCAGCCACGCCGGAGCGCGCCGCTTTGCTTATCCACCAGCAGCGAAGACCCGACCTTGATGACGATGCGGTGAAACGGCGAAAGCGGATCGGTCATGGCGCCCATTCTTTTGGGGCGGTCAGCACATCGCGTTCGCGCCTGCGCCGGGTGGTAATTTCATGGGCGAGCGCGCGCAAGACCGTATCGATCCCTGCCCCCGAAACGCCCGACATGGTGTAGACCGTGCCGCCGCTCGCCTTGGCGAGGGCCGCGCGCTTGCGGGCGAGCGCGGTTTTCTCAATCGCATCGGTCTTGTTCAGCACCAGGATTTCCGGCTTCTGCGCCAGACCCTGACCATAAGCCTCAAGCTCGGCGCGAATGGTTTTGTAGGCGCGCACGATTTCGGATTGCGTGCCGTCGATCAGATGCAGGATGGCGCCACAGCGTTCGGCATGGCCGAGAAAACGGTCGCCGAGACCGACACCTTCATGCGCACCTTCGATCAGGCCGGGAAGATCGGCAACCACGAATTCCGCCTCGTCGATCCGCACCACGCCAAGCTGGGGATGAAGCGTGGTGAAGGGATAATCGGCGATCTTGGGCCGCGCACTCGACACCCGCGAAAGAAAGGTCGATTTGCCCGCATTGGGAAGCCCGATCAGCCCGGCATCGGCAATCAGCTTCAGCCGCAGCATGATGGTTTTTTCTTCGCCCGGCTGGCCGGGATTGGCATGGCGCGGCGCCTGATTGGTGCTGCTTTTGAAATGGGCGTTGCCGAAACCGCCATTGCCGCCCTTCAGAAGCAGCACGCGTTCGCCGGCCTGCGCCAGATCGCAGATCAGGGTTTCGCCGTCTTCTTCCAGAATCTGGGTGCCCGCGGGCACGCGCATGATCGCATCGTCACCGCCGGCGCCCGTCATATCCTTGCCCATGCCGGGCAGACCGTTTTTGGCGCGGACATGCTGTTGATAGCGGTAGTCGATCAGGGTGTTGAGATTGTCCACCGCCACGGCCCAGACATCGCCGCCGCGGCCGCCATCGCCGCCATTGGGGCCGCCAAATTCGATGAACTTCTCACGCCGGAAGGCGATGCAACCATTGCCGCCATTGCCGGAGCGAATGTAGACCTTGGCTTCGTCGAGGAATTTCACGCCGCATCCTTCCGTGTACGAACTTTCGCACCTGCCCGCACGGTGCGCCACCCCATGCACCAGCATCCGCCGCAGGCGCCGTTGGCCCCGGACAGGTCTTCAGACGCGGGCCATAAATCCGGCGTCAGCGGACGGATGGTCAATCTGGTCATGCAGCGCCTGCAAATTTTCTGGTGCGCCCGAAATTCTCTCGCGCCAGCGTGACATTGTGGCAATAGACTGCGTGGCCGCGCGCAAGGCAATCGCGCGGTTCGACACCGGCCGCCACCGCGCCCAGCTTGGCGAGCACCCGGCCCGACGCCGGGTTATCGTGAAACCGCCCGGCCACGATGCGCGTCGCCTTCAGATTGTAGAAAGCGAAGCCCACCACGCGGCGCGCCGCCTCGGTCGCGAAGCCCTGCCCCCAATACGGCCTGCCGAGCCAGTAGCCCAGTTCGAACACGCCATCCCTGAGCGAGAGGCCGATGCTGCCGATGTGCATCTCACCCGCCTTGCGCAGGATCGAAAAGCGAAAGGCGGTGCCGGCCGCACGGGCCTCGATCGAACTGCGGAGAAAATCTTCCGCATGGGCGCGGGTGAAAGGATGCGGCACACGCGCGAGATTCTTGGCGACATCGAAATCGCCCAGGAGGACGACGGTCGACGGGATGTCGGCCTCCTCCGGCGGGCGCAAGAGCAATCTTTCCGTTTCCAGTCTGCAACAGGACATGACAATTCCCTCCATGCGAGGGAACAAAAAAGGGAGATGGCGGACCATCTCCCTCGCCTCAATGGGCCGCCAATTCGTGGCGGCCTGTGTCTTTGTGCCGCCTATTCTGCCGCCGTCGCCGCCGGAATCGCATCCGCGAGCACCGATACGAAGGTGCGACGCTTAAAGCCGGTTTTGAACGCAACCTGACCGTCACGGGTGGCGAACAGCGTATGGTCCTTGCCCATGCCGACGCCTTCACCCGGATAGAATTTGGTGCCGCGCTGGCGCACGATCACATTGCCCGCGGCAATGGCTTCACCGCCGAACTTCTTCACGCCGAGGCGTTGACCCGCCGAGTCGCGCCCATTGCGCGAGGAGCCGCCTGCTTTCTTGTGCGCCATCTCGTTCTACCTTTAACCCGCGTTGATGCCGGTGATCCTGATCTTCGTGAAGTGCGCGCGGCCGCCACGCTTCCGGTGCGTGTTCTTGCGCCGCTTCTTCTTGAAGGCGACCACCTTGGGGCCACGGCCCTGTTCGAGGATCTCGGCTTCGACCGACGCACCGGCGACCAAGGGGGCGCCCGTTTTGATGGCATCGCCACCCAGAACCAGCACTTCAGCCAGCGTCAATTTCGCGCCCACATCGCCAGCGACGCGATCGATGGACAGAACCTCGTCCTGGGCGACCTTATATTGCTTTCCGCTGGCGCGAATGACCGCGAACATTGCCAAAATCCTTCAAAATCCATTGCTTCCGCCGAAACCGGAGGCTTCGCGGGAGCGGCGCAATATAGTCAGGAGAGGACCCCGGTCAAGCGGCATTTCGCGGGCGCCACGACCGGCCTTGCGGGGCAACGGATCGTGGGCCGCCCCGTTACCCTTTCGGGCCCTCCCCGAAAGGATCATCCCTGTATGTGTAGCGTCATGCGTAGAGCCGCTTATCCCCTTGCCCTTGTCTGGTTGGTTTTTCTGGCCGCGCCGGTGCTGGCCAATGGAGACAGTGGAAACACCCAGCGCCCCGCCGATTGGGAACAGGGCGGCACCTTCAACATCCTGTTCGAGAACGACCTCTTTTTCGACACCGACCGCGACTACACCAACGGGGTGCAGCTTTCCTACACCACGCCGCCGGACCGCAATCTGGGCTGGGCGGTCGGTCTTGCCCGCATGCTGCCGTTCTTCCCCCAGGACGGCGAGGTGCGCACCAGCTATTCCATCGGCCAGAACATCTACACGCCGAGCGATATCACAGTGGCGAACCCACCGCTGACCTCGCGGCCCTATGCCGGATTTCTCTATGGCGCCATCGGCCTGATCGCCGATACGGGCACTGAGCTTGACCAGTTGCAGGTTCAATTGGGTGTGGTGGGGCCAGCATCGCTGGCCAAGGAATCGCAAACCTTCGTGCATCGCATCATCCGCGACCGCAAACCGATGGGCTGGCATTACCAGTTGCGTGACGAGCCAGCACTTCTGATCACCTATGACCGCACGATGAAAGTGCTGCCGCGGTTCGATGTGCTGGGCTTTACCGCCGATATCGAACCGCATTACGGCGCGGCCATCGGCAATGTGTACGATTACGTCAACGTCGGCGCGATGGCGCGCATCGGCTTCAACATGGCCGATGATTACGGGCCGCCGCGCATCGAGCCTGCGCTGCCGGGATCGAATTTCTTCGAATCCAACGGCGGCATCGGCGCCTATATTTTTGCCGGTGTCGACGGGCGCGCCATCGGCCACAACATCTTTCTGGACGGCAACAGCTTTACCACCAGCCGCAGCGTGCAGCGCCTGCCCTTTGTCGGCGACGCGACCATCGGGGCTGCGATCACGGTGGAAGGAATGCGGCTGGCCTTCAGCCACGTGTTCCGCACCCGCGAATACCGCACGCAACCGGGCGGCGATCAGTTCGGCTCAGTCAGCCTGACCTTTCGCTTCTAGAGTCTTACCTTATCGCAATTCCGGACGCGGTTGGTAGCGCCAGCGTGTCAACCGCTTCACACTTTCCCTGGAATTTGCTCCAGACGGCGACGCCAGAACAGACCGACAAGCCCGGCAAGCGCGAGCACGAAACCGATAAAGATGCAGAGCCATTTGGCGCTGGAGAATGTGGCCGCCAACGCCGCGATGCCATCCGACGGCCCGCGCATCAGCATCAATGCTTCCAGCGCGTTCTCACCCACATCGAGGAGCGCGCCCAGAAGCGGAATGAAGGCCGCGATCAGCAGGGCCACACGCAACGCATTCGGCCGGGGCGCAAAACTTTCCCGCGCGCTGCGGGCGGCATAATAGAAGGCAAAGCCGTAAAGCGGCATGAAGAGATAATCGAAGCCGAGACTTAATCCCGCCATGAAGGCGCGGCCCGGCGTGGCCCAGGCAAGCGCAATGGTCTGCACCGCCGCCGCGGTTGACGCCCGCTGCAGATCGAGCGCGCCAAAGCCCGTGATGCGCTTCAGCCGTGTATCGATCACGGCCAGCACAGCGAAAGCGGCGAGCGCCGCAATACTTAAGATCGCCCAGCGCCGATTGATCATATACCGTGTCAGCATCCGCACCCCCCGATGGATGGGCGATGCTAACCGCAAAAGAACAGGACTGCCTAGCGCAGTTGCCTTTAATGGAACCGCTCTAATTCAGCGTCCGCGGATTGAGCCGCTCATAGATCATTGTCTCACCGCGCCAGATTTCCAGCCGGCGATGCGCGATGTCAGGCAGGGAAGCCGCGAACTTCATCGCAGCTTCGTCATTGCGGCACAGCGCCTGCATAAGACAGGCAAGAGATTGATCCGGATTCAGATAGTGAAATTGATAGGAAGACATTGCACGGCTCCCTCGCAAATCGATCAGGCGGGAGCGCCTGGACGGTCCTGCCGCCATCCACGCCCGATATTTCTTACCAATAATCGGACTGACCATGATGGAAGTGTGTGGCAATCACGCGGCATTGTCGAGGCAGAAGCCATGATTTGCGCCGTGAGCAGACAATCGCTTGAATCCGCTTGACAGGAATTGGTCCCTGCCCGGAAGGATGTGGCGTGAGTGTGACGGCAGACCATGCGCAAACCGCTGAACGTGATCGCCAATTTTCATTGGATCGTGCCGGGTGAAGCCGCCCGCAGCGCGCAGCCGCTGGCCGTGACGTGGCGGCGCCTTCTGACCACAAACGGCATTCGCGCCATCGTCAATCTGCGCGGCCCCAATCCGCGTTACAGTTGGTGGCGCAACGAGAGAGAGGTATGTGCGGCGCTCGGCATACAGCATCTGGATGTGACACTGGATTCCCGCAAGCTGCCGACGCGGGCCATGCTGGCCGGACTGTTCGATGCCTTCGATCGCGCACCACGGCCGCTTCTGATCAAATGCTCCGGCGGGCAGGACCGCAGCAGTCTTGCAGCAGCACTTTATCTGATCCAGCGCGATGGCTGGCCCGCCTATGACCACGCGATGGCACAATTCGCGCGCTGGCCTTATCTGCATTTTCCCAAGGCGCAGCAACGCTGGCTGCGGCCGTTCCTGCAATTCGCCAAGGCGGAAGCAGGGGCGCGCCCGGTTGCGGCATGGGCGCGGGAAAGCTATTCCCCCGAAAGCCTTGCCGCATGGCTGGATGGCCAAGGGCAGCGCCATTTCTATCGTGAGATCTTCACCAAGGCCGAAGCGAGCCGCTGGCAATGGTAAGGCTGGAGCCGGGGCCCGGCATCGTGCTGTGGCGCGAGCGGCTGGACCGGGCGGCACAGACGGCCTTGGTGGCGGCCGTGCGGGCACTGGTGGCGGAAGCCCCGTTCTATCGCCCGCAAATGCCGAAAAGCGGTGCACCGTTTTCGGTCGAAGAAACCAATTTCGGCCCATTGGGCTGGCTTTCCGAACCCGGCGGCTATCGCTATGGCGCCACCCATCCGGTGACGGGCAAGCCATGGCCCGCAATGCCGCCAGCCTTGCTGGCGCTGTGGCAGGCAGTGGCGGATTACCCGCACGAACCCGAATGCTGCCTGGTCAACCTCTATCGCGGGGAGGCACGCATGGGCCTGCACCAGGACCGCGATGAAGAAGCGCTGGAGGCGCCGGTGGTTTCGCTCTCCCTCGGCGACAATGCCCGCTTCCGCATCGGCGGCACCACGCGCAAAGGGCCGACACAGAGCTTTCTGCTTCAGTCCGGCGATGTGCTGCGCTTCGGCGGGCCGGCGCGGCTGGCCTTTCACGGCATCGACAAGGTTGTGGCCGGCAGCTCCACCCTTATTCCCGGTGGCGGGCGCATCAACCTGACGCTCCGCCGCGTTACGCGGCCGGCCGCATAGCAACGGATATTGGACCGGCTCCTGTTTCGTCTGTCGCGCAATTTATCGGAAAACCGCTTCACACTTTTCCGATTGCGCTCCAACAAAAAAGCGCCCGATCAGGGGGGCTGACCGGGCGCCGTGTGCGCTTTACCGCACCGGGTACCGGGAGGGGATGACCGGTACCCATCGAAGAATGGCCTTCCGGCGTGCGAGCGGGGGGGGCAGTGCCTGCCGGATGAACGCATCCCTCGACTTCTAACCTATGTATTCATGCAACAGTTTTCAACTTATTTTTTCTGAGTTCCGATATATGAAAAAAATTTAGTGACAGTGACTTATATAACACTGTTCCACAAAAACCAAACGGCCCTCACAATTTGCCGAGATCGCGGGCGGTGCGATCGACCGCATCCCTGGCGAGGGTCAGCATCTCCTCCACCTCCGCCTCGGTCACGATCAAGGGCGGGGCCAGCACCATGGTATCGCGGATGGCGCGCATGATGAGGCCGCTTTCAAAACAGTAATTGCGGCACTGGGTGCCGGCATCGAGATCGCGGGGAAAGAAACTGCGCTGCGGTTTGTTCGGCACCAGTTCGATGGCGCCCAAAAGGCCGAGGCCCCGCACCTCCCCCACCAGAGGGTGATCGACAAACATTTCGCGCAGACGGCGCTGAAAATAGGGACCGATCTGCGATTTCACACGCGGGACAAGGGCGGCCTTCTCCATCACCTCCAGATTCTTCAGCGCGACGGCGGAAGCGACCGGGTGACCGGAATACGTGAAGCCGTGGACCAGTTCTTCATCGGCGGTGGCGATCGCCTCACCCATGCGGGCCCCAAGCGAGATGGCCGAAATCGGCTGATAACCGGACGACAGGCCCTTGGCCATGGTCAGGATGTCGGCCGCGATGGCGTAAGTCTGAGCGCCGAACCATTCGCCCGTGCGGCCAAAACCGGTGATCACTTCATCGAGATGCAGCAGCACATCGTATTTGCGGCAGATGCGTTCGACCTCCGGCCAGTAGCTGGCGGGCGGGAAGATCACACCGCCCGCGCCCTGCACCGGTTCGGCGGAGAAGGAGGCGACATTGCCAGGCCCGAGTTCGAGGATTTTTTCTTCAAGCTTCTGCGCGATCAGCACGCCGAATTCTTCCGGCCCGATATCGCCATACCCCGCCGCCTTGGCGCCGAACCAGTAGGGCGCCGGCACTTTCTCAAACCCCGGCAAGGGCAGATCCCATTGCGGGTGCATCGGCGTGAGGCCGGACAGCGAGGCCGCGGCGAAGGTGACGCCGTGATAGGCGTAATCGCGGCTTAAGTGGATTTTCTTGTTCGTTTGCCCGCGCAGATTCCAGTAATAGCGGATCAGCTTCAGCGCGCTGTCATTCGCCTCCGACCCCGAATTGGCGAACAGCACGCGGCTGTGGCCCGCGGGCAGAACTGTGGCGAGTTTCGCCGCCAGTTCGATGGTCCACGGGTTCGAGGTTTTGAAGAAGTGATTGTAGTAAGGCAGCGTCTTCAGCGCCTCATACCCGGCTTCCGCCAGTTCGGCGTTGCCGTAACCCACCTGCACACACCAGAGCCCGGCCATGCCATCAATGATCTTGCGGCCGTCGCTATCCCACAGATAGACGCCATCGGCGCGCGTGATGACGCGCACGCCTTCGCGGGTGAGCGCCTGTGTGTTGGTGAAGGGATGAATGTGATGGGCAGCATCCAGCGTCCGCCAATATTGCGTGAGGTTGTGCGATTTTTCCGTGCTCATGATGGGATTTCCGCTTCTGGTGCAAACGAGGACCGGGCGCGGCGGGAACGGGCCGCAGACGTGAGGCGGTGCGCACTTTTACGGATTGAACCCGATGCGGGCACAGAGGATGAGCAGCATGCCTTTGCGCGTCATGCCGCAAGGATAGCGTATGGGTGCGGCGCATAAAACCGGAATCCACGTCCCCATACCAAGGTTTCATGAATGGAGCGGTGGATTAGATCCAGCGCCGGACCCGCGCGGTGTAGGCGGCAAAAGCATCCGGAAACTGGCGCTGCATCTTCGCCTCCTCAAACGGGATGTGAACGGTGTTGCAGAGCCAGAACAGGAAAACCGGGACAAGGAACATCGGCCATGACCCCGCCCATAGCGCAATGCCGAAGCTGAACAGCACAAGACCGAGATACATCGGATTGCGTGTGAACGCGAAAGGGCCGGCGGTGACGAGCACGCGGTTCGATGACGAGGTGGGATTGATCTCCGTCTTCGCGAAGAAGAACGTCATCCGCCACCACAAGGCGAAGGCGAACGCGGCGATGGTGAGGGCGATGCCGGGCCAACGCCAGGTGAGATCGGCAAGCGCCTTCCAGGGATAGAGCGCGCTTGCCACGCCGCAAAGCGCGAGTGCGATGAACATCCAGATCGGTGGTGGAAGTTTCAGCATCGCCCTTTCCTTATTGCGTGGGCGTTGGCCCACCGGTTTCGGCATAGGCTTTCAGCCGCGCCACCAGATCGCTCAACATCGCATCGGCTGCCTTGGGCCAATTGGCAAAGCCGCCTTTCATGTAACCGCCGAAACTGTCGGTCAGGGAAAGATCGGTGCCGCCATTCACGGGCTTGAGCGTGATGGTGAGGGCGGAGGCGATGCCCTGGCTCTGAAACGGGCCGAGCGGACCACGCAGCCGCAAGGTGCGGTTCGGCATCACGAAGGCGACGGTTGCGTGTTGCACCGAGCCGCCATCCGTCAGCGTTTCGCAGAAGCAGCCGCCCGCGTGCGGATCCAGCGAAAGATTGGCCGCATCGTGCGAATAGGTGTGGGCCGGATTCCACCACAGACGCGGTGCGGTCAGTGCGACATAAACCGCTTCCGGTGTGGCCGCGATGTGCGCCGTAATGGCGATCTCAAAACCGTTGGCACCGACATCGCTGACCGCGGCCGGTGACGCGGTGGAAATCATCAGCCCGGTGAGAGCGAAAACAAAACCGGCAACAGCGCGAAGCGTATCGAACACCATGCCTTCCCCCAAACGATGCACGATGGCGGACGACAGCATAGCAGAAGACGGGGAACGCCGTCAGGCGTTGCGGGTTTGCGAAAAAGTCCGCGCCGCCGCGCCAAAGGCGGCATAGATCGCGCGCGACACCGGATTTTCCGCCCACAACCATTCGGGATGCCATTGCACGCCCAGAAGAAACGCCTTTGCCGTGGGCAGCGAGACGGCTTCGATCAGGCCATCGGGCGCCACCGCTTCGGGCCGGAGCGGCGGGGCCAGCCGCTCAATCCCCTGGCTGTGCAGGGAGTTGACGAAAAATTCCTGCTCGTCGAGCAGGCGCGAAAGCACGCCGCCCGGCACCACGCGCATTGGATGGGCCGGACCATATTGCACCGCGAGCGGTGCGCCATGGGCTGCGCGATGATCGGAAAGGCCCGCCACCTCCTCCACATGCTGGTGCAGGGTACCGCCCATCGCGACGTTCAGTTCCTGAAAGCCGCGGCAGACGCAGAACACCGGCACACCCGCGTCGATCGCGGCGGGCAGAAGCGCCAGAGTGGTGGCGTCACGCGCCTCATCCTGCAGCGTGCCATCGCGCGGGCCCGGCCCGCCATAGCGGCTGGGCGAGACATTGGAGAGCGAGCCGGTGAAGAACAGGGCATCGACCGACGAGAGAATGTCCGCCGGCGGCAGCGCCGGTGTAAGCACGGGGATCAGCAGCGGCAAAAGCCCCGCACCATCGCGCAAGGCGGTGATGTATTTGTCGCCCGCCATGTGAAAGGGATGATGGCCGAGCACGCGGTAATCGCAAGGGATACCAACACGCGGCAGACGGGACATCATTCTACCCCCGTTCATTTGCCCGCTTTGGGCGCATCCGGCGGCGCAAACAGGCTGTCCGGAAGATTGTTCGCCGGCAGCATATCGCGCAAGGCAACCGTGGTCGAAAGACCCTGGTCATCAATCACCGTCCACTGCCGGAGTTCCGTGTTCGCGCCGGTGAAAACAAACTGGATGTTGGGCTTCTTGCGCTTGTCGCTGGAGCGCGCATCGACGATCAGGGAATCGCCTTCCTTGCGCACCGCCATGATCGACTGGTTCTTCCGGAGATCGACATCGCCGCTGAGGATCAGGTCAAGCGGGGTGCCGGCTAGCGGATAGCGGTCGCGCGTATTGAGCTTGCGGTTCAGCACATAGATCGAGCTGCCGTCGCACACGATCAGGTTGGTGTTGGGTGTCTGATATTCAAAGCGCACCCGGCCCGGCTTCTTGATGTAGATCGCCCCTTGCGAAACATCGCCATTGGGCTCGATCTGCATGAACGTGCCCTTCAGCTCCTTGATCGAATTGAGATAGTCGCTGATGCGGCCAAGCTGGGCGCGTTCTTCATCGCTGCGGGCGATGTAGCGTTGGGGTGGCGGCTGACCCGCCCCCATGATGACAGGGACGAACAACATCAATGCCAGTGCTGCAAGAATGGGGCGCATCTATCCGCTTTCGGCGCAAAAATATCCGAAAGAGGATGTAGCGGCGTTTCGTGGCCGGAAAAAGGTCAGGCTGCGTCGGGGCAAGGCAGTCTGGTACAGAGCCCGTCGACCACAAGCGCCAGAACGCCTTCGAGTTCGCGCTCGAGCTTGGGCAGACTGAGCTTGGACCAGAGCTGGGGATAGCGGAATTTCATCGTTGCCGATTGCAGCATTTCGGCCGTGTAGTCGGCGTTACCGGGCGCGAATTCGCCACGCCGCTGCCCGTCTTCGATCAGGCGGGTGAGGATCTTGCGTTCGTTGGCCAGCATCCAGTTGGCGTATTCCGGCCGCTCACGCGAGATGATCAGTGCGATTTCATAGGCACGCGGATCGCTTTCCAGCTTGTTGTAGGTGCGGCGCAATTCCTGAAAGAAGAGGTCGCGCAGACGTTCGCGCGCAGGCTTTTCGGAGACACTGACGAGCCTGGCCAGCTGATCCAGATGATGCTGGTAATCCTCGGTCGCGATGGCCTCTGCGATGTCGAGCTTGCCGGGGAAGAAGCGGTAGAGATTGCCCGGCGACATGGCGCAATCGGTTGCGACCTCGGCCATTGTGGTCTTTGCATAGCCAAAATGCGAAAAGCGTTTTTTGGCGGCATCAACAATCTGACAGCGGACATCGTCCTTTACGGCCATGAGCGAATCCTCCCACCCGGCGTCTTCTTTTCAGAAAAGTGAGTATAGGCCCTCCCCCTGAATAATCAACAATCTATTCATTCTTCCAGACAAGAGCGGGGAAGGCAGCCTGACGTGCAAAGAAAAGTCACAAAATCAAACGGTTACAGGAAAATCGGGGTGGTGGGCGCAGGCGCCTGGGGCACCGCGCTGGCCCTGGTGGCAGCGCGCGGGGGGGCCGATATCTGCCTTTGGGCGCGGGAGGCGGAGGTGGTCGAATCCGTCCACACACGCCATGTGAATGCACATTACATGGACAATCTGCCATTGCCCGGAAACATCCACGCAACCGGCGATATTGCCGAGGTGGCGCATGCGGAAGTCATCCTGCTAGCGGCCCCGGCCCAGCATATGCGCGCGACGCTGAAGCGGCTGCAGCGGCATTTGCGGGAAAGCACGCCGCTTGTCCTGTGCGCCAAGGGGATCGAGCGCGACAGCGGCAAATTGCTGACCGAAGTGCTGAATGAGGAAGTGCCGGGGTGTGCACCCGCCATTCTGTCCGGCCCATCCTTCGCGCGCGATGTGGCGCTGGACCTGCCGACGGCGGTGACGGTGGCGGCCAAGCCCGGCATCGCGGCGCGGCTGCAATCGGCCCTGGGGCAAGGCAATTTCCGCCCCTATGCCAGCAGCGACCTGATTGGCGTGGCACTCGGCGGGGCGGCGAAGAATGTCTACGCCATCGGCAGCGGCATCGTGGCGGGCATGGGGCTGGGCGAAAGCGCGCGTGCCGGTTTTCTCGCCCGCGGCTTTGCCGAGCTGTCGCGGCTGGGCGATGCGATGGGGGCGAAGCGCGAAACCCTGATGGGGCTTTCGGGCCTTGGCGATCTGATCCTGACGGCGACGAGCCCGACCTCGCGCAATTATGCCTTCGGCCTCGCACTGGGCGCGGGCGAAAGCCGGCGCGCGCTGATGGCGGCCGATGGGCCGCTGGCCGAAGGGGTGCACACCGCGCCGGCGCTTGTGCAGCGCGCGCGCAAGCACAAAATCGAATTGCCGATTGCCGATGCGCTGGCCATGGTTCTGGCTGGACGGCTGACGCCGAAGAAGGCCGTGCCGCTTTTGATGGCGCGCCCCCTCAAACAGGAATAACGAGGCGAAGATTTCACCAAGGATGGAGCAGCCGATGTACTTTATCGTCAAGGCCATGGACAAACCGGATTCACACGAATTGCGGCAGGCAACGCGGCCGAAACACCTGGACTACATCCACGGCGACAAGGCGGTGCGCCTGGGCGGGCCATTTCTGGATGCGGAAGGCCGCATGATCGGCAGCATGGTGATTCTGGAAGCGGCCGACCGGGCGGCGGCGGAAGCCTGGGCGGCGAACGACCCCTACAAGAAAGCGGGGCTGTTCACATCCGTCGAGATCACGCCGTGGAAACCGACGGTGAATTCCTGCGGCGCCGAGATCTGAACACACATTGGGGGACGCGATGGCTTACTGGCTGTTCAAATCCGAGCCCGAAACCTGGTCGTGGGCGCAACAGAAAGCGAAGGGCGCCAAGGGCGAACCCTGGAACGGGGTGCGCAACCACCAGGCCAAGCTGAACATGCAGGCGATGAAGAAAGGCGATCTGGGCTTCTTCTATCATTCGGGTGCGGAGCGGCAGATCGTCGGCATTGTGGAAGTGATCGGCGAATACCGCCCCGATCCGACCGACGAAAGCGGCAAATTCGGATTGGTGGATGTGAAAGCGGTGCGCGATGTGCCGAAGCCGGTGACATTGGCCGATGCCAAAGCCGCGCCGAAACTGACCGATATGGTGCTGGTGAAATTTTCCCGCCTGTCGGTGCAGCCGGTCACGCCCGCGGAATGGAAAACCGTCTGCGCGATGGGCGGGGTGAAATGAGGGACGGCCTTTAAGCCGCCAGAACACGCAAACCCGCGTAACGGGTAAAAACGCGATCACTGGTGATGAGGGTCAGATTCTCGGCAAGCGCCTGCGCGATCATCAGCCGGTCGAACGGATCGCCATGATGCAGCGGAAGCGCGTACATCTGCGCGACGTGCGTAAGGTCGATTTCCAGCAACCGGAAGCCGGAATCGCGCAAAGCGGCATGCAAGGCATCCGCCCCACCGGCCACAATCTGCGCGAAACTGGCAAGCTTGTACCGGCTTGCCTTTAACGTCAGTTCCCAAAGACCCGCGACACTTACGAAGACGACGTTTTCCGTTTTCCGGATTTCGGCGAGCGCTTCTTTTCGGAGCTTTGGCGATCCTTCCTTGGCCCAGAGGAATGCGTTTGAGTCGAGGAGGTATCGGGCCATGGCGTGTCGTATTCTCCCCTGTCCTCTTCCATACCGCGGTAGAAATCGCGCTCGATTTCCTTATCCATCGCCTTCCAGTCGCGCAGCCACTCCTCCCGCGTCCGGTGATCGTTCGGATCGGCCAGATGGGCCCATTGGCCAAGTTCGCGTTTTTTCGGCTTGTTCGTTTCCGGCTGGGGCGCGACGAGACGCGCCATCGGCTTGCCGTTCTTGGCAATGACGATCTCCGCCCCTTGCGCCGCCTCTTCCACAAGGCGGGAAAGATGGGTCTTCGCTTCGTAAAGGTTCACCTGCCGCACCATGGCGCGACCATAGGCGGGTTGGTCAAGTTGGTCAAGTTGAGTTGGTCAACTTGACCAACCTCATTGCCCCTGCCGGTGATAGAGGACGGAACCGTCGTCCTGCGTCACGCTGTAGAGCGCCACGCATTGGGCGTTGTCCAACTGTTCGCACACCAGATCGACCGTCAGCGCATATTTGGCGGATGGCGTGGCAGCGGCGCAGGTGTAGCGGCCCTGAACGCTGGTTTCCTTGGGATTGGCATCCGCCAGCGTGCCATAGGCCGGCAGAACGCCAAAATTCTGCGCATTGGCGAGTGCCGTGCGGCAAACCTGGGTCGGATCGGTGCCGCTGGCCTGCCCCGTGGCGGCGGCGCCCGGTTGACCAACCTGACCGGCAACCGGGGCGGGCTTGTGCGTCAGGGTCAGCCAGGCCGCGACCGCAATTGCGATGACAAAACCCCCAGCGATGACAATGAGGCCAGTCAGCCATTCGCGCGAAAGGGCGCGGTTTGTAACATCGGTATCCATGCTTTCCCTCAGACCCGGGCGCGACCCTTCGACAGATCGCATGCCGCCTCCAACCCGTGGCGGTCTTAGCGTGTTTATGCCGTTCCCGCCACAGGACAAACTGGGAACGGAAGGGAGGGATCATGAATTTCCGGCAAGCGAAGCTTCCAACGCGCCGAAGCCCGGAAACACCATCGAGAAAAAGGGGGATGGGAGATAAAGTGCGATCTCCACCCGCCGCCGCGATTGGCACGAGGGGGACGCCGATGATCTTTTCAAATCACGGCGCCATCCCCTCCCCCGGTTTTGGCGGATTTTACTTCATCGTCGGGATATTGAAGTCCGGGTTCTCACGCACCCCGCCCTTCGGCCAGCGGGCGGTGACGGTCTTGATCTTGGTGTAGAAGCGCACCCCTTCCGGCCCGTGAACATTCACATCGCCAAAGGCCGAACGCTTCCAGCCGCCGAAGGTGTGATAGGCCAGCGGCACCGGAATCGGGATGTTGATCCCCACCATGCCGACCTGAACCCGGGAGGCAAATTCCCGCGCCGCATCGCCATCGCGGGTGAAGATGGCAACGCCATTGCCATATTGGTGTTTGGTCGGCAGCGAGATGGCGGTTTCGAAATCGGGCGCGCGCGCGATCTGCAGCACGGGACCGAAGATCTCGTCCTTGTAGGTTTGCATCGCGGGCGTGACGCGATCGAACAGCGAACCGCCGAGATAGAAGCCGTTCTCATAACCCTGAAGTTTGAAGCCGCGGCCATCGACCACCAGCTCCGCACCTTCCTTCACACCCATCTGGATGTAATCGACCACACGCTGCTTCTGGGCCGCGGTCACCATCGGGCCGTAAGCCGCTTCGGGATCGGTGGGAGGTGCAATCTTCAAGGCTTCGACGCGGGGTTTCAGACGCTGTACCAGCGCATCCGCCGTCTTCTCGCCCACCGGCACCGCAACCGAAATCGCCATGCAGCGTTCACCGGCCGAGCCATAGCCCGCGCCCATCAGTTCGTTCGTCACCTGATCGAGATCGGCATCCGGCATGATGATGGCGTGGTTCTTGGCCCCGCCCATCGCCTGGACCCGCTTTCCGTTGGCCGTGCCTTTGGAATAGACGTATTCCGCGATGGCCGACGAACCGACGAAGCTGACCGCGGAAATATCCGGGTCTTCCAGAATGGCATCGACCGCTTCCTTGTCGCCGTTCACCACCTGCAGCACGCCGGGAGGGCCGCCCGCTTCCAGAAACAGCTCGGCCAGCCGCATGGGAACGGACGGATCTTTCTCACTCGGCTTGTTGATGAAGCAATTGCCGACCGCGATCGCGACGCCGAACATCCACATCGGAATCATGGCGGGGAAGTTGAACGGCGTGATGCCGGCCACCACGCCCAAAGACTGGCGCATCGAATAGATGTCGATGCCGGGGCCGGCGCCTTCGGTGTATTCACCCTTCTGCAGGTGGGGGATGCCGCAGGCAAACTCGATCACCTCCAGCCCGCGCTGCACATCGCCGCGCGCATCGGCCAGCACCTTGCCATGTTCGGAGGAGAGCAGATGGGCGAGTTCGTCCATGTTCTTCTCGACCAGCGTCTTGAAGTTGAACATCACCCGCGCACGGCGCTGGGGATTGACCGCCGCCCATTTCGGAAAGGCTTCCTGTGCCGCCTCGACCGCCTTGCGCAGTTCGGCGCGGGAGGCCAAGGCCACCTTCGCCTGCACCTCACCCGTGGCGGGGTTGAAGATGTCGCCGGAACGGCCGGATGTCCCCTCCACATGGCGGCCATTGATGAAATGGGAAATCGTGCGCATGGCGTTATCCGCTCCTCTCCTGAAGGCTGCATTATAGGCGTCCGGGGATAGCATGGCGCGGCGAAGCCCATGCTTGCGAATTCGCCAATTGTATCCTGCAAAAATGCAGCTAGGCTTGCGCCCATGTATGACTGGGACGACCTGCGCATCTTTTTGTCGGTGGCGCGGCACAAATCCTTTCAGGGGGCGGCCGACCAGCTTGGCCTCGACCCCACCACCATCGGGCGGCGGATGGCGCGGCTGGAGCAGGCGCTGAACTGCACCCTGGTGGCGCGCGGCCGCAGCCCCGGATTCCTGACCACCAACGGCAAGCGCCTGTTCGAGGCGGCGAGCCGGGTGGAGATGGCGACCGAGGACGTGCGCACCGCCATCGGCGAAACCAGCGCCGGCGTGGTGCGGATTTCCACCTCGGAAGGGTTCGGCGCCACCATCATCGCGCCCGCGGTGGCGCAACTGGTGCGCAGGCGGCCCAAGCTGCAGATCGAGATCGTGGCCATGCCCGGTTTCGTCTCCCCCGCCATGCGGGAGGTGGACATCACGATCACCCTGACCAGACCGCAGGACCGCCGGCTTTCGATCGAAAAGCTGACCGATTACATGCTGGGCCTTTACGCGGCGCCGGACTATCTGGCGCGGCGCGGCGTACCCGAAGACCCGGCTGCGTTACGGGGACACGTTCTGGTCGGCTATATCGACGATCTGCTTTACGCCAATGAACTGCGCTATCTGGACGAGGTGCTGCCGGGGCTGAAGCCCACGGTTTCCAGCTCCTCCATCCGGGCGCAGATGGAAGCGATGATCCGCGGCGCGGGTCTGGGTGTTCTGCCGTCCTTCATGGCGGAGCGGGAGCCCGGACTGGTGCGCATTCTGCCGGGCCAGGTTGCCATCACCCGCACCTTCTGGCTTGCCGCGCGGCGCGACGTGCTGGAAACCGCGCGCGTGCGCCAGGTGACGAACTGGATTCACGATACGGTGGCGGCGGCGCGCCCGCTTCTGCTGCCGGATGCGGTCAGCCCAGCGACTTGACGATTTCTTCGGTCATCTTCTTCGCATCGCCGAACAGCATCATCGTGTTGTCGCGGAAGAAGAGTTCGTTCTCGATCCCGGCATAGCCCGAGCCCATGCCGCGCTTGACGAAAAGAACCGTCTTCGCCTTTTCCACATCGAGGATCGGCATGCCGAAGATGGGCGATTGCGGATTGGATTTGGCCGCCGGGTTGGTGACGTCGTTGGCGCCGATCACGTAAGCCACATCGGCCTGCGCGAACTGGGAATTGATGTCGTCGAGCTCGAACACCTCGTCATACGGCACGTTGGCTTCCGCCAAGAGCACGTTCATGTGGCCGGGCATGCGGCCCGCCACCGGATGAATGGCGTAAGAGACCTTCACCCCTTCCTTTTTCAGGATGTCGGCCATTTCGCGCACCGCGTGCTGGGCCTGTGCCACCGCCATGCCGTAGCCCGGCACGATGATGACCGAACCGGCATTCTTCATGATGAAGGCGGCGTCTTCGGCAGAGCCCTGTTTCACGGGGCGGGATTCGGCCGGACCGCCGGCGGCCGCGGTTTCGCCACCGAAGCCGCCCAGAATCACCGAGATGAAGCTGCGGTTCATCCCCTTGCACATGATGTAGGAGAGGATGGCGCCCGACGAACCCACCAGCGCGCCGGTGATGATGAGGGCGGTGTTTTCCAGGGTGAAGCCAATGCCGGCCGCGGCCCAACCCGAATAGGAATTGAGCATCGAGATCACCACCGGCATGTCGGCGCCGCCGATGGGAACGATGAGCGTGATGCCGAAGACGAAGGACAGCCCGGCAATGGTCCAGAACGCCCAATGCGGCTGATCGGTGACGAAGTAGACGATCAGGCCCACGATCACGAGCGCGAGCAGAATGTTGAGCGCATGGCGGGCGGGAAGCAGGATCGGCGCGCCACTCATATTGCCGTTGAGCTTGGCAAACGCGATCAGCGAACCGGCAAAGGTGATGGCGCCGATGGCGACGCCAAGGCTCATTTCAATCAGGCTGTGGGAGCGGATCGCCCCTTCCACGCCGATGCCATAGGCCTCCGGCGAATACATCGCGGCCGCGGCCACCAGCACGGCGGCGAGGCCGACCAGCGAATGAAAGGCGGCAATGAGCTGTGGCATCGCCGTCATCGCGATGCGGCGCGCGATCAAGGCGCCGATACCGCCGCCGATGGCGACACCGCCAATGATCAGACCCCAGGTCAACGCGTCGGTGACACCGGCGACCAGAAGCGTGGTCACGATGGCGAGCGCCATGCCGATCATGCCGTTGCGGTTGCCCGCACGGCTTGTCACCGGCGAGGACAAACCCCGCAACGCGAGAATGAAGAGAACACCCGAGACGAGATAGGACAGGGCGGCAAGATTGGCAGACATGCGCCCTCTATCTTTCTTTTTTCTTGTACATGGCCAGCATGCGCTGGGTGACGAGGAAGCCGCCGAAGATATTGACGCTGGCGAGGATCAGCGCGGCAAAGCCGAGGCCCTTGGAAATCCAGGATTCGCTGCCGAGGGTGGCAACCGAAACCGCAATCAGCGCGCCCACCACGATGACCGAGGAGATTGCGTTGGTCACGCTCATCAATGGCGTATGCAGCGCCGGCGTGACCGACCACACCACGTAATAGCCGACGAAAATCGCCAGCACGAAAATCGAAAGACGGAAAACGAACGGATCAATGGCTTCCATGGTCTATCCCTTCACCGCCGGATGGACGATTTCGCCGTCGCGGGTCAGCACCGCGCCCTTGAGGATTTCGTCATCCCAATTGAGGTTCAGCGTGCCGGTTTTCTTGTCCACCAGCAGGCTGACGAAATTGAACAGGTTGCGCGCATAAAGACTCGACGTATCGACCGCGAGGCGCGAGGCCAGATTGGTGTAGCCCATGATGGTGACGCCATGTGCCTCCACCACCTGATCGGCCTTCGTCAGCGGGCAGTTGCCCCCCTGCTCCGCCGCCAGATCGACGATGACGGAGCCGGGCTTCATGGTTTTCACCATTTCTTCCGTCACCAGGACAGGCGCGCTTCGCCCCGGGATTAATGCGGTGGTGATGACGATATCCTGTTTGCGGATCGTTTCCGCGATCAGGGCCGCCTGTTTTTCCTGATAGTCCTTCGACATTTCCTTGGCGTAACCGGCGGCGGTTTCGGCCTGTTTGAATTCATCGTCCATCACGGCAACGAAAGTGGCGCCGAGCGATTCCACCTGTTCACGGGTGGCGGGCCGCACATCGGTGGCCGAGACGATGGCGCCGAGGCGGCGGGCCGTGGCAATCGCCTGCAGCCCCGCCACACCGACACCCATGATGAAAGCGCGTGCGGGGGCGATGGTACCGGCCGCCGTCATCATCATCGGGAAGGCGCGCCCGAAGGTGGCCGCGGCATCGATCACCGCCTTGTAACCGGCGAGATTGGCCTGGGACGAGAGCACGTCCATCGCCTGGGCCCGGCTGATGCGGGGGATGAATTCCATCGCGAAGGCGGTGACGCCCTGGGCCGCCAGCGTCTGCGCGGTATCCTTTTCGCTGTGCGGGGCCAGAAGGGCCGCCAGCACGGTACCTTTTTTCATCGCGGCGATTTCGCCCGCATCGGGGCCGCGCACGGTGAACACAATATCGGCATCGGCCAGAGCGGCCGCCGCATCGGGCGCGATGGCGGCGCCAGCGGCCACGTAATCGGCATCGGCGATCCTGGCGCCGGCGCCCGCGCCCGATTCCACCACCACCGAAAGGCCGAGGCCCGTCAGTTTCTTCGCCGTTTCAGGCGTAGCGGCAACCCGCGCCTCGCCCGCGCGGCGCTCTTTCAGCACAGCGAGTTTCATCAGATCTGGAATGCCCCAAAAGCCTTAGCCGGTGCGGAAAAGCGCAAGCAGGATCATGATCAGCGCGATACCGATGGCCGACCATTTTGTGAAGGCCATAAAGCCATGCCACGTTTTGACATGATGGGCGATATCGGTTTGCCCCTGCCCCTGTGCCGATTCCGTGACCATAGCCACCCTCTTCAAAAGTTCTACGAAGCGGGCGGAATATAGCAAAGGCGCCCCCCTGCACAACCGCCCCCACGCCGCACAGGGGAATTAAACCCGCGGCACCGGCGTGGAATGCTCCCAATCCGCCAAAAGGGCGCGCAGGGCCGACACCATGGCCAACGGCTGATCCAGCATAATGTGATGCTGGGCTTGCGGAATTTCGACCATCGGGGCCGAACGGCCGAGCAGATTGAACATGTATTCGCCGATTTCCGGCGGCAGCAGGATGGAATGTTCGCCGCGAAACACGGCGATGCGGCATTTGGTGGCTTTCAGCCGCGCCGCAGTATCGCCGATGGAGAAGGACTGCCAGATCGCGGGGTCAAATTTCCAGGTAAAGCCGCCCTCCACCGCCTTCAGCGAATGGCGGCCCACCCAATCGAGCAGGAACAGATTCTCGCAACCCTGCGGCGGCATCAGCCGGAATCGCGCCAGCGCCGCCGCCATGGTGGGATAGACGTTATGGGGCCGCAATTCGCGCTTGGGCGGGCCGCCCGGGCGATCCGGCGGATTGACCGGCGAATCGACAATCACGGTACCGGCCAGCCGGTCGCCATAAAGCGCGCCCGTCAGCATGGTGACGAAACCGCCGAAGCTGTGGGCCACGATGATCGGCGGTTCGGGGGAGAGGAACATGCCCGCATCCTCGCACACCGCGAGTTCTTCCTTGGCGAACAGCTCCATCGTGTAGTGGGCGCGCCATTGCGAATCGCCCATGCCGGAAAGATCCATCGCCGCGACGTTGTAATCGCGCGCCAGAAAGGGGGCGATGAAGCTCCACCAATAGGCATGCGCCGCATTGCCGTGGACGAGCAGCAGGCCCGGCCGTTTGCGGTCGCCCCAGCGCAGATAGTGGATGCGTGCGCCGTCGCATTCGACAAAGCTGCTTTCGGGGAGGGCGGCCACCGTATCCACGAACCATTGCGGCGCGGTCGGGCGTTCGCCCTTGAGGGCGGCAAGGGGGCCTTGCGTCGGCGCCAGATTGTACATTTCGCGGATGGTGTCGGGCGGCGGGCCGGGCAGCGGCGGCAGGCCGGATTTATCCCCCCCGGCGGGTTTTCCCGCTCCCACAGATTTTCCCGCCCCCACAGGTTTTCCCGCCATGTCAGCGCCGCTCGGGGCGCGGCCCCAGGGTTTTGAAGATGCCGGTTCCTGTCATGACTGTACGCTCCCCCGTGAAAATGCGGCCTTCGACCGTGAACATGTCCCCATCCTGACCGACGATGCGGCTGGTGCCGAACACCCATTCGCCCAGCCGCGCGCCGGACAGAAAATCCGTCAGCATACGGACGGTGACCCAGTAATGCTGTGGACAGCGGATGGAAATGGGATGGCCGAACACCGTATCGGCAAATGCCATCAACATGCCGCCATGGCAATTCATCATGCCGTTGGTGTGGTGTTCCGCCACCAGAAAGGCGCGGGTGAAATTCTCACCCCCCTCATTGCGATGATAGAACGGCCCCACCTGGCGGCCGAAACCGCGCGACCACTGCATCGGCTCGAAACCGGCAGGGGCGGCAGCGGTGTCTTCCTCCAGAAGGTCGTCTGTCATGGCCGCCAGCCTGTCACTCCTCCCCCCACCACTCAAGCCATGTCCCATGCGGGTGGGCCAGCGCCAGTTCGCGGGCGTTTTTTTCGCCGCCGCGATAGGCGATCAGGTTGAGCGGATAGCGCCCTTCCAGCGCGCCCTCAAACGACAGCCGCCAAAGGGGCCGCGACCGGCTGGCCTCCATCAACATAGCGTCGAGCCGGGCGCGCATCTCGCGGCTGAACTGGTAAAGCGCGATGGTGTGATAGAGGCAGAGCGTTTGATCCGCAGGCGCGGTGGCCAGCGCAGCAGGCAGAAGCGCCAGCGCATCGCCGAAGCGGATTTCCGGCTTCACATCCATGAAAAGCGCGATGGCACGATCGAGCCTCGAAAGCCGCGCCCCCTGATCCGGCCAGACAAGCGCGCGCAACCAGTCGCGGTCATCGTCATTGGAAAGATCGACCGGATTGAGCTCCAGCCCCAGGCGGTGGGCGATGGCGGGCGCTGGCCCGAACGGCGGATTGCCCGCACCGCGCAAGGCACAATCGATCACCAAAGGTGCCCCGGCTGCGATATCGGATGCGATGGCGCCATCGCGGGTGTAGCGCACGCCGTAGCGATCCCAGATCAAATTGAGGCCTGCGCTGGGCCCGATCTCGATCAGATGAAGCGGCGCGGCCCCGGCTTCGCGCGCAAGCGTGCGGAAGCCCGCATGCAGTAACGCGGAACGCCCGACCTCGTTCGTATTGGTGACGCGCGTCGCGATCAGTGGCATCAATTGCTCGCGATACGACAGGCATAAATCGCGGAACGGTGGAAACGGATCGCCATCCGCCACGCGGCCATCATTGAGATCGGGATAGAAGGTGCGCAGCGGATGCTGTGCGCCACGCATCAAGAGAAAATGCACCGCGGCAAACAGCACATTGGCGTGTGGCTGCCCCGGCTTTGCGTGTGCGGCAAGCGCGCGCAATTGGTCATCGCCACACACCCCTTGCGCCAGACGGGCATAAAGTGCGGAGCCGGTACGCCGCGCGTCATCCGCGAAAAAGGCCCAATAATCAACATTTCCTGATGCCATGCGCCAACCGTTCAGATTCTCTTCACCATATTGAACCTGATGCCGTGTTTTACCAACGCAACTGTCGCAAAGTGGGAAACTTAAAGCAGCCTTTACCTTTCCGGAGCAACGATGCGCCACAACACAACAGAGGAAAAGATGGCGCAGACGATCCTCATCGTCGACGACGATCCGGTTCAACGCAGGCTTCTGGAAGCGGCGATCAGCAAGGCAGGCATGGCGGCGGTAACCGCGCCGGGCGGCGGGCCTGCGCTCGACCTGCTGCATGGGCCGCGGGGAGAGCAGATTGCGCTTGTCCTGCTGGATCTGGTGATGCCCGATGTCGACGGCATCACGGTACTGACGCGGTTGCGCGCGGCGCACAACGAATTGCCGGTGATCGTACTGACGGCCAAGGGCGGCATCGATTCCGCGGTGGAGGCGATGCGGGCCGGCGCCAACGATTTTCTGGTCAAACCGGCGAACCCGGAACGCATCACCGTTTCGATCCGCAACGCGCTCAAGATCGGCACCCTGTCAGGCGAAGTAACGCGGCTGAAGAAACGCAACGACAACCGGCTTCTGTTCGACGATCTGGTGGCACGCAGTTCCGAGATGCGCCAGGTGTTCCGGCTGGGCACGCGCGCGGCGCAATCGAACATCCCGATCCTGATCGAAGGCGAATCCGGCGTCGGCAAGGAATTGATCGCGCGCGCGATCCAGGGCGGATCGGAACGCGCCGGCAAGCCGTTCATCACCGTCAATTGCGGCGCAATACCGGAAAACCTGGTCGAATCCATTCTGTTCGGCCACGAGAAAGGCGCCTTCACCGGCGCCACGGAACGCCATCTCGGCAAGTTTCAGGAAGCCCATGGCGGCACACTGTTCCTGGATGAGATCGGGGAACTGCGCCTCGACATGCAGGTGAAACTGCTGCGCGCGCTGCAGGAAGGCGAGGTCGACCCGGTGGGTGCCAAGCGGCCGGTCAAGGTGGATGTGCGCATCATTTCCGCCACCAATCGCGATCTGGCCGAACTGACCCGCGAAGGCAGCTTCCGCGAGGACCTTTATTACCGGCTGAACGTGTTTCCGATCTTCGTGCCGCCCCTGCGCCAGCGCCGCGAGGACATTGCGGCCCTGACCCGCCACTTCATCGCCCGCTTCGCGGCAGAGGAGAACAAGCCGGTTTCGGGCCTGACGCCGGAAGCCGCAGAACTTCTGGAGAATTACGACTGGCCGGGCAATGTGCGCCAGCTTGAGAACACCGTGTTCCGGGCCGTGGTGCTGTGCGACGGCATGATGCTGGACGTGTGCGATTTTCCGCAGATCGCGGCGGCCATGGGCGTCAACCCGGCGCCGCGCCGGCAGATCATCACACCGGCCAAGGCGAGCGAGGGGGGCTATGCGCCGCAAGCCTTCGGGCAGGCCGCGATGCCATCGCCCTATGCGCTGTCGGCGATCGACGCCGCGGGCCATATGCGCAAGCTGGAAGAAGTGGAATCGGAGATCATCCGTCTCGCGATTTCCCGCTATGACGGCCACATGTCGGAAGTGGCGCGCAGGCTGGGGATCGGGCGTTCAACGCTTTACCGCAAGCTGAAGGAACTGGGGCTGGAAGAAACGGATGCCGGAGACGAATCGCTGAAAGCCGCAGGCTGACGCCTGTATGATTGGTGAGTGTGGCGCTCAGGCCATGCCGAGCGCACCCAGATAAAGCTCCAGCACCGCGTCCTGCTCCTGACGGTCGGCGGTATCGAGTTTCCTGAGGCGGACGACCTGGCGCATCACCTTGGTATCGAAGCCCTGGCCCTTGGCCTCGGAATAGACTTCGCGAATATCGGCGGAAAGGGCGGCGCGCTCCTCCTCAAGCCGTTCGATCCGTTCGATCAGCGATTTCAGCTGCCCTGCCGCAAAGCCCGACTTCGTCATCTCCGCCCTTCCCTGACGCCTGCCGGGCAGCATTAGGGGAAGGGGTGCGCCTCGCGCAACGCCGCCCACCGAGATTAATTGAGATTAATTGTGAGTCTTTTTGGCGGCGGCGAAAGCGGCCTTCTGTTCCGCGCCCGCCTCCTTCTGATAGCGCGATTTCCATTCGGCCGGCTTCATGCCGTAGATGATTTCGCGCGCTTCATCCTTTTCGAGCGCAAGGCCGTGCCCGGCCGCCGCCTCCCGGTACCAGTCGCCCAGGCAATTGCGGCAGAAGCCCGCCAGATTCATCAGATCGATGTTCTGCACATCGTGGCGTTCGCGCAAATGCGCGACCAGCCTGCGGAAAGCCGCGGCTTCCACCTGTTCGCGGGTCCGTTCATCCATGGTCACACCTTTCCCGGCCGGAAGCGGGCGGGTAAATGCGAGCTTCGCCGCCCCCATCTCCGTCAGCGCTTCATCGAGCACCGGCACAATGCGCGCAGCCATCGCAAGTGCTGCCTCCGGCGTTGCGATCAGATCCTGCCGGATTTCGATCAGCACATGCGGCAGGCCGTTCATCGTGCCGTGCACATACATGCAATCATTTTCCAGCGCCCCCGAATAGGGCTCATTATCGCCGGTGCGGAACCCGGTGCGGGCAAAACCGGCCAGCAACGGCCGGGCCAGACGGCCGTCACGATCCCACAAAATACCGATTTCCCACGGCCGGCGGACATTTTTCCACACCGGCGTGAAACTGTGGATGGAAACGAGCACCGGCACGATGCCGGTTTCGCGGCGCGCGGCGATCGCCCGTTCGATCGCAGCATGATAAGGCGCATGGAACTCCGCGATGCGGGATTCGATTTCGCGCCTATCGGCGTGGCGATTTCCTTCGATGATGGCGCCATCGGAAAGTTTCATGACGATGGTGTGATCGTCCGCGCCGCGATTGAGATCGACCAGAAGCCGCGACCAGCGCGCCAGAACCGCGTTCGTGCCATAATGCGTGGCCAGCGCACGGGTGACGGCGGCGGCACCGATGTCATAGGCGATATGGGTTTCAAGCAGCGATGCCGAAAGGCCGAGCGAGCCATAGGCCGGCGGCAAGGCATTGCTGGCGTGATCGCAGACAAAGAGCAGCGGGCCCAGTCCCTTGCCGTAAAGTTCAAACGGCTGTGCCGGATCAGGCGGCATGGTTCACGCCCCTGTCCCAGGACCACGCCGCGGTTGACAGGGAATCGCGCTTGGGCGACACCCCTGAGCGCATGCGAAGCATTTTTGCCATTTCGCCCGTTGCACGCTCAGCGGTGGCGGTGTTTGCCATTGCGATGTGCGCCGCCCCGCCGGTGCAAGCCAAATTCGCCGTCTGCAACAAGGCCGCCAATCCGGCCAAGGTTGCCATCGGGCTGTTCGACGGCAAAGCCTGGGTCAGCGAAGGCTGGTGGACGATTGATCCCCATGATTGTGCCACTTTGATCGATCACCCTCTTGTCGCGCGCTATTACTATCTTTACGCCACCGATGGCGGGGCGGGAAGCTGGAGTGGCGGCCGCAGTTTCTGCGTTTCGCCACGCGCCAAATTCACCATTCGCGTGCGCAGCGATTGCGTACGCCATGGCTATGACAAGGTGTCGTTCTTTGAAGTGGATACCGGCGCCCAGCCGGACTGGACCCAATCCCTTTCGGACTGAATATGCGGCGGACACGAAAAACCAAAATCCTTGCCACGCTGGGCCCGGCCTCATCGTCGCCCGAAAAGATCAGAGCTCTGTTCGAAGCGGGCGCCGATGTCTTCCGAATCAATATGAGCCACACCTCGCGCACCGCCTTGGCCGATATTCACGGCCGGTTGCGCGCGCTGGAAAGCGAGGTCAAGCGGCCGATCGGCATTCTGGTCGATCTGCAGGGCCCCAAGATCCGGCTTGGCACGTTCGGCGGCGGCAAGGCGGACATTGCGGTGGGGGCAGAGGTTCGCCTGATCCGCAAGGTGGAGGCCGACGGACCGGGCACCATTCCCATTCCGCACCCCGAAGTGTTCACAGCCCTGACGCCGGGCGAACAGGTGCTGATCGATGACGGGCGACTCAGGCTGCGCATCAAAAGCGTGGGCAGCGACAGTGCCGAGGCGGTTGTCGAACAGGGCGGCACCCTGAAAGACCGCAAGGGTGTGAACCTGCCCGATACGGAATTGCCGATTGCGGCAATGACGCCGAAGGATCGCAGCGATCTCGATTCCGCACTCAATCTCGGCGTCGACTGGGTGGCACTGTCCTTCGTACAGCGGCCCGAAGATGTTGCCGAATTGCGCAAGGTGGTGGCGGGGCGCGCCGCCGTTCTGGCCAAGATCGAGAAGCCGCGCGCGATTGAGCGATTGGCCGATATTCTGGTCTTCGCCGATGCGCTGATGGTGGCGCGCGGCGATCTGGGTGTGGAACTGCCGCTGGAGGCGGTGCCGGGCAAACAGAAATTCATCACCCGCGAAGCGCGCAAGGCGGGCAAGCCGGTGGTGGTGGCAACACAGATGCTGGAATCGATGATCCAGATGCCGCAACCGACGCGCGCCGAAGTTTCCGACGTGGCGACCGCGGTGTTCGAGGGCGCGGACGCGGTGATGCTGTCGGCCGAGACCGCGGCGGGCAGCTATCCGGTCGAAGCGGTGGCGATGATGGACAAGATCGCCACCAAGGTCGAAGGCGACCCCCTGTTCCAGCAGATTCTGGATGCGCAAAGAAGCCCGCCGGAAGAAACCACGCCGGACGCAATCATCGCCGCGGTGCATGAGGTGACCCAGACCATTCACGCCCGCGCCATTGTGAGCTGGACCAAATCCGGCTCAACCGGTTTGCGCGCCGCACGCCAACGGCCCGGTGCGCCGATCATCGCACTGACCCCCATTCTTGCGACCGCGCGGCGACTGGCGCTGGCATGGGGGCTTCATTGCGTGCTGACGGAGGATGCGCACGATCTGGACGATATGGTGGACCGCGCCGCGCGCATTGCGCTTGAGGAAGGTTTCGCCGAAGCCGGGGACCGCATCGTGATCACGGCCGGCCTTCCGCTGGGCACACCGGGCGCCACCAATCTTCTGCGCGTCGCCTTTGTCGGCGGCAAGGGATAGAGCGGCAAACGCCCGGTCACAGGCAATGCCCGGTCAGATGCCCTGCCCCTCTACCGCGCGGGACAGCGCACGCACCGCGCGCACGACATCGCCATCGGCAGGATCGAGCGCCAAGACCTTGCGGTAAAGCGCGAGCGCGCCTTTCTTGTCGCCATAGTCTTCCAGCAGGCCGGCGAGGCGTGCCATCGCCACGAAGTGGCGCGGATTGAGCGTGATAGTCTTCTGCAGCGCGATCATGGCGGCTTCATCATCACCCGCCAGCAATTCGATCTGGGCGCGATGATGCCAACCTTCCGCAAAATCGGGCGCGAGGCCGGTAACGGATGCGAACAATTGCAATGCGGTTTCGGCATCGCCGGAAACAAGGGCCGCTTCGCCGCGTGTCATTAGCAGATCAATGGTGGGGCTGCCGGACTGGCGGAAGAGTTGCTGGATGCGATCTTCGATCGGGTTCGCTTCATCTTCCGACTGCGCCTTGGCAAGCGCCGCGAACAGGCGATCAAGCTCCTGTGCCGGGGCAGCGGCGGCGGGCGCCGGTTTCTGTGGCGGCGGGATTGTACCGTCCGCCACGGCCAGACCGGGCAGAATCATCAGGGCTGTGAAAAGCAGCAGAACGCGCATGGCCCGAACCTAGCGCGCGGCGGCAGCCGGTGCCATGCGCGGCGCCATCACAGGGCCTGCCGGATTGGCGCAGGGTTTAACCCTGGCGTGCCTTGAAGCGGGGATTCTTCTTGTTGATGACATAGGTCCGGCCACGCCTGCGGATCACGCGGCAGTCCTTGTCGCGTTTTTTGAGCGAACGCAGGGAATTGCGAATTTTCATGACACGGCATCCAGTCTATTCGGGCAGCAGGCAGAACCCGCCGCGAGAAGGCGCGGAAGCTAGTGGCGGCAGCACGGTCTGTCAACCGCGGGAATCCCCAATTTTCGGCCTTATTCCTAGGTTATCTGCGGGTTATCTGTGGGTTACCTGCGGCATACCGGCCGGGGTGCGGGATTTGCAGGCACCAGCGGGGAACGCCAGCCGCAGCACGGCATCAGAAGGGGATATTCATGGCAGTATTGTTGACCCATAAGATTCTGCGCCCGGCGTGCCTGTGGCTGCCGCTGCTTCTGGGGGCATGCGCGATGCACCCGGCCACCACAAGCATGGTGCCGCAGCCCAAGCCCGCCGCCGCAACGCCGCCCGTTCCGCAACCGGCCCCATCCACCGCCGCGGCCGAGGCGGAATTCCGCAGCTTCGTGCACGATTTTCGTCAGACCGCACTGGCGCAGGGAATTGCACCTTCGCTTTACGACCTTGCGATGGGCGGGCTTTCCCCCAATGCAAAAATCCTGTCGCTGAACGAAGCGCAGCCGGAATTCGTCAAGCCGGTGTGGGACTATCTCGCCACGGCCACCTCGCCACTGCGCGTGCGCAACGGCCAGAATGCGCTGGCCGGGCAGGAACAGGCGCTTTCGGCGATCGAGGCGCGCTATGGCGTTTCCAGATACATCCTGACCGCGATCTGGGGCATGGAAACCAATTACGGCAGCAATATCGGCAGCTTCAACATCTTCCAGGCGCTGGCGACGCTGGCCTATGACGGGCCGCGCACCGGCTATGCCCGGCCGCAATTGCTGGACGCCCTGAAAATGGCGCAGCAGGGCGGCTTCGCACCATCGCAGATGCCGTCGTCCTGGGCCGGGGCATTCGGGCAGACGCAATTCACCCCCAGCACATGGCTTGCACATGCGGTGGACTTCGATGGCGACGGGCGAAAGGATCTGTGGCGTTCGGTGCCTGATGCGCTTGCTTCCAGCGCCAATCTTCTGAGCGAGGAAGGCTGGGCGCAGGGCGAACCCTGGGGCATCGAGGTGCGCCTGCCCGACGGTTTCTCCTATGAAGATGCCGATATCGACATTTTCAAACCGGTCGCGGAATGGCGCGCCCGCGGTGTGCGCACCGTGCTGGGCGAACCGCTGCCGCAAACGCCGCAAACCGGTGCACTGTTCCTGCCGGCCGGCAGCCGCGGCCCCGCCTTTCTCGTCTACAACAATTTCAAGGTGCTGCTGCGCTACAACAATGCCTCGGCTTACGCCCTCGCCGTCGGCATTCTGGCCGACCGCATTGCAGGAAAAGGCGAGGTGGTTGGCGATTGGCCGCGCGACGAACAGCCATTGACGCGCGATGAGCGTTTACGTTTCCAGCGCGACCTGAACCAGCTCGGCTTCAATGCCGGAAAGGAAGACGGCGTTCTGGGGCGGCAGGTGCGCGCGGCGTTGCGCGCCTATCAGAAAGAGAAGGCGTTGCCCGCCGATGGCTTTGCCACCAAGGCACTGCTGGAACGGATGGATGGTGAACTGGCCAGCCCGAAATAATCAGCCGCTCGGCACCTGAGTCTCGGCCTTTTCGTCCAGCCCGTCGGGCACCACCATGCCGGCGGTTTGCAGGGTAGGCGACAGGCGGACATAGATGAGCAGCACCACCATCAGCACCGCACCGGCGATGAAGGGCAGTTGCGGCGACTGCTCGTAAAGCCAGCCGATGACAGGCCCGACAATAAAGCCGGTGGCGCTGGTGGCGCCGATCACACCGGCGACGGCGCCCTGTTCATCCGGCGAGACCGAGAGCGAAGCGGAGGCTGCATAACCCGGCCGCGCCATGCCGAAGCCGAGGCCCGTCAGCATCATCGCGAAGACCAGCGGGCCGAACGCATGGCTGAAAATGAAAATGATGTTGGCGGCGAGCGCGACGAAGGTGCCGCCATAGATCAAAGTGCGGGCAGACGGGTTGAACCGCTGCACCAGAATAAGCTGGGCGAACAGCGCCGACATCGATGACGCCATCAGCGCCACGCCGACGGCCTGTGCGGTTTCGTTCGCCTTCAGATGCAGCACATCCATGAAGAAGAAGGCGACGGTCTGAATGGGGATGGCGCCGACGGTGGAAAGCCCGACGCCGAAGATCACGAATGGCCGCATGCGCTTGTCATACCAGTGCAGCGTGGTTTCAACGCGGCGATGGGATTTCGGCGGTGTGCGTTCGGGCAGAAAATACCAGATGGCCAATGCGCTCAGCACCGCCACAGCCGAAATGAAATAGAAGGGCGCGAAAAGGCCGAACACCACCAGCGCCGACCCGATGCCGGGACCGGCAGTGGTGCCGAGGCCGAAAGCGGCCGCAATGGTGGCGACACCACGGGTGCGTTCGGCCCGGGTGGTGCGGTCGGCCACATAGGCTTCCGCCGCGACGAAAGTGCCCGAGCCCAGCGTGCCATAGATAGAGCGGGTGAAGATCATCAACGGATAAACGAGGACCAGCGGTATCCATTTGTCGAGCCCGCCCAGCATCACGGTCGCGAAGCTGCCGAACGAAACCGCGAAGGCGAGCAGGCCCAGAAGCATCACCGGCTTGCGGCCCATCAGATCGCTGCGCCGGCCCCAGAACGGGCTGGAAAACACCCAGATCGCCGCCGAGACCGCGAAGATCGCGGTCACCTGCACCTCTGACAGGCCAAGCTGGCGGGAGATCGGCGGCAGAATGGCATAGAGGATCGACTGGCCCGCACCGACGCACATCAGGCTGACGAACAGAATGGCGAAAGCGCGGTTGCGTTCGCCCGGCGTGGTGACACGCGAAAACGCCTCGGCCACTTCGGCCGTTTGCGCGCCATTCTGATGCGGATCGTCGATCTTCGTCATGGCGGCGAAACGAGCCTGAAGCCCCCCATACAGTCAAGAAATTCAGACGGCCAAGACATGCGATGACGGGCGAACGTGGCAGGAATACGACTCTTTAACAGTGGTCGCGCAATCTGACGCGAACCGGTGCCCACTTCGCGGGATTGACGCCGGTTTTTGCTGGTCGCGCAATCTGACGCGAACCGGTGCCCACTTCGCGGGATTGACGCCGGTTTTTGCTGGTCGCGCAATCTGACGCGAACCGGTGTCCACTTCGCGGGATTGACGCTCCTAACGCATCCGTTTGAAGCGGATTTGTGCGGTGTCGCTGCGGCCCGCGGCATCGATCACGGTGACACGCGCAAAGCCTTCGCCATCGGGCGTGAAACTGGCCGGTTGAAAGCGATTGAAACTGCCCACAAGGCGGCCGTTGACCAGCCATGTCAGCGGTGCACGGCCGCCCTGCGCCGCAAGCGTGACGGTCGCGGGCGCGTGGCCATTCGTAGCGGCATTCTCGGGCAACGGCACAACCGCGCCATTGGGTGGAAAGGCAATCGCGGGCGGTGCGACGCGCGTGGCAACTGCCTGATGATTGTCTTCCGCGCGGCGGAACACGCGCAAGGCCGGCGGCAACGCCGCTGCATTGGCGGCGCGGATCACGCCATCCGGCACAGGCGGGGGCCCGCGCCGGTCGGGCGGCAACAGATCGAACATCTGCAACAGAATGGGGGCCGCGGTATCGACACCGACCTGACCCGCGCGCGGCGCACCGTCGGCCCGGCCGACCCAGACACCGACCGTGTAATCGTTCGAGAAACCGGCCGACCACGCATCGCGAAAACCGTAAGAGGTGCCGGTCTTGAAGCCGATATTGCGTGGGCGTTTCAGCCCCTGCCCCATCGCCCAGCCCTGCGGCAGATTCACGGTGGAGAGAATCTGCTGCAGATAATAGGCGGCAACCGGGCCGAACAGGCGATGGGCGCGGCCCTGCGGTGCATCGGCGAGATACCGCAACGGCGCCACCGTGCCGCCATCGGCAATGCCGGTATAAAGCATGGTGAGATCGGCCAGGCTGATGCCGAGGCCACCAAGCGCCACCGGCAGGCTGGGCACCGTATCACGCGTGGGAAAGGCGAGATGTGCGCCGGCATTTTCCAGCGTCTGGGTGAAACGCAAGGGCCCGATACGTTCAAGCACCATCACCGCCGGCACATTCAGCGACATGCGCAGTGCGCTGCCCGCGGTGACCGCGCCCTGAAATTCGCCGTCGAAATCGCGCGGCGCATAGTCGCCGAAATTGGTCGCCTGATCCTGCATCAACGTGGCGGGATGAAGCGCCAGATCGTCAAACGCGAGACCATAGATGAAAGGCTTGAGTGCGGAACCGGGCGAGCGCGTACGCTGCGCCAGATCGAGCATGCCCGCCTTGCCCCAATAATCGGTGCCGCCGACATAGGCGCGCACGGCATGACTTTTGTTCTCCGCCACCACGATGGCGAGGCTGGCACCATCATCCATATAAAGATGTTCGCGCGCCGCAAGCCGTTCGGCCGCGCGCTGCATTCCCCCATCGAGGGTGGTGCGGATGCGTTCGCCCGGATGTTTCGCGGCCAGGAATTGCGCCAGATGCGGCGCGGCAAACGGCATGGCAAGGCGGGCCGCAGGCGGTGCATCGCGCAGCGCGACAGCGGCATCCGTTTTTGCGACCACGCCATCTTCCACCATGCGCGCCAGCACATGATCGCGCGCCGCCTTTGCCGCTTTGGGATGGCGATCGGGGCGCTGACGCTCCGGCGACTGCGGCAAGGCCACCAGCAATGCGGATTGGGAGAGTGAAAGCGAACGCGGCTCCTTGCCGAAATAGGCGAGCGAGGCAGCGCGCACCCCTTCGAGATTGCCGCCGAACGGCGCGAGCGTCAGATAAAAGGAAAGAATGTCATCCTTGGAATAGCGCAGCTCCAGTTGAACGGCGCGCACCATCTGGATGAATTTCGTCGGCACGGTGCGCGGGCGCCCCGGCTCCAGAAGGCGGGCGACCTGCATGGTGAGGGTGGAGGCGCCGGACACCACATGGCCGCGCACCGCCCATTGCCAGGCCGCGCGCGCCAGCGCCAGCGGATCGACGCCGGGATGGGAATCGAAACGCTTGTCCTCATAGGCCTTGAGCAGGATGAGGTAACGCGGATCGACGTCCGCCGCCGTGGTCTTCAGCCGCCAATAACCATCCCTGGAGAGGAACGGCCGCAGCAATTCGCCATGACGGTCCAGCACCTCGGTCGAGCGCAACTGCACCCGCGTCATGTCCGGCGGGAACAGAAAATTGGCGATGACGAGCGCGCAGAAAACGCCCGCAACCGCGAGCAGCAGTTTTCGCCAGCGCCATGCGAACGCCTTCATCATCATTTCCCTATCGTGCGGGGGAAATCGTCACCGTGCCCATGCGCGTGCGCGCCGCAACACCGGGTGCATACATATCCTCCGCCGTTGCGGCCGGCATCACGAAACGCCCTGCCGTGACCGCGCGCGCGATATAGGCGATGTGGAATTCGGGATGTTCGACCTTGCGCGACCAGCGGTCATCCGCGGGCCAGCCAAGCGTCAGCGCCGCCACGAAGCGGTCATCGCGCACATCGGTCATCGAAAGATCGGTGAGCGTGGAGAGGAAGGAATAGGCTTTCGCATCATCGCCCTTGAGCGGCATTTCGATTTCAAGCCCGGCCGGCAACAGATCGATCACGCCGATCTGGCGCAGGAGATTGTTCTCCATCCGCCCCGACAGAACGACGATCACCCGCTGGTTCTGTTTCAGATTGGCAAGATCGGCCGGCTGCCCCGCCATGGTCCACACCGTCTTGGTCAGCGAAAGACCGTCGGCACGCGCAGGCAGCGGACTGACCGGTGCGCCGGTAGCGGATGATGTGCGCCACACCGGCGCGCCGCCCTGATTGAGAAGCGAAATGCCCGCGTTCAGTTGCGCCAGGCTGGGCGAAAGCCGCACCGCGCCTGCACTTTCCGCCGCCGGTTTGCCGTTGACCGCAATGGAAAGCGGCACCTTCTGTTTTGAGAGTGCATAGGCCGCGCGCAGGATCCAGGCTTTTTCCTGCGTCGTCGTATCCTGCAGCCGCATATCGACATCGCGGCTTTTCGTCAGCAGCGCAGGAACGAGATCGGCAGCACCGTTCTCGATTGCCAGTGCGGTGGTGGCGGCGAGATCGCGCGTCAACGAGCCATAATCGGAATGGCCATAGGCCGCGGGCTTTGCCGCCATCAGAAGATCGCGCGCGCGGCGGAAATTGACCGTGGCGCGACTGTTGTCGCCGGCCTGCGCCGCGGCCGCACCGGTCAGCGCAGCCGCGATGGCGGTTTTCATTTCCGGTCCGCGCGTATCACTGAAATAGCGCAGATCGCTCAGATTGAGGCCCGCCTGTTCCGCCAGCACGTAGAAAGCATAAGCCCTGACCGCATCATTGCCGGAATCCGACGATGCGGTGCCGCGCAGCCATTGCGCACCGCGGCGCAAGGCTTCGGCGGGAACGGTGTAGTTCTTGTCTTTCGCCTGGGTCAGAAAATCGAGTGCGAACACCGACACCCAGGCATCGGCGGTGCCGCCCGCGCCCCACATGCCGAAATCGCCGCTGTAATTCTGCATGTCGAGAACGGAATCGACCGCATCCTGTATCCGGCCGCGCAACGCACTGTCGCCCGCGATCCCGGCAGACGCCGCGACATCGTTGAAATAAAGCAGCGGCATGGCGCGGCTGACCGTCTGTTCCAGACAGCCATAGGGATATTTGTCGAGCCAGCGCAATTGTCCCGCCACATTGCCGTAACCGGGTGCGGTGGCGGTCACCGCAAGTGCGGCATGGGCAGTGGACGGCACCAGATCGCGCACCAGTGCCGATGTTGCCTTGTAGGTTTCACCCGCGCCGAGACGCGCCACCTCTTCCCGCGCCACATCGCGTTGCGGGCTGCGCACTTCGATCGGCCAGGAATGCGTGATCTTCAGCCCCGGCCCCGTCAAGGTCAGCGCAACCTTGGCGATGCCGATGCCATTTCCTTCCAGCGCCACCGGCACCAATGCGCGCTCGCCCGCTTTCAGCGTGCGCGACAGGGTCACATTACGGCCATGGCCATCGAAACCCGCAGGCCCTGTGGTCGAGAGGCTGACGCTGTAGCTGCCGGGCTTGCCCTCCACATTGTCGAGATTGAGCGCGGCGGCGGCATGATCGCCCGGCGCCAGGAAACGCGGCAGCACCAGATCGGCCACCACCGGATCGCGCACGGTCAGCGCGCGGTCGGCATGCCCCATCTTGTCGGCAGTGAAAGCGACCGCCATCAGGCGCAATTCGCCGTTGAAGTCCGGCACATCGGCCGGAATGGTAGCCTTGCCGCCGGGGCCGACCGTGACAAGGCCCGAGAACAACGCCACCGTGCGCGTCGGCACCACGGCCAGCGGGCGGCCGCCGAAACGATCACCGCCTTCGCGCAACGAACCGATGGCGCCCTTTTCCGGTTTGATCAGGCGGCCGTAATCATCGCGCATACCGACGCCGAGCCGGCGCTTGCCGAAATAATAGCCGGCCGGATCGGGCGATTGAAATTCGGTCAGTTGCAGAATGCCTTCGTCAACAGCGGAGAGGGTGACATAGGCGCTTTCCCCCGCCGCCAAACCGGTGACGGTGACCGGAATCGAAATCTTCTGCCGCGGCGAAATCTTTTTCGGCACGGCCATCTGGATGCCGAGCGTGCGCGCACTGTTGTCGATGCCCAGCCAGACAACGCCGATGGCACGCACGGGTTCGCGGGCGTTCGCCTCCGACAGACCGCGATAATGGGTGACGAGCACATAGGCGCCTGCGCCCCAATCGGCAGAGACCGGAATATCGATGGTGGCGCCCGCCGCCGGTGAACGGATGAGCTGGGAGGAATAAATCCGGTCGCTGGCCACCACCACCAGCGCGCGCCCGTCACTCGGCGGTTTGATGGTGATGTGCGCGGTTTCGCCGACCTTGTAGGCGGGCTTGTCGGCGGCAACCGGGATGCGATCCGGCCGGTCACCCGCCGCATTGGCGGCCCAGCCGGAATAGTAGCGGTAAGAGGCCGAGGCACCGGATTGCGGATCGGTGATGGTGAGGCGGTAACGGCCCCACGCCATCGCCTGTGCCAGCTTGGCGGGCGCACCGGCGGAGACGGAGAATTCACCGCTGGTGATCAGCCGGTCGCGCGTGACCGCCTGGTATTTCCATTGGCCCTGATCCTGATACCACTGGTAATTGGTTTCCTCGCGCGTCCAGTTGTAATGGAGATTGCCGCGCGCGATGCGGGCGCCATCGCCATTGACCGCAATCACCTCGAACCCGGCCTTGGTGTTTTCGGCAACGGAGTCACCAACGAATGCCGGACGGATGGCCAGCATGACATCGGCGGTGCGGATGGGGATTTCCACCGTCCTGTCGGTGGTGCGCCCACCCGGTTCGTGGATCGAAACCCGCACCACCGCCTTCAGCGGCAAGGTGGTATCGGCCAGTTCGCCGATCTGACCCGAAACCTGGGTCACGCCTTGCGCGTTGGTTTGCGGCACGTTGAGGGCGACGAGAACGTCTTCAAACGAATCCTCCACCCGGCCGAAGGAATAACCCTTGTAAGCGGCGAAGGGGGCCGGGTCTTTGGTGATGCGCGCTTCCGCATCGCCCGACAGGCCGGAAGCCGGTGCGCCGTACAGGAAACGCGTTTCGGCGCGCACATCCAGCGTGGCGCCGGGGCGGAGGACCTTTTCTTCCGGCGTCAGCGTGACCTTCAGCCGTTGCGGCACAAAATCCGCCACATCGAATTGCACGCGGCCGACCGGATCAGCCTTCGGATCGACATAGGCCGCGATCTGCCAGCGGCCATGGGGGGCGGATTTACCGATTGCCACCGGCCAATAGGCAGAACCAGCCTTCAATGCCGCGCCGGCAAGCGTGGTGCGGGCGGCTTCCATGCCGTCAGGGCGGCGCGCCACCAAGGTCAGCGGCGCATCGGCGGCGGCGCCAAGACGGTCGCGCAACATAGCGATCGCGCGCACGGTTTCGCCGGGGCGGTAAACCCCGCGATCGGTATAGAGATAGGCATCGACGGGTCCGGGTGCGGGCCGGCCACCAACGCCGCGGTCGGTCAGATCGAACACCGGGCGGCGCAGATCGAGGAAGGTGAAATCTTGCTTGTCGCCATAGGCCATCACGGCCACGGGTTCGTCCCCACCCTTGCCGCGAAAAAACCCGGCGGCGAAATTGGCGCGGCCGACATCATCGGTCACCGCATTGGCGAGCACATTGTTGTTGCGCGCGACGAGCGAAAGCTTCACGCCGGAAATCGGCTTGGCACTGGCATAGGAGCGGGCGAAAACGGCAAGGCCGCTGCCGCCCTCAAAGGTGGTGAGCCCGATATCGGAATCGATCACCCATTGCGCGGCGACGGGCTGATAATCCTCATCATCCTTCTTTTTCGCCGCATCGCTGGCGATGAGGACATAGGCGCCGGGCTTGCGATCCTTCAGCACCTGATCGATCGGGATCAGCGTGACCACGGATTCGTTCCTGGTGCTGGCGACATCCATGCTGCCGGTCCACACGGTGGAGCCCTGATTGTCGGCAATCTGCTCCTCGTTCCAGCGATAAAGCGCGGTCTGGTCCAGCACACCGTTTTCGAGCTGTGACAGCAGCCGGTCACCGACGCGGATCACCTTGAGGTCGAGCTTCGCCACATTGACCGTGGTGACCGGAACGCCGTCGCTGTTTTCCCGCGGCAGGATGATGCCGCCCGAAAAACGCACCAGCGCGGGCTTGTCGCGCAATTCGACCGCGACGGTTTCAGCGATCTTCAGTTTCTCGCCGGAAGCAGCCGGAAGCCCGAGTTTCAGCGCCACCTGATAGGTCTTGTTGAAATCGAGCCCGCCAAGGCAAAGCCGCTGGCCCGCAACATGGGCGGCAACCGCGGTCTTGGGCTCGATGCTGAAATAATCCTGATAATGCGTCTTGCCCGATTCATCGAGGCTGCGGGTGAAGACGAGACAGGCCTCGGCCTGCGGTTTGGTGGTGTCGATCTCCACCCGGCGGAAGGCGAATTCGGGCGAAGCCGCCTGTTGCGCCGGTGTCGTGGCCGGGACAAGGCCGGAAAACACGTCCGCCTTGTTCAACGGTTCGCCCGGCGCGAACAGGCCCATCTGCCAAGCCGTGATGAGGGCCGCCACCAGCACGCCTGCAGCAGCGGCAGCGATGAGCGCAATGCGTTTCATAGGGGTCCCCCGAAGCAGGCTTGACGCGTATGCAGATGATTTAGCGGCCCCGCGCCGCCAATCGCAAACCCACAAATTGCAAGCAACGTAACAATGGCGGGAAAAATGGGCGACACCGTGACGGGTGCAACAAAATCAGCGGCGTTATTGTGCCGTTTGCAGACAATCAATTCGCGTGTGGCCAATTCGCGTGTGGCCAATCCGCGTGCGGCCAATTCGCGGGCGGGTGCCATGGCCTTTGGCGAGATGGCAGGTGCGCGCGAGGCTGCCGTCATCGCGGTGAACGGCAATGCGCCAGCCATGATCGTCTTGCGTCAGCATGGCAAAGCCGAAGCCCGGCAGGGAAAAGCCATCCTTCACCGCCTGGCCTGAGAGGTTGGCACCGGCAAGATCGGCCGGTGCGGTATCGAGCTTGTCGCCGCCATTGCCCGCGATCAGTTGCGGCGGCAGGGGCTTGCGATAGTTCAACACCTCGAACGCATGAATATGGCCGGACAACATCAGGCTGACAGGCGCCAGATCGGCGGGATCAAGCGCCGCAATCATGGTGCGATTGCCGCCGACCCGGAAGCCCATGCGCGAAACCGCGCCCCAAAGCGGGCGGTGCGAGGCAAGCCAGACAGGCGCCGGAGCCAATTGCGCAATCTTGTGGAAATCGGCCCGGTAGGTGGCAAGCAGATTGTGGTCGATCAACTGATCAGGTGCGCTGGCGCTATCCATCACCACCAGGTTCATCGCCCCCAGCGGCACGGCGTAAGGGGCAAGATGGCCGCATTGGCCGGGCACAAACGGCCCCGGCCCCATCAGCCGCAGCCAGCCGGCCCCGGCGCGGGGACAATCCTCATGATTGCCGCGCACGAAAATGAAAGGCGCTACTTCCAGCAGCGGTCTGGCGGGGGCGAAGAAATCCGCATCCCAACTGGCCCAGTTGTCGCCTGAGGGGCTGCCGGCACACCGGGCATCATGCGGCGGACAGGGCGATTCGCGATAAAGGTAATCGCCGACATGCACGATCAGGTCCGGCTTTTCGGCCGCGGCCACACGGGCCAGCAGCGGAAATGGCCATTGCGCCGGATCGTTGCAGGCCTGAACCGAGCCACCCTTGATGCGGCAGCCGGTATCGCCCAGCACCAGAATGCGCTTTGGCGCCGCGGCGGGAAGGGGCACGGGCGCGATGCGGATGGCCCGACCCGCGGCATCCGGCGGGGCGGCCGGATCGACCAGCCAGGCCGATCTGGCGGTGCCGGGCAGCGGTGCCGAACAGATCAAGGGAAAACCATCGCCCGCCTTTGCCCGCACCACCATGGCCGTGCGATGGCCATCCACCGCGACATCAGGGCATTGCGCAGCCGTGGTCGCGACCCGCAATTCGGCCGCGCCGCCGGGACCCATCTGCACCCAATGCGATAGAAGACCCGCGCCCGCATCCGCTGCGGCGATAGCGGGCATGAGCGCGGCCATCGCGGCGGCGAGAATCAGACGGGCAAACTGCATCCGCGCACTATGCCCGCAATGATCCCCGCACGCGAGGCGGCAACAAACGGATTTCCTGTACGTCTTTCCTTACAGGTCGGGGCTTTCCTTATAGGCCGGGGCGCCAATTGCCGTGAAAGCCGAACGGCACCCGGCGCGGCACCGCGGCACTGGCGATCGGTCCGCGATCCACCGCGGCGGCATCGAAGACCACGAAATCGCTGCGGTTCTCCCGCCCGCGATAGACCGTGGTGACGAGGAAACCATCCCCCTCCGCCGCATGAACGCTGCGCGGCACAAAGACAGGTTCGCCCGGCGCATCGCCATCGGCAAAGCGATAGACGTTCTTTTGGCCCGTCTGATGATCGATATGGGCGATGGAATCAAAGAACACCTTGCCATCGTCGCGCGAATTGGCGGCGAAATAGCCGTGGCGATAGGAAAGACCGGCGTGCCGTTCGTCGAGCCGGGGGAATTCGCCCGCCATATCGTCAATCCGCTGGCGCCGGACCGCATTGGTATTGGCGGCAAGGTCGATGGTCCAGCGCGTCAGATAGGCCGAACTGTTTTTGCCGGGAGAGCCATCGGCGTTGGGGAACAGGGGTGCGGTCGCATACTCCATCGCGTCGATGACGAGGGTATCGCCCTCCTCCCACATGTTCATCGGATGAAAGACGTAACAGGGATCGGCGGTGAACCAGCGAATGGTTTCGATGCCGGCATCGCGGCGCAGAACGCCGATATGCGAGCCCTTGTCCGGCTCCCACGCGAACGGCATCTGACCGGCCATGGCACGTTGCAGGCTGCCGCTCAGCGGCAGCACCGGAAACGCCACGTAGTTCTTCGTCACAAAGAAATCGTGGATCATCGAAGAATAAGGCGCTTCGAAGGTATCGAGCCGGGTCACGTTTCCCGCCTTGTCCGCCACGCCATAGGCAAGCCCGTTCGAGAACGGCAGGTCGCCCACCATATAGCCGAAGAAGACGAGTTCGCCGGTTTCCGGGTCGATCTTGGGATGGGCGGTGAAGCGCCCGGCCCGCCCGGCATAATCGCGATAGCCCTTGGGGGCGAGGCTGACCGGATCGAGTTCGAACGGCTGATGCCCCTCCTCCAGCGCGAGAAGGCGGTTCGCGTGCCAGATGATGTTGGTGTTGGCGGTGCCGCTGTCCTTGCCCACCACGGCGGGGTCCGACGTCATCGGATTGCCGAAGGTGCCGAACAGCGCCTTGTCCGCGTCACTCTCCATCACCCATTTGGGGGTGCGGACATAGCGGTTGCGGTAGGAAACCTTGCCGTTCTGGACGGTAAAGGCATGGATCATCCCGTCGCCCGCGAACCAGTGGTAATTGGCATCGCGCGGGTCGAATTGCGGATTGGGGCCGTTGCGGTAATAGGTGCCGGACAGTTCCGGCGGGATGGCGCCCGTGATCTTCAACGCCGCGAAATCGTCTTCGCTGCGGACCGGGGCGAAATTGCCGCTGAGATAGGGATTGGATTGCGTGGTCTGCTTCATGGCGGGTTGTGACATGACAGCCTCCTCACAAGGGGTGGGATCACCGGAATGGTTTGTATTATACGTTGTAAATTTATATTGTAAATAAGAATCGCAGCCACGATCTGAGGACTCTGTTGCCCCGCGCGCTTTCCCCCGCCGAAGTCGAATCCTTCCGCGCCCGCCTGTGCGACGCGGCGACCAAGCTGTTCGCCGAGCAGGGGCAGGCCGGTTTCACCATGCGCCAATTGGCGGCGGCGGTCGGCGTCAGTTCGATGACGCCGTACCGCTACTTCAAGGACAAGGACGATATTCTGGCCGCGGTGCGGGCCCGCGCCTTCGATGCCTTTGCCGCCCGGCTGGAACAGGCCTTTGCCGCCCATGACAGTGCGGCCGCCCGCGGCAGCGCGGTGGGTGATGCCTATGTCGATTTCGCCCGATCGAACCCCGAAGCCTACCGGCTGATGTTCGATTTCACCCAGGCGCATGAGCAGGATTATCCCGATCTTGTCCGCGCCACGGCACGCGCGCGCGCAACCATGACGGCCTATGTCCGCGCCCTGATCGACGAAGGCTTTATCACCGGCGACGCGCAATTGATCGGCACCGTGATGTGGGCCGCGCTGCATGGCGCGATGGTGCTCGACTTCGCGGGGCACCTGACGGCGGATTATGATTTCGAACGTGTCCGGCAGGAACTGTTCCGGCTGGTGGTGGCGGGATACGGCACGAAGGAACCGGCGTGAGCGCGGACAGCGGCGTGGACGAAACCGTGGCCTACCCCTTTGCCGCCGATCCGGCACGCGGGGCCGTGTTCATGCTGCCGATGCAGCTTCGCGATTTTCGCGCGGCGAGTTTTCTGGACGAGCGGTTGCTGGAAGGGCGCAGCGGCGGCAACTGGCTGGCGCGCGAACAATGGACCGCGCTGGCGGAGGCGATAGAGCCCCAGCCGCTGCATTTCATTTTTCATATCGGCCACGCCGGATCGACCTTGATCAGCCGCCTGCTGGATGAAACCGGCGCGGTGCTGGGATTGCGCGAACCCTTGGCGCTGCGCCAGATGGCGGAGGCGTTCGACTTCGCATCTGGCGACGGCGAAACAGAGCGGCTGGCGCAGATGCTGGATTTGCTGTTGCGGCAGTGGGCGCAACCCATAGGCGGCACAACGCACACCATCCTGAAGGCAACGAGCAGCGCCGCGCGTCTGGCGCGGCGGCTTCTGACCCTAAGGCCCGAAGCACGCGCGCTCTATCTTCATCTCGATGCGGAGACCTATCTTGCCACCTTGTTGGCGGGCGCCAATTCGGCACAGGATTTGAACGCACACGGGCCGGAGCGCCTGTTCCGCCTGCGCCGCAATTTGCGCGATGACACCCTGCCCCAGCCACAGAGCCTTGGTGAACTGGCGGCGATGAGTTTTCTTGCCGAAACCATGACGCGGAAAGCGGTCACAGCCCAATTCGGCGCGCGGGTACTGCCGCTCGATTTTCACGCCTTTCTGCAGGACCGCGGCCATCACATTGCGCGCATCCTGCACCATTTCGGACTTGATCTTTCGGCAGATGCTACAGCGGCGCTGACGGATAGCGCGGTGTTTCAACAATATTCCAAGGCGCCGGAACAGCACTATTCACCCGGAGAGCGGGCGCAGATTCTGGCCCGTGCCGGGGCCGATTATGCCGATGAGATTGCGCGCGGCAAAGACTGGCTCGACCGGATGGCATCACGCCACGAAGCGGCAAAGGGAGCGATGATGGAAACCTAATCGGACCACATGCGCATCAGATTCTGGCGCACCGCCTCCAGCCGGACACGGCTTTGCCATTGCATTTTCAGGCCTTCAAGGGCACCGACCTCGTTCAATTCATAAAGCAGATTGCGTTTGGCCTGATCGGCGACAAAGCTTTCGATGAAGGTGAGCGAAACCAGCCGCACGCCGCGCTTCACCGGCCGCACCTCATGCAAGGTGGTGGAGGGATAAAGGATGCAGGAACCGGGCGCCCCCTTGAACAGGGCCGGCCGCGCACCCAGATGCACCGTCAATTCCCCACCTTCATAGGTTGCCGGATCGGAAAGAAAAACCGTACAGGAAATATCGGAGCGAAGCGGCCCGGTGGGCAATTGCATATGGGCGGCATCGGCATGGACGCCATATTGCATGCCGGGTTCATAACGCGACAGCAGCGGCGGGGCGAACCGCTTCGGGAACGTGAAATCGCGAAATTCGCGGCTGCGCATCAGCGCATTGGCGACGAGCTGCACCGATTCGGCATAAAGCGGGTGGGCGGTATCGGCCTGACGATTGTCCTTCGCCTCATGCGCCGGATTGGAGAGGCGGCCATCGACAAATGTCATTCGCGAAGCGATATCGCCGAGGCGTGCGACCTCACTCGATTCGAGAAGACCCGGAATCTCAAGAAACATGGCGCGCCGCCGGATGGATTTTCGAAGCGGCAGATTAGCAAGGAATGGATAGGGGACGGAATATCGCCGGCAGTATCTAGGGCGCGGTGACGGTGGATATGACGGTGATTTCGCTTTCCATCGTCACGATTTCGGTGCCGCCGTCGCGCACCGCGAGCATGGCCGCAATCTCCCGGTGGCGGACCGCATCGAGCCGGTAACCCCACATGGCGAGCGCACCCAGAAGCAGCACCGCAATGGGGGCAATGACGAAGCACCATTCGAGCCCGGCGATGGCCGCCGGCGTGTTGACCGCCCCTTCCGCCGCATTGAAGCCGAGCAACGCCAGAATGGGATAGGTGATGCCGACCGGGACGGCAGAGCCGATTTTCATCGTGCAGGTCATCAGCGAATAGAGCAGCGGCGTGCGGTCACGCCCGGTTTCGAGCCGGACCTCGTCACAGACATCGGCCACCATGGCATTCAGCAGCAGCGCATAGGAATTGGCCGCGAAGCCGACCAGAAACATCGCCGGCGCCATCAGCAGCATGGAGGCACGCGGCAGCGCAAGCACAACCGCCTGCAGCACCACATTGATCACGGCGGCGAGCATGATGGTGCGATGTTTGCCGAGCCGCATCGCGATATGGGCAAAGGCCGGTGCCCCACCAAGACCGGCCGCGATATAGATGAAAAGAAGAATGTTCGCCTCCGCGAAGCTGTAACCGCGGGCGTCACAGAAGAAAAAGAAATAGAGCGCACCCATCATGGAGGGGCCGAGTGTCAGGAAAAAATTGGCGAACAGAATGCGTGCCATGTTCGGTTGCGCAATCAGGCTCAGATAATCGCGCAGGGAAAAATGATTCACGATTTCGTCCGCGGGCCGCGGCGGATCGCGCACCACCATCACGGCAAAAAACACGGTCAACGGGACCGCAAGCATCAGGAAACCGCCCATGGTGCGGACGGCCGCAGCCTCGCCCGCGTTCCAGATCCAGGCCAGCACCGGCGGGATCATCAACATCAGAACTGCGCCGCCCAGACCGGCAAATTGCAGCCAGGCATAAAGGCGGGAGCGTTCGTGATAACCCGGCACAAGGGCAGCACCCCAGGAATTGGTCGCCAGCATCGACATCGAATAGCCGAGATAGAAAACCAGCAGCCAGAACACGAGATAGAAAAGACCCGCCCCCACCGGCGCCATGAACACGGCCAGCGCACTGACGATCAGGATCGGTACACTGAGCATCAGCCAGGGGCGGAAACGGCCGAAGCGTGAATGTGTCCGCTCCATCGCGATGCCGAGCGCCGGATCAAAGCTGATGGCGATCAATTGCACGACAGTGAAAGCGAACCCAACCGCGGAGAGCGAAAGCCCGATATGGCTGGCATAATAATTGGGCAGATGCACCGCCAGCGGCAATTGCAATGCGCCGACCGGCAGGGCCGCGGATGCGAACGCACCCAGCACAAATGCCGGGAGCCGGCCAGATGCGCGATCGCGTTCGGTTGTCATGAACCTCCCTGCCGCCTCCCGGCGCGATCCGGGCATTCCCGGTACCGTAACGGCACATCTAACCACCGCCGCAACAAGGCGCCAAGCGTGTGTTTTTGGCCGCAAGGTGCATGGACGGCGGGCGATGCTGCGCTAAGCTGAACGGAGAACAACAACGGGAGGACGGCATGCGGTTTGGCGTGTTCTACGAGATGCAATTGCCCAGGCCATGGGGGCCGGATGACGAGCGCAAACTGTTCCACGACGCGCTGGAGCAGGTGGTGCTCGCCGACCGGCTGGGCTTCGATTACGCCTGGGAAGTGGAACATCATTTTCTGGATGAATATTCACACTCCTCATCGCCGGAGGTTTTTCTGGCCGCCGCGGCGGCGCGCACCAGCCGCATCCGGCTGGGCCATGGCATCCGCCAGGTGATCCCCAATTACAATCATCCGGCCCGCACCGCCGAATGCCTGGCCACGCTGGATCTTCTTTCCAACGGGCGGGTGGAGTTCGGCATCGGCGAAGGCGCAACGCGATTGGAACTGGGCGGTTTCAAGATTCCGGCGAAAGAAAAACGCGCCATGTCGCTGGAAGCGGCGGAGCAGATCGCCAATATGATGGCGCTGGAGCCCTATCCCGGTTTCGAGGGGCAGTATTTTTCGATGCCGTGCCGCAATGTGTTGCCCAAGCCGGTGCAGAAGCCGCACCCGCCGATGTGGATCGCCTGCACCAATCGCGACACCATCAAGCTGGCGGCGAAACTGGGTCTGGGGGCGCTGGCCTTTTCCTTCGTCGATCCGGAGGAGGCGCGCAACTGGGCCGACATCTATTACGGCATCATCAAGTCGGAAGAGTGCGTGCCGCTGGGCCGCACGGTGAATGCCAATATCGCGATGGTCTCCTCCTTCTCGCTGCATCAGGACCGGGCGGAGGCGATCCGGCGCGGGCACGAAGGCTTTGAATTCTTCGGCTATGCCCTGAATGCGCTGGTGGCGCATGACACGGTGCCGGGGCGCACCAATCTGTGGGGCGAATATCTTGCCCAGCGCGGCAACCGCACCGATGAGATCATTGCGGCGTCGCGCGAGGGTGCCCAATCCTCCGGCATCGGTACGCCCGAAGACATGCGGACCCATCTGCGCGCACTTCAAGGCGCCGGTGTGGACCAGGTGATCTTCCTGCAGCAGGCCGGCCGCAACCGGCATGAACATATCTGCCAGTCGCTGCAATTGTTCGCCGATACGGTGATGGCGGAATTTCGTGAGGCGGCGGCAGCACGCGAAAAGGCGAAACAGGAAGCGCTTCAGCCCTATATCGATGCGGCGCTGAAGCGGAAGCAATGGATGCAGCCACTGGGCAAGGACGACGTGCCGGTGGTGCGCGCTTCGGTCAAACAGGCGCAGGTGGGCGGCACGCTGGGCGCCGGCTGAAGCCGCACACTTCGCCGAGCAAATACGAGAACAAAAAAGAAGGGCGCCGGTTTCCCGGCGCCCTTTTTCGTTAAAGCGTCGCGACTTTTTAGAAGTGCGCGCCGACGCGGATGCCGAAGGTACGCGGATCGGTGAGGAAGATGTTGGTGTAGAGACCAGACGTTGCGCTGGTCAGGTACTCACCGGTGATGTTCGCCTCATCGAACACGTTCTTCACATAGGCCGCGACGTACCACTTGTTCTCCGGCGCGTTGAGCGTGATCTGGGCATTGGTCATTTCCCACGATCCGATCTTGTCAGCCGAGGTGTTGAAGATACGGCCCCACATATCGGCCTGCCAGTAGAAGTCCACCCGCGGCACGACGTTGTAACCATTGTCGAGCGGCATGGTGTATTGCGCACCGATGCTGATCGTCCATGGCGGGGTGTTCTGCAACTCGTTGCCCTTCAGCGGCACATGCACGCCATCGGACTTGTTGGCCGAATTGGTCGGATCGACCTCGGAATAGCCGAAGGCGTTCAGCAGTGGCGCCAGCGCCGGGCTACAGCTGCCGAAGTTGGTCTGTGCCACGCCGTGGGCGGCAATGGCCTTCGACCCACCCGGCGGTGCGAAGAACAGGCCGCCCGCGCCGTTGGCCGCAGCTGCCGCCTGGAAGGCGGGATTGTCGGCCGGCGAAAGTGTCTGACCGCCGGTCATGTACAGCACGCAGTTCTGGCCGATGCTGGCGGCGAGCGTTGCATCCTTGATCAGCACCACGTCGCTGCGGCCACCGGTCAGATTGCGCTGATCGATCAGCGCAACATCGCCGATGCTGGAGTTGGTATGGCCGACATTCAGATTGAACTGCCAGTTATCGTCCGGCACATACATGAACTCGCCTTCCAGACCCCACAACCTTGCACCGATGTTCTGGTTGACGGAGGTGTTGGCGACAATCGCCGAGACCTGCAGGCTTTCGTAATTGTAGTACCAGGCCGAAATATTCGCCTGCAACGTGCTGTTCAGCAGCAGGTTCTTGGTACCGATTTCGAAGGCATCGATGCCTTCGGGCTGATAGGACGGCGGAATGCCGAGACCCGGCTGGATGCCCGGATTGAAACCACCGGCCTTATAACCACGCGCGTAAGAGGCATAGACCGTGGTCTGGTCGGTGAAATCAAGCTTCGGCGTCCAGTTCAACACCGCGCGCCCGGTCCACTTTTTGAAGCTGACGGCGTTGACCTGGTAAAGCTGCGCCCCCGGTTTCGAGCCATCGAAATCCTGTTGGCCGGTGGCGACCACGAAGTCGGCTGCGGCCTGTTCCGTCGGCGTGCCAAGCGGCACAACACCCGGGAAGATGAAGATACGGCCGATCTGATCCTTGGAGTCCACCGTGTAGCGGGCGCCGACTGTCAGCTTCAGGGTATCGGGGACGATGTCGTAATAGACTTCACCGAAGATCGCCTTCGATTCCAGCCGGTTGTCTGTCCCGTCGTTGTGATAGTAACCGGGGTTGATACAGCCTTGCGCAAGACAAATGTCACGCAGACCTGGGGTTGTTGCCCCGATGACCGAGCCCAGCGCCATGAACGGGTAATCGAAGGTGTTCGCCAAGATGTAATAATCGGCATGGGCTTCCTGCTTCAGATAGTAGCCGGCGAGCAGGAAGTTCAGCGGCCCGTCGAAGCTGGTGTTGAAGCGCAGTTCGTAGGAATTCTGCTTGCTATAAACATCCGACTGGTCATAGGCCGAGACGTTGGGCAGGAATTCCTTGATATTGCCGCTGCCAAGGCCGATGCCGCCAATGCCCGAAACCGGAAGCATGCCCGGCGTGGAAAGATAAGGCGCATAGAACCCGGCATAGGCCGGACCACCGACCGCCGTCAGCAGACCGTTCAACGTTGCTTTCGCCGTCGCCAGCTTGACCGGATCGAACGGCTGACCCGCCACGCTGTTGTAGCTCTGCTGGCTGAAGGTGGCGTGATAGTCGTAGCCCGCGACGAAGGTGGCATCGAGCCAATCGGCCAGATGCTGTTTGACGTTCAGGGCCACAAACTCATCCCGCGCATGATAGACCGGCGCGAAGTCCGAATTGACCTGACGCAGATTCGGCGGGTTCAGCACATCGGCCGGGGCCGGCGGCACAGGCTGTTGCGAAATATCGAATAGGCCCAGCGTGGCCGGAAGACCGGCACCGGCGAAAGCCTGCTGGCTGGAAGCGATGGTGGCGAGTGTCGAATTCAGATTGACGACGCCATTCGAGAGCGAATCCGGCAGACAGCCCAGCGTCCCGGTCGGGTCACTGGAGCAAAGCTGCTTGCGCGAGCGCATCTTGCTGTCGGCTTCATGCGAGTAAGAACCGACAAGATCGATGGTGGTGTTGGACGTCGGCTGCCACCGCACGCTGCCGCGCAGCGAATAGGTGTCCTGACTGTCGATATCGCTGTTGTCGTAAATATTCTTCACGTAACCGTCGTGCCGGGTCCAGTCACCCGCCAGGCGGACGGCCAGTTCATCGGTCACGACCGGGATATTGATGTAGCCGCGAATCTCAGAGGCATTGTAATTGCCGTAACTGGCTTCCGCCTCGCCCGACAATTCAGAGAGATCCGGCTTGTGGGTGATGATGTTCACCGCGCCGCCGGTGGCGCCACGGCCGAACAGCGTGCTCTGCGGGCCGCGCAGAACCTCGACCCGCTCCAGGTCGTAGAAGCTCGCTTCCGCAAGCGGCGGACTGGCCAGGAAGACATCGTCCATATGGACGGCGACGCCGGATTCGGCATCGAACCCGACGGCCGTGATACCGATACCGCGGATCTGGAAGTTGGAGCCGGTGAAGTTGCCCTTCGTGTAGCTCACGTTCGGGGTGGAGAATTGCAGGTCCTTGAATTCGGTAACCTGGTGGGCCTTCAAATCTTCGGACGAATAGGCCGTCACGGCGATTGGAACGGTCTGGACGTCTTCGGCGCGCTTTTCAGCGGTCACCACGACGGTTTCAATCTGTGCCAATGCTGGAATGGCTGTGGAAAGAAGTAGGGCACTCGCAAGAACTGCGGAACGGCTGCAACGCAACCCACCCGTAAAAGACATGCAGAAACCTCCCCTAAACGGCCCGTCATTCAGGCTGACTGGAAGTCATCTTAATCAGATAAAACCGGGCAGCAATGGGCGGTGGAACATTGATGCGCAACCGTGTGAATTCCGCAACATCATCTCTAATATACTGAAATTAATACAATATTACGGACCTCGGGCTGTGTCGAAAAAGAACCGCCGGGTCTTATGGTGCGCCCTGTGACCGGAATGCCCCACCCTTCGCGGCAGTGCCGGCGCAAACACGCGCACCATGCTGTTTCTTATGGGAATGTCGCAAACCGTTCAGATTCCGGGGGCCGGACCACCTGCCGAATCACCTGGCCACCCTCCCAAAACAGGCCGCCCGCGAACCGGAAAACCGGCGCGCGGGCGGGGGAGAAAAAGACGGTGGTTATTTACTCTGTCGCGCAATTTATCGGAAGCCGGTAGCGGCAGCGTCACCCGGCGCTTCACACTTTTCCGATTGCGCTCCTAGAACCGCGCGCCAAGGGTGATGCCGAACAGGCGCGGATCGTTCACGAACACATTGGTGAACAGTCCCGATGACGCATCCGTCACGTACATGCCGGTGACGTTATCCTCGTCGAACACATTCTGCACCCAGGCGCGTGCGTACCAGCGATCGTCCGGGGCGTTGAGCTGGATTTGCAGATTGGTGTTCTCACTCGACGAGATGCGATCGGCCGGGCCGTTGAAGATGCGGCCGAACATCGAATCCTTCCAGTAGAAGTCGACCCGCGGCACCAGCGAATAACCGCTTTCGAAGACGAAGGTGTATTGCACGCCAAGACCGATGGTCCAGTCGGGCGTGGTGGGCATCTTGTTGCCATCCAGATTCACCGGAATGCCGGATGAGATCGTGTAGTGGCCCTGCATTGACGCAGGCAGGCTTGCGTTGAACGCGGTCTGGGATTGCGAGCAGAACGCCCCCGCGCCATAGCCCGATGCGAACACACCCGGCGTCGGCACCGGCGGCGGAATGACAAGCCCCGCCGCTTCGGCCGACGGCATGCCCGGCGTGTTGCTGATCACGCAATTGGCGCCGTTGCCATCCTTCACCAGGGTCACATTGGCCTGGCCTGCCGTGGGATCGCGCGGGTCGATCGAACTCGTGTTCTCCAGCGCCGAATGGGTGTAGCCGAAGTTCACGTTGAACTGCCAATTGGAATCCGGCGCATAGAAGAATTCACCTTCCACGCCCCACAATTTGGCGTTGATGTTCTCGTTGATCGAGGTGCGGTCCACGATCTTGGAGATCTGGAAGCCGTTATAGGTGTAATGCCACGCGGTCATGTTGGCGACCACATGGCCGTCGAGCAGCGTGTTCTTGGTACCGACTTCAAAGGAATCGAGCGTTTCCGGCTGGAACGTATCGGCGAACGCACCGGTGAAGGATGGCGGGTTGAAACCGCCCGAACGGTAGCCGCGGGCGTAAGACGCATAGATCAAAGTCTGATCCGTGAAATCCAGCTTCGGCGTCCAATCGACCACGAAACGGCCGGTCAGCGCATGGAAGGTGGTGACCTGTGAATGCGAGCCCGGCACCACGCTCAAAATCGCGTCCGCCTCCTCGCCCGTGGTGCCGATCGCCATCGGGACATTGAAAAGCGTCTGGCGCGAGGTGAAGGACTTGTTGTCCACCGTATAACGAATACCGCCGGTGAACTTCAGCGTTTCGGGAATCGCCTCGTAATAGATCTCGCCGAACGCGGCATTGGAGGTGAGGCGGTAACGCTGGCTGTTGCTGTCATATTGCGTGGGGCCGAGGATAAAACCATCGCCGGCCGTCAGCGCACCCAGCACCGTACCCGCATAGTCGAGCGTATTGGCGTTGACGAAATATTCCGCATCGTTCTGATCGTGCAGGTGATAATAGGCGACCAGGAAGTTCAGCGGGCCATCGAAATTGGTGGTGAAGCGCCATTCCGCGGTCCATTCCATATCGTGACCGCTGATCTGGTCGTAACCGTGGGTGCGGTCGGAATATTCCTGGATATTGCCGCCGATGATGCCGTTGTTGCCCACCCCCGAGGTCGGCAGCGTGCCGATATGGCCGGCATAGTACTGGGCGAAATTCTTGGGCGCGATGCCGCTGAAGATATACTGGGCCGCGGTCAGCCGCTCAAACGGGACAGCACAGGGAACGCCGAGAAGGGTCTTCTGCGTGCAGGTGGCATCGGAGGCCGAGAACGGCGCATCGGGCGCGTTGTTGTAGCTTTGCTGTGCCAGCCCGGTGTTCTGGTCATAGCCGAACAGCACGTTCATGTTCAGCCAGCTGTTCACCGTCTGCCGCCACTGGCCGTAGAGGAATGTGTCGTTGCCAACCGAAATCGGCGTGAAATCCGTATTCACCTTGCGGTAGTCGGCCGGCACGAAGGCCGCCGCACCGCCGCCGGGAAATGCGTTCGGTCCCACCACATCGTTGAGCGAAAGCGCATCGCCCAATGTGAGATTGCTGGTGATGATGTTGCCGAGCGTGGAATTGCCGTTCACCGGCTGGAACGCCAGGCTGTCCGGCAGGCAGCCCAGCACGCCCGAAGGATCGCGGTGACACATCTGCACCTGGGAACGCACACGGCTGTCTTCGCCATGGCTTGCCTGGGCCATGAAATCGATCGTGGTCCTGGCCGAAGGCTCCCACCGGACCGAACCGCGGACGGAGAAATCGTGCCGGCTGTCGATCTTGTCGGCGACATTGGTGCCGGGATTCATCGAAGGGTAGACATTGTCGATCGTACCGTCGCGCCGTTCAAAGAAACCGGCGGCGCGGAAGGCCAGTTCATCCTGAATGATCGGGATGTTGAGGGCGGCCTTCATCTGGAAATTGTTGTAATTGCCGTAAGTAACTTCACCCTCGGCACCGATCTCTTCCAGATTCGGCTTTTTGGTGATCTGATTGATCGCGCCGCCGGTGGCGTTGCGGCCGTAAAGCGTGCTCTGCGGCCCGCGCAAAACCTCGATCCGTTCCAGATCGTAATAGGTCGCCGCCGTCAGCGGCGGGCTGCTGAGATAAATATCGTTGACGTTCACCGACACGCCGCTGTCACCGGAGGTGGTGACGGCGGCCGAGCCGATGCCGCGAATCTGGAAATTCGACGGTCCGAAATTGCCGTGGGAAAAGGTGACGGACGGAATTGCGAATTGCAGGTCGCCGAAACCTTCGATCTGATGCGCCGCAAGCTGATTGGAATCGAACGCCGACACCGCAATGGGGACGTTCTGAATATCCTGTGCCGTTTTCTGTGCCGTGACGATCACGGTTTCGACCTGTGCCGCCGCCGGCAGAGCCGTGGACAGCAGCAGGGCGCCCACGCCCAACAGCGGAAGACCAAAAATGCGAATACCTGACGCGCGGAAATTTGATGCGCAGGCGGATGCACCCACCTGCCATTGATGCGAACCGGACATACCGAACCCTCCCCCTCTGCAAAACCGGCGGCGCAAGCAACACCGCAAGGCGCGGCGCGTGCGCTGAATGGCGAATTCCTCCCCCGTTACGATCCCTGCCCGCATCGAAAGACGGGCGGCCGCACGGCCTGTTCTGACGCGACTGTACCATAAGTTCTAAAATTGGAAGCGCCAAAATGGCGTGCGCCCGGAAATTACCGCAACTGCGTCATCCATCGCAGAAATGGCGCCTGCGGCAGCCGCGCACAGCCGCCAAACCGGTTTATCGAAACGGACGGACCACCCGTGTGCACTGCACACAAAAAAAGGCCCCGCCAATGGCGGGGCCCCCGATTGCCCAAATCCCGAAACACAGATCCCGAAACCGGGATTCTAGAATCGTGCACCGATCCGCGCGCCATATGTGCGCGGATCGACCAGGAAGGCGTTGGTGTAAAGCGCCGAGGTGGAGCTGGTGAGATACTCGCCGGTGATCCCGTCCGACTCCGTCAGGTTCTTGACGAAGGCCTGGACGTACCAGCGGTCATCCGGCGCGTTCAATGTGAGTTGCAGATTGACCTGAGACCAGGAATCGATGCGGTCGGCACCATCGGTGAAGATGCGGCCCCACATCTTGTCCTGCCAGTAGACATCGATGCGCGGGACCAGCGAATAACCGCCGGCGAGATCGGCATGATATTGAATGCCGAACGAAACCGTCCATGGCGGCGTGTTCTGCAATTCGTTGCCATGCAGGTTGACGCCAACGCCGCCGGAATCATTGCGCGAGCCGATGGGCCCGAGCAGCGGATCGCCGTAGGAGAAGCCAAAGGCTTCCATTTCCGCCTCGGTCAGGGTGGGCACGCACATACCGAAATTGACCAGCGGCACGCCATGGGCGGCAAGCTGGGCCTGGCCGCCGGAAGGCTGGAAGTAACCCGGCACACCGGCATCGGCCGGTGTCAGCACCGTTGCACCCGGCAGGCGGTAGAGAACGCAGTTCTGGCCTGCGCCACCGGTCGCGGTGGCATCCTTGATCAGCACCACATCGGCGCGCCCGTTGCTGGGATTGCGCGGGTTGACCAGCGTGAAATCGCCCACCGCCGAATGGGTGTGGCCGAAGGAGAGATTGAACTGCCAATTGTCATCCGGGGCATAGAGAAACTCACCCTCGATACCCCAGAGCCGCGCCCCGATATTGGAATTGACCGAGGTGTTGGCGATGATCGAGGAGACCTGAAAGTCCTGGTAGTTGTAGTACCACAACGCCATGTTCGCCTGCAGCGTACCGTCCAGCAGGGTATTCTTCGTGCCCAGTTCGAAGGCGTCGATGCCCTCGGGTTTGAAGGCTGTGGCGATGCCCGCCGCGATGTCGGACTGCACACCGGGATTGAAACCGCCGGATTTGTAACCGCGGGAATAGCTGGCATAGATCAGCGTGGAATCGGTGAAATCAAGCTTGGGCGTGTAATCCACCACCACGCGGCCGGTCCATTTGTCGAAGGATTTTCCCACGGTCTCGAACACATCGTTCGGGCCGAGCTTAGTACCCGCCGGACAGCCGGCGCCCGGCTGGCTGCCGTTCGAGCAATCGAAATCATGCAAGCCAGCAGCAACGAGTGCCGCCAGCGCATCGTCTTCATTCGGCGAGCCGATCGGAATCAGGCCGCTCAAGAATGCGATACGGTCGTTTTCCGATTTGTGATCGTCGGTAAAGCGCGCACCCAGCGTGATCTTCAACAGATCGGGCACGACATCGTAGTAAACCTCGCCGAACATGGCCTTGGATTCGAGGCGGAGATCGCGGCCGAAATTGTGATAATAACTCGGCCCCTGAATGCAGCCCGTGGCCGCGCAGAGCGACGGCGCGGTAAGGCCACCCAGCAGCGCGCCGAGCAGAATGCCGGGATAATCGAGCACATTGCCCGGCACATAATAATCGCCATAGCCGCTGGTGCTGAGATAATAACCGCCGACCAGGAAATTGAGCGGGCCCTGGAAGTTGGAATTGAACCGCAGCTCAATCGAATATTGTTTGTCGTAACCGTCGGACTGATCGTAGACGAACTGGTTCGGCGTATAACGCAGGATGTCGCCGCTGGTGAGCCCGATACCGGTTGGCGTGATGTGAGACGCCGGCAATTGCCCCGGCACCGAGAAGAACGGCGCATAAAGCGCGGCATAGGCCGGATTGAAATTGGGGCCGAGGAACGGAAAGCCGCCGGACAGAATATAGGCAAGTGTCGGCAGCGCCGCATTGCTGAACGAGGCGGGATTGTAGAGGCTCGCGTCATAGACGCCGAGGCGTGCGGCATCGAGCGGGACCGAGCCGATATTGTTGTAGCTCTCCTGGCTGAAGGTGCTGTGGTCCTCATAGCCCGCGACCAAAGTCGCATCCAGCCACGGCACCACCTGTTGCTTCACGTTCAAGGCGACGAAGGTTTCCTTGGCGTGATAGATCGGATCGAAATCGGTATTCACCTCGCGCAGATTGGACGGGTTCACATTGCCGGCGGCGGTGTTCGCCGGTGCGGTGAGATCGAACAGACCCAATTGCGAAAAGATCGGCGCCAGCGCGGGCCCGAACAGGGCGCCAAAACCCTGCTGGCTCGCGACCGTGTTGGTGAACTGGGCATTGACGTTCAATGCTTCGGTCCCGGCCGATTCCGGCAGACACCCAAGCACGGCCGAAGGATCGCGCGTACACAATTGCTTGACCGCGCGCATCTTGCTGTCGGCCTCATGCGAATAGGAGCCGATCAGATCGATGGTGGTATGCGTCCACGGCTGAAAGCGGATGCTGCCGCGGAACGAATAGGTGTTTTCGCTGTTGATCTGATCGTTGGTGGCGATGTTACGCACGAAGCCATCATGCTTCTGCCAGTCGCCCGCCACACGCACGGCCAGCTTGTCCTCGATCAGGGGCACATTGAGCATGCCCTTCAATTCGATCTGATTGAAATTGCCGTAAGTGAATTCGCCATTGCCCATGAATTGTTCGAGATCGGGCTTAGCGGTGATGATGTTCACCGTGCCGCCGGTGGCACCGCGGCCGAACAGCGTGCTTTGCGGCCCGCGCAACACCTCGATGCGTTCAAGATCGTAGAAATTGGCTTCGGCCAATGGCGGATTGGCAAGAAACACATCGTCCTGATGCACGGCGACGCCGGCTTCCGCATCGCCGGCGATGGCCGCGATGCCGATACCGCGGATCTGGAAATCCGCGCCGGTGAAATTGGTCTTGGTGTAGGTGACATTGGGGGTCGAGAAAACCAGATCCTTGAATTCCTGAATCTGGTGCGCCTTCAGATCGGCGCTGGAATAGGCCGTGACCGCGATCGGAACGGTTTGCACGTCTTCGGATCGTTTCTGTGCCGTGACGACCACGGTTTCGATTTGTGCCAATGCCGGTATGGAAGTGGTGAGCAGGAGTGCACTTACGCCAATTGCTTTTACGCCAACACGCGCGGCAACAGCCGCAGACGGATGCTGATTGACCATTGAAGCCTCCCCTTCGCGAAAAATCTCCCTTGCGCAATTTTTGAATGGTTTTCCGACGCGGCATGCTAGTATGTTGCCGGGCGTTCACAATGGGCCGCCGCAATATCTCGTCCGGCGTGGAAAATCCGCCACACCACCGGCAAGATATTGAAATTGTTTGATTTCTCTTACGGACGTGGCGGGCAGCAATGCCCGGTCCCGCGAGGGGTTTGTGTTACCTCTGACCAGCCCGCGCCGGCGCCCATCGGCCAGATGTGCGAAAGGCCCGAAGCCCCGAATCTGTTAGCATGGCGCGCCGCACAAACGACGGTGCGGGCGACGATGCGGGCTGGGGCGGGCGAGCTTGTATTTCCATTCCTATCAATTCCTGTTCCTGTTTCTGCCGCTTGCGCTGGCAAGTTTTCAGCTTGCGCGGCGCTTCGGCGAAAAGGGCCGGCTGGGCGCGATGCTATGCGCCTCGCTGTTGTTCTACGGGCTTTGGGATGTGCGCTTTGTGCCGCTGCTGGCGGCATCGATCCTGATCAACTTCGCCATTGGCCGCGCCCTTTCCGCGCGCCGTGAAACACGCGGCGCCGATACGCCGGACTATCTGCTGGGCGCGGGCGTTCTCCTGAACCTCGCGGTGCTGTTCTTCTTCCGCTATCTGCCGCTTGCCGGAGTGGAAGGAGGCCCGCTTGGCGCCATCGCCGCGATGGCCGCGCCGCTCGGCATTCTGTTCTTCACGCTGGACCAGATCGGCTATCTGAGCGATGTCCGCCATGGCCGCGTGCGCAGCGCAGGGTTGTTGCGTTACGCCGCCTTCGCATCGTTTTTCCCGCGCCTGATCGGCGGCCCGTTGTTGCGTTATGGCGAGATCGAGCCGCAATTGGGCAGCGGCGGCCGCCGCAATCTGCGCGAGGATTTGGCGGCGGGGCTGACCATCTTCTTTTTCGGCCTGGTGAAAAAAGCGCTTCTGGCCGATGGCATTGCCCGGTTCGCGATGCCACTTGTGAGCCCGGCCGCGGCCCAGCACCTCGACATCATCACGGCGTGGACAGTGACGCTCGCCTTTTCCTGTCAGATCTATTTCGAGCTTTCCGGCTATGCCGATATGGCGATCGGGCTCGCGCGCTGTTTCGGCATTCGCTTTCCGGCCAATTTTGAATCGCCTTACAAGGCGGACAGCATCGCCCGCTTCTGGCAGCGCTGGAACATCACGCTGACACGCTATCTGGGCGACTATGTCCACCAGTCACTGGGCGGCAGCGAAGGCGGAAATGCGCGCAATCTCGCCAATCTGGCGATCACCATGGTTCTGGCCGGGCTGTGGTATGGCGCAAGCTGGCCGCTGGCCGCGTGGGGCCTGTTGCATGGCCTCTATCTCACCATCCATCGCCTCTGTGCGGAGCGGAACTGGCTGGCCGCCATCCGCAAGCAGCGCTGGTTCAGGCCTTCCGCCATCGCGCTGACCTTCCTTGCGGTAACGCTGTCATGGCCGCTGTTCCGTGCGCCCGATTTCGCTACAGCCTTCGCCGTGCTGCAGGCGATGGCGGGCTTTCACGGCGTGGCGCGGCCGCAGGACATTTTACATCTGATGACGGCGTGGGGCTGGATCGCGGGTCTTCTCACGATCCTGTTCGTGGCGCCGAACACCCAGCAATGGCTGGCGCAATTCCGCCCCGTGCTGGGCGGCGGCAGCGAAGCCCCGGCCGGTGGGCACATGGCGGCATGGCGCTGGCAATTCAGCACGGGCTGGGCGGCGGCGTTCGGCGTGCTGGCATTTGCGGGCCTGCTGTCAGCGGCCAGCATTTCGCAAAACCTTCACTGGCGGTTCTGAACCATGAGCGCGATTTCGCCCGCACGTTATCTCGCCATTGCAGCCGCGGTGGTGGGCGCGCTGGCCATTCTGACCGCGGCGTTCAACATCTATGTCGATCCCTATCGCATGTACGGCACCGACCGGCTGCCGGTGAAGCCGGACATCTACCGCCACGCGGCCCTTGCGAAATCCTACATGCTGCTGAGAGCACATGCGCGGACGGTGATCCTGGGCAATTCCCGCACCCAGATCGGTATCGACCCCGACAGCCGCGAATGGCCCGCATCCGCGAAGCCGGTGTTCAACGCCGCGGAAGCCAATGGCGATCTGTTCGGGGCCTACCGCCTGTTGCAGCACGCGATGGCCGCATCACCGCCGCAATTGATCGTTGTGGGAGTCGATTTCAACGATTTCCGCGAGACACGGCGCCAGCCGGACAGCGTGGGCGCGGATGAACGGCGCCTGCTGGTCAACCGCGACGGCAGCACCAACGGCGAGATGACGGTGCAATTGTGGCGCGACTTCTTCCTGACGGCGCTGAGCCTGGATGCGCTGCGCGCCAGCGTGCACACCATGCTGGACCAGCACGACCCGGCCGCACGCACCATGACGAAGGATGGTTTCAATCCGCTGCACGAATTCGGCCCCATCGTGGCCCGTGCGGGCCTGCGTCAGATCTTCCTGCAGAACGGCGCCCAATATGCGGCGCGCCTGCGCGAGCAGGCCGCGTCCCCAATCGCGGCCGGATCGGGCAATGCCGAACTGGAACATCTGTCCGATATCGTGCGTCTGGCCGCCGAACACAAAGCCCGGCTGATTGTCTTCATTCAGCCTTATCACGCGCGCTATCTGGAAATGCTGCACGATCAGGGGCTGTGGCCGGCGTTCGTCGCGTGGAAAGAAGCCATGCTTGCAGCCATCGATGCGGCCGCGGGCCCTGAGCGCGATCTGGTCCGCGTGTTCGACTTCACGGATTACGACGACGTCAGCACCGAGCGGATTCCCGATGCCGGTGATACGCGGTCCATCATGCGCTGGTACCTCGACCCCACGCACTACAGCCGCGACCTCGGCGATCTGATGATCGCCTGCATGATGGGGGCCGGGCCCGTGCTGGGCGCGGAAATCGATGACACCACCATTGCCGCGAATAACGCCCGCATCGATATGAATCGCGACAGATTGCTGGGGGACGGTCACGAAGCCATGGCGACAGAACCGCTGAAGCTGACCGCGCGCGACAAGGTGGCGGTGCCACCCACCATTCAATCCAGCCGGTAGCGCCGCCACGCAGCACCGGCTTCGCGCCCGGTATCGTCGGGGCCGGACAGCGCCGTCCAGCCGCCCGCCTCATAAAACGCGATGGCCGCGTGATTTTCGAGATCGACCTTCAAGGTGATGCCGCCGCCCGCACGCGCCCGCAAATGGGCGACCAGCAAACGGCCGATGCCGCGGCTCTGCATTGCCGGATCGACATAAAGACAGTGCAGGAAATGGTGGGGCACATAGTAACTGGCCAGCCCCACCACGCTATGCCCAAGGCGGGCGAGATAAACCTCTTCCTCCTCGGCGATGCGCAGGAAGTCCTCAGCCACGAACCAGGAGGGCGCGCGCCAGGAGAAAGCGGCACGGCCGCTGCGCTCATAGACAGCGGCTGCGGCCGCAAGTTCATCGCGCGTGTGCGCACGCGTCACCCAGACATGCGCGCCGGCATCAGCACTCGATCTGGTCCTGTGGCCGGGCGTGCTTGCCATGGGCGCATCATCTCACATCTGCATTGTCCAACCTTCCACGCCCATGGCGGCCTGGCGCACCGCTTCGGCAAGCGTGGGATGGGCATGGGAGGTGCGGGCGATATCCTCGCTCGACGCGCCGAATTCGATGGCAAGCGCCGCCTCGGCAATCAGATTGCCTGCTTCCGCCCCCAGAATATGCACGCCCAATACGCGATCGGTCTTGGCATCGGCAAGGATTTTCGCAAAGCCATCGGTGGCGGCAATGGTCTTGGCGCGCGCATTGGCGGTGAAGGGGAATTTGCCGGTCTTGTAAGCGATACCGGCGGCCTTCAACTCTTCTTCCGTTTTGCCGACGCTGGCCACTTCGGGTGCGGTGTAGACCACCGCCGGAATGGCATCGTAATTCACATGCCCCGCCTTGCCGGCAATGGTCTCGACCGCGGCCACGGCTTCGTCTTCGGCCTTGTGCGCCAGCATCGGCCCTTCGCGGCAATCGCCGATGGCCCAGATGCCTTCGACATTGGTGCGGAAATGGCTATCCGTCACCACACGGCCGCGGGCATCCAGCTTGACACCCGCCGTATCGAGCCCCAGGCCATCCGTATACGGACGGCGCCCGATGGACACCAGCATCACATCGGTTTCAATTGTCTGTGCCGCACCGCCCGCCGCCGGTTCGATGGAAACCGCGAGGTGGGAGGATTTCTTTTCCACGCCCACCACCTTTGACGAAAGCCGGAAAGCGATCCCCTGCCGCTGCAGGATGCGCTGAAACTGCTTGCCGGTTTCACCGTCAAGGCCCGGCGTGATGCGATCGAGGAATTCGACCACCGTCACGTCCGCACCGAGGCGCCGCCACACCGAACCCAGTTCGAGCCCGATATAGCCGCCGCCGACAACCAGCAGCCGCTTCGGCACAGCCTTCAATTCCAGCGCACCGGTGGAGGAGACGATGCGTTCCTCATCGATCGCGACACCCGGCAAGGGCGCCACATCCGATCCGGTGGCGATGACGATGTTGCGGGCTTCGAGCGCGCGGGTGCTGCCATCGCGCGTCTTCACCGTGATGCGGCCGGGTGCGGTGATCACCGCTTCGCCCACGATCGCTTCCGCCTTGTTCTTCTTGAGCAGGAATTCGACACCGCGGGTCAATTCGCCCACAACCTTGGTCTTGTGCGCCATCATCGCCGGAAGATCGAGCGACACCTGCGCCTTGATCCCGAGTTTCGCGAAATCATGGCCCGCTTCGGCAAAACGCTCACTCGCGTGCAGAAGCGCCTTGGAGGGAATGCAGCCGACATTGAGACAGGTACCGCCGAAGGTCCCGCGCTTGTCGATACAGGCAGCATTGAGGCCAAGCTGGCCCGCGCGGATCGCAGCATTGTATCCGCCCGGCCCGCCGCCGATCACAACAACATCAAAAATATCGGCCATGGCCACTCCCAATCCGATGCTCCAAGGAGCCGCCTTATGACGCCCACGGCACGGAGTTGCAATTCGCGCCGCCGGTGTGGGCTCTCTTGCCGCCACAAGAATGCCGCTTTGCGGGTCCTTGCTAAAATTGCCAAGCTTTTTGGCACTGGAAGGGTGGCATCGCCATCCAGCAGCCGCTACCGTTGCAGAGACATACGCGGGAAAAGGGAGAATTTTCATGAAAATCAAAGATTTATTGCTTGCTGGCACAACTGCGATAATCGCCGGCACCGTTGCATTTGGCATCAACACGGCTGTTGCGGCGGATGCAGGGGCGACGGCACAGGCTGCCGGCGCGATGGCCGGCGCCGCCAAGGACGCGGCTGTGAGCACAGCCACCAAGGCCGCTGACAGCGCGACAAGCACGGCGAAAGATGCCGCCGCAAAAGCCGCTGATAAAGCAGCCGACAAAGCCGCCAGTGCTGCGAGCGATGCGGCCGATGCAGCAGGCGTTGCCAAAGATGCCGCCAGCGATGCCAAGGACGCAGCCGCCAAGACGGTCACCGGCGAAGACACATCCAAGGCAGCGGCCAGCGAAGACGCTTCCAAGGCGAAAACCAAACATCATCGCCATCACCATGCGATGAAGAACAAGAAGGGCGGCACAAGCGAAGAGAATGAAACCCGCGAGCTGAACGAGAAACAGCTCGCCGCGCCGGGCACGCCTGCCGCAACAACGCCGGCGCCGGAAGCTGCCGCACCGGCCGATGCAGCCACGCCTGCGCCTGCCGCAACAACGCCGGCACCGGAAGCCGCCGCACCGGCTGATGCAGCCACGCCTGCACCCGCCGCAACAACACCGGCACCGGAAGCCGCCGCGCCGGCTGCGGATGCCGCCAGTGACGCAGCGGAAAAAGCCGATACAGCCGCAGACAAGGCGAAGGACGCAGCCGATAGCGCAAAAGATGCCGCCGACAGCGCGAAAGACGCGGCCGAGCATGCGCACGACGCAGGCAGCATGAGCCCGCAATAAGCGTCAGAACAATGCGATCATGAAAAAGGGCCGGTTCTACCGGCCCTTTTTACTTCCATCTCTGGTTCTTCAGTCTTTCTCATCCTTGGAGGAATGATCCGGTGTCAACCGGTCGAGCTGCTCCATGATCTCTTTTGCGGCCTGACCATTGCCAGGCCGCTTGACCGCGTGCAGCGAACGATCTCCGTCCAGAATATTGATCAGAGCCCGGCGCGCCCGCGCCACGCGGCTTTTCACCGTGCCGACGGCGCAATGGCAGATCGCCGCCGCCTCCTCATAAGAAAAGCCACCGGCACCGACCAGGATCAGCGCCTCGCGCTGTTCATCGGACAGGCTGCGCAAGGCGCGCGCGGTATCGCTCAGATCCGCGGCCCAGTTCTGATCCTGTGCACTGCCGGGAATACGCTCCGCCGATTCCTGATCCCACGGCGCCTGCCGCCAGGCGCGCCTGCGATCGGAATAGAACTGGTTGCGCAGGATCGTGAACAGCCAGGCTTTCAGATTGGTGCCGGGGACGAAACTGTCGCGCGATTGCCAGGCACGGACGAGGGCTTCCTGTGCCAGATCGTCGGCCATTTCGGGATTGCCGCACAGCGAACGGGCAAATGCGCGCAGAAACGGAATCAGCGACAGCAGTTCCGATTTGAAGTCGCCTGGGCCTTCAGGCCGTTCAGACGACGCAGGTGCGTGAGGTTCGGTCCGCACGGTCAAGACGCCTTCTTTCCAGGGCCATCGCCATTGTCGATTTTTTGCAGGAGCTCGAGAAATTCGCCGGGCACCGGCTCCTGAACGACATTGTCGTAGAGCCGGCGCAATTCCCGCCCCAGGGCACGCTGACGGGCACGAATGGCCCGCGCCCGCTCCCGATCAGGCGTTTCCTCGTCAGGCACGGCTTTCGTGGCGGGGTTCGGGTTCACGACGGACACATTCGATCTCCAGCGGGCGATGTCCGGCAGGGTTCGATCAGTCGGCCGGCCCTTGAGACGGGCGCAGCCATGATTCGGCCATGGCCGGGTTGCGTACTACTGAGGGACGAACGCGGCGGATCGGCGAAGGTTCCGGCCGGTTTGGAACTTTTTGCGCAGAACGCGCGTTGTTGAACGTGGAACCACGGAAAACCCGAGGGAGGCTGGCCCATGAGTATGACGCAAATCCTTGCGCCGCATCTGCCGTTTCTGCGCCGCTATGCCCGGGCACTGACAGGGTCGCAATCGAGCGGGGATGCCTATGTACGGGCCGCATTGTCGGCGCTGCTCTCCGGCGAACAGGCGCTCGATGCGGACACCCCGCCCCGGCTGGCGCTTTATCGTCTGTTTCATGCCATCTGGTCCACGGCGTCCGGCCAGATCGACGATGAGGAAGGCGGGCCGGAGCCGGAAGGCTTCGACGCCGAGGAGCGGCTGCAGGCGCTGAGCGCGACACGGCGCGCATCGCTGCTGTTGACGGCCGTGGAAGCATTCAACCTGAGCGATGCTGCCTACATTCTGGATGAAACGCCGGAGGCGGTGGAAAAAGCCATCGTCGATGCCCAGTCGATCATCGACCGCCAACTGGCTTCGCGCGTCATGATCATCGAGGACGAGCCGATCATCGCGATGGATCTGGAGAATCTGGTCACCGAACTGGGCCACCAGGTGGTGGCCACGGCATCGAGCCGGGCAGAAGCGATCACCAAGGCCCATCGCGAGCAGCCGGGATTGATTCTGGCGGACGTCAATCTGGGTGAAGGCGGCTCCGGCATCGACGCGGTGATCGAGATTCTGGAAAGTTTCGATATTCCGGTGATTTTCGTCACCGCCTATCCTGAAAAACTGCTGACCGGCGAACGGCCCGAACCCACTTATCTGATCGCCAAACCCTTCCTGCCGGAAACCGTGCAGGCCACGGTAAGCCAGGCGCTTTTTTTCCATCCCGCCAACAGGAAAGCAGCCTGACCGGCTTTCGTGACGCGCCAAGGTGTGCGTTTATTCGTTAACCCGATCATGAGAATTTTGTACGGATTTGGAGGACAGTATGGCCAGGCGAACCCGGCGCGGCGGTGACGGAGCAGCCCAGATGGAGGCACGCCTTGCCGCGCTGCGGCAGGATTTGGAGGCATTGCAGGAAGATATGCGGGGACTGGGCGAAGGGGTTGGCGAGGCCGCACAGGAACGCCTGCGCGAAGCCTTGCGGGCGACCGAAGGTTTGACGGCACAGGCCGAAGACTGGACCAACGAGAATCTGGGGTCTTTGCGGGAGATCGTGCGGGAGCAGCCGGTGGCCGCGTGCCTGGTCTCGGCAGGCATCGGCGCCATTCTGGGCCTTCTGCTGTTCCGGCGCTGAATCCGGTGGGGGGCATGATCCGCAAGACCATCGGCGGCGTGGTGCTGGCCATGCTGGCCGGCTCTTTGCTGCTTGTGGGCGTGGGCTTTGCAGGCTTTGCAATTTATGCAGCCCTGCTGCCCGCTTTGGGCATGGCCGGGGCGGCGGCCTTGACGGCCTTTATCCTTCTGGTCGGACCCGTGGTGTTTGCGTTGACAGCATTTCTGCAGCGCCGGCGGGAACCTCTGATAAAACCCGGCGAAATGGCGATGTTTGCCGCCCTGTCGGCCATTGTGCGGGAACGGCCGGTGCTGACCCTTCTGGGTGCCGGGCTGCTGGGCGCCGCCGAAATTTTCCTGAAAAAGCGCCGTTAGTCCGGAGCAGCGGAACCGGTACCATCATCGCGCGTTTGAATGGGGGAGCGGATGTTCAGTCCGGTACGCCCCAGCCCCTTCGACAGCCCGCGCTGGATGTCCGCTCCTCTCTATTTGGGTGACACACTTCTATTTGGGTGACCCATCCGGGTGACGGGCGCGGGCCAAGGCCTGTGCCCGTTTTCCTTTGCGGGCCTTGAAGCGGCACCCTATGGGATGCGCCCCTGGACGCCGGGCTTTGCCCCGCTCACACAATAAAGCCGGTAACGGTCGATCGGCTGATTTCCGCGGCTGCGCGTGACCGTGCCGCAATCCCGCACGGTATCGAACATCTGCGCCACGGTGGCCACGCCGTCCTGCCGGACATTGGCGACATAGAGCAGCGGCTGCGACAGCAGCGCCTTTGATGCCGATGGTGTCATAAGCCAGCGCCAGGGCTCATCCACCGGCACGACGGCCACGTTTTCCTTCAGCAGGTAATAGCGCAGCCACGCCGTTGTCTTGTACTCGGTGGTGAGCAAAGCGACGGCGTGATGTTTCTGCGCAACCGCCACAATGTCATTCGCGGTTTGCGCGAAACCGAAGGCGAGGAGGCGCTGCAACGGATCCTTGCGCCCCAACGGAAGGATGCCGGTCACCGCTTGCAGATAGACCAGGCCGAGCATCAGCGCCGCCACAGGCACAGCCGCTTTGCGGGAGAATTCCACCAGCCTTGCCCTCCAGCCGGTCGGATAGATGCGGAACATCGCATCGGCGGCGCAAAGCGCGAGTGCGGGAAACAGAAAGCTGGGCCAGTTGCCCTGTACCCGGTCATGCAGCGCATGAAACAGGAAGTAAGCCGCAGCAGGCCAGATCATCGCCGCAGCCAGCCGCGAACGCCCGTCCCGTACAAAAAGGCCGAACAGCGCCAGGATGAAAATGAACGGCGTCGCCATGCCGAATTGCGCGGCAACGAATTCGCCCAGAAAGCGCAAGGTGAACGGCCCGCGATCAACGCGGCCGAACTGGAATGCGAATGTCATCCAGTCATGGCGGGCATTCCACAACAGGTTTGGCAAAAAAATCAGCAGCGCGATCAGGCCGCCGGCATAAGGCCATGGCGAAAGCAGCCAGCGCCTGCCGCGCGGGTCGGCCAGCAGCCAGACCAATGCACCGGCGCCAAAAAACAACGCGGTGTATTTGGAGAGCAGGCCAATGCCGGCCGCGATACCGGCGGCCAGCCACCATTGCCCGCCGTGACCGGCCTCCACCCGCGCAAGGAAATAGAGAAAGAACGCGGCAGCCGCGATTACCGGCGCATCGGGCGTGGCCGCCATCGCCTCCACCGCCACCATCAAGGTGAGATTGAAAAAGAGGCAGGCCCATGCCGCCGCGGGCCGTTCCGGCAGCGTGAGTTTTGCCGTCTGCCATACCGCCCAGCTTGCCGCCACCGAGAGGGCAAGACCGGCACAGCGGATCGCGAAGGCGGTATTGCCGAACAAGGCCGTACCAGCCCGGATGGCAAACGCGATCAATGGCGGATGATCGTAATAGCCCGCCGCAAGATGACGCGACCACAGCCAGTAATAGGCTTCATCCGCCGACAGCGGCAGTACCGCACCGGCAGCAAAGCGCAAAAGCGTAAGAACGACGACGGCGGCCAGAAGCGCGTGCGGCCAGCGCGCGCTTAACGCGCCCGCCACACGAACAGGCTCGACATGGCGTAATTCCATAAGGCCCCCATCACCGCGCCCGCCGCGCCCGCCACCCACCAGATCGGCCGTTCGTGATAAAGCCAGGACGCAAGACCGACATTGGTCACCGCACCCACCGCGCCAATGGCACAGAAACCGGCAAAACCCTTGAACATGGCCAGGCCGCGCAAGCGCCGGTCGCGATAGGTGAGGCCATTGTTGAGCAGAAAATTGCTGGTCATCGCAACCAGGGTGGCGATGGTCTGCGCCACCGGAAAGGCCAGGACGAAGTAAAGCGCAATCTTCAGCGTGGCCAGATGCACGGCCAGCCCCGTGGTACCGACCAGCATGAAAAAAATGAAACGGGGATCGACAAGCCCGCCGGTCGATTTGGTCAGCAGCAGGCCCAGATATTCCAGACCCACCTGCGAATCGAATTTACTCTCACCGCCATGGCGGGTGCGGAACACGAATGGCAGTTCGCGAATGCGAAGACTGCCGCCTGCCGTTGTCACGATATCGAGCAGGATCTTGAACCCCACCGGCTGCAGACGGCCGGCCAGGGGATCGAAGCGGTCGCGCCGCATCATGAAAAAACCGCTCATCGGATCGCTGAGCGAAATGCCGAGAACGGTGCGCGCGATGGTGGTCGCAAACTGGCTGATGAAGCCACGGCTGTCGCCAAGGGAAGCCGCACTTCCGCCGCCGATATAGCGGCTGCCCACGACCAGATCGGCCTCGCCTTCCTGCAGCACGTCGAGCATTCCGGGCAGCAGCGTTTCGTCATGCTGCAAATCGGCATCCATCACCGCCACGAACGGTGCGCTGGAAGAAAGAATACCTTCGATGCACGCGCCCGCGAGCCCGCGGCGTCCGACACGGCGGATGCAACGCACGCGCCCGTCATGCCGCGCAATCGCCTTCACCGCATCGGCGGTTCCATCCGGCGAATTGTCATCGACGAAAATCGCTTCCCAGCGGCAGTCTTTGAGCGCCGCGTCCAGTCTGGCGATCATCTCGGCGACATTGGCGCGTTCCTTGAACGTCGGCAGAACCACCGACAATTCAAGCTGCGTGCTCTTTTCCACCTCGAAAGGGGCCGCGGCGATGGTCGCGCCCGGAACCGCCATGCGTATAGGATCCCTTGTCTTGCGCAAATCTTATACGCGAAGTTGAATACTGCCGGAACGCCACCCGCAAAGCATGCGTCACCATCGCCTTGGCAGCAGAGCCCGCACCTTCGTAGCAGAGATGCTGTGGAAGGCGAAAACACCGCGGATCGCGCGGCGCGCGCGGTTATGGAGTGCGGAGTGCGGGCGCACGGATCAGCCGCTGCGCCGTTCCGGTGTTTTTTCGATCGTGGCCTGGGCTTCCTGCAATTGCGAAAGCAGAGACGCGGCATCCGCGCCCATATCCGCTGTCGCTTCGAGGCTTTGCGCCCAGGCGCGCAAAATCTCCGCCCGCTCGCGATTGGTCAGGCGGCGGTCGCGCACGACATTGGCCGGATTGCGGAAATAGCGCGCCGGGTCGCGCTTCAGGGTTTCAAGCAAAGCCTCTTTCGACATGCGGTATCCTGAAAGCTTCAGCCGCTCCTGGCTATCCATGCCCCGAGCAGCAAACCGCCCCTCAAGCCCAAATTAAATAATCGTCAGTGGCCCCGTTGTGCAGCATGCCGCTTGCGGGTCGCCGCAGCCTTTTTGGCCGAGCGTGAACGCGCCGCCGCGGACCGCGCCGCCGATGCCTTGCCGCCAAGACGCCCACCCTTTTTCGATGGCGCGGTGTTGGTCTTCTTGCCCCGGCCGGAGCCGGATTTTTTTCCGCCACCGGTTTCGGCGTTGACGGTCGCCCAGGCTCGGCGCGCCGCTTCGTCTTCCGAAACACCGCGATCTTCGTAGCCCTTTTCGATATGGCGGGCCTGACGCTTCTGTTTGGTGGTGTAGCTGGACTTGTCGCCACGCGGCATCGGCAAATCTCCCGGATGGATCAGGGCCCTCGTTTGAACAACGCCAGCGCCATCCGGCCGGTTCCGGCCGCCAGGGCCAGCCGCCGCAACTTTGTCCTCGCCCTTAAGGTTAAAGCGTGGATAAAATTGGCAATATTCTGCTAACCCTATATTGGGCGCATAAACAGGGGGCAGGAACCGTGATTTACCTTGTGGACCGCAGGAACCGCGACGCATTCGAGACGCAGCTGGAAGAGATGTACCGGCAGCGCCACCGGGTCTATGTCGACAAACGTGGCTGGAAGGCGCTGGCCCGGCCCGACGGGCGCGAAATCGACCAGTTCGACAATGCCGAAGCCGTCTATCTGATGAAGCTGGCGGAAAACGGCAGTGTAGAGGGTGCGGTGCGCCTGATCCCGACCAACAAACCGCATCTGATGCGCGATGTGTTTGCGCATGTGGTGACATCGGGTGCGATCCCCAATGACGAGAAAATCTATGAAATGACCCGCTGCTATGTCAGCGAGGCCGTCACCGACAAGCGCGAACGCACGATGGCCGCCGGTGAATTGCTGGCCGCGCAGCTTGAATATGGGCTGGCGAAAGGGCTGACCGATTACAGCGTGGTGTCGGACATGTATTTCCTGCCGATCATGCTGGCGCTGGGCGATGGCGTGAACAAGCTGGGCGAGCCTTACGAATATGGCGAAGGCACCTGCATGGCGCTGACCTTCCCGATCAACGAGATCGGCCTGAAGATGTGCCGCCGCGGGCGCGGGCTGAGCGGCCCGGTGCTGGTTTACAGCCCCACACCGCCGCCGGGCGCAATATTCGAAAACGACAAGATCGCGGCCTAACTTCGTGCCAGCCTGAAACGGTTAAACCCGCCGCAGGCGCGCGGCCGCACTTGCGTGGTAATCCTTTGGAATCACAAATATATTATAGTTAATAATAACTTAACGTCCGCGTTCTGGCCACCGCCACCTTCCCGAATTGAGACAGTTTTTCTGCCGTTTTCTGGCGCGGCTTCTGCACGGGCCATGGTGAACGGCAAAAGCGGAACACCGGAAGGCCAGCGGCAGGATGACGATTTCCAACGATATGCCCGGCGGGCATGCAGGACTTGCGCAAAGCTTGCGCCGTTTCGGGCGGCGGCCGGCCGGTCACGACGGCAGCGAGGCGCACACCGGCCTGCTGGCGCAGGATCGCAGCACAGAAGCCTGGCTCTACACCGCGCTGGAAACCGTGGCGATCATCGCGGCCAGCGCCATTTCAGGTGCGATCGTTCTTGCCGCCACACCGGCGTGGCATGGCGCATGGCTTACCGGCGCCGGCATTCTGCTTGCCAACGGGGTTCTGGTTTCCGCCCTGTTCTGCGGCCTGATGCGGCTGATCGAAACGCAACAGGGCCCTTATGCGGCAGACGGCAGCGGCCAATGGTGGGAGCTTTGCGCGGTGTGGCTGGCCGCGTTCTGGCCCCTGGCCGTCACCTGGCACATTCTGGCGCCGGCACCTGCGCTGACATTGCCGCTGCTGGGCAGCTTTTTCGTCTGCGGATTTGTGGCGGTTTTCGCAGCCCGCAGGGGCGCGCCGGCCCTGCTACTCAAACGTCAGCCGCAAACGGGCGTCACCGGACATCCGATTATCCTGGCCGGTGCGGGCACATCCGACAGCCTGAACCGCATTGCCCGGCGCTTGCGCCGCAATGGCCACAGCGACATCGCCAGCGTCAGCATCGATGCCGGTTGCGCAGAGGCGGAATGGCCGCAAACGCTGACCAACGCGCTTTATCGCATCGCCGCCTCTGCCAGCATGGCCGGTACCGGCACGGCAGGCGGATGCGAAATTCTCCTCGCCGTGGACGGGTTTCCGCGTGCGCGCCTCGCCGCCCTGCAACACGGGCTTGAGGCGCTGCCGCTTCCCGCCCGGCTGGTACCGGGGCGCGAAGCGGTGGAAGCCGAAACGCCCGCGGCACTGACGCCCACGCAACGCCGGTTGAAACGCATGATCGATCTCATCATCGCAACAGCATTGCTGATCCTTGCCGCGCCCACCATGTGTGCCATCGCATTGTGGGTGATACTGGATTCGCGGGGGCCGATTTTCTTTCGCCAGCAGCGGCTCGGCTATCGCGGCAAGCCGTTCACCATCCTCAAATTCCGCACCCGGCAAGAGCCCGGAAACGATACAGACGAACTGGTGACCCGCGCGGGCCAGATGTTGCGGCGGCAGAACCTTGACGCGCTGCCGCAGCTTTTCAACGTCATCGCCGGTGAGATGTCCCTGGTCGGGCCGCGACCGCACACGGTGGCGCATGATCACTTCTTTTCCGGCCTGATCGGCAATTACGAACGGCGCCAGAGCATGATGCCGGGTGTCACCGGATGGGCGCAGATCCACGGCCTGCACGGGGAGGCCATGACCGTTGCGGCGATGCGCAAACAGGTTGCGTTCGATCTTTGGTATGCGCACAACGCCAGCCTGCGACTGGACCTGAAAATTCTCGCCCGCGCCGCGATCATGGCGCTGAGGCAAAACCATGCCGGTTGACGGCGCCGCAACCGGTATAGTGTACCATAATGGGACATTCCGCTTTTGTCCCCATACGCGACCCAGACCCGCGGCCGGATTTCTTCGGAAGCCATGTCACGGTTTCATGCTTGGTTGAGAAAGCCGGTCTAGGTTGCCCGCCATGACAGACCCCGCCATGACAAACAAGGTGCTTCTGGTCACGAGCGTGATGTGGGCGACGGCTGCGCGGCTGGCCGCGGCCTTTGCCGATTGCGGCTGGCGGATTGATGTGTTGGCCCCGCCCGGCCATGCCGCCGGGAAAAGCCGCCATCTCGGTACGTTTCACCCCTATCAGCCGTGGGGACCGCAATTCATCCTGCAGCGCGTAATCGAAACGGCCGAACCCGATCTGATCGTGCCATGCGATGACCGTGCGTTGCGGCAATTGCTGGCCTTGCGGGCGATCACGGCCGAAACGGCGGGCACGCTGGCGCGCTCGCTGGGGGAAACGCGCACCTATCCCATTTTGCTCTCGCGCAGCCAGTCGCTGGAGGCGGGGCGGGCGCTGGGCATCGCGGTACCGCTCACCATCGCGGTCTCCAATCCACAGGCGCTGGAGCAGGCCGTGGCAGAAACGGGCTTTCCCGCCGCGATCAAGCTGGACGGCAGTTGGGGTGACGACGGCATCGTCATCGCAAACGATGTGGCGGAAGCCCGCGCCGCATTCCGCAAGCTTTCACATCTTGCATCACCGCTCGGCAAGGCCGTGCGCGCGCTGCGCCGCCGCGATGCCGGTTATTGGTGGGATATTCTGCAGCCCGGCCCGACCGGAATCTGTGTGCAACGCGTGATCGCTGGTCACAATGCGACCTGCAGCGTTGCCGCCTGGAATGGCGATGTGGTGGGTGCCCTCTGTGCCGATGTGGTGGCGGCACGCGGCAGCTTCGGCCCACCCAGCGTTCTTCGCACCACCGATGCGCCAGACATGATCGACGCGGCCTGCGAGATCGCCGCGAAGTTCGGTCTTTCCGGCCTGCACGGACTTGAGTTCATCCGCGGCGAAGACGGCAGCCTGTATCTGACCGAAATCACGCCCTATGCAACGCAGAACGCGCATCTGGCATTGGGGCCGGAGCGCGATCTGATCGCGGCGCTGACGCGCGCGGCAACCGGGAACAGCTGCCCGGCCCGCCCGGCCGTTGCGGACCGGGATCTGATTGCCCTGTTTCCGCAGGAATGGTTGCGCGATGCACAAAGCCCCTATCTGCATCAGGCCTATCACGATGCGCCTTGGGAGGATACAGCGGTGCTCGATGCGATTGTCGCGCGTGCGGAAGCGGCAACGCCCTTCCCGCGCGATACGGCGCCGGTGCTGATCCTCGACGAACCGGAAATTGAAAAGCCCGCACAATGACGGGCTAACGGTGCGCGGCTTCGCCGATCGCAGCGACAAAATCCTGCAAGACGTTTTGCAGCGGTGCCGCACGGGCGACATCAAAGACGACCGGATTTTCCTCATCCAGATAGGCGTCCATCGCGATTTCAAGCTGCAGAGCGTGAACACGATCCCGCGGCCGGCCATAATGCCGGGTGATATAGCCGCCCTTGAAGCGGCCGTTCTTCACCGAGCTGAAACGGTTCTGGCCCGAAAAGACCGCCATCGCCGCATCGGCAATGGCCGGCGCGCAGCTTTTTCCATCCGCGGTGCCGAGATTGAGCTGCGGCAGACGCCCTTCAAACAGGCGCGGCAGGTGCGAGAGAATGGAATGCGCATCCAGCAACAGCGCATAGCCATGCACCGCTTTTGCGCGCACAAGGGCCGCGGCGAGTTGTCGATGATAAGGCTGCCAGTATTCGCGGATGCGCCGGGCGACCACACCGGCATCGGGTGCACAACCCGGTTTGTAGAGCGGTTGGCCGCCAAAACTCGCAACCGGGCAAACGCCGGTCTCGAACTTTCCCGGATAAAGCAGCCCGCCCTCAGGATCGCGGTTCAAGTCCGCCACATAACGCGAATGTGTGGCGATGAGGCGCGTGGCATCGCCATTTTCCAGAAAGCCGTAAAGCAGATGCACATGCCAATCGGTATCGGCCACGGCGCGGCCCGCATCCGTCATCGTGGCGGCGATCTCATCCGGCAGATAGGTGCCGACATGGGGAAAGCTGACCACCAGCGGGCCGGTGCCTTGATGATAGGTATAGCGCGCGTCGCTCATTCGCCGAACATGTCGAGCACGTGCGCCAGCGCCCGGCGATAATAGCCATCGCGGATATGGGCGGCGGCGCGCGCAATATCGGGCGCGAAGAAGCGGTCATGATCATAGGCCGGGATTTCGCCGCGCAGATGCGCCAGCAGATCCTCCAGCAACGCCGAACTGCGCAAGGGGCGGTGAAAATCGATACCCTGTGCGGCGGCCAGAAGCTCGATTGCGATCGCGTTGGTGGTGTTTTCGCCCATCTGCAACAGGCGCCGCGCCCCATGCGCGGCCATCGACACGTGATCCTCCTGTCCGGCTGAGGTGGGGATGGTATCGACGCTGGCCGGATGCGCCAGCATCTTGTTTTCCGAAACCAGCGCCGCGGCCGTCACCTGTGCGATCATGAAACCGGAGTTGAGCCCCTTCTCCCGCACCAGAAAGGCGGGAAGGCCGCTCATCTTCGGGTCCACCAGAATGGCGATGCGGCGTTCGGCCAGCGAGCCGGTTTCGGCCAAGGCCAGCGCGATCTGATCGGCGGCGAACGCCACCGGCTCGGCATGGAAATTCCCGCCGGAGATCACTTCGTCCTGCCCGGCAAACACCAGCGGATTGTCGGTGGCGCCATTGGCTTCGGTTTCGAGCGTGCGGCCGGAAAAGCGCAACAGGTCGAGCACCGCGCCCATCACCTGTGGCTGACAGCGCAGGGAATAAGGGTCCTGCACCCGGTCGCAATCGATGTGCGATTGGCGGATCATACTGTCCTTCAGCAGCGCGCGTAACGCCGCCGCCACCGCGATCTGCCCGTCATGCCCGCGCAACAGATGCAGGCGCTCATCAAAGGGGGCGGTGCTGCCCTGCAACGCGTCGGTCGACAGCGCGCCGGACGCAAGCGCGGCAGCAAACGCATCCTCCGCCGCGAACAGACCGGCAAGCGCCATGGCGGTGGAGGCTTGCGTGCCGTTCAACAGGGCGAGCCCCTCTTTCGCGCCCAGTTCAAGCGGTTTCAGCCCCGCCTGCTGAAGCGCCTTTCCCACCGGCACCGTTTCACCCTTTACCCGCACATCGCCGACACCGATCAACGCCGCGCTCATATGTGCAAGCGGCGCCAGATCGCCCGAGGCACCGACGGAGCCTTGCGCAGGGACACAAGGATAAATCTCATGCTCCAGGAACGCCGTGATCGCCTGCATCACCTGAGGCCGCACGCCGGAGGCGCCGCGCGCCAGCCCGGCCAGTTTCAAAACCATGATCAGGCGCACGATTTCATCGGGCAGCAACGGCCCAACACCCGCGGCATGCGACAGAACCAGATTGCGCTGCAATTGCCGGAGCTGATCCGGTTCAATTCGCGTCTGCGCCAGAATGCCGAAGCCGGTGTTCACGCCATAGGCGGTGCGGCCTTCACGCACCAGGCGGGAAAGGGAGGCCGCGCTCTCCTCCACCGCGGCCAGCGCGGGCGGTGCGATGGTAATGGAGACCGGGTTTTCCAGCGCCATGCGCATGGCCGAAAGCCTGAGCGGCGCCGCACCGATTTCGAGTGCAAATTTTTTCATGGCAGGTCCAGCGATGGCAGATTGAGATGGAACGTCCGCGCACAATCGCGCGCGGCATCATACCCCGCATCGGCATGGCGCATCACACCGCTGGCCGGATCGTTCCACAACACCCGCGCGATGCGGCGGGCGGCATCGTCGCTGCCGTCGCAGACGATCACCATGCCCGCATGCTGCGAATAGCCCATGCCGACACCGCCGCCATGATGCAGCGAAACCCAGGTCGCACCGCTCGCCGTGTTGAGCAGCGCATTCAACAGCGGCCAGTCCGATACCGCATCGCTGCCATCTTTCATCGCTTCGGTTTCGCGATTGGGGCTGGCGACAGAGCCGGAATCGAGATGATCGCGCCCGATCACCACCGGCGCCTTCAATTCGCCGGATGCCACCATGGCGTTGAATTTGAGGCCGATACGATGGCGGTCGCCCAACCCCACCCAGCAGATGCGCGCCGGCAGGCCCTGAAACGCGATGCGGGCGCGCGCCTGATCGAGCCAGTGATGCAGATGCGCATCCTCCGGCAGCAGCGCTTTGACCGCTTCATCGGTGCGGTAAATATCGTCCGGATCGCCGGACAATGCCGCCCAGCGGAACGGGCCGATACCGCGGCAGAACAGCGGGCGGATATAGGCCGGTACAAAACCCGGAAAAGCAAAGGCGTCGGCAAGCCCGGCATCCTTCGCCACCTGGCGGATATTGTTGCCGTAATCGAACACCGGAATGCCGCGGCGATGGAATTCCAGCATCGCTTCCACATGGGTGCGGATGGAGCCTTGCGCCGCAGCGATGACGGCGGCCGGATCGCTTGCCCGCCTGGCTTCCCATTCCGCCATGGTCCAGCCGATGGGAAGATAGCCGTTCAGCACATCATGGGCGGAGGTTTGATCGGTCACCGCATCCGGGCACACATGGCGGCGAACCAGTTCGGGCAAAATCTCACCCGCATTGGCGTGAAGACCGACCGAGATCGGACGTTTCTCCCGTGTGGCGTGCTCGATGCGGTTGAGCGCATCGTCCAGCGTTTCGGCCACGCAATCGAGATAGCGTGTTTCCAGCCGCCGTTCGATCCGGCTGCGATTGCATTCGATCGCGAGCATCGAGGCGCCGGCCAGCGTTGCCGCCAAAGGTTGTGCCCCACCCATGCCGCCAAGGCCCGCGGTCAGAATCCAGCGCCCGGAAAGATCGCCGCCATAATGACGGTGGCCCATCTCGACGAACGTCTCATAGGTGCCCTGAACGATGCCCTGGCTGCCGATGTAGATCCACGAACCCGCGGTCATCTGCCCGTACATCATCAGGCCCTGGCGATCGAGTTCGTGAAAATGCGCCCAATCCGCCCATTTCGGCACCAGATTGGAATTGGCGATCAGAACCCGCGGCGCATCGGCATGGGTTTTGAACACGCCCACCGGCTTGCCCGATTGCACCAGCAGCGTTTCATCGCCCTCCAGCGCGCGCAACGTGGCAACGATGCGGTCAAACGCCTGCCAGTTGCGCGCAGCCTTGCCGATGCCGCCATAGACCACCAGATCCTCCGGCCGTTCGGCGACATCGGGGTCCAGATTGTTCATCAGCATGCGCAAGGGCGCTTCGGTCAGCCAGGATTTCGCGGAAATTTCCGGCCCGCGCGGGCTGCGGATCAGGCGTGCATTGGCGGCTGTCACATCTCACCTCCGCAATAGGCGGGAAAGCGCTGTGCGATAGGCATGGGCCACGTCATCTTCGGCAGGGTGGCGCCCGTCCGACACCACTTTGCGCCCGCCGCACCAGACCTCGCGAATAGTCCCGCCGGGCGCCGCCGCAAACACGAAGGAATCGAGCAAGGCATCGCCTTCACGGCCGTAAAGCGCAGGCGCATCGCTATCCAGCACCAGAAAATCGGCGCGTGCGCCCGGCGCGATCCGCCCCACCGGCGCGGCACAAGCCGCTTCGCCGCCCTGGGCCGCGTGTTGCCACAACCATGCACCGGCATTGGGAATGTCCGCATCGGCCGACAGCACGCGGCGTTCGCGGCTGAGGCGGCGGCCATATTCGAACCAGCGCAATTCCTCTCGCGGGTCGATGGTTATCTGGCTGTCGGTGCCGATGCCAAACATGCCGCCGAGTGTCTGATATTGCCCGGCCGGAAACAATCCATCGCCGAGATTGCCTTCCGTCGAGGGGCACAAGGTGATGCAGGCCCCGGCATTGACGACCATCCGGATTTCTTCTGTTCCGATATGCGTGCCGTGCACAAGATTCCAATGACGATTGAGGCCGGCCGTTTCGGCAAGTTGCGCCACCGGCGTGCGGCCGCACCAGGCGATACACTCCTCCACCTCGCGCCGCTGTTCGGACACATGAACGTGAAAGGCACGGCCGCGAAATTCCTGCGCCACGGCGGCGATCTCCTCGCTCCGTGCGGCGCGGACCGAGTGAACGCCAACCGCCACGGCCCAATCGGGCTCATTTTTCACGGCCTGATCCAGTACGGCCACAAGCCGGATCAATTGCAGCGGTGAAATGGCAAAACGGACCTGGCCCGGTGTCAGCGGGCGGCCGCCGCAACCGCCGGAGGTATAAAGCACCGGCACCAGCGTGATGGCGATGCCCGCCTTCCGCGCCGCACGCAAATGCGCCATCGCCATGGTGGCGGGATCGGCATAGGGCGCGCCATTGCGATCATTGTGCAGATAGTGGAATTCACAAACGCGCGTGTAACCGGCGCGGATCATCTCGACATAGGCCTGTGCCGCAATCGCTTCCACATCTTCAGGCGAAAGCTGTGCCAGAAAGCGGTACATCGTTTCCCGCCACGACCAGAAATCGTCATCTGCAGGCCCGCGCAATTCCGCCAGCCCCGCCATCGCACGCTGAAAAGCATGGCTGTGCAGATTGGGCATGCCGCAAACCACCGGACCGGAAAGCACGACCGCATCGCCCGCAGGCGCATCCGGTGTCACGGCGGAGAAGGTGCCATCCGTCGCGATCTCAAGCCGGACGTTCGAAGCCCATCCCGTGGCAAGCCGTGCGGCCGGTGCATGAAGACGCATCATGTTGCGCCGATCCCGTCTTTGGCGTTTAGCTAAGCGCGGCTGAATTCGTCACGCAAGCACCCATCATGCACGCTGACCGCCTGTTGCTCGATTGTCGGCTTGCCACCATGGCGAAAACCGGCGTGCCTTACGGCGTGGTAGAGCATGGTGCGATCCTGATCGGCGGCGGCCGCATTCTTTATGCCGGGCCGCAAGCGGAATTGCCGCAAAGTGCGATTTCAGGATCGAATATTGTCGAGCGTCTGGACGGGCGCTGGGTCACGCCGGGCCTGATCGATTGCCACACACATCTCATCTTCGCGGGCAACCGGGTGGAGGAGTTCGAGGCGCGCCTGAACGGCGCCAGTTACGAGGCGATTGCACGGGGCGGCGGCGGCATTCTCTCCACCGTGCGGGCGACGCGCGCGGCCGGTATTGACGACCTGGCGGCGGGGGCCGAAATGCGCCTGGCCCGCATGATCCGCGACGGGTTGACGACCATCGAAATCAAAAGCGGTTACGGGTTGGACGCAGAAAGCGAAATGCGCATGTTGTCGGCCGCGCGCCTGCTGGGGCGCAAGGCAGGTGTGCGCGTTCACGCGACCTATCTCGGCCTGCACGCGGTGCCGCCGGATTACGCCGGGGACCGGCGCGCTTACGTGGCGCAGGTGATTTCCAACTTCCTGCCACGTGTGGTCGAAGCCGGGCTTTGCGACAGTGCCGATGCCTTCCTTGAAACCATCGCCTTCGATGAAACCGATGTGCGCGCATTCTTCGATGCGGCGCGGGCGCGGAACATTCCCGTGCGCCTGCATGCGGACCAGTTGACGAACGGCCATGGCGCCAAGCTGGCGGCGGCGTATGGCGCGCTTTCCGCCGATCATCTCGAACATTGCGATGCGGAAGGGGCGGCGGCGCTTGCCCATGCCGGCACGGTTGCGGTGCTTCTGCCCGGTGCCTTTGTACATCTGGGCGAAACACAAAAGCCGCCGGTGGCGCTGTTCCGCCAGCACAATGTGGCCATCGCAATTGCCACCGACTGCAATCCCGGCACATCGCCGCTGCTGTCGCCATTGGCGGCGATGAATCTCGCCTGCTGCTGTTTCGGCCTGACACCGGAAGAAGCTTTGGCCGGAATGACCGTGCACGCGGCATGCGCCCTGGGCCTGTCAGCCGTGACCGGCACGCTGGAAGCCGGGAAAGATGCCGACATCGCGGTGTGGGAGATCGAAAGTCCGGCGGAGCTTTCTTATTGGGCGGGCGCCCTGCCCTGCCGGCGCAGTTACGCACGCGGCAAACCGCTCTACACCGCCTGAATCGTTTGCACCTCAGATGTGAATGGCGTGGCCAAGCGCGCGCAACGCCGCCTCGTGAAATGCCTCACCCAGGGTCGGGTGAACGTGGATCGTGCCGGCCACATCTTCCAGCAGCGCACCCATTTCGAGTGCATGCGAAAATTCGCCCGACAGTTCGGCGACATGAGCCCCGACAGCCTGAATCCCCAAAATGCGATGATCGTCGGCGCGGGCCAGCACGCGCACGAAACCGCCATCGTCACCCGCTTCCATGCTGAGCGCGCGGCCATTGGCGGCAAAGGGAAACTGGGCCGTGATGATGTTTTTATCCTTTTCCGTTTCCGGCGTGGGCAGCATGCCGACGCTGACGATTTCCGGTTCGGTGAAACAGACCGCCGGAATCACGGCCGGTTCGAAATGCCGCCTGCTGCCGGCAATGATGTCCGCCACCAGTTCACCTTGTGCAGCAGCCTTGTGTTCCAGCATCGGTTCGCCGGCGAGATCGCCAATGGCCCAGACATTGCGCATGGAGGTATGGCACTGATCATCCACCTTCACAAAGGGACCGGTCATATCGACCGCCATGTTCTCCAGACCCCAGCCTTCCGTATTGGGTCGCCGCCCCACCGTGACAAGGACCTTGTCCGCCGGAACGTCTTTCAGCGTGCCGTCCTGCAATTCGACCACAAGCGCGTTGCCATTGCGGCCCTTGGCACGCGCGGAAAGATGCAGTTCCACGCCATTGCGGGAAAGCCATTTGCGCACCGGATCGCTGAGCGCCGCATCGTATTGCGGCAGGATATGATCCGTCGCCTCCACCACCGTGACGTTCGCACCCAGCTTGCGGAACGCGATGCCGAGTTCGAGGCCGATATAACCCGCACCGATCACGGCGAGATTTTTCGGCAATGTGTCAAGCGCCAGCGCGTCCGTCGAAGACAGCATATCGCCGCCGAAAGGCAGGAAGGGCAATTCCACCGGCAGCGAACCGGTGGCAAGCAGCACATGCTCGGCGGTGATATCCCATTCCCCGCCGGGGCCCGAAACCGTGCAGCTTTTGCCATCGCGGAAGACAGCCCAGCCCGGCAGCACCCGCACCTTTGCCCGTCTGAGAAGGGCCGTCACGCCCTTGTTCAGGCGATCGACAATGCCGTCTCTCCACGCCACGGTTGCCGCAAAATCCAGTTGCGGCGGCGCAGGCAACGTGACGCCGGGCATGCCGCCATGGCTGGCGCGCAGCATTGCTTCGAACCGGCCGGCCATATGGATGATCGCCTTCGACGGAATGCAACCGCGGATCAGGCAGGTACCACCCAGACGGTCCGCCTCCACCAGCGTGGTGTCGATGCCAAGCTGGCCGGCACGAATGGCGGCGACATAGCCGCCGGGCCCGCCGCCCACGATCAACAATCCGGTATGAAGGGTTTCGGCCATAGCTCAATCCATGAATATCGTGGCCGGATTTTCCAGCATGGTTTTGACGCGCTGAATGAAGGAGGCGGCATCAAACCCATCGACCACGCGATGATCGAAAGAGGAAGACAGATTCATCATCTTGCGGATCACGATCTGTCCGTCGCGCACCACCGGCCGCTCGATGATCGCATTCGGCCCGATGATCGCGACTTCAGGATGATTGATCACCGGTGTGGTCGCCACCCCGCCCAAAGCACCAAGACTGGTGATGGTGATAGTGGAGCCGGTCAACTCCTCCCGGCTGGCCTTGCCGTCGCGCGTCAACGCCGCAAGGCGCGCGATTTCGGCGGCCAGATCCCAGACATCGCGGGCTTCGGCATGTTTGACCACCGGCACAATCAAGCCGTTGACGGTTTGCGTCGCGATGCCGGCGTGAACCGCACTGTGGCGATGCACAATTCCCGCATCATCGTCGAAGCGGGCATTGATCTGCGGGAATTCCGGCAGCGCGCGCACCAGGGCGCGGATCAGGAAAGGCAATAGGGTCAGCTTCGGCTGATCTTCCGCTTTGCCTGCGTTCAGATGGGCGCGCAGGGTTTCCAGCGCCGTCATATCCACTTCTTCGATATAGGCGTAATGCGGAATCCGGCGCTTGGCATCCTGCATCTTCTCCGCGATCTTGCGGCGCAGGCCGATGATCTTGACCTCTTCCACCACATCGCGCGCCGGGCTGCGGGGCCTGCGCGCATGTTGCGTCCCTTGCGTGCCGCCGTCGGCGACAAAGGCATCGAGATCGTCGTGGCTGATGCGCCCGGCCGGGCCCGTTCCCGGTACGAACTGCAACGCCACACCCAGTTCGCGTGCACGATTGCGAACGGCAGGCGAGGCAAGCGGGCGCGCGCCCAGTGTGCGCACGGCAAACGCCGGTGCCCTTTGTGCGATCTGTCTCTGCGATTGTGCCCCCTTTGGCGGGGCACCCGGTGCGGCCGCAATGGTCGCGGATGCAACCGCCGCAGTTCCCGGTTTTTTCTCGCGCGGCGGCTTTTCCTCACGCGTTATCGAAGCATCATCGGCTTGCACAGCCGCTTCATCCGGTGACGGCGCTGCCGGTTCCGACGCTGCCGCCGGCTTTGTACCGTTAGCCCCTTCCACCTCAAGCTCCACCAGCGGCGCGCCAACCGGCGCCATCTCGCCCGGTTCGCCATGCAAGGCGAGGATCGTGCCGGTGACGGGCGAGGTCATTTCCACCGTCGCCTTGTCTGTCATCACATCGACAAGGTTCTGATCCTCTTCCACCCGGTCGCCGATCTTCACGTGCCAGGCGACGATCTCCGCTTCGGCGGTGCCTTCACCCACGTCGGGAAGTTTGAAGACGTAATGCCCCATTCACCCCTCCATCACACGGCGCATGGCTTCGCCAATGCGTTTCGGCCCCGGGAAATACTGCCACTCGAAGGCGTGCGGGTAAGGTGTGTCCCAACCGGCAACGCGCTCAACCGGTGCTTCCAGATGATAGAAGCAATGTTCCTGCACCAGCGCGGTCAACTCCGCACCGAAGCCCGACGTCAGCGTTGCTTCGTGCACCACCACGCAGCGCCCGGTCTTTTCCACCGATTGCACAATGGTTTCGATGTCGAGCGGGATCAGCGTGCGCAGGTCGATCACCTCTGCATCAATGCCGGCATCGCGCGCCGCGGCCTGCGCCACATGCACCATGGTGCCATAGGCCAGCACCGTGACATCGCCGCCTTCGCGCACCACATTCGCCTTGCCCAGCGGCACGGTGTAATAGCCCTCCGGCACTTGGCTCGCAGGGTGTTTCGACCAGGGCTGCACCGGGCGGTCGTGATAGCCATCGAACGGGCCGTTATAAATCCGCTTCGGTTCCAGAAAGATCACCGGATCTTCGTCTTCAATCGCGCTGATCAGAAGACCCTTGGCATCGTAAGGCGTGGATGGCACCACGGTTTTCAAGCCCGTGACATGGGTGAACAAGGCTTCCGGGCTTTGGCTGTGGGTTTGCCCGCCGAAAATACCGCCGCCATAGGGCGTGCGCACCGTCATCGGCACAGTGAAATCCCCCGCCGAGCGGTAGCGGATGCGGGCCGCTTCCGAGACCAGTTGATCGAAAGCGGGATAAATGTAATCGGCGAACTGAATCTCCACCACCGGGCGTAGACCGTAAGCCGCCATCCCGATTGCCACCGCCACGATGCCGCCTTCACCGATCGGCGTATCGAAACAGCGCGTGACGCCGTATTTGCGCTGCAACTGGTCGGTGGCGCGAAACACACCGCCGAAATAGCCGACATCTTCACCGAAGATCAGCACGTCTTCGTTTCGCCCCAGCATCACGTCCATGGCGGAATTGAGCGCCTGGACCATATTCATCGAAACCATGTTCATCGCCGCCACGTTTCACACCCCCGATTGCTGGCGCTGGCGGCGCAGGTGCCAGGGCATGTCCTTGTAAACGCCTTCGAACATTTCGCGCGCGCTGGGCGCCTTGCCGCTTCCCAAGGTGCCGATGGCGGATGCTTCGGTATTGGCGGCGCGCACCTCGTCCATCGCTTCTTTCTCAGCCGCCTCGTGCCGTTCTTCCGACCATTCGCCCAGATGGATCAGATGGTCTTTCAGGCGGATGACGGGGTCGCCCAGCGGCCAGGCCTTTGCTTCTTCCGAGGGGCGATAGCGGCTGGGATCGTCACTCGTCGAATGGCCCTCGACACGATAGGTATAAAGCTCGATCAGGGTCGGCCCGAGATTGGAGCGTGCGCGTTCCGCCGCCCATTGGGTGACGGCAAAGACAGCCAGAAAATCATTGCCGTCCACCCGCAAACCGGGAATGCCATAACCAAGCCCGCGCGCGGCGAAGGTTGCTTCTTCGCCACCGGCGAAACCCTGATAACTCGAAATCGCCCATTGATTGTTGACGACATTCAGGATCACCGGCGCGCGATAGACGCTGGCGAAATTGAGCGCCTGATGAAAATCGCCTTCAGCCGTGGTGCCGTCGCCGATCCAGGTGGCGGCAATACGGTCATCGCCCTTGTAGGCACTCGCCATCGCCCAGCCCACGGCCTGTGGAAACTGTGTGCCGAGATTGCCGGAGATGGTGAAGAAACCATGCGCCTTGCTGGAATACATGATCGGCAATTGCCGCCCCTTCAACGGGTCGGCGGCGTTGGAATAAACCTGGTTCATCATCTGAACCAGCGGATAACCGCGCGCGATCAGCAGACCCTGCTGGCGGTACGAGGGAAAACACATGTCGTCGCGTTCCAGCGCGAAGGCCTGCGCAATCGCAATCGCCTCCTCCCCCGTGCACTTCATATAGAAGGAGGTTTTGCCCTGACGCTGGGCGCGGAACATGCGGTCGTCATAGGCGCGCGTCAGGATCATGGTTTTCAAACCGCGGCGCAGCGTTTCAGGATCGAGTTTCGGGTCCCACGCCCCCACCGCCTCACCCTTGCGGTTGAGCACCCGGATCAGGCCGTTGGCGAGATCCATCGCCTCATTGGCGCGGGTATCGATGGGCGGCTTTCGCACGGTGCCGGCCTCTGGCACCGCGATCTTGCTGAAATCGGGCCTGTCGCCGGGGCGGCTGACAGGTTCGGGAATCCGTAAGGAAAGAGCTTTGCGATTTTTCATCGACAGCTTTCTGGGCATCCGCAAAAGCCCGGGGGATGGCCGGCCCAACGCCGGCAAGCGGCGGGAGATACAGGTCAAATCTGCATCGCCCACGGCACCGACTCAAGCGTTGCGGCGGCTTCCGAAAGAAAGGCAACAAACGATCACTGAGGCACGATCCGGCAGGCGCCTTCTATCGGCGGATGTCACGGTGCGATCATTGTCTTGCGCGCCGGAAAAGCGGGCGCGCCCACATCACGCCGAAAGAGCCGCATCAACGGACCGTTTGCGATTCCGAAACGGCAAAACAAAAGGGGGCGGACATCTGCCCGCCCCCGTCGCATCCTTGATGCGTTTCTCTTAACGGGTCTGGCCGCCATCCACCGGCACGATGGCGCCGGTGACAAAACTCGCCACCGGGCTGAGCAGGAAGGCGGCGGCACTGCCGATTTCCTCCGGCCGGCCGAAGCGGCGCATCGGAACCTCGCGCTTGATCCAGCGCTGCCAGGCTTCCGCCCGTTCACCGGTGGCGCGCTTTTCCCAATCCCCGCCGGGGAAAATGATGTTGCCGGGTGCGATGGCATTGACGCGGATGCCACCGGCGCCGCACAGCCGCGCCAGTTCCTTGGTCAGGTGATTGATGGCGGACTTGGCCGTGCCATAGGTCAGCGGCGTGCCCAGCGCGCCGAGCCCCGCAATCGAACTGATCAGCAGAAGCGCGCCTTCCTTTCGCGGCCCCATCTGGCGGATGGCGGTACGGGCCAGCCGAAACGCCGAGGTCAGATTCTGCGACAGCCCGCCATCCCAGGTTTCATCGTCGAGATCGACGCCCAGCGGTGCGGAATCAATCCCGACATTGGCGACCGCACCCCAGACGGGGCCGAGCGCCTTTTCACATCCCGCCAGTGCCTGTTCGATATCGGCGGTCGCGCGCATGTCACCGCAATAGCTCCACAACTTTTGGGCACCGTATTTTTCACTGAGGCGCGCCATGGTTTCGTCCAGCGATTTCTGCCCCCGTGCCGCAAGGCCGACACGCGCACCTTCCGCAAGACAGGCTTCGACAATGCCGAGCCCGATGCCGCGGCTGCCGCCGGCGACGAAAATCACTTTGTCCTTGAGCTGAAGATCCATGCGAAAATCCTTCCAGTTGTGCGATGTTATGATTGCTTATCGCGCCCAGTGTCGGACAAACGTCCATCCAGCGCCAGATAGAAACCGCACACCATGACCGCGAGATCGAGGACATAGAGATAGCGGTAGTCGCAGGCGAGCGAGAGCACAAAGAAACTCAGCGTGAACAGAAATGCACCGGCGATCAGGCCCGCCATGGCAAGATCGGCCGCGCGCCTGCGCCAGAGCAGAATTCCGAAAAGCATCACCCCGACCAGAGCGAATGCAGCATGTGAAAAAACCGGTGTGCCGGTAAATGCGGTGGCATAGTTGTCCAGCGCGCGATCGCGCCCATCGAAGCGCCGGACCATGTTCAACGCCTTGAGATCGGAGGGCCGCCCCTCGACACCGACGACAAAGGGCACACAGGCCGCGATCCGTGGGGTGAAAAATGTCCACCAGAACACGTCTGCGCGCACTTTCAGATAGAGACCGGTGTGATGGCGGATGAGATCCAGCCATTGGGCGGTGATCAGATGCGGTGCCGCATTGTCCAGCGCATCCTGAAGATCTGCGGCACGGGCCAGCGTGTCGTTGCGCGCCGGTGAGTAATAGATCGGTGCCTGCCGGCGCATGACCCGCGCCAGCCCCGGTGCCTTTTTGTCCCACACCGCAAGCGGCAAATTCGGATCGGCTGCCAGCGCACCGGCCAGATCGAAGGATTGCAGTTGCGCGATTTCCTGTCCCGTTCCGCCACCCGGAACGCTGCGCAACGACAGGGCGAAGCCGGCAAGCACCAGCGCGGCCACGCCACCGGATAGCGCCAGCAAGCCATAGCGCAACCCGAAACCGGGGGTCAGCCGCGATGCGACCAGTCCAAGGGTGACACCACCAGCCAGTAGCATCAGGATACCGTTCTGCCGGGCCAGGGCGGCCAGAACCAGAAACAGAACAGCCATCCCGATCAGCCCGATGCGAAGCCCGCGCCGCGGCCAGAACCTTGCAGCCAGAGCCAGAGCGGCAAAACCCGCCACGGCTGCATCGGCGAACAGAACGTCTTTCCAGACAATGGCCTGGTACAGAACGGTCTGCGGCAGGGCGATCAGCGCCACCGCCACAAGACCGGCGGCAAGAAAGCGGCCGCGCGCGAACGCAAGCAGGGCGGAAAGCGTGCCGAACAGCAAAAGCTGATCGAACAGGGTAAACAGCCCGGCGCCGGGATGGGCCCAATCCGCAATGCCCAGCATCCAGGACATGACGGCCGGGTGCCAGTTGCCGTAGCGGCCTTGCCGCCCTTCCAGCAACTGCATTAAAGAATCGTAAGATAGGTGCCCCGGCCAGTTGATTGCCAAACAAAAGACAAACCCGCTACCAAGAATGAGGCTCAGGATAATCCGGCTGACCGCGGGCTTGGTGCGAAACGGCATGGATCGGATTTCACCTGCGAATGGCGTGACAGAATTTCGTAGCAAGATTTTCGTGACAAGATTTTCGTGGCATTGGGCGTGACCCCATCCTGACGTCAGCACGGAGCAATCGGCCAGCGCCGGTTTACCCATCATGTCAAACAAGCCGGTCTTTTTCGACGCCAGCGGGCGCCGGGCGAAATGGATGTCGCTGGCGGGCTGGACCGCGGCAATTGCCAGTACCCTGCTGGCCGCCGCATTCCTGACCAGCCTGCTTGCGGTGCCGTATATCGGCAGCGTCAAGCTTCCGGGCCGCATGACCGCGGTGAAAACCAGCAATCTGGAAAACAAGGCGGCGGCGCCCGGCCTGTTGCACTCTGCCGCGCGGCTGGCGGCGGAGGCCCGCGCCACACGGGCCGAGGCGCTGAAAGAACGCCACCACAAATTCGCCCGCAGCAAGAAAATCCTGCCGAGCGCGATGGCCCCGCATGACGGACGCCCGCTGTCGATCGCGTTCTACCCGGATTGGGACCCTTCGGCCTATGACGATCTGAAAGCGTCGCTGCCGCGGCTCGACTGGGTGATGCCGACCTGGATGAGCCTGACGGGCCCCGACGCCACGCTGGCCACCCGCTTCAACAAGCATGTTTACGGCCTCGTCCGGCGCAACAAGCCCGGCGCGGTCATCGTTCCGGTGATCCAGAACGCGGCACAGGGAAAATGGGACGGGCCGGGACTTGCCCGCCTGCTGGCCGATCCGGCGCGGCGCACGAATCTGGTGAACGGCATCACCACATTCGTTGCCCAGCATCGCCTGCAGGGCGTGACAGTCGATTTCGAGGAGGTTCCGGAAAGCGCCTATGGCGACATGGAACGCTTCCTGAAAGAACTTTCGACCGAATTTTCCGAACGCGGCTGGGTGATTGCGGTCGCGGCCCCGTTCGACGATCCCAGATGGCCGTTCAAGACCATCGCGAGTACCGTCGATTACACAATCCTGATGGCCTACGACCAGCATTCGGATGCGGGCGACCCCGGCAGCATTGCCGGACAATCCTGGTTCGAGACCACGCTCGACAAACGCATGCGCGTGCTCAACCCGGCCCGCACCATCGTCGCCTTCGGCAGTTATGCCTATGACTGGAACGGAAACGGCGTCGACAGTTTGAGCTTTCAGGCCGCGATGATCGCCGCCCATGATTCCGGTGCCGGTATCACCTTTGATGGCGCCACCAACAACCCGCATTTCTCCTATATCGAAGACGACAAGATCCGGCATGAGGTCTGGTTTCTCGATGGCGTGACCGCCTACAACGAAATCCATGCCGCCGATCCCTATCGCCCGGCCGGCTACGCACTGTGGCGGCTGGGAAGCGAGGACCCCTCGCTATGGTCCGTCATGGGCCGTGCTTACGGCGCGCCGGCACCAAAAGCGCTGCACAATATCTCCGTGGTTGAAGACATCGATTACGAAGGCGACGGCGAATTGCTGCGCGTCGATGCCGAACCGGCGCCGGGCCTGCGCAAATTCGAGGTTGAGCGCGATACCGGTGATATCGACGACGAAAGCTATCAGAAGCTTCCCCTCAGCTATGTGATCCATCAATTCGGGGCCAATTACGGCAAGACGGTCGCGCTGACCTTCGATGATGGGCCGGACCCGGAATGGACGCCGAAGATCCTCGACATTCTGAAGGCCAATCATATCCACGCCACCTTCTTCCTGATCGGCGGCAATGCAGAAGCCTATCCCACCCTGGTTCAGCGCACGCTGGCCGACGGCAACGAGATCGGCAACCACACCTATACCCATCCCAATCTGTCGGACACGCCGGGCCAGGCCGTAACGCTGGAATTGAATGCAACCCAGCGTCTGGTGGAGGCGTTGACCGGCCATTCGATGCGCCTGTTCCGCCCGCCTTATCTCGGCGATGCCGAGCCGACCGATGCGGAGGAAATCCTTCCCGTCGAGATCGCGCAGAAGATGGGTTACATCGCGGTCGGCGAGCATATCGACCCGATCGACTGGGCATTGCCGGGCACCGAAAAGATCGTGCAGCGCACATTGGCGCAACTGCACGATGTTCACCCCGGCATGCCGCGCAACATCGTGCTTCTGCATGATGCGGGCGGCGACCGGTCCGAGACCGTGGCGGCCCTTCCCGAACTGATCGCGAAGCTGAAACACCAGGGCTATCGGTTCGTCACCGTATCGGAACTGGCGGGCCTCACGCCGGCCGAAGCCATGCCGCCGCTCTCCCCCACCATGGGGCTTCTGACCGACCGCGTGGTGTTCCTGACCCTCACCTATACCGGGCGCATTCTCTATTGGGCCTTTGCCGCCGCGATCATTCTCGGTATTGCGCGGCTGCTCTTTTTGGCGGGCCTCGCCCTGTGGAACCGCCGGCGCGAACGCGATGGCGCGCCGCCCATACCGACACACGCAACAGTGCCGGTCTCCGTCATCATTCCCGCCTACAACGAGGAAAACGTCATCGTCAAAACCGTGCAGCGAATTCTGGCCAGCACTCTGCACGATCTGGAAATCGTGATCGTCGATGACGGCTCGAAGGACGATACCGCGCTGCTGGTGCAGCAAAGTTACGGCACCGATCCGCGCATCAAGCTCTTGCGCCTTGCCAATGGCGGCAAGGCCAATGCGCTGAACGCCGGCCTCGCCGTGGCGCAGGGCGAGATCATCATCGCGCTCGACGCCGATACGCAATTCAATCGCGATACCATTGCCCGGCTTGTGCGCTGGTTCGGCGATCCCAAGGTCGGCGCGGTGGCCGGCAATGCCAAGGTCGGCAACCGCATCAATATGATCACGCGCTGGCAGGCGCTGGAATATATCGTGGCGCAGAATCTGGAACGCCGCGCATTGGCCGGCCTCGACACCATGACGGTGGTACCGGGCGCGGTCGGGGCATGGCGGCGGTCTGTCCTGATCGGGCTGGGCGGTTTTCCCACCGATACCCTGGCCGAGGACCAGGACCTGACCATCAATGTGCAGCGGGCCGGCTACCGCGTCCTGTTCGACAGTTCCGCCATCGCCTGGACCGAGGCACCGGCGACCGTACGCGGGCTGGCCAAACAGCGCTTCCGCTGGGCCTATGGCACGCTGCAATGCCTGTGGAAATATCGCCGTCTGACCTTTAACCCGCGCTATGGCACGCTGGGCATGATCGCGCTGCCGCAAGTCTGGCTGTTCCAGATCGCGCTGACGGCGCTGGCCCCGCTGGCCGATCTTCTGCTGATCTGGCAGCTGGCGTGGCAATATATCGCCTATCTGCAGCACGGGGCGGAATTCAACAACACCGACCTCATCACCGTCGGCATCTATTACGCGATTTTCGTGGTGGTGGACCTTCTGGCCGCCATACTCGGCTTCGTAATGGAAAAACGCGAAAACTGGAGCCTGTTGTGGTGGCTGGTGCTGCAACGATTCGGCTATCGCCAGATTATGTATTATGTGGTGATCCGGTCGCTTCTGACGGCTATCAAGGGGCCGTTCGTCGGCTGGGGTAAGCTGGAGCGTGCCGGAACCGTTACCGTGCGCACGGCACAGGAAACCTCATAGTATATTCGCCCGCATGATTCCGGCCCCGGGCGTATCACAAGAGGGGCGATGTAATGACCGATCTGGTTGCAACCCTTTCCCTGTCGCAAGGACAATTGCGCGATCTTTCTGCGCGCATCTGCGCTTCCATCCGCGCGGGCCTTGCCCATGACAGGGAACAGATCCGCGCCCTTCCCGCCTATCTGCGCAAACCCGACCCGCATTTTTCCGGCCGCGCGGCGGCGCTCGACGTCGGTGGCACCAATATGCGCGCCGCCTACGTTGAGGTTTCAAACGGCACCGCGCGCCTGTTGGCGAACAACGGCAAGACGGCCTGGCACAGCGATCTGATGCAGCGCGCCACCACGCCGGGCAAGGTGACCGCGGAAGAATTCTTCCAGACCCAGGCGGCGTTGCTGGCCGAAGCCTGTCCCGAAGACAGCTTCCATCTCGGCTATTGTTTTTCCTACCCCGCCACCATCACGCCGGAACGCGATGCGCATCTGATCCGCTGGAACAAGGGCATCACGATTGCGGATGTCGATGTTGTCGGCAGCGCACTGGTGAAGGCGCTTACCCGGCACAACAAAACGGTCAGCAGTTTCGCCGTGCTGAACGACACGGTGGCGAGCCTTCTGGGCGGGGCCTGCATCGCCCCGCAGCACAGCCATCTGATCGGCCTGATCGTCGGCACCGGCACCAATATGGCCGGCTTCTTTCCGGTGCACACAATCGCCAAACTCAAACCTGCCGAACGCACAGGCTGGCAGAACGACGAGTTGATGGCAGTCAATCTGGAATCGGGCAATTTCGATCCGGCCGATTGTCTTTCGCCGGTTGATGATCGTCTGGCCGCCACGCTGCCGCCGGAACAACGCAAGCTGCAGCGGTTTGAAAAGGCGGTGAGCGGGGTCTATCTGCCCAGGCTTCTGGCTTTGGCGGCGGGTGAGGACGCCTGCCGCGAAGCCGGTTTCGATCCCGCCCGCGACGGCGCCGCGCGTGTTGTGGAACTGCGCAACGATCCGCATCTGGGTGCCATCGCACAGGCACTGATCAACCGTTCCGCGGATCTGGTCGCAACCGCCCTTGGCGGTCTGATCGCGGCCTACGCGCCCCAGGACGGCGGCAAGGATGTGGGCATCCTGGCGGAAGGCAGCCTGTTCTGGAAAACGCCGGGCTATAGCGACCGCGTGATTGCCACGCTGGCCAGGCTGCTTGCGCCGGGGGAGTCCGCGAACATCATTGCGATCCCAACCGATGCCGCCAGCGGCCAGCGACTGGACCCCAACTGGATCGGGGCCGCCAGCGCCGCACTTTCCCGCTGAGGCCGGGCACCCCCGCCGCCCTCCTTTGCATGCCCGCCTTTGCATGCCCGCCTTTGCATGTGGGCGGCAACCGCTATATGCATCCCGCCCCATCCGCCCGTTTTCAGGGCCATAACGGCCGAGGATGCCCGGCATTGAGACTTCCCATTCACCCCGAAGGCTGGCCCTTCATCGCGGTGTTCGTCGCCGTGAACGCCGTTTTGTTCTGGCTTTCGTCATGGGCCGGCTGGCTGTTCCTGCCGCTGACCATCTGGTGCGTGGCCTTTTTCCGCGATCCGGAACGGGTGGCCCCGGCGGGGGAAAACCGGCTGGTCAGCCCAGCCGATGGCAAACTTCTGCCCGTGGTCATGGCGGTTCCGCCACCGGAACTCGGCCTTGGCCCGGAGCCCCGGACCCGGCTTTCGATCTTCATGAATGTGTTCAACGTGCATGTGAACCGCGCCCCCCTGACCGGGCGGGCCGTCGCGCTTTCCTACCGCCCGGGCAAATTTTTCAATGCGTCCTTCGACAAGGCGAGCGAGCACAATGAGCGGATGTCGATCCGCCTCAGGCCGCTATCGGTTCCGGATGGCAGCAAGGACATTGCCGTGATCCAGATCGCCGGGCTGGTGGCGCGGCGAATCGTCTGCGGCCTCAAAGAGGGGGAAGAGGTGCGCCGGGGCGCCCGATTTGGCATTATCCGTTTCGGCAGCCGGCTGGATGTCTATCTGCCGCCGGGTGCGCAGGTCGTTGTTCCGGCGGGGCGCCACGTCAAGGCCGGCGAAACCGTATTGGCGGAGATATAGAACAATCGTGTCACAGCACCGCAAACTGTCGCCGCGTATGGTCATGGAACGGTTTGAGGACCTGTCGATGGCCAAGCTGGCGCCGAGCGCGCTGACCCTGCTTGGTCTTGCCTCGGGCGCCACCGCCATCCGCTTCGCAATGGAAGCGAATTTCAAGCTGGCGGTCGCCGCTGTCGTGGCCGCGATGCTGTTCGACATGCTGGACGGCCGCGTTGCCCGCAAGCTGGGCGCCGACACCCGCTTTGGCGCGCAACTGGATTCGCTGGCCGATCTGGTCAGCTTCGGCGTGGCGCCCGCAGTGATCGCCTATACATGGAGTCTGTCGCGCATGGGCGAAGGCGGCTGGGTCGCCGCCGTTATCTTCTGCATCTGTGCCGCGATCCGGCTGGCGCGCTTCAACATTCAGGCTGCGCGCGACGAAGGCGCCACCGAAGCCAATCCCTATTTCACCGGCCTGCCGACACCGGCAGCGGCGTGCGTGATGCTGTTGCCGCTTCTGATCAGCTTCCAGTTCGATCACGGCGATTTTCAGAACCCGCTATTCGCCTGCGCCTTGGTGGCGGCGACATCGATCCTGATGGTCAGCCGCCTGCCCACACCCTCCATCAAATATATGCACGTGCAACGCCAGCACCGCTTCCTGATCGCATTGCTGGTCGCCTGCATTGCCGGGCTGATGGTGATGTGGCCGTGGGCGACGCTGACCATCGGACTGATCGCCTATCTGGCCACCATCCCCATCGGTATCCTGGCGGCCGGCGACCTTCGCGAGGCGAGCGGCCCGCGGACCTGATCTTGTACGATCAGGTGGCGCGATCAGGTGGAAAATCCCGCCACCGTCACAAGACCCTCTGCACCCGGCTTGAGCGTCACCTGACGGCCAAGCGGATCGTTGGCGATCATGTCTTCCACCACAGCCATATCGTCCGGCGGTGTCATCGCCACCACCCGCGCACCGGATGGCGCGCGCGCAATCACCACGCCGCGCGGCGCCTTCCCGGAATAATCAATGGTGTAGGTCTCAACCGCCGCCTGACCCGCATAAGCCTGATCCAGCACCGGTGCTGTCCACCCATTCACCTCGGCCTGAAGCGCGCTTGAATCGAAGGGCTGGAAATCGCGCGCCGCGGCCGCATAGATGCCGACCGAATATTTGGAAAGAAAGCCGCCATTGGCCGCCACCAGCCCGATCGAGCCAGGCCGCGCCCGAAGCCGGTTCACCATCGCAGCGATGGCGTGCATGGAATAATTGTTTCCGGCCCCGCCGAAGTAGGGCAGGCCGCCGGTAACCGTCAGCCCGCGCGGATCGTCCGGCGCCAACCCCATGCCATCACAGATGTTGAACACCGCGATCGGGAAACACGAATAGAGATCGAACCGATTGACATCGCCAAGCGTCATCCCGGCCGTATCAAGCGCCCGCTTCACGGCGGCAACGGAAGCGGGGCCGCGCGAAAGATCCTGCCGTTCCAGCGGCGGGCGTTCTTTCACATCGGCGCCACCCCACAGATAAATCCAGCGATCTTCTGCAATCCCCAGTTCGCGGGCCTTGCGCACGGATGTCAGCAGGACCGCGGCACCCTGGTTGGCCTGATCGCGCGCCACCAGCCAGCGCGGAAACGGATCGGAGGTCAGACGATTGCGTTCTGTCACCGTCGCCAATTCTGCGACGGTATGAATGTCCCGGCTCATCGCGTGTGGATTGTCATGCGCAACACGGGTGAAGGGCGCGAACAATTGCGCCATCTCCTGCCGGTAGGCATCGCGGTCCTTGTGCCTGCGCGCACGCCGCGCATTCTCGAACAGGGCATAGGCCTGAATCGGCGTGCGCACCCCGTGTGCGATCAATACCTTGTCGAGCAGGCCGCTGACGCCATATCCGCGATCCTCGATCTGGCCGCCAACCTCCTCTTTCCAGTCGCGCGTCTCGCCTTTGCCCATCAGATGGCGGACGGTGGAAATCGCTTCCGAACCCACCAGCAGCACAAGCTCCGCCTCCCGCCGGGCGATGGCATGTGCAAATTCATTGACCAGATGCTGCGGGCCTTGCCCGCCTGTCGGCTCCCAGATCGCGCGAGCCGGATCGGCCCCAATGCGGCGGGCAACCGAACGGGGAAAATTGTCGGACGCGCCAAAAGGCGGACGCGCAGCCGGCGTTGAAATCTCGAATTGCCGGATGGCGGCGACCACATCGACCCGGGCGGCCGCCCCATCCACGCCGGTATCCTGCAAGGCCGCCTTTGCCGCCGCCGCGGCCAGCGCCACCGGCGAAAGTGCTGCATAATCGGGTGCGTCAATCCGTTCCGAAGCTTCCCCAACCCCGACAATCACGGGTGTATCGTCATTCACCGCTCTTATCCTCCCCTGATTTCATGGCCGTTCCTGCCATACAACATTGCCGCTGCCGGCCGCGCGGTAAAGACGGTCTGCAGCCAGCGTGCCGCGATCCCAAAAAGAAAGCCTGCCGTCACGGTTGACGGACGGGCCACAGGCACGCGCAAATAGACGCCGGATGAAGAAAACAGGCACCGGAAAACCGGGCCTGCGACGGGAGGGGAAAATATGGACTGGAATTTTGGCGACGTTCTCGATGCGCTGGAGCCCCTGCTGCCGCAGGACGAACCGGCCTTCATCCATGGCCCGCGCATCATCACCCATGGCCAGGCGCAGGCGATGACCAACAATCTGGCCCGCGCGCTTGTCGCACGCGGCAGCCAGCCGGGCGACAAGATCGCGATCTATATGCGCAACCGGCCGGAATACCTGCTGGCGCTGGCGGCGGCGTTCAAGGCGCGGATGACGCATGTCAACGTCAATTACCGCTACACCCCCGATGAGGTCTGGTACATTTTCGACAATTCGGATGCGCAGACCGTTGTCTACGCGCCGGAATTCCGCGACGCCGTAGCCCAGATCCGCCCGCGCCTGCCCAAGGTCAAAACCTGGATCGAGATCAGCGGCAACGATCCCGCGGCCCCGTTTGCCGAACGATTCGACGATCTGGCGGTGGACGGCAATGGCGGCCCGCTCGACATGGCGCGTTCGGGCGAGGACCAGTTTTTCATCTACACCGGCGGCACAACCGGCATGCCCAAGGGCGTGATGTGGACGCACAACGATCTTCAAACCCTGATGCTGCGAGGGTTGGAACAATTGGGCCTGCCGGTGCCGCAGTCGGTGGATGCGTTCGCGCGGCTGAGCGCCACCATGCGCGCATCCATGCGCATGATACCGGCGCCGCCGCTGATGCACGGCACCGGCCTTCTAAGCGCCTTGCGTGCGATGCTGGCCGGCGGTTCTGTCGTGACGCTGACCAAGGACACCTTCGACGCCGAGGAATTGCTTGACGCGATAGACCGCCACAAGCCGCAACATATCGCCATTGTCGGTGACAGTTTCGCCCGGCCGATCCTCAATGCGCTGAACGCCAACCCCGGCAAGTATGATGTCTCATCCGTGATGGCGATGAACTCGTCCGGCGTGATGTGGAGCCTCGAAGTCAAGCGCGGGCTTCTGCAGCACATGCCGAACGCGATGTTGAGCGACGCGTTCTCATCATCCGAGGCGCTTGGCCTCGGTACTTCGGTCATGACCAAAGATGCCGAAGTACACACCGCCAAATTCGTCCTCGGCGACCGTTGCAAAGTGTTCGACGAAAGCGACAACGAAGTTCTTCCGGGCTCCGGCATCCCCGGTATGGTGGCGATCAAAGGCCCCAACCCGCTCGGCTATTACAAGGACGACGCCAAGACCGCGCGCACCTTCCGCACGATCGGGGGCGAGCGCTATTCGATTCCCGGTGACTGGGTGACGGTCGAAGCCGATGGTTCATTGACCTTGCTGGGCCGCGGCAATGCCTGCATCAACACCGCGGGCGAAAAAGTCTTCCCCGAAGAAGTGGAGGAGGCGTTGAAGCGCCACCCCGCGATCGAGGATGCGCTGGTGGTCGGCATGCCGGATGAGAAATGGGGCCAGGCGGTGACCGGTGTCGTGTCTCTGACCCCGGGTGCCGCGTGGAATGAGGATGGCCTGCGCGCCTTTGTTCGCGGCTCTCTGGCCGGCTACAAAACCCCGAAGCGCATTGTTATCGCCGACCGCCCGATCCGCGCAGCCAATGGCAAGGCCGATTATCCGGCCGCACGGGCAAGTGCGGAGGCACAGCTTTAGTATAGCCACAAAGCGCATTCATGCCTGATTTGGCGCAGGCAAAAAAAGCGGCTATGGGTGCGGCGCTCGCCAAGCCAGCCGGATGACAGTTTGAACCTTAACGGAAAAATCTTCGCCATTGCCCCGATGATGGACTGGACGGACCGGCATTGCCGCTTCCTCCACCGTCAATTGAGCGCGCGCGCAAGGCTTTATACCGAGATGGTCACGGCGGAGGCAGTGATCCGCGGCGACCGCGTGCGTCTGATCGGCTTCGATCCGGCGGAACATCCGGTCGCCCTGCAACTGGGCGGCGCAGAGCCGGCGCGGCTTGCCGAAGCCGCTCGCATCGCCGCCGATTTCGGCTATGACGAAATCAATCTCAATGTCGGCTGCCCATCGGACCGTGTGCAATCGGGCAAGTTCGGTGCCTGTCTGATGCGCGAGCCCGCTCTGGTGGCGGAATGTGCCGCGGCGATGCGCGATGCCGTGCGCATTCCGGTCACGGTCAAATGCCGCCTGGGGGTGGACGATCAGGACCCGGAAGAATCCTTGCGCAGTTTGATCGGCGCCTGCCGGAACGCGGGCGTCACCCATTTCATCGTCCATGCGCGCAAAGCGTGGCTGAAAGGCCTGTCCCCGCGTGAAAACCGCGATGTGCCGCCGCTCGATTACGATCTCGTCTACCAGGTGAAACGGGAAAACCCCGATCTCACCATCATCATCAATGGCGGCATCGCCACGCTCGATGCGGCGGAAGCGCATTTCCCCCATGTCGATGGTGTGATGCTGGGCCGTGCCGCCTATCAGACCCCGGCAATGCTTTCCGATGTCGATGCACGTTTTTTCGGTGGCACGCCGCGAACGGTCACCGAAGCGGTGGATGCCTATCTCCACTACATCGAACGCAATCTTGCGCATGGCGCGCCGTTGAACGCGATGACGAAACACATGCTGGGCCTGTTCAACGGCCGGCCGGGCGCGCGCCTGTTCCGCCGCCATCTGAGCGAAAACGCAACCCGCCCCGGTGCCGGCATCGCGATCCTGCACGATGCGCTCGCCCGTCTGTCCCCGCCAACCGAACGCGCGGCGGCCTGAAACATGGATTTGCTGGCTGGTGTCCCGGCGGATTTCGGCACCCTTGCATTGGGCCTTGTCCTCGCCGGTGTGGTCGGCGGTCTGATCGCCGGCATGCTGGGCGTGGGTGGCGGCATCGTCGTGGTGCCGGTGCTCTATCACGTGCTGGCGGGCCTGGGCGTGCCGGAATCCATGCGCATGCATGTGGCAGTGGGCACCTCGCTTGCCACCATCATTCCCACCTCCATTTCCTCGCTTCGGGCGCATGCCGCCAAAGGTGCGGTCGATTGGGGCCTGTTGAAACGCTGGATCGGCCCGATGCTTCTCGGCGTCATCGCGGGCAGCATGATCGCAGGCTCTGTCCGCGGCGAAACGCTGTCCCTCATCTTTGCCACCGTTGCGATCCCGGTTGCCATTCACATGGCGTTTGACGGCGCGGGCCGCGCACTCGCGAACCAGCCGCCCGGCGGCGTCACAGGTGCCGCATTGCCATTCGGCATCGGCGGCATATCGACAATGATGGGCATAGGCGGCGGAACGGTCGGCGTGCCGCTGATGACATTGTTCGGCATGCCGATCCACAGCGCGGTGGCCACCGCGTCCGCCTTCGGCGCCATCATCTCCATTCCCGGCACCATCGGTGCGGTGCTTTCGGGCTGGCACCTGCCGGGATTGCCGCCTTATTCATTCGGTTACGTCAACGCGCTGGGCTTTGTCCTGATCGCGCCGGTGTCCTTCTTCCTCGCGCCCGTGGGGGCGTGGCTGGCGCACAGTGTCGACCGCAAACGCCTGCGCCGGATGTTCGCCCTTTTCATCGCGGTCACCGCCGCGCGCATGCTGTGGGACGTCCTGTTCTAGGATTTGGGCAAGACACCATTCCGTTTTCGAATCGAAGCGTCGCCAGCTCACGTCACACATGGCGCGGCGTCGCGCCATCGTGTAAAGTGCGCCCCTTCACGATCGTTCAGCGTTCCGGCATCTGGGAGGCTTGTCATGACGGTTGATGAATCCCGGCTTCACGAATTTCTGCATAAGGCTGTTGGCGATCTCGGCGCGGCGATGAGCGCGGTGCTGATGTCGATCGGCGACGAACTGGGATTTTACAAGGCACTGGCGAAAGAGCGGCTGTCCCCGGCAGACCTTGCCGCGCGCACCGGCACGCATGAGCGTTATGTGCGCGAATGGCTGAACAATCAGGCGGCTGGCGGTTACGTGCATTACGATGCTGCAAGCGGCCAATATTATCTGGATGACGAACAGGCGCTGTGCCTGGCCGATCCGGGCGGACCGGTCGATCTGCCCGGCGCCTATCTGATCGTGCAGGACCTCTTCCATATCCGCGAACAGGCGACGGAAAATTTCCGCAACGGCGCCGGCATGGAATGGGGCGATCATCATCGCTGCCTGTTCCACGGGACGGAGCGGTTCTTCCGCGCCGGGTACAACGCCAACCTGCTTTCATCCTGGCTGCCGGCACTGGATGGCGTGCAGGAGAAACTCAGCCGTGGTGGCAAGGCGGCCGATATCGGCTGCGGCCATGGCGCCAGCACCATTCTGCTGGCGAAAGCGTTCCCCAATTCGGAATTCGTCGGCTACGACTATCATCCGCAATCCATCGAGACAGCGCGGGAACGGGCGAAACAGGCGGCCGCACCCAACACCCGGTTCGAGATCGCCGATGCCACCGCCTATCGCGACGGCGATTTCGATCTGATCGCGTTCTTCGATTGCCTGCACGACATGGCCAACCCGGAAGGCGCCGCGCGCCACGCCCATGACGCGCTGAAACCGGACGGCACCTGCATGCTGGTGGAGCCGTTCGCGGGCGACCGCCCGGAAGAGAATTTCAATCCGGTCGGCCGCGTGTTCTACGGTGCTTCGTCGCTCATTTGCGTGCCGGTTTCGCTGGCGCGTAACGGTCCGGCGCTGGGCGCACAAGCGGGTGAAAAACGCCTGCGTGACATCATGGTCGGGAAGGCGGGCTTCACGGCAATGCGGCGGGCGGCGGAAACGCCGTTCAACATCATTCTGGAAGCGCGGCCGTAACGGAGGCGCGGCCAGTTACGCTTCGCCGTCGGCGGTAAAGCCTGCAGCTTCGTGGCTGCCGTCGCAGAACGGTTTGTCTTTCGAATGACCGCAGCGGCAAAGCCAGGTTTCCGTCGTGCGCGTGATGGTCTGCCCGCTGGCCGAACAGATTTCGAGCGCGCCTTCGACGTGCAGCGGGCCGTTCAATGTCGGCGTGACAGTCAGCGGGCCGTTGCGCACGGCAAGCGGTTCGGACTTCTGCGGTGTTGGCTCGCCTGTTGCGGTGAAGCGGGCCTTGCGGTGCATGCCGTCGCAATAGGGTTTGTGAAACGACTTGCCGCAACGGCACAGCGTGGCGCGATAACTCATCGTATCGCCGCCGATATTCAGTTCGGCATGAACGGCCAGCGGCCCGTCCTGCCACACGCGGATGGTGTTGACGCCAGGCGGCTTTTCGTTCGCGGCCGGATCGGCGGCGCGGTAGCTCAGCGCGCCCGACGGGCATTGCGAAATCGCCGCGATCACGGTTTCGCAGGCTTCCGCGTCGGGGCGGATCCACGGCCCATCGACATTGGGCACGAACACATCCGGCAGGCCCAGCACACAATAGCGCGAATGGATGCAGCGTTGGCCGTCATTGCGAACGGTCAGGCGCGTACCGGGATATTCCTCAACCTCTGCCATGGCGCATCTCCCTTTGGTTTTGCCCCATGCTAGCGCAATTCCAGGAAAAGTGTGCAGCGGTTTTCCGTCCGGAATTGCGATGATCCAAAAGCCTAGAGTGTTTCACCGATTCTATGAAACGGTGAAACACTCGAGCGCAATTCCGTCGTCAAATCTTCTGGTCGTAGGCGCCGACTTCCGGGTGTTTGGAGAGGCGGCCGTCGAGATCGGCGAACATCGCGCGCATCTGCGCCTCAGACACCGGGCTTTCCACCACCACCACCAAAGACGGCTTGTTGGAGGAGGCGCGGATCAGGCCCCAGGTGCCATCCTCCAACGTCACGCGCACACCATTGACGGTGACAAGGCGGACGATCTTCTGGCCCAGAACGGTTTCGCCCTTCTCCTTCAGCGTTTCATATTCATGCGTCATCGCGGCGACGACATCGTATTTTTTGTCGTCGGGGCAGAATGGCGCCATGGTCGGCGTGCCCCAGGTTTTGGGCAGGCCGGAAACCAACGCCGACATTTTTGTTTGCCCGGCGCGGTCCAGCATTTCGAGGATCGCAATCGCCGCCACGATGCCATCGTCATACCCGCGGCCGACCGGCGGATTGAAAAAGTAATGGCCGCTTTTTTCGAAACCGGCGACCGCACCAAGCTCATGCGTGCGCCGCTTCATGTAGGAATGGCCGGTCTTCCAGTAATCGACCGTCGCACCGTTCTTCTTCAACACCGGATCGATTTCGAAAATGCCGGTCGATTTCACATCGGCGACGAATTTCGCATTCGGAATGCGCGCCGAAAGATCGCGCGCCAACAGAACGCCCACCTTGTCGGCAAAAATTTCTTCTCCGTCATCGGCCACCACGCCGCAACGGTCGCAATCGCCATCGAAGCCGAGCGCAAGCTCCGCCCCCGTCTCACGCACCGTCCGCGCCATCGCACGCAGCATCTGCATGTCTTCGGTGTTGGGATTGTATTTGGGGAAGGTGAAATCCAGTTCCACATCCATCGGGATCACCTCTGCCCCGATACGCGCCAACGCTTCCGGGGCAAAGGCGCCCGCCGTGCCGTTGCCGCAGGCCGCCACCACCCGGATCGGGCGGGAGAGTTTGTGCCCGTCCGTGACCGCCGCGAGATAGCGCGCGCGCATATCTTCGGCGCGGGAATAGCTACCGCCGGCGCGCGGTTTGGAGAGGCCGCCGAGCACGATCGCTTTCAGCCGCGTCATCTCCTCCGGCCCGAAGGTCAGTGGTTTCGAGGCGCCCATCTTCACCCCGGTCCAGCCATTTTCGTTGTGGCTGGCGGTGACCATGGCAACGCCCGGACAATCGAGCGCGAATTGCGCGTAATAGGCCATCGGCGTGGTGGAAAGGCCGATATCCACCACCTGGCACCCGGCCTCCATCAGCCCGATGGTCAGCGCCTGTTTGATCGAAAGCGAATAGGAACGGTAGTCGTGCCCGGTGGCGACGCGGGGCGCGATGCCCAATTCGTGAAACAGGGTGCCGAGGCCGAGGCCCAGCGCCTGCACACCCGGCAGGTTCAATTCCTTCCCGAACAGCCAGCGCGCGTCATATTCCCGGAAGCCATTGAGCGTGACGAGCGGCAAATTCTCGTAATCCAGCGTATTGGGCTTCAGATCGGCGCGGGGTTTGGGCATGGCGTGGCTTTCGAACCTTCAAAAAACCGGTGGGGGTCCCCCGGCCAAGTCCTTGATATGTTGGGAATCCGGCGTGGACGTGACATATTATAGGTACAAAATCCTAATATGCAACCCCTCCCGCCCAAGAAATTTTTTCAGCTCACTTCTTTTTTCCATCATGCTTGCGTATTATATCACTAACAACATTAGCATATGTGTGTAATATGGTGCGCGATCTTCAACATGCGGCGGGCCGAGCGGCGGCGCTGAAGCTGGCCGAAACCTTCGGCCTGCCCGCGTTCGACCGCGGCTGGGTCTGGCTGGCTGGGGCCGGGCCGGGCGATGCCGGCCTTGCCACCCTTCTCGGGCTGCATGCAATCGCGAGCGCCGATGTCATCCTTTACGACGCGCTGGTCAACAAGGACCTGCTGAAACTGGCCCGGCCGGGGGCGGAAATCCTGTTCGCGGGCAAGCGCGCGGGCCAGCCCTCGTTCAAGCAATCCGACATTTCGCAAAGCCTGGTCGGCCTCGCCCGCAAGGGTTTTCGCGTGCTGCGCCTGAAGGGCGGCGACCCGCTGGTGTTCGGCCGCGGCTCGGAAGAAGCATTGGCGCTGGCCCGTGGCGGCATTCCATTCCGCATCGTGCCCGGCGTGACGGCGGGGATCGGCGGTCTGGCCTATGCCGGTATCCCGGTCACCCATCGCGACACCAACCACAGCGTCACCTTCATCACCGGCCATGGCGCCAAAGGCAGCCTGCCGGATGTGGACTGGGCGGCGGTGGCCAAAGCCTCCCCCACCCTGGTGCTTTATATGGCGCGCAGTTCGGCGGGCGAGATTGCCGCGCGCCTGATCGCGGCGGGCCGCGCGGGCGACGAACCGGCCGCGATCATTTCCAATGCGAGCTTTTCCGAACAGGCCGTCACCGTCACCACATTGGCGGGGCTGGGCGAAGCGGCGCAGTCCTGCACCACACCCGCGATCATCGTGATCGGCGAGAATGTGCGCCTGCGCGAAGGGATGGACTGGCTTGGCGCGATGGGCGGCAAATTGCTGAACCCCGATCCGCTGGACCACAGCCATTTCAGCAAAGCGGGCTGAACGTTACACCCGATCGCGTTTCATCAGATCAATAGTGTGTCACGGCCCGGGACTCCGGGCCGTCCAGATGACACGAGATCATCTTCCACAGCGAGATGCGCTTCAACTGGATAGCCCACACTCCGGTGGGCTATGACAATCTGGGTTAAAAACAGGGGCGAAATCGGATTCCTTGAAATTGCGATCTCTAAAAAAATACGGGGCCTGGAGTGAAACCGGAATTCTGTGGAATTCGATTTCACTCCAGTTCTTCATTTCGCCGCGCAATTGATCGGAAGCCGGTAGCGGTAGCGTCACCGGCGGTACCCACTTTTCCGATTGCGCTCAGCGAACCCCGTATCGTCTTCAGACCTGACGAGCCGCGACTATTTGTATTGCGGCTCTTCCCACCAGGGGAAATAATCCGGCATGCCGTCGGAGACCTTGCCCGGGAATTTCGCCGGCCGCTTCTCCAGGAACGACACCACGCCTTCCTTCACATCGTCCGAGGCACCGCGATTGTAGATGCCGCGGGAATCGATCCTGTGCGCCGCCATCGGATGATCGGCTGCCGCAAGACGCCACATCATCTGCCGGATCAGCGCCACCGAAACCGGTGCCGTGTTGTCGCGGATTTCCGCCGCCAATGCATAGGCGCGCGGCAGAAGCTGATCGGCCGGCACCACTTCCTTCACCAGACCGCCGGCAAGCGCTTCCTGTGCCGGGAAAACGCGGCCGGAGAAGCACCATTCCAGCGCCTGGCTGATGCCGACGATACGCGGCAGAAACCAGCTCGACGCCGCTTCCGGCACGATGCCACGGCGGGAAAACACAAAGCCGAAGCGCGCATTTTCCGAGGCGATACGCACATCCATCGGCAATTGCATGGTGACGCCGATACCGACGGCCGCGCCATTGATGGCGCCGATGATCGGCTTCAGGCAGTTGAACATCGCGAGCGTCACCCGCCCGCCGCCGTCGCGGACATATTCGGCGCTGTAATCGACCGCGCTGCCTTCCGGGCGCATGCGCTCCGGCCGGTCGGTACGCTTCTGCGAATTGAAGGTATCGCCACCGGCCGAAAGATCGGCCCCGGCACAGAAGGCCCGGCCCGCGCCGGTGACCACGATGGCGCGGACATTGTCGTCCTTGCCGGCACGGTCATAGGCATCGATCAATTCATTCATCATCGTGCCGGTGAAAGCGTTCAGCTTGTCCGGCCGGTTGAGCGTGATGGTGAGGATCTGATCCTTCACCTCATAAATGATTTCCTTGTAGGACATGGGTGACTCCCCGTTATTGAATTGCGTGGCTCTACCCTAGCGAATGCCCCGGGATTGAAAATGGCTGCCGGACGTGCTACGTATGTAGCACATAGGAGAATACCATGCGGCAAATGACGATGCGCGAAGCCAACCAGCAGTTCTCGCAGCTTGTACGTCAGGTACAGGTAACGGGTGAGAGTGTTCAGGTTTTGCGCAACGGTGTGCCTGCCGCAGAAATCCACCCCGTATCGACGCGCACCGGCAAATGCGCGCTGCCCCCCGACCGGGAAAAGGCGTTGAAGCAGCTTCTGGAGAGCGCCCGTCACAGTACGGCGAAATCCGACGGCAAGGGCTTCACGCGCGAGGAGCTTCACGCGCGTGACTAGGATCACGCTCGACACCAATATCCTGTTCTATGCCTTCGACGCCCGCGATGCGGCCAAACAGGCCCGCGCGATCGAGATCATCGCAGCCGCTGCGGTGGTGGACTGCACACTCGGGCTGCAGGTCATCGGAGAATTCTATGTCGCGGTAGTCCGCAAACTGAAAGTGGCACCGGCCTTCGCACGCGACCAGGCCAAATCCCTCCTTGCCACATTCAACAGCTTTGCCGCGACCGCAACCGCCCATCGCGTCGCCGCAGAGGAAGCGGCGGCCGGTACGTTTTCCTATTGGGATGCGGTGCTTCTGGCATCAGCAGCGCAAAGCGGCTGCACCGTTCTCATCAGCGAGGACATGGCAAACGGCGCCCGCCTTGGCACCATAACGATATGCAATCCATTCACGCCGGACGGGTTAAGCGATGCCGCTCGCGAGGCGCTCGGCATCGCCTGACCATTAAAGGCTGCGTGCGATCAGCAGTTTCATGATCTCGTTGGTGCCGCCATAGATACGCTGCACCCGGCTGTCGGCATACATGCGCGCGATGGGGTATTCGTTCATGTAACCGTAGCCGCCGAACAGCTGCAGGCATTCATCGACAATCTTGCACTGCGTGTCGGTCACCCACATCTTGGCCATCGACGCCATGGTGGCATCGAGCTTGCCCTGCAGATGAATATCGACGCAGTGATTGACGAACACCCTGGCGACGGTGGCTTGCGTCTTCGCCTCCGCCAGTTTGAACTGGGTGTTCTGGAAATCAATCAGTGCCTTGCCGAAGGCCTTGCGCTCTTTCACATAGGCCGCGGTCACCTCCAGCGCGCGTTCGATCACCGCCATGCCCTGACAGGCGATGATCAGGCGTTCCTGCGGGAGTTGCTGCATCAACTGGATGAAGCCCATGCCCTCATCCGGGCCGATCAGGTTCGAGGTCGGCACCCGCACATCGTCGAAGAACAATTCCGCAGTGTCGTTCGCCTTCTGGCCCATCTTGTCCAGCACGCGGCCACGGCGGAAACCCTCCACCTCGTCCGTCTCCACCACGATCAGCGAAATGCCCTTGGCGCCCTTGGTGGGATCGGTCTTGGCCACCACGACGACCAGATTGGCGGTGCCGCCATTGGTGATGAAGGTTTTCGAACCGTTGATGACATAGTGATTGCCATCGCGCCGGGCATTGGTCTTCACATTCTGCAGATCGGAACCGGTGCCCGGTTCGGTCATCGCAATCGCGCTGACCAGTTCGCCGCTGGCGAGCTTCGGCAGCCATTTCTGCTTCTGCTCCTCACTGCCGTAATTCAGGATGTAGTGCGCCACAATGGCGTTGTGCAGCGAGATGCCCCAGCCATCGCCCGCCTTGCGGCCAAGCTGGTCCATGATCACCGCTTCATGGGCAAAACTACCGCCGCCGCCGCCATATTCCGCCGGGATCGAGACGCAGAGCAGGCCCATCTCGCCCGCCTTGTTCCACAATTGGCGGTCCACCCCATGCTGGGCGATGTAACGCTCGTAATTGGGAGCGACCTCCCGCTCCATGAATTTGGCGACGCCGTCGTCGAAGATGCGAAGATCTTCGTCCATCCACGCCGGCTGCTCCACCTGCAATGCACTCATCGTCTCTTTCTCCCGATAATCTGAGAGGGTTTTAGCATTGCCGCGAGAAACAGAAAGGGGAGAAGGCGGATTGCCTTCTCCCCTTTTTCGTTCGCCCGGTGTTCTACAGTCTTAAACGGCGGAGCGGACCGGCTGGCTTTCCTTGTCCAGATTGGCGGCGGCGTAATCCCAGTTGAGGAGCTTGCCCAGCACCTCTTCCAGATATTTGGGCCGCGCATTCTGGTAATCGAGATAATAGGCGTGCTCCCAGACATCGACGGTCAGGAGGCAATTGACGCCCTTGGACATCGGGCTTTCGGCATTGGCGGTCTTTTCCACCTTCAGCTTGCCGCCCGCGGAGGTGAGCCAGGCCCAGCCGGAGCCGAACTGGGTCTTGCCGGCGTCGGCAAGGGCTGCGACCAGCTTGTCCACCCCGCCGAAATCGCGCTCGATCGCCTGGGCCAGCTTGCCCGACGGCTTGCCGGATTTGGGCGACAGGCTGCGCCAGTAGAAATCGTGATTCCACACCTGGCCCGCGTTGTTGAACACTTTCGGGTCCTTGCCGGCCGAGGCCTTGACGATCTCTTCCAGCTTCATGTCGGCATAGGGCGTGCCCGGCACCAGAGTGTTGAGTGTGTCAACATAGGCCTTGTGATGCTTGCCGTAGTGAAAGCTGAGGGTTTTGGCGGAGATCACCGGCTCAAGCGCGGTATCGGTCCAGGGTAATGGGGCTAAAGTAAATTTGGTCATCACACGGGCTCCTGAAGTGAAGTGTCAGAAAAGAAACTGGTGGCGGGCCTGAAGCCCGCCCTTCCAAGGTAAGCATTCCCGGGCAGGGAAGTTCCACAAAAGCCTGCGTCACATCGGCGCGATTTCTACAGCCGCAAATGCCAAAATTGTAAGGTGGGCCGACTCAACCGCTTTCACCCTCGTTTTCGCCGATTGGACGCATCAGGGCCGGCAAATCCCGTGCGCCATGCAGAATGCGCTCAACACGGATTTCATCCGGGCCGATGCGAAAAAAGATGACGTAATTCTCGTGAATCTTCTGTCTCAGCCCCGGACCAAGATCGGGCCTTTGCTGATGCGCTCTGGGTAACACCGCAAGCGCCATGCAAGCCGCGTAGAGTTCATCGGCAAAAGCTTTGGCGCGTGGATAACTGTCTTGCGCGATATAGTCGAGGATCGCATCAAGATCCCTTTCGGCGGCTGGTGACAGCCTTACCACCTGCATTGCCCCGCCCCCATTTATGCTCCAGCCGCGCCTTTACTTCGGCAAAAACCTCATCTGCGTCGCGCGCCGGCCCGCTTTCCATTCCTTCGCGCACCAGGCTGCGCAGGCGCTCCAGGCCATAGGTCTTGATTGCCCGGTCATAGGCACGGTCGCTTTCCCATTTGCGCAAGGCTTCGCGCACCACCTCGCTTGCAGTGGCGTAATCGCCGCTCTCCACCGCCTGGTTGACGGTTTCCACCATCTCCTTCGGCAGCGAGACGCTGATCTTTTCGACTTTTCCCATCTTGCCCATGCGGCATCCTCCTGCGGCCAATATGGTAGCAGGATTTGCGACTTCTTCCTACCACACAGAGCTACGCCTTGGTCAGCCAATCGGCCAGTTTGGGCAGCACGCGCTCAAAGCGGTCGAACAATTCGTTGATCTCCGCTTCGGTGATCACCAGCGGCGGGCAGAAGGCGATGCGGTCGCCCATCAGCGGCCGCACGATCAGCCCTTCGGCCTCGCAAAGCCGGCCGGCCTCAGCCGCCACGCCCTTCGCGGCCTCGAATTTCGCCTTGGTTTTCTTGTCGGCGACGATTTCGATCGCACCCAGAAGGCCCACGCTCTGCGCCTCGCCGATCAAGGGATGCTCGCCAAGTTTCGCGATCCGCTTCGCGAACGCCGGCGCCACATGGCGGACATGGCCGACGACATCGCGTTCCTGATAGATCTCGATGGTCTTGAGCGCGACCGCGCACGCCACCGGATGGCCGCCATAGGTGAAGCCGTGACCGAAGGTGCCGAGACGGCCGCTCTCCTCCTCGATGATCTCGCTCAGTTCGGGCGACAGGACCACTGCCGAAATCGGCAGATAGGCCGACGACAACGCCTTGGCCACCGACATGCTTTCCGGCTCGAAGCCATAGGCGGAGCAGCCGAACCATTCCCCCGTGCGGCCGAAGCCGGTGATCACTTCGTCGTCGATCAGCGGAATGTCATGCCGGTTCAGAACCGCGGTGACGGCATCGAAATAGCCCTTGGGCGGGAAGATCACGCCGCCCGCCCCCATCACCGGCTCCGCAATCATCGCGGCAATGGTTTCCGGCCCTTCGCGTTCGATCATCGCATCGAGATTTTTCGCCAGCCGGGCGGAGAACTGTTCCTCCGTCTCGCCCGCTTCGGCACCGTGATAGTAATGCGGACAATCGGCGTGCAGCGCGAAATCGAACGGCAGGTTGAAGCCTTTGTGATTGCCGGGCAGGCCGGTCAGACTGGCGCTGGCCAGGGTCACGCCGTGATAGGCCTTGTCGCGCGAAAGGATTTTCCGCTTCTCAGTCTTGCCGCGGGCGTTGGCGGCATACCAGTAGAGTTTGATCTGGGTATCGTTGGCCTCCGAACCGGAATTGGCGAAGAAGACGCGGCCCACCGCGAACGGCATCACCTCTTTCAGTTTTTCCGCCAGCGCAATCGCCGGTTCATGACTTTTGCCGGCGAAGATGTGCCCGGCCGCCAGTTTGCGCATCTGTTCGGCAGCGGTTTCAGCCAGCGCATTCTCGCCCCAGCCCAGTGCCGTGCACCACAAGCCGGCCATCGCCTCGATATAATCCTTGCCGCGCTCGTCATAGAGGCGCACGCCCTCACCGCGATCGAAAATCAGCGGCCCGGTTTCGCGCAGCTTCACCAGATTGGTGTAGGGGTGCAGCACCGCGTTGACATCGCGCATCTGGGCATTGCTGAGGGGCATGAAAATCTCCGCTTTCTGTCTATCGGGCACTTTCTCCCCTATACCCGCTTCACGCAAGGCGGGTCAGGACATGGCAGCAGCCCGCAATGCCCCTTTGCGCACAGGTGCGGATTCCGGCATCGCCAGCACCGCGAAAAACGCCACCACCACGGCCGCGGTCATGTAATAGGCCGGGGCCGCAGGCAGATGCAGCCGTTCGGACAGAAACGCGATGTTGAATTGCGTGGTGCCGCCGAAAATCGCGATGGCAAGCGCATAAAGCGTGGCCATGACGCCGGAGCGTACACGCCGCGGCAGGGATTCCGTCACCGTCATGATCATCACACCGCCGCCGCTGGCAAAAATGAAACTGAGCAGCCCGCCGGTCAGAACCAGAAGCGCGCCGCTCTGCGTCCGCTCCAGAAGCAGGAACAACGGCACGGTCAGCGCCATGGTGGCGAGCGTGGCCGCGATCATCACCGGCTTGCGCCCGATACGGTCGGACAAGGCGCCACCCAATGGGGCGGCGATAACACCGCAAATACCGGTGGCAAGCGTGGCGCCGAAACACCAGGCCGGCGGCAGGCCCAATGTAGTCAGGCCGTAAGTGGGCAGGAACAGCACCACATAGGTGGCGATGGTGGCGCCCGCCAGCATCAGAAGCCCGCACACCACCACGCGCAGATGCGCTTTCAGAAGTCCAAATATATCGTGTTGCGTGTTATCGAAACCGCCACCATCATGGTGCAGCGTTTCCGGCAGGCTGCGGCGCACGATGAGCGCGAACGGAATGACGAGCGCGCCGAGGAAAAACACCGCCCGCCAGCCCCAATCCGCCAGTGCCGCTTCATCCAGAACCGCGGCAAGTCCGGTGCTGGCGAGCCCTGCGGCGATCACCGCCACCGATTGCGAGGCGCCCTGCAAGCTGCCGTAAAAGCCGCGATGTTCGGCGGGCGGCGCCTCCACCAGGAAAGCCGTTGTCGGGCCCACCTCGCCGCCCAGCGCAAACCCCTGCAACAGCCGGAAGAACAGGATCAGCAATGGCGCCGCAACGCCGATGGCGGCGTAAGACGGGGTGAAGACCATGCCGAGGATAGCGATCCCCATCAGCGAGAACGACAACACCATCGCGCGCGCCCGGCCCACCCGGTCGCCCAGCGAGCCGATCACCACCCCGCCGATCGGCCTTGTAATGAACCCGGCGCCGAAAGTGGCCAGCGACAGAAGCAGGCTGGAGGCCGCATCGCCGGCGGGAAAAAACGCCCGCCCGATATAGACCGCGAAAAACGCGTAGGTGATGAAATCGTAGAATTCGAGCGCATTGCCCGCGACCACAGCGGCGACATGGCGCTTCAGCGGGTGCGCCCCGTTTTGTGCCCGCCGCTGTTGGCTTTCATCCCCCGCCATGACGCCACGCTAGGGCAAAATCGAATGCAAGAAAAACACGATTGCGCCCGCTTCTTTACTGGTCGCGCAATCGCCCGGAAAACCGGTGCCCACTTTTCCGATTGCGCTCCAAAGGCGCACCTGGACGGAAACGTCCGCCCTAGCCCCGCCGTTGCAGCGGCGCGAGCTTCACGGTCGAGCTGCCCTTGGCCAGCACATTGCCGGCCTCGTCCGTCAGCCGGCCTTCGAGAAAGGCGGTGGAGCGGCCCATCTTCTCGATCCAGCCCTCGGCGATCACAAGGCCGGGGGCCGCCGATTGCAGGAAGCTGATCTTGATCTCAAGCGAGAGCGGCGTCTTGGTGAATTCGGTGGCGGCCAGCACGGCATGGGCCATGGCCGCATCGATCCACCCGGTGACGAAACCGCCCTGCACGATGCCGCCGGAATGGCACATCGCCATGGTGGCGTTGTAATGCAGGATACAGCGGCTGGGGTCGCCGGTTTCGACCTGGCGGACAAAGCCCAAGGATTCGGACAGCGCGTCCGGCTTCGCGACAATACTCATGGCACTTTCCGAATAGCGATCTGGATCAGTCTTTAGAGCGCAATCGGAAAAGTGTGAAGCGGTTTTCCGATCAATTGCGCGACAAAACAAAGAGCTAACCGCTCGCCCTGTGAAGCGCCACTAGCGCCCCCTTAAGGCCACAAACCTCCTCAGGCCACGGACCCCACCGCGATGCGGCGGCGATTGCCGCTCCAGAAGAACAGCAGTCCCGCCAGCGTGGCCGCCAGGGTGGCGATGACGATCTTCAGAAAAGTCGCGCCCGGATGGGGGTCGCTGCCGCTCGGCACCAGCGTGCAGGCAATGGCCACAAGCGTCGCGCTCAGACCCACAACCCCCAAGGCCAGACGCAGGCGCCCACCCTGGGCACCAAGCCGCTTCAGATAAGCGGCAAAAACGAACACATACGGGACTGTGGCCGCAAGCACGCCCATCGCAACAAGAAAGTCATAAGCGGCGGCGGCACTGGCGCCTGCCTGGCCCAGCACCACCATGAAAAGTGTCATCGCCCCCATCAGAATGATGGCGGGGCCCGGCGCCCCGGTTTTCGGATGGCGGCGCGCGAAGACGGCCGGCAGCCTGTGGTCGCTGCCGGCGGCGACGGCAAGCCGCGTGCCGATGCCGAACCACGCGGTCAGCCCGCCAAGCATGGCGAGCGCCAGAAAACCGATCGCGGCATTGGCGAGCATGGGCATACCGGCATGGGCGAAGGCCGCGTGCAGCGCATCGGGAAGGCCGGTCAGGCGGGTCAATTCCGCCTTCGGCAACAGCAGCAGCATCGCCGCCGTTCCGACGCCGTAGATAAGCGTCAGGGATACGCCAAGCGCGGCCAGCACAAAGTTGATCGTGCGCCGCCCGCCTTTGACCTCGTCCTGCAGGAAGGCGACCGTCTCCGATCCGCAGAATGCAAACACGACCGTGCCCCAGAGAATGGCGGTATCGAAATTGGCGGGCGGCAGATAGGACGCGCCGTGGAAATTCGCCGCACTCTGCCCGCGCACGAGAAAAAGTGCCGCCAGCAGCACGAGGCTTAAAAAGATGATCCAGGTGCCCGCCGCACCGAAATTGGTGAACCATTTGCTGCCGCGCAATCCGGCGAATTGCAACGCGGTCACGAAGACGCCGAGCAAAAGCGAGAGCGGCAGATAAAGCGCTGCGCCTTGCGCCGGGAGGCCGGCAACCGAAAGGATCAGCCCGCTGGTGAAATAGAGAATGCCGGCGAAATAAGGCAGCAGGCCCAGCCAGTAAAACCAGCCGCACAGAAAGCCCGAAAGCGGGCCGAAGGTTTCCCGCACCCAGGTGTAAAGCCCGCCTTCACCGGGGAATTGCGCCGTCAGATCCGCGGTGGCCACCGAAAGCGGTACAAAGAAGGTGAGAAACGCCAGCGCCCACAAGGGCAGCGCGGCCGGCCCCACGGCAGCGGCGACCGCCAGCCAGCGCAGGCCCACCATCATCACCAGGGCGTAGAAGGTGGTGTCGATGAAACGCAGCTTTGGCGCTGTTGCGAGCAGCAGGCCATTTTCTGCGACCGGCAGGCCAACTTCGCCGCCGGCGATGGCAGGTGTCGCCGCAAGCCCGCCCTTCGCGCCAGCGCCCATGGACGCCCCGGTGATACCCGGCAGGAATTCTTAGCTGGTCCGCAGCCGCGCACAAGGCCCGCCCGCCTGTTCGATCATGCCTATCTGATCATGGGGGGCCGATCATGGGGGCCGATCATGCCGGTCCAATCATGAGGGGCCCGCGCGGGGACACGGCAGCGCCCAAAATCACCGCAACCCGGCCAAATCCCTCACTGGCCAAATTCCTCAAAGGATGCGTTGCCCGCGCCGGTTCCTATTTCCTATGATGCGGCCAATGTAAGCCGTTGGGAGGATTGTTGCCGATATGTTGGGGCTGATGCAGGACTGGCCGTTGCTGGTCCACAAAATTCTTGACCATGCCGCGCTTTACCACGCGAACCGCGAGGTGGTGACACGCACGGTTGAAGGCCCGATCCACCACACCACCTATGGCGAGATGGCACCGCGCGCGCGGCGGGTGGCCCATGCGCTGGAGCGGCGTGGCATCAAGTTGGGCGACCGGGTGGCGACGCTGGCCTGGAACTCCTACCGGCATATGGAAACCTGGTACGGCATCACCGGCATCGGCGCGGTCTACCACACGCTGAACCCCCGCCTGTTCCCGGACCAGATCGTCTATATCGCCAATCACGCGAACGACCGGGCGCTGTTCTTCGACACCACCTTCACCGATCTGGTGGTGCAGATCGCGCCCAAACTCAAGAATGTCGAATTCTATGTCGCGCTGTGCGACCGGGAGCACCTGCCGAAAGCGGACCTGCCGAACCTGATCGCCTATGAGGATTTCATCGCCGATGCCGATCCCGCCTTCGCGTGGAAGGACTTCGACGAGAATACCGCTTGCGGGCTTTGCTATACCTCCGGCACCACGGGCAACCCCAAGGGCGTGCTCTACAGCCACCGCTCCAACGTGCTGCACGCGATGATGGTGGCGCAGGCCGATGCCCATGGCCTCAGCAACAAGGATTCGGTGCTGGCGGTGGTGCCGATGTTCCACGCCAATGCCTGGGCGCTGGCGTTCGAGGCGCCGATGGTCGGCGCGAAGATTGTCTTTCCCGGCCCGAAATTCGACGGTGCCTCGATCTATGAATTGCTGGACACCGAAAAGGTCACCATGACTGCGGCGGTGCCGACCGTGTGGCTGATGCTGCTGCAATATCTGGAAGAGAACAATCTCAAGCTGCCCAACCTCAATTCGGTGCTGATCGGCGGCTCTGCCTGCCCGCGCTCGATGATCGAGACCTTCGAGAAGAAATATGGCGTCGAGGTGATCCACGCCTGGGGCATGACCGAGATGAGCCCGCTCGGCACACTCGGCACCATGAAGCACGACATCGTGGACCTGCCTTACGAGCAGAAGCTCGATTACAAATGCAAGCAGGGCCACGCCCCATTCGGGGTCGAGATGAAGATCGTCGATGCCGAAGACAGGGAATTGCCGCGCGACGGCAAGGCATTCGGGCGGCTGAAAGTGCGCGGGCCCGCGATTGCCAAAGGCTATATGGGCGGCGACGGCAAGGACGCTTTCGACAGCGAAGGCTGGTTCGATACCGGCGATGTGGCGACGCTGGACCCGCGCGGTTACATGACCATCACCGACCGGGCCAAGGACGTGATCAAATCCGGCGGGGAATGGATTTCCTCGATCGAGATCGAAAACCTGGCGGTGGGCCACCCGGCCGTGGCGGAAGCGGCCGTGATCGGCGTGGTGCATCCCAAATGGGATGAGCGTCCGCTTCTGGTCGTGGTGCTGAAAGAGGGCAAGACCGCGAGCAAGGACGACTTGCTGAATTATCTGTCGGGCAAGATCGCCAAATGGTGGATGCCGGACGATGTGGCGTTCGTGGACGAACTGCCGCACACCGCGACCGGAAAAATCCAGAAATCGGCATTGCGCGAAAAATTCGGGAGTTACCGTCTGCCGACGGCGGCGGAATAGGGGATCTGTATGCGGGCTCTTCCGGTCCTCGCGAAGCTCGCCTTCGCGACTTTTGCCATTTCGGCATTGATCGGGGGAGGGGCGGCGCTCGGCACGCGCATCGGCGTGTTCGATTACCAGCTTGGCCTTCTGAAGATATTTCCCTGGTGCGTGTTCACCGGCCTTGGCGCGCTGGCGCTTTCGATTCTGTGGGCGCTTTCGGCCCTGATCCGCAATTACGGCACAGGCGCGCTTTACGGCGTGATCGCGCTGGTCGGCTCCATCGCCATCGTCTCAGGCCCGCTCTACACCATTTTCCAGGCGCGCGAATTGCCGCCGATCCACGACGTCTCGACCGATGTGATGAATGCGCCGGCGTTCGAGGCGCTGCTGCCCGTGCGCGTCCATGCCGATACACCGGCCGCTTACGACGGACCGGACAAGCTGGTGTTCCGCGGCAAGGAAACCAGCGTCGCCGCGCTGCAGAAAAAATATTACAGCGACATCCATCCCATCGCGATCCTGACCAAGCCGGACGTGCTTTACTGGCGCGGCTTCGAAGCGGCAAAGCGCATGGGTTGGCAGATCATCGCCTTCGATCCCAAGCGCGGCCGGGTTGAGGCGGTGGCACGCAGTTTCTGGTTCGGCCTGCCGCATGACGTGGTGATCCGGGTGCAGCCGTCGGGGCTTGGCGCCCGCCTCGACATCCGCAGCAAAAGCCGCTTCGGCAACGAGGATTTCGGATCGAACGCCAATCTGATCCGCGCCTACGTCAAGACATTGGCGAGGCGCTGACCACCAACTTGTCATGGCCCGCGAAAGCGGGCCATCCAGACGAGGCCAGTCAGGCGTTTAATGTTTCCGACAAATCCAACCAGTCGGGATTGCTCTTTTCGATCAGTTCCAGCTTCCAGCGGCGTTTCCATTTTTTCAACCGGCTTTCCCGGTGAATGGCTGCATGTACATCATCAAAGATTTCGAAATAGACCAGAATCTTCACGCCATATTTCTTCGTGAAACCGTCTTTGACGCCTTCGCGATGCTCCCATATGCGACGGCTGATATCGCCCGTGACACCGATATAGAGCGTGCCATTGCGCGCGCTTGTAAGAATGTAGACCCAATAGGATTTGGATCTCCGGTGCGTCTCATCAACTGGATGGCCCGCTTTTGCGGGCCATGACAGAGAGCGAATATTCTTCACCCGTCTTCGTCGCCCGGCCTTCGTTCACCAGTTGAATAAGATGGGCGAGCACCGAACGCGACGCCGCCGGATGCAGACGCTTGTCCACATCGGCATACATGCGCGCGACCATGGCGGGAATGGTATTCACGCCGTCGCGCAGACAGGCGAGGATCTGGTTCTCGCGATCCACGCGGTGTTCCAGATAGGCCTTGAGAAACGGCTTCGGGTCCGTCACCGGCGCGCCATGGGTGGGATAAAGAATTTCGTCATCGCGCGCGATCAGCTTTTTCACGCTCGCCATATATTGCGCCATGTCGCCATCGGGCGGCGTGACCACGGTGGTCGACCAGCCCATGATGTGATCGCCGGTGAACAGCGCCTTCTCTTCCTTCAGCGCGAAACACATATGGTTCGAGGTGTGGCCGGGCGTATAGACGCATTCAAACGTGAAGCCATCGCCCCTGACGATATCGCCATCCTTCACCCGCACATCGGGCACGAAATCCATGTCGCCGCCCTCCTCCATCCTCACGCCGCCATCTTCCACCTTGCCCGAACCATGCGGCCCGAAGGCGTAGGTTGGCGCGCCCGTCCATTCCTTCAAGGGGCGCGCGGCGGGCGAATGATCGCTGTGGGTGTGGGTGACGAGGATATGGCTGACCCGCTTGCCCGCAATGGCGCGGCGCAAGGCGTCCAGATGCTCCGGCAGATCGGGGCCGGGATCGATCACCGCGATGTCGCGGTCACCGACGACATAAACCCCGGAGCCCTTGAAGGTGAACGGGCCGGGATTGCGCGCCAGAAGCCGCGACACGCGCGGGCTGAGGGCGACGGTTTCTTCATAAGGCGCATCGAGCGTGCGGATGAACGGAATAGCCATGCGTCACTTTATGCGCCGCCCACCCGTTTTGGCCAGTTGGCATTTCTTCGTTTGACGCCCGCAAACCGCCCCCCTAACGTCGCGGCCGGGCAATGATGCGCCTTGGTGCGCAAAGGGAGAAACGCATGAAATTTTATAATTCACTTGGTCCCAATCCGCGCGTGGTACGCATGTTCATGGCCGAGAAGGGCATCACGATCCCCTTTGAGGAGATCGACATCATGAAGGGCGACAACCGCAAGGAGCCCTATCTGAAAAAGAACTCCATCGGCCAGATGCCGGCGCTTGAGCTGGATGGCGGCCATTGCGTGACCGAGATCACCGCGATCTGCGAATATCTCGAAGACATTCATCCGAGCCCTGCGCTGATCGGCGACAGCCCGGAGAAAAAGGCCGAATGCCGCAAATGGACCCGGCGCATCGACCTCAACGTCTGTGAGCCGCTGGCCAACGGCTTCCGCTTCAGCGAAGGCCTGCCGCTGTTCAAGGATCGCATCGTCACGGTGCCGGAAGCGGCCGCCGGATTGAAGCGCATCGCGCAGGACCGGCTGAAATGGCTGAACGGCGAAATGGAAGGCAAGGAGTTCGTCTGCGGCAAGCGCTTCACGCTCGCCGACATCATGCTCTATTGCTTCCTCGATTTCGGGGCCGGTGTCGGCCAGCCGATCGACCCGGAGTTCAAGGCGATCAACGCCTGGTTCAACCGGGTGAAGGAACGGCCCAGCGCCAAGGCCTGACCGGCTTTATTCCGCGAACAGAAATGCAAGCGCCCCCGCCGCATGACGGGGGCGTTTTCGTTTCATCTTTCATTTCATCGAATTTGGCTCAGGCAAACGCCTTGCCGTCCAGCACCTGAATCAGGCCCTTGATGGTGCGGTAGAGATACCAGATCACCAGGATCAGATAGATCACGAAGCCGATGCCGATGAACACCAGCGGCAACGCCACGATACTGACCACCAGGCTGACCCAGAACACCGAAATCAGATTGTCGAGATGGCTTTCATAGATCGTGCCGCGCGCATCCCCACGCTTGACGTAAGCGAGGATCACGCCCGCCACGGAGGTGAAAAACACCGACACGAACAGCGCCAGAAAAAGTGCATAGGCGATGATGGTGACAAGCCTCAGGCTTTCCTGCCGGTCCACGGCGGTGGGCGTATAGGCTGGCGGCATCTGGGCGGATGCGGGGCTGGCCGGATCACTCATGGGCGTTTCCTTGCGATCACGACAGAAATGTGGGAACGCCGCTACGCAATGTCAACGAGCGGTCACGCACACCGCCACCGCAATGTCACATATGTTGCTGAATAAGCGCGAAAAAATGTGATGAACCTAACGCAGAATGTCACTCGACCAGAGGGCCCGATCCGCGCGAAAAAGGCCGTGCGGGGCGAGCGATCAGGAGGTGATCGTCATGCCGACTTACGAAATCTGCTATCTCGACCGGAATGGCACCTTACGGGCCAAATTCAGCGCCATGTGCGAAGGCACGACCAAGGCCAAGGTGCTGGCCCACGCCATGAAACCGCATCACACCGCGCGCATGGAAGTGTGGCAAGGCGCAACACTTGTCTATGCACGGCCGCAATGGCCGGCCGCCGCTGCGCTGGAATTCGTGCCGGGCGCGCGGATCGCGGAGGGCGTTCCCGGTTGACAGAGGCGGGATGCGGGGCCTCAATCGCGCTCCAACAAGAAAGTGGAGCGCACAATGACAGGCTCGAAACGTCTTTCCCGCACATCTTTCCGTGCTGGTGCACAATTGCTTGCGGCGGCTGCCCTTCTGGCGTGGCTGCCGCAAGCGGCATCGGCCGATTCGGCTTCCGAGGCGGTGACGGCGGCAACCCACGCCAATCTGGCGGCGGCGGGCAAGGACATCGGCACGGTACACACCCATCTGCATCACACACTGAACTGTCTGGTGGGGCCGAAGGGCGAAGGCTTTGACAAGGCGGCCATCAACCCGTGCGCCAATGCCGGCAATGGCGCGATCCCCGACAGCAAGGACGCGGCCAAAACCAAGGTGCTGGAAGACGCGGCCACCCTTGCGCGCGGCGGCATCGCGGCAACCGATCTGGCGGCCGCACAGAAGGCGGCGCACGAAACGGAAGCCAAGCTGAAGACCCTGAAATAATCGTGCGAGTGAAATAGTCGTTCGGGTTCCGGCATCGAATTTTGCGTTTCATCGTTTCCTTGTGAACGGCTGCGGTTTCACGCAGTCCCGGCCATGAGGGAATTGAATGATGAAATTTCAAGCCCTGTTCGCGGCCGCCGCGCTGGCCGCGGCGGTGTCTGTTCCGGTTTCGGCATCGGCGTCGGATCAGGGCGCGGTCCTTGAAGGCGCCGCCACCACCATCGCCAATCTGCAGCACGATCCCGCCTTCTCCACTGCGCAGAAAATGCTGCGCCGCGCACGCGCGGTATTGATCATCCCATCGCTCGTCAAAGGCGGATTTTTCGTCGGCGGTGAAGGCGGCGATGGCGTTCTGATGATGCGGCACGGCAAGCACTGGAGCGCACCGGCCTTCTACACCATGGGCTCAGCCTCGTTCGGGCTGCAGATCGGTCTTGAAAAGGCGCAAGTCGTGCTTCTGATCATGAGCGATCGCGCGCTGAAGGCGGTTGAACGCGACGAGTTCAAGATCGGCGCCGGTGCCGGCATCACCGCCGTGACATTAAGCGCGGCGGCGGAAGGCGCCACCAGCGGCAATCTTTCCGGCGACATTGTCACCTGGTCGAGCGCCAGCGGCGCCTATGGCTGGTTGACTATCAACGGGTCTGTGCTGAAACCGCGCAGCGGCTGGAATGAAGAATTCTACGGCAAGCCGGTCACGGTGATGCAGATCCTGAACAACAAGGTGACCAATGCCGAAGCCACGCCCGTGCGGCGCGATCTTGCCGCCGCGATGTAACCGCACCGGATAAAGGAAAATGAGCGTTCAAACGCCTACGGCATTGAAGCCGGCCCGCATTAAAACCGGCCCGCACTAAAACCGGGCCGCATTAAAACCGGAACGTGCCGGTCAGCGCCCAGACCTCTTCACTGTCGGGTGCCTGCACCGGCAGCACAATGATCTGGTTGCGCATCACATCCTTGCCGTCGAGCGTCACGCGGTCGATCGAGAAACCGGGCAGGCCGCGTGTGGCCGCGCGTTTCGCCCCGCCCAGCATCAGCGCATACATCTGCTTGTCTTCGTAGACGAAGAGTTCGGAAATCAGGAGCCCGGTAATGTCATGGCCGAAGCGATCGGCCAGACCGGAGCCCACCAGCCGCATGCGCCCATCGCGCCAATCGTCCACCGGTTCTGTCACCGCGACATGGGACAGCAGTTTGGCCACTGCACGGGCGGGAATGTCACGCCCCATGCGCATGCCGCCACGCGCGGCACAGGATTTCCAGTATTCCAACAACTGGATCGCGGAGGGGTGCTCCGGCTCCTTGCGCGGTTCCAGCGCAAAACGGTAATCGAGCCCCGGGTCGAGAACGGCCCGGCCGAGAAACATCGCCATCGACATGGAACGAATCAACCCCAGCGCGCGCCTGTCAATCTGACAGCGTATGATTGCAAAACCGTTTCATAGCAGGCTTGCAGGAGCGGGCGAAGAGAATTTCATGCCGCAGCGAAAAAAGACTGCTCCAGCGCAGCTATTGCAAACATTCGCTGCCGTTCGCGTACGATCCTTCCGTAGACGTCGTTTCCGTCTGCACGGGTCGCGCCGCACGATGTGCCCCATTTAGGGACGCCCATTTAGGGACAGATGAAACCGCGAAGAACCACCGGACACTGTACGCCCCCGCACCATCACCTGCGGGTCAACCGGGCCCGTCGATTTCCAGCAGCTGCGCGGCCTTCACGATTTCGGGCGGCATCAGGCGCGCGTTCACGCCCATACGATTGACAGTCTTGTCGACGGCGGCCCAGTGGGTGGCGTTGCCGCAAATCCTGCAGCGGTGAAACTCGAGTTTCTTTTCGCCCCAGGAATAAATCTCCGTCGCGCCCGTCGGCGGGACCAGCCTGACCGAAGCGGGCGGATAATAGGCCCACAGCGTTCCAAGACGGCGGCAAATAGAGCAACCGCATTGCGTCACGGTCTCGGGCGCCGCGGCGATTTCCATCCGCACCGCACCGCAATGGCAGGATGCTTCGATCATGCGTGTCCTCCACCGTCCGGTGCATCAATTCTATCACAACGCGCGCCCCGTCATTTGAGCCCGCGCCTGCGATAGGCCATCATCGCCGGATAATATTTTCGGGGAGTGACCGATGAAAAAAGTTGTGGTGGCCGGCGCGTCCGGTCTGGTTGGCCGCGGCGCCATTCGCGCCTTTCTGGCTGCGGGCGATTGGGAGGTGATCGCGGTTTCGCGCCGCAAGCCGGATGGGCTGGAGGGTGCCCGCCACATCGCCGCCGACCTGTTCGACACGCAGGCCTGTGCGAAAATCTTCTCCGGTCTCGGCGATGTCACCCATCTCGTCTATGCCGCGCTTTACGAGAAAGACGATCTGGTGGCCGGCTGGCTCGACCCCGAACAGATCGCGCGCAACGACCAGATGCTGCGCAATCTGTTCGAGCCCTTATCAGCCGCGGCGAAAAATCTGTGCCATGTTTCGCTGCTGCAGGGGACCAAGGCTTATGGCGCCCATGTGCGCCCCATTCCGGTGCCCGCGCGCGAGGACCGCGACGAATTCAAATCGCAGGCCAATTTCTACTGGAACCAGGAAAGCTATCTGCGCGAAAAGCAGAAAGGGCAGAACTGGCACTGGACGATCCTCCGTCCACAGATCATCTTCGGCGATGCGCTGGGCGCGGCGATGAACCCGATTGCCGCCATCGGCGTTTATGGAGCGCTCTTGAAGGAAAAGGGGGAGCCGCTGCACTTTCCCGGCGGCGCGGACAATGTGCTGGAAGGGGTGGATGCCGATCTCCTCGGCCGCGCAATCAAATGGGCGGCGGAAAACGATGCCGCGCACGATCAGGCCTTCAACGTCACCAATGGCGATGTGATGGTGTGGCGCAATCTGTGGCCCGCGATTGCCGATGCACTGGGCATGGCGCGCGGCGACGACAGGCCGCTTTCGCTGGCCGCGAGCTTGCCACCGCGTGCGGCGGAGTGGGATGCGATCCGCAAGAAATATGCCCTCGCCGCGCCCGCACTCGCGGACTTCGCAGGCAAATCCCTCGCCTATGCCGATTTCATCATGGCCTATGGCAGCGAACGCAGTCTGATGCCCGCGATCGTTTCCACCATCAAGCTGCGCCAGGCAGGCTTTACCGAGGTGATGGACAGCGAGGCAATGATGCGCAAATGGATCGCGGATCTGCAGACCCACCGCCTGCTGCCGCCGCGCTGACCGCGTCACCATCTCAGTTTGTGAAAGGGCCGCCGGTCCGAACCCCGGCGGCTTTTTCTTTGGCAACATGGCGGAAAGATGAGGAAATATTCAATCCGCCCCTGAAGCCTGCGCGCAGCCTTGACGGGGCGCCGCACCCTCATAATATGAATGACGATTCCGGTTCGGAAGCGTGCCGTTCACCGCTGCAAAGGCCTTCCGCCGGCAACAGGGAAAACGCTCATGATTCACAACACCCATAGACATTACCTTCGCGGCGCCCATCTTCGCGGCACCTGCCTCGCCGCCATGCTGGCCCTGGGGCTGGCACAGGCGCCCGCGGCATTGGCCGCACCCAGCATCTATCCCACCGGCGTCACCCGTTACGATCCGGCGCGCGCCTACAACAGCTACGTTCTGTTCGGCGACAACACCAATGAGAACGACACCAAAACCTATCTGATCGACATGAACGGCCACGTCGTTCACACCTGGGGCCATGCGGGCTTCCCGACCAAGATGCTCCCCCCCGGTGCAATGGACGGCAAGAAGGGGGTCATCGGCGTCGAGATCTCGCACGAGAAAAGCAACGGCATCGGCATCATTCCGGGCCTGCCCGATGTCTATCAGACCAAGGAAATCGGCTTCGTCGGCTGGAACGACAAGGTGCTGTGGAAGGGCGGCACCGCGGCCCCCGGCGGCGCCTTGCATCAGCATCATGACTGGGCGCGGCTTCCGAACGGCAATGTGCTGGCCTTGGGAAGCTGGCAGCACGAGATCCCCGATTTCGGCAAGCGCGTGATGTATGACGATGTGATCTACGAACTGAACCCGAAAGGCGAGATCGTCTGGCAGTGGGTGACGTCGGAGCATCTGGGCGAACTGGGCTTCAGCGACAAGCAGCTTGCCATGATCCACAACACCAAGCTGCTCGATTACTTCCACATCAACGATATGGAGCCGTTGGGACCCAACCATTGGGCCAAGGCGGGCGACACGCGCTTTGCCCCCGGCAACATCATGATCAGCGCGCGCAACGCGAATTTCACCGCCATCATCGACAGGAAAACCGGCCATGTCGTGTGGGAGATCGGGCCCAATTACCCGGCGCGCAATCTGCTTCTCGGTGCCGACAAGGTGCCGGGCCCGATCAACCAGATCAGCGGCCAGCATGATTCCCACATGATCCCCGAAGGCCTGCCGGGCGCGGGCAATATCCTGATCTTCGACAATCAGGGCGAAGGCGGTTATCCGCCGGTGGCGCTCAACCCCCTTGGCGGCACGCGCGTTCTGGAAATCGACCCGGCGAAGAAGGAGATCGTCTGGTCCTATACCGGCCGCAGTTCGGACATGCCGGAATGGTCGTTCTACAGCCCGATCGTCGGCAGTGCCCAGCGTCTGCCCAACGGCAACACCCTGATCGACGAAGGCACCGATGGCCGCGTGTTTCAGGTGACGAAGGACGGCGCCATCGTCTGGGAATATGTCTCGCCCTATCAGGTGCGGGTGCCGGTTGCCGCCCTGCCCGGCCGCCAACCGGTTGTCGGCAATCTGCTCTACCGGGTTCAGGCCGTGCCTTATGACTGGGTGCCGGCCGGTACGCCGCACGCGGAAAAACCGGTGAAGGCCTTGAACCCGGCGGACTTCCACGTTCCCACCAGTGAATAGGGCCAGCGAATAGAACCAGCGAATGAATTGCGGGCGGTGGCGTGTTACAGCGCTGCCGCCGCAATCGCGTGCACCGTGCCGCAGAATTCGCAGCGCGCGCGGATCACGCCATCTTCATCGGCCAGACCCTCGCGTTCTTCCGGGCCATAGGCCGCCAGCACACGCGCAATCCGATCCGTGTCGCAATGGCAGCGGAAGTGAAGCGGCTCCGCCGGCTGCACCCGCACATCGTCTTCGTGGAACAGCCGCCACAACAGGGTTTCGGCCTGAAGTGCTGTATCCACCAGCTCGACATCCTCGACCGTTTTCAGGAACAGCGACAGCCGCTCCCACTCGTCATCGTCGCGGGCGCGTTCCGGGGTTGCCTGCAGCATGATGCCGCCCGCGCGCCAGTCCGGCGCCTCCGTTCCGGGTGTGAACACCGGCGCGGCCGCCAGCCGGATCGCGGTCGGCAATTGCTCGCTCTGCGCGAAATAGGTTTCGGCCGACGCCGCTATTCCGTGTGCGGACAATTCGACAATGCCCTGATAGGTCTGCCCGCCCAGCCGGGGTTCGATGGTGATGGCCAATGCGCCCCTGCCCGCCAGTTGCGCGAAATCGCCCGTACCATTCAGGGCGGAAAAACGCGCCCCATCCAGCCGCGCAAAACCGCGCAGGCCCGCAGGGTCAGCCCCTTCCGCACCGAAATAATCCACGGTCACAAGGTCGAGCGGCCCGTCCGATTTGGTCTGCAACGTCAGCCGCCCGTCGAGCTTCAGCGCCGTGCCGAGAATGGCGGCCAGCGCCACGCTTTCCCCCGCCACGCGGGCCGCGGCTTCCGGCAGGGCATGGGCGGACAGCGCGCGGGCCGACGCCCGGTCGAGCCTGACCAGCCGCCCGCGGCAACCCGCATTGGGCAGATCGAACGGCAAAACAAAATCCGCCGCAGGGGCGGGCGTGTAGTCCGGTTGATTGCGCATCGGTCCTATATGGGCACGAACGGGGAAATGTTCAAACGGCCCCCTCAGTCAGCTTCGCTGACCGCCCCCTCGCCCTCATGAGAATGCGCATGCAACACCCCCACCCGTCCGCCTTCGCTGACGCTCAGCCGGACACCCTCCCCGCGTTGGGGGAGGGAAAACGATAAAGCGGCGTCTCCTTTTCACCTCCCCCTTGCCGGGTCGAGGGCGAAGAGCAAATACCGTCCCAGGCATTTGCCGCCCGAGGCAGAGATTTGAGCACAGCGAAAATCTCCGGGTGGGGGTAGGGAGGAAAACCCTACCGCAGGCACCACTTCAAAATCGCCTTCTGCACATGCAGGCGATTTTCGGCCTCGTCGAACACGGCCGATTGCGGCCCGTCGATCACATCGTTCGTCACTTCCTCACCGCGATGGGCCGGCAGGCAGTGCATGAAGATCGCATCGTTCTTCGCCCGCGCCATCCGCCGCGCATCGATCTGGTAGGCCTTCAACAGGTTGTGGCGGCGCGTCGTATCCTCATCGCCCATCGAAACCCAGGTATCGGTCACCACGCAATCGGCGCCCTCGACCGCGGCATCCGCATCGGTGCCGAAGGTAATGTCGCTGCCCGATTGCGCGGCCCAATCGCGCACCGCGCGGCGCACGGTCAATTCCGGCGGGCTTGCCACGCGCAGGGCAAAACCGAACTTCACCGCTGCATGCACCCACGACACCAGCACATTGTTGCCGTCGCCACACCAGGCGATGGTGCGGCCGCGGATGGAACCTTTGCGTTCCTCGAACGTCATCACATCGGCCATCACCTGACACGGGTGCGAATTGCGCGTCAGTCCGTTGATCACCGGAATGGTGGCGTTGTCGGCCAGTTCCTGCACCATCTCATGATCCAGAAGCCGGATCATCACCGCATCGACATAGCGCGACAGCACACGCGCGGTATCGGCAATGGTCTCCTCCCGCGCCAGCTGCATTTCATTGCCGGTCAGCATCAAGGTGGTGCCACCCAACTGGCGCATCGCAATGTCGAACGAGATTCGTGTGCGCGTCGACTGCTTGTCGAAGATCATCGCCAGCACGCGGCCCTGAAGCGGGCAATCGTCATCGGCCATGCCATGGGCGCGGCCGGCACGCGCCTTCTTGCGCGCGATGGCTTCTTTCAAAATCGCATCGAGCGTTGCGGTCTCGAACAGGGCGAGGTCGAGGAAATCCTTCTGCCTCGCGCCTTTCATCACTGGCCCGTTCATGCGGCCTCCGTCGCGTTCTCGAACGCTTTCGCGGTCTCACCCAGCGCGGCCATCGCCTCGCGCACATGGCTTTCGTCGATGATCAGCGGCGGCAACAGGCGCACCACATTGTCCCCGGCCGGAATGGCCAGCATGGCATGCTCCCGCAAGCGATTGACGAAATCGCCATTGGGCACGGCGAGCTTCAGCCCCAGCATCAGCCCCTGCCCGCGCAATTCGCTGAACACTGTGGGATGTTCGGCAATCAGCCCGGCAAGCTGCTGGCGCAGATAATTGCCCACCTGTTCGATATGGCCGAGGAATCCCGGCGCCGTCACGGTTTCCAGCACCGCATGCCCCACCGCCATGGCCAGCGGATTGCCGCCGAAGGTGGAACCATGGGTGCCCGCCACCATGGCCTTGGCCGCTTCCGCGGTGGCAAGACAGGCGCCCATCGGAAAACCGCCGCCGATCCCTTTGGCAATCGCCATGATGTCGGGCGTGATGCCGGCATGTTCATGGGCGAACAGTTTGCCGGTGCGGCCGACGCCGCATTGCACTTCATCGAAAATCAGCAACAGGCCGTTCTCGTCGCAAAGCTTGCGCAAAGCTCGCAGATATTCCGGCGCCGCGGCGCGCAGCCCGCCCTCCCCCTGCACCGGCTCGATCAGAAGGGCCGCGGTTTCCGGCCCGATCGCGTCCTTCACCGCCTTCAGATCGCCGAACGGCACCTGATCGAAGCCCGGCGCCTTGGGGCCGAAGCCTTCGAGATATTTGGCCTGGCCGCCGGCCGCGATGGTGGCCAGCGTGCGGCCATGGAAGGCGCCTTCAAAGGTGATGATGTGAAAGCGCTCAGGATGGCCGTTCGCATAATGATAGCGCCGGGCCATCTTGATCGCGCATTCCAGCGCCTCCGCCCCCGAATTGCCGAAGAACATGGTGTCGGCAAAGGTGTGACGGACCAGCAGATCGGCCAGCTTTTCCTGCCCCGGAATCCGATAGAGGTTGGAGGTGTGCCAGATCCGCCCGGCCTGCTCGGTCAGGGCCGCGACCAGCCTGGGGTGGGCATGGCCCAGGGAATTGACGGCGACACCGGCCCCGAAATCCAGATATCGGCGGCCATCCTCGGCGAAGACATAAGGCCCTTCACCACGGACGAATGCGACATCCGCCCGATTATAGGTTGGCAGCAGAGACGGAAACACGAGGCTTCTCCTTTTGGGGTTGGTGGGGCCAGCATGTGGATAAAACCGGCCAAAGGGGCGCTTTATCCGCCCTTTGCCCATTGAGGGTCAAGGAACGGGCCCACAAAACGATATGCGGATTGCGCACAATGGCCCACACATTAGGGCCCCCGCATTTCCAAAGAAGCGGGCACGCTATCCATCACCCCCAACGCATCCCCACATAAGAGAAGAGGAAGCAGGGCGCGAAAGGAAATGCTGCATGTCCGATCCCTTATTCGTTCACCGCTCGATTCATCCCCCGCTCGTGGGGGATGGCGCGAGAAATCCCAACCATCTCCATCACTTCCACCAGGGGGAGGGGGCATGTTTTTCGGAGGTTCGAATACCGCGACAACCCCGTCCCCAAAAAAACGTCAAACGAATACCCGGCGCCTTTCTGTGGACAAGATGTGGGGGCGGCCTGCCAAGCCTTGTACGCCCGTATCCGGATGCTACGATATGTTGTGGCATCAAGGGAGACGCCCATGGGTTGGACAGACGAACGGGTGGAGCAGCTCAAATCCCTCTGGACCGAGGGACTTTCCGCCAGCCAGATCGCCCGCACGCTTGGCGGGGTGACCCGCAATGCGGTGATCGGCAAGGTGCACCGGCTGGGCCTGGCGGGCCGCGCCGTACCGGCACGGATAGACCGCCCGCGCCTGCCATCGGCACCGCGGGTCACCATCCGCACCCATCACGTGCCGGAACCCCCGGTGGTGGAGGAAGACCCGATCACCCTCGACGACGGCAGCCATGCCACCGTCCTCACCATCAACGACCGCATGTGCCGCTGGCCCATCGGCGACCCGAGCGAGAACGAATTCCACTTCTGCGGCCGCAAGCCGAAAGTGGGCTCGCCCTATTGCGAGGCCCATGCCCGCAAGGCCTACCAGCCGCAGCAGCCCAGGCGCGACAAGAGCCGGATGGCGAGCTAATATCGGGGCATGACCGTTTACGATTTCACCGCGAAAAATCTGGCGGGGCAGGATGTGCCCCTGTCGGATTTTCGCGGGCAGGTTCTTCTGATCGTCAACACCGCCAGCAAATGCGGCTTTACCCCGCAATATGCCGGACTGGAAGGCCTTTACGAAAAGCTGCACCCGCAAGGGCTGACCATCCTCGGCTTTCCCTGCAACCAGTTCGGCGCGCAGGAACCGGGCAACGAAAGCGAGATCGGTGCCTTCTGCCAGAAGAATTACGGCGTCAGCTTTCCGATGTTCGCGAAGATCGACGTCAATGGCGCCGCCGCCCATCCGCTCTATCAATATCTGAAAAAAGACCGCAAAGGCCTTCTCGGCACCGAAGCGATCAAATGGAATTTCACCAAATTCCTGATCGGGCGCGATGGCGAACCGGTCGCGCGCTACGCACCGCAGACCAAGCCGGAAGATCTGGAAGAGCCGGTCAGGAAGCTGCTTTGACCCCGGCTGCCTCGGCGCTGAACATATCGTCCAGCGCATAACCGGCAGAGCGCACGGTGCGGATCGGGTCACGCACACCGTCGATGTTCAGCGCCTTGCGCAAACGGCCGACATGCACATCCACCGTGCGGGCCTCGACATAGACATCGGAGCCCCACACCGCATCCAGCAACTGTTCGCGGCTGAAGACGCGGCCGGGATGCTGAATCAGATGATCCAGCAGTTTGTATTCGGTCGGCCCCAGATGGATTTCCTGGCCCGCCCGGCGCACGCGATGGGCCACCCGGTCCATCTCCAGATCGCCGATGCGCACCACATCTTCGGCCAGACTGGGGCGGATACGCCGGAGCACCGCGCGCAGCCGCGCCAGCAATTCCGTCATCGAGAACGGCTTGGTGATGTAATCGTCGGCGCCGGTGTCGAGGCCACGGATACGATCGGTCTCCTCACCCCGCGCGGTCAGCATGATGATCGGGGTATTGCGCGTCTCCAGCCGGTTGCGCAGGCGGCGGCAAACCTCGATCCCGGAAAGCTGCGGCAGCATCCAGTCGAGCAGCACCAGATCGGGCGGTTCTTCCTGCGCCAGAAGCAGGGCTTCCTCGCCGTCGCGCGCCTCGCTGACACGATAGCCTTCACGCTCCAGATTGTAGCGCAGCAGGGTGACCAGCGCGCCCTCATCCTCGGCAATCAACACATGCGGTTTCATCGGCCCTATTTCTGTTCAAACGGCACAGTGGTCTGGCTGGTGACGTCGGCCTTCGGGCGTTCCATCTGCTGCAGATAACCGCCGCTCACCATGTGGTAGACGGTTTCGGCAACATTGGTGGCGTGATCGCCGGCGCGTTCGATATTCTTGGCAATGAAGAGAAGATGCGTGCACAGCCCGATGGTGCGCGGGTCTTCCATCATGTAGGTCAGAAGCTCGCGGAACAGGCTGTTATAGGTTTCGTCGATCTCGTCATCCTGCCGCCAGACGGTTTCGGCCCCCTGCACATCGCGGCGGGAATAGGCGTCGAGCACCAGCTTCAACTGGTTCAGCACCAGACGCCCCATGCGGCCAAGGCTCTGTGTCAGCCGGATCGGCGGTTCGCGGTTCAGGATGATCGCGCGTTTGGCAATATTCTTGGCCAGATCGCCGATGCGTTCGAGTTCACCGGCCAGCTTGATCGCGGCCAGGGTCTCGCGCAGATCGACCGCCATCGGCTGGCGCAGCGCAAGCAGCTTCAGCGCCTGGTTTTCAATGGTGTGCTGAATCTGGTCGATGGTCTTGTCGCTGGCGATGGCCGCTTCGGCACGCGCGGTGTCGCGCTTGGTGATCGCCTCGATCGCCTCCGCCATCTGGGCTTCGGCCATGCCACCCATCTGGGCCACGGATGCCGAGAGCGATTCCAGCTGCTCGGTAAAGGCCCTGACCGTATGTTCCGTCATCTCGCAATCCTTGCCTTCGGCTTTGACCGCGGCCTTGGCGCCAATCAGGGCAACGCGTTATCCGCGCCCTGCCTAGGCGATGTGCCGAACACTCTTGTGACAGTTCTATAACAATTCTGTGACAGTGGCACTTTCCGCCGCTTTCAGCGGTAGGAACACCGTAAACGTGCTGCCCGCGCCGGCTTCGCTGCGGATCTGCAAGCGGCCGTGGTGGCGGTTGACGATGTGCTTGACGATGGCAAGGCCAAGGCCCGTGCCGCCCTTTTCCCGGCTGCGTTTCACATCCACCCGGTAGAACCGTTCGGTCAGGCGGGGCACGGCAGCACGGGGAATCCCCTCTCCATCATCGCGAATGGCGACGGCCAGCACCTGTTCGTCCGCGGCAGCCGCGGGCAGGGAAACCCCGATCCAGACATGCCCGCCCGGCCGGCCATATTTGATCGCGTTGTGAATCAGATTCTGGAACACCTGGGCCAGTTCATCCCGCTCTCCCGTGATATGGGGAACATCATCCGGCACTGTGAGCTGGATTGTAACGGTCTCGCTTTGCGCCAGCGGGGTCAGCGCGTTGACGGCATCGCGCAACAGGGCCACCACATCCACCGGCGTTGACGGCGGCACATGCTCGTTCAGCTCCACCCGGGTCAGCGACAACAGATCGTTGATCAGCCGGCGCATGCGCGCGGCCTCCACCGCCATGATGTCCAGAAACCGGGTCCGCGCTTCCGCATCATCCCGCGCATGGCCGCGCAGGGTGTCGATAAAACCGGAAATGGCCGCCAGCGGCGTGCGCAATTCATGGCTGGCATTGGCCACGAAATCGGCGCGCGTCTGTTCTGCCCGGCGAATGGCGGTCAGATCGTGCATCAGCACCACCGTCAGATAAGGCTCCGCACGGGTGCGTGACAGATGCGCGGTAAAATGGCGCTCGATCGGCACGGGAAAACTCAATTCGACACTCAGCGCTTCGCCCGTGGCTGTGGTCCGTTCCACCGCCGCCAGCAGCGCCGGCGCCCGCAACACGGCGGAGACATGCAGACGTTCGGAGCCGCCGCCAGTCAGCCCGCGCATGGCGGAATTGCTGAAAACCACGCGCCCGCCTTTGTCGAGCAGCAAGAGCGGGTCCGGCACATCTTCGAACACGTCCCGCAGCAATGCCGGCAATCCGTTTTGCGGGTCCGCCCCCCCTGCACCCACGAGCGGCGTGGTATCGGCGCGTCTGCGGCCCATGAACAAGGCCAGCATTACGACCACCATCGCCGCGGCCAGCAGCAGCCAGAGTGCGCTTTCCCCACCGATGAGAACGGCGGCAACGCCCGAAAAAAGACCGGCCGCCAGCAGCCATAGCCGCGTGGCCCATGCCTTTCCGGTCTGCCGGTTGTCAGCCATTGCGCCCGCCACGGAATCACCGCCGTCCATGATAATGGGCCACGTAGCGGATGTGTGTGTCATTCTCGAAAGGGCCGCATGGCCCACAAAACAACCCCGCCAGACGCATACCCAATCTTCGAATTGAAATCCGTGCGGGCGGAAAGACGCCGTTTCTGACAAGGGCGACGGCACAGCATCACGCGCACCCACATTGCGCAGACCCCAGAAAACTGTTTGATAAAAGGGTATTACAGGAATTCTGCACCAGAGGAGCAGCGGCCCGGCTGGCCGGAACGCGGAATTTGATTGACGAACGGCCTGTGCCCGGCGTTCGCTTGCAGGAAACCGGATCAACGAGAATCCACCGGCCGCGGCGGACGAACCAGGCGGGCCGGAATTTGGGGGAGGAGCATGGCAAGCGCCCGGCAAACGGACGACCTTGGCAGTCTGCGCACAAAGCTCTTCTATGGCTTCGGGTCCGTCGCCTATGGCGTGAAGGACCAGGGCTTCACGACCCTTTTGATGCTTTTCTACAACCAGATCGTGGGCTTGCCCGCGGCGATGGTCGGCACCGCGATCCTGATCGCACTGGTGTTCGACAGCATGGCGGACCCCATCGTGGGCCAGATCTCGGACAATCTGCGCTCACGTTGGGGGCGGCGGCATCCATTCATGTATGCCTCTGCCATACCGGTCGCGATCTTCTACTGGTTTTTGTGGAATCCGCCCGCCTGGTCGCATGAAGCCCTGTTCGCCTATCTGGTGGTGATGGCGATCGTCGTGCGCACCTTCATCACCATGTACGAAATCCCCAGTTCCGCACTGGCGGCGGAATTGTCCGACGATTACGACCAGCGCACATCGTTCATGGCCTTCCGCTTCTTTTTCGGCTGGCAGGGTGCGCTGGCGATGACGCTGCTGGGCTTTGCGGTGTTCTTCAAACCGGATGCGAGCCATCCGGTGGGGCAACTGAACCCGGCCGGTTATTCCACCTATGCCTTTTACGCCTGTCTGGTGATGGTGGTCGCGATTTTCGTTTCTGCACTCGGCACGCACAAATTCATTCCGCGTTTCACCATGCCGCCGAAGCGCAAGATCACCCTGCGCCTGATGCTGCATGAGATGAAGCAGACCTTCTCCAACCGCTCCTTCGCGGCCTTGACGGCTTCAACATTGTTCGCGTTCGTGGCGGCGGGCACGCTTGCGGCCCTTGGGGTCTATTTTGATACCTATTTCTGGCATCTGAGTGCGCAGGAAATCGCGCTGCGCACCAGCATCGTGGTGTTGGCCCCGTTCATCGCACTGAGCATGGCGACGCCGCTGTCGCGCACCCTCGACAAGAAGAACTCCGCCATCCTGCTGTTCATCGCCTCGCTCATCCTGTTCTGCACGCCCTTTACCTTGCGGCTTTTGGACCTGTTTCCGGAGAACGGTTCGCCCTGGCTGATACCGGCGCTGATGGCGTTCGCGCTTGTCACCACCACGCTTTCGATCGCCTGCGGAATCATGGGTGCATCCATGATGACCGATGTGGTGGAAGACAGTCAGATTCACACCGGCCGGCGCAGCGAAGGGCTGTTTTTTGCGGCCACTAGCCTGGTGCAGAAGGCGGTTTCCGGGCTTGGCGCCTTCATTGCCGGATTGTTGCTGGCTCTGGTGCAATTCCCGGCCAATGCCGCGCCGGCCACGCTGGACCCGGCGATCATCCACCGGCTTGTTCTGGTTTTCCTGCCGACGGTCACGATTTTGTTCAGCCTGTCGATACTCTGCCTGTGTTTTTACCGCATCGGGCGGGCGACCCATGCCGAAAACCTGCGCCGTCTGGCCGAAAAAACCCCGGTCACCCCGGCGGACCCGGAAGAAAACCCAGATATCGACACGGCCGGGGCACAATACGCACTGGCATCGAGGCCCGCAGGCGAATAAGCATAGCGCCGGAATTTGCTGCGAGGGCAGGCAGACTGGCCGTGACGAGAACGGAGCGGGCGCAACCGGCATCGACCGCGCGCTACAACCGGAAGAAAGAGGCGATCATCGCCGCCGCCGCGGGCATTCTGAACCGCCACGGCGTGCGCGGGATGACGCTTGCCGATGTCGCGGCCGGCGTCGGCCTGATCACCACCAGCGTCACCTATTACTTCAAAAAGAAGGAAGATCTGGCGCTCGCCTGTTATCTGCGCGCGATCGCGCGTTATGACGTGCTGATTTCGGACGCGTTGCAGAAGCCCGATCCACAAGCGCAGCTTGCCGCACTGCTGGAAAATTTCTTCCAGCTCGACCGCCGCATCCGGGAAGGGAAAGAGCCGCCGCTGGTCACGTTCAGCGATTTGCGCTCGCTCCACGAACCGCATCTGTCGATGGTGAATACGGCCTACAGCCAGATGTTCCGCAAAGTTCGTAGCCTGTTTCAGCACCCCGGTCAGGATCAGAAGGCGCGCCGCATGGCGACCGCGCGCGCTCATGTGCTGATGGAGCAGCTTTTTCTGACCGCCATCTGGCTGCCACGGTTCGAGGTGGAGGATTACCCCCGCGTCTGCGCGCGCATGCTGGACATCCTGCACCACGGCATTGCCGGCGAACAGACAGCATGGGCGCCGGAACCATTGCCCGAAATCGACCGCATCACCCATGGCGAGCCGGAAAGCGCACGCGAAACCTTTCTGGTTTCCGCCACGCGCCTGATCAATCAACTGGGCTATCGCGGCGCATCGGTGGAGAAGATTTCCGAACAGCTCAATGTCACCAAGGGCTCGTTCTATCATCACAACGACGCGAAGGACGATCTTGTGGTGTCGTGCTTCCTGCGCAGCTTCGCCATCGTGCGGCAGGCGCAGACCCTTGCCATGGCAATGGGCGGTACCCTGTGCGCACAGATCGCGGCGGCAGCCGCCAGCCTTGCCGAATTCCAGGTCAGTGAACGGGGGCCGCTTCTGCGCACCTCGTCGCTTAGCGCGCTGCCGGAGCCGATACGCTATGACATGATGGATCAGGCCGCGCGGGTGACGGGCCGCTTTTCCGGCATGATCTCGGACGGCGTCGCCGAAGGATCGCTGCGTCCGGTGGACCCGCTGATCGCAGCCCAGATGCTGAACGCCAGCCTGAATGCCTCATCTGCGGCCCTGCTGGTGATCCCGAAGATCGAACCGGGCGAGATCGCCACGTTCTACATCAAACCCGTTCTGCTGGGCATGTTCGCGGCCTGACACCGGCTTTCTTTGTTTTGTCGCGGTCCCCGGGGGGAGTTGGTAGTGACAGCGTGCCAACCGCTTCACACTTTTCCTGAAACCGCTTTATCCCCGCATCTGATCCGCAAAGACCTTTTTCAGCTCGGTCTTGAGAATCTTGCCATTGGCGTTACGCGGCAGGGTTTCGGGCCAGAACACCACCTTCACCGGCACCTTGAAGGCGGCGAGCTTGCCCGCCACGAAACGGCGCAGATCTTCTTCGCTCGCGTGCATGCCGGGTTTCAGATGGACGACGGCGCCCGGCTCCTCCCCCAATGTTTTGTGCGGCACCGGCACGATGGCGGCATCCATCACGGCAGGATGTTCGTAGAGAACATTCTCCACCTCGATACAATAGATGTTCTCGCCGCCGCGGATCAGCATGTCTTTCGCGCGGTCGATGATGAAGCAGAAGCCTTCCTCATCGATGCGGGCGAGATCGCCGGTCTTGACCCAGCCATCGACAAAGGTGGCCGCCGTCGCTTCCGGCTTGTTCCAGTAGCCTTTGACGATATTGGGCCCGCGCGCCCACAATTCGCCCACCGCATTGGGCGGCAGCTCCTGCCCGCCATCCGGCGGCATGATCTTGATATCGCACACCGCCACCGCCGGCCCGCAGGATTCCGGGCGATGCTCATAATCCTCTGCCGAATGGGTGGTGCAGGTGGCAGAGGTTTCGGTCATGCCCCAGCCATTACCAGGCAGGGATTTCGGAAAAGCCTCCTTGATCCGGCGCACCAATTCGGGCGCCGACGGCGCCCCGCCATAGGCCACCGATTCCAGCGAGGAGAGATCGTATTTCGCGCGTGCCGGATGTTCGATCAATTGCCAGGCAATGGTCGGCACACCGCCTGCGCTGTTGATCTTTTCCCGCTCGATCAGTTGCATCGCGGTTTCGGGGTCCCATTTGCGCATCATCACCAGCTTGGCACCGGCAAAAAGGCTTGGGCCCAGAATGGCGAAACAGCCGGTAGCATGGAAGAACGGCACCGACAGAAGCGAAGAGCGTTGCGGCTGATCGGGGTCCGGCGCCGGCACCGGTTCCCCCCGCCGCAGGAAATTGCGCGCAGCGGACGACGCCGACGCCATGATGTTGGAGAGCATGTTTCGATGGCTGCCGAGCGCGCCCTTGGGCCGCCCGGTGGTGCCTGACGTATAAAGAATCGAAGCATCGTCATCAGGCGCCAGCGCCACCGTGGGCATCGGCTGTTCCGGCAGATCGCCCCAGTGATTGACGTCGCCCAGCACGCTTTCGAGCGGGGTGACGAGGGGGTTCGGCACCTCTTCATCCGGATAGCGGGTGACGAACACCCGCTCCAGCGCCGGGCAATTGATCAGATGGGATGAAATCCGCTCCAGCCGCTCGGGATCGACGAACACCACCTTGGAGCCGGAATCGACCAGGCCATATTCCAGCTCTGGCCCGGTCCACCAGGCGTTCAGCGGCGTGACGATGGCGCCAACGATCGCCGCCGCGAAGAAGGCGACCGGCCATTCGGGCAGGTTGCGCATGATGATCGCAACCCGATCCCCTTTCTTCACACCCAGCCGGGTCAATTCGGCCGCAAGGGTGAGGGTGGCACGGGAAAAGCTTTCGAACGTGGCGCGATCGTTTTCATAGACCAGGAAGGTCTTGCCGCCATGGGCGCAGCCGATCTGGAACAGATCGCGGATGGTGGGCGGCGCATTCTTCCAGGTGCGGGTCGGGATGCCGCGGATCATCACCTCTTCCATCTCGAAGGGGGAGCCCGGCTGGGTCAGAAGCCGGTGCGCCTCCTTGATCGACATCGCGGGCCAGGGCTTTGTCCCGGTCTTGCCGGCGGCAGCGGTATCCACGGTCAAGTCATTCATAATCTTACACTTTCCCCCGAAGGTTGTTTTCCGGTTTCTGGCCACCCCCTCCCCCATGGCATGGCGCTTCGGCGTGCAGGCGAACCGGCACCGCAAACAGGCACGGCGGAGGATGAGAACAAGCTTATCGCCCTGTTCAGAGCGCGTCGATGCCTTCGGCACGGGCGCGCCATTCCGCCTTCAGCTCATCCAGCAGATCTTCGTAACGCGCGGCAGCCGCCTCGCGCACCTTGGGCAGGTGGTAGGCGGGAAAAAGGTCGTTGTCGGGGTGATAGTTGCGCAAGATCTGTTTCGCCAGCGTGACCTTGTGCACTTCGGTCGGGCCATCGGCGATGCCCATGACATAAGAGCCGATCACCATCTGCGTGAACGGCATTTCGTTGGAAACGCCCAGCGCGCCATGGATGTGCAGCGCACGGCTGGCGATATCGTGATAGACGCGCGGCATGGCCACCTTCACCGCGGCAATGTCTTTGCGGACCTTGCGATAATCCTTGTACTTGTCGATTTTCCACGCCGTCTGCAGCACCAGCAGGCGGAATTGCTCAAGCTGAATCCAGCTATCGGCGATCTGTTCCTGCACCATCTGGAAATCGCTGAGCCGGCCATCGCGGGTCTGGCGTGACACCGCGCGGCGGCACATCAGGTCGAGTGCCCGGGCGCATTGGCCGACGGTGCGCATGGCATGATGCACACGCCCGCCGCCCAGCCGTGTCTGCCCGATCACGAAAGCGCCGCCGCGTTCGCCCAGCAGTGCATCATACGGCACGCGCACATTGGTGTAGCGCATATAGCCTTCGGAGCCGCGCCGCTCCGTCCCCACGCCGACATAGCGCACCACCGCGACACCGGGGGTTTTGCGCGGCACCAGAAACATCGACATGCGGCGATAGGGGTCTTTCGCGTCCGGGTCGGTGACGGCATAGACCACCAGCACTTCGGCACTGCGCGCGCCGGAGGTGAACCATTTCTCGCCGTTGATCACCCATTCGTCGCCCTCCAGCACCGCGGTGGTGCGGAAAGTCAGGGGATCTGAGCCACCTTGCGGTTCCGTCATCGAATAACCCGAGGTGATCTCGTTGTTCAGAAGCGGCCAGAGATATTTCTTCTTCTGCGCCTCGCTGCCGTAATGGGCGATGATCTCGGCATTGCCGGTATCGGGCGCCTGACAGCCGAACACCACCGGCGCCAGCCCGACACGGCCCAGCCTTTCATTGATCAGGGCCAGCTTGACCTGACCGTAGCCCTGACCGCCGAGTTCCGGCCCCAGATGACAGGCCCACAGCCCCTGTTCCTTCACACGGGCCTGAAGCGGTCGAATCGCCTTCTGATAGGCCTTGGACTTCACCCCGCCATAGCCAATGGCGGTATGGGACAGCGGCTCGACCTCCGTTGCGATGAAATCGTCGATCCAGTCGAGCTTCTTTTGAAATTCCGGTTCGGTCTCAAAATCCCAGGCCATGGCTCTACCCACCGTCTGAAGCGCTGTCTCACCGGCAAGAATACCGGCAGCCGCCGCAACGCCGCAATCGAATTCAAATATCCGGTATGGCAGATACCCGGTATGGCGGCGGCAGAAACCCGGCACCCGATTGACCGCCACCGCCAACACGGACTACTAGGGCATCGAAGGCGCAGGATTTAGGGAACGCGGTCAAAACCGCGGCTGCCCCCGCAACTGTGACCGGCGAGCGATTGTTCAAATGCCACTGGGATTTCCCGGGAAGGCGGACGAGAGCGGCAGAGCCGGAAGCCAGGAGACCTGTCTTGTGCCGTCGTCCTGTTTCCGGCCGGGGTGTGCCGGGGACTGCGGGGTGACCGCCGCGACGACATGTTGGAGTCGTCGTGCGGGGCCGGGATGGTTTTCCAGATTCGCCAGTTTTCCAGTTTCGCCTGTTTTTTCGGGCGCGATTGGCAATCACCCTCGTGCGGGCTCCTGAACCCATGATCAGGAGAGCGCCATGCGCAAACGTGCCTTTATTTCCACTCTGATGCTTTTGGCGGGGACGGCACCCGCCGCATCCGCTGCCGATCTCGAAACCGTGGTGGTGACCGCCACCCGCAGCGCCCAGCCCGCAGCCCTGACCGGCGAATCCATTTCCGTCATCACGGCGGATGAACTGCAGCGCCAGCAGATCAGCTTCGTCAACGACGCGCTGAGCCAGGTGCCGGGCCTGACCTCAGTGCGCAATGGCGGGGTGGGCCAGAACGCCACCATCGGCGTGCGTGGCGCACCGGCGGGCCAGACCCTGGTGCTGATCGACGGCGTTCGCATCAACGACGCCAGCAGCACCGATGGCCAGGCGCTTCTGGGCGACCTTCTCTCCAACAATATCGACCGGATCGAAATTCTGCGCGGGCCGCAATCCACCCTTTACGGCAGCGACGCGATGGGCGGCGTGGTCAACGTGCTGACCAGACGCGGCGGGGACGCGCCGGTTTCCGGCACCGCGCTTGCCGAAGGCGGCTCGTTCGACACCTTTCACGCCAACGCGGCGGTGAACGGCACAGTGGACGGCATCGAATATGGCGGCGCCGTCAACAGCTATGCCACCAACAGCGTGTCGGCGGCCGACGCGCGCAACGGCAATAGTGAGGCCGACGGCTATCACAATTTCGGCGCCACCGGGAATGTGCGCGTGCCCGTCAACGATTGGGCGAGTGTCGATTTGCGCGCCTATTATGCCCACGCCCGCGGCAGTTTCGACGGCAATCCGCCACCGAGCTACACCTTTCAGGACACCCACGAATTCAATCGCAACACATTGTTCGCGGGCTATGCCGGGCTGAATATCACGGCACTGGATGGCCGCCTGCACAATCGCCTGGGCTTCATGGGCTCTTCCAGCAACCGGGAAAATTTCGATCCCACCATGGGCCCTGCCAACAATTATTTCGGCAAGGGTTCTGCCGCGCGGTTTGAATATCAGGGCGTGTTCGATCTCAATGCGAATAACCAGATCGTGTTCGGCGCCGAAAGCGAATACACCACCTTCAAGACACAGAGCGTGTTCGATTTCCCGCCGGTGCCGACACTGGGCGCGCGCCGCATCACCAGCGGTTACGGCCAGTGGCAGACCACCCTGTTCGAGCAACTGACCCTGACCGGCGGCATCCGCTATGACGGCGACAGCGAATTTGGCGGCCACACCTCGCTCAAATTCGCCGGTGCGTGGCAATTGCCGGACGGGGCGACCGTGCTGCATGCCAATTACGGCGATGGTTTCAAGGCGCCGACACTTTATGAAATGTACTCGCAATATTCCAATCCACTGCACGCGCTGGCACCCGAAACCGCGCGCGGCTGGGAAGTGGGTGCGGCGCGGCAATTCCTGAACGGCGATCTCAGCGCCAGCCTGACCTGGTTTTCGCGCCATACCCACAACCAGATCGATTTCGTTTCGCCGCCCTGTTTCACCGCACCGGCACCCGCCATCTGCGCCGTGCGCCCGTTCGGCTATTATGAAAATCTGGTCGAAACGCGCGCCCGCGGTATCGAGGCGGAAATCGTGGCGCAACTGCCATGGGATGTTGCAGCGCACGTCAATTACACCTTCCTCGACACGCGCGATGAAGGAACACTGGCGCCGCTGGCACGGCGGCCCGCCCATAGCGGCAATGCCGGTCTGGTCTGGACACCCATGCCGGGGGCCACGCTGGGCACCGAAATCGCCTATATCGGGCCGCGCTTCGATTCACCGGCCAAAGGCGGCCATCTGCCGGGTTATGCGCTGGTCAATGTTTTCGGCGAATACCCGGTGGCGGCGCATCTGACGCTGTTCGGACGGATCGAAAACCTGTTCGACCGGCATTATGAGCCGGTTCTGGGCTATGGCGCGGCCGGGCGCGCAGCCTATGCGGGCCTTCGCGTGGCCTTCTAGAATGGCCCATGGCGTGGCAAGGTTCGGTGAATCGTTATTGACCGGACTTTGCCTCCCATGAAATTTCGCTCCCTGCTCATCGCCAATCGCGGTGAGATTGCCATCCGCATCGCACGCGCCGCCGCGGATCTGAACATCCGCGCCGTCGCGGTTTATTCCGCAGACGATGCCGATGCCCTGCACGTCAAGATCGCCGATGAGGCGCGCGCGCTGCCGGGAAGCGGCCCGGCCGCCTATCTCGATCACGGCCAGATCATCGCCGCCGCCAAGGAAGCCGGATGCGATGCCATCCATCCCGGCTATGGTTTCCTGAGCGAGAATGCGGATTTCGCCGCCGCCTGTGCCGCCGCGGGCCTGATCTTCATCGGGCCAAGCCCGGATGTGCTGCGCGTGTTCGGCGACAAGGCGAAAGCGCGCGCGCTGGCGGACCGGTTCGGCGTGCCGGTGCTGCAAGGCACCAGCGGCCCCACCAGTCTGGCCAAAGCGCGCGATTTTCTGAAAAGCCACGGCGCCATCATCATCAAGGCGATCGCGGGCGGCGGCGGGCGCGGCATGCGCATCGTCACCGCGGCCGATCAGTTGGAGGAAGCCTACAACCGCTGCCGGTCGGAAGCCCGCGCCTCGTTCGGGATCGACGAGGTTTATGTCGAAGCCTTCATGGCCAATGCGCGCCATATCGAGGTGCAGGTGGCGGGTGACGGCAAAAGTGCGGTCCATTTCTGGGAACGCGATTGCACCCTGCAGCGCCGCCACCAGAAGATTGTCGAAATCGCGCCGGCGCCGTTTCTGGACGAAAAGCTGCGCCGCCAGTTGCTGGATGCCGCCGTTTGGCTGGCAGATGATGTGAAGTTGAGGGGGCTCGCCACTTTCGAGTTTCTGGTCGATCCCGCGCCGAAAAAGCGCAGCCCCGAATTCGCCTTCATCGAAGCCAATCCCCGGCTTCAGGTCGAACACACCGTGACAGAAGAGGTGACCGGCACCGATCTGGTCGCGGTGCAGATCCGCCTTGCGCAAGGGGCCAGCCTGGAAGAACTGGGCCTGAAGCAGAACGCCATCGCCCGGCCGCGCGGCTTTGCCATGCAATTGCGGGTGAATGTGGAGCGCATCGCTGCCGACGGCACCATCAAACCGTCGGGCGGCACGCTCACCACCTATTCCAGTCCGGCTGGCCCCGGCGTGCGGGTGGATGGTTGCGGTTACGAAGGCTATCGCACCAATCCGTCTTTCGATCCGCTGCTGGCCAAGCTGATCGTGCATGGCGAAAGTTTCGCGCAAAGCCTGTCGCGCGGGCGCCGTGCACTCGGCGAATTCGCGATTGCCGGTGCCGACACCAATCTCGGCTTTCTGCACGCGCTGATCGCGAACCCGGCCCTGAGCGAAGGCAAGGTTCACACCCGCTTTGTGGAAGAAAATCTTCCCGCGTTGGTCGATGCGGCTGCGAAGTGGCAGCCACTGCATCTTCCCGCGGCCGCCGCGGCGCAAACCGCACCGGCGGCTGTAAAAGTGGCGGCGCCGGACGGCACTGTGGCCGTCATCGCGCCGATGCAGGCCAAGATCGTCAGCATCGACGCCGAACCCGGCGCACTGGTGCGCGAAGGCGCGGCGATTGCCGTGCTGGAAGCGATGAAGATGGAACATCTGGTCGGCAGCGCCGTATCAGGCCGGGTGCATTCGATCGCAGCCAAGCCGGGCGATGTGCTGGGCGAAGGCGAAGCCATCCTGTTCGTGCTGCCGGAAACCGTGGCCGCCGCCGAGGCGGAAGCCGAAAAAACCATCGACCCCGATCATATCCGCCAGGACCTGCGGGATTCGATCGACCGCCACGCCTTCAGCTTTGACGAGAACCGGCCGGCCGCGGTGGCGCGCAGGCGCAAGACCAACCAGCGCACCGCGCGCGAGAACGTGGCCGATCTGGTCGACCCCGGCAGCTTCATCGAATATGGCGCACTGGCTTTCGCGGCCCAGCGCCGCCGCCGCACGCTGGACGATCTGATCAAGAACACACCGGGCGACGGCATCATCACCGGCATCGGCACCGTCAACGCGCAATCGTTCGGGGAGCATGCCGCGCGCTGCGCGGTGATGGCCTATGACTACACCGTGCTGGCCGGCACGCAGGGCGCGATGAACCACCGCAAGAAGGATCGCCTTCTGAAAGTGGCGGAGGAATGGAAACTTCCCATCGTCTGTTTTGCCGAAGGCGGCGGCGGGCGCCCCGGCGACACCGATTTTCCCGGTGTTGCCGGTCTCGACACCCCGACCTTCCGCGCCTATTCGCAATTGAGCGGGCTGGTGCCGCGTGTCGGCATCAATTCCGGGCGCTGTTTCGCAGGCAACGCGGCGCTGCTGGGTGCAAGCGACGTCATCATCGCCACCGCCAATTCCAATATCGGCATGGGTGGGCCCGCGATGATCGAGGGCGGCGGGCTTGGCGTTTACAGGCCCGAAGAAGTCGGCCCGATGAGCGTGCAGGTACCGAACGGCGTGGTCGACATCGCAGTGGCCGACGAGATCGAGGCGGTGGCCGCCGCCAAGCAGTATCTCGGTTATTTTCAGGGCGACCTGAAGGAATGGAACGCCGCCGATCAGCGCAATCTGCGCCACCTGATCCCGGAAAACCGGCTGCGCGTCTATGAAATCCGCAAAGTGATCCACGCGTTGTGCGATACCGGATCGGTGCTCGAAATGCGGCCCGAATTCGCGCCCGGGATGATTACCGCGCTGGTGCGGATCGAAGGCAAACCGTTCGGCCTGATCGCCAACAACCCGATGTATCTGGCGGGCGCGATCGACGGGCCCTGTGCCGACAAGGCGGCGCGCTTCATGCAGCTTTGCGACGGCTTCGGCCTTCCCATCATCTCGCTTTGCGATACGCCGGGATTCATGGTGGGACCGGAAGCGGAGAAAACCTCTCTGGTGCGCCGCGTCAGCCGTATGTTCGTCGTCTCCGGCACCATGAGCGTGCCGGTCTTCACCGTGGTCCTGCGCAAAGGTTACGGCCTTGGTGCACAGGCGATGGCGGCGGGCAGTTTCCACGCCCCGTTCTTCATCGTGTCATGGCCCACCGGCGAATTCGGCGGCATGGGGCTGGAAGGCGCGGTGCGGCTTGGCTACCGCAAAGAGCTGGAGGCGGAGCCCACGCCGGAAGCGCGCGAAGCCCTGTTCCAGAAGATGGTGGCGCAATCCTACGCCCGCGGGCGGGCCACCAACATGGCGGCCTATCTCGAAATCGACGATGTGATCGATCCTTCGGATACACGGCGCTGGATCATGCGCGGCTACCGCTCGCTGCCGCCAACCCAGCCCACCGGCAAGCGACGCACGGTGATCGATACCTGGTAATGCCCACTTTTTAATATGTGCCGGAGACCAGCATGAAGGCCGGGCGTGTCACCGCGTAAAGTCCGCGCCTGCCGGGCAGCGCTTCAAAGAACGGCACCACCTTGTCCGGCATTTCCGCATTGCCGGTGATGAGATAGCCGTCTTCTGCCAGGGTGCCCGCCAGCCGGTCGAGCACGCGCGCCTTCACCGGCTCCTCGAAATAGATCAGCACGTTACGGCAGAACACGGCATCCACCGTGCCCACCCAGCCCGCATCGTCCAGCAGGTTGAAAGTGCGAAACTGGATCATGCGGCCGAGGCGGCCCGCGATGCGCCATTTGTCGCCTTCCTGATTGAAATAGGTGATCAGGCGGCGGATACCCAGACCGCGCTGGACCTCATAACTGGTATAAAGCCCTTCACGCGCCCGCGCGATGGATTGCGAATTGAGATCGGTCGCGATCAGCTCGATATCCCAGCCCTCGGCCAGCAGCGGCGTTTCCTGCAGCAGCATGGCGAGCGAATAGACTTCCTGCCCGGTGGAGACCGCACAACACCAGATGCGCAATTTGCGCGTGGCGGCACGCCTGAGCGCCAGCACCGGAAGCACGGCATCGCGAAACTGTTCAAACGGCGCGCGGTCGCGAAAAAACCAGGTGTCGTTGGTGGTCAGCGCCTCTGTCGCCGCACGCCACATCGCCTCGCGGCCATGGCGCAAAAGATCGCGCAACAGCGCATCGGCCTTGCGGAAACCGAACTGCCGCGCAACCGGGGTCAGCCGGCTTTCGATCAGATGGGTTTTGGCGGGATTGAGCGCGATGCCTGTGCGCCGCTTCAGAAGCTCCACCAGCAATGCGATATCGGCCGGATTCATCGCAGGGCATCCACCCCGGTATGCAAAGGGCCGCCGAACCTCACGCCATGCCGATTTCCGCCAGTTTCGATTGCAGGCTTTCGCGATCGAACGGCTTCATGATGTATTCGTTGGCGCCCGCACCCAAGGCATCGTTGATATGCCCGACATCGTTTTCGGTGGTGCAGAACACCACAACCGGATGGGCGCCGTTCGCCTGCCGCCGCAGCGTGCGGAGGAATTCCAGATAGGACATGCTGGGCATGTGCGAATCGAGCAGGATCACATCCGGCATGCGATGGCGGCAGGCTTCAAGCGCCATCTGGCCGCTTTCGGCTTCGGATGTTTCAAACGACAGATCTTCCAAAATACGCGAAGCGACGCGGCGTATGACACGGCTGTCGTCCACGATCATGCAATGCTTCATGATACGGCACTCTCCCCCGGCCGCAGAACACCGGCCAATGGCCTGAAGTCTATGGACCGAAGGTAAATGTGCCCTGAATGAACCGCGTTTCCGGTGCGGGGGTCGGTAACACACCAACCACCGCACACTTTTCCTGGAACCGCTCTCTTATTTATCGCGGTTCCCGGGCGCAAAACCGCTGCACACTTTTCCTGGAACCGCTTTTTAACCCGCCGCCAGTTCGACGCCGTTTTCTTTCGCGGTCAGGGTCAGGCCTGCGTTCAGCGAACGTGACAGCTTGTGCGCCAGATAGGGCTGGATGCCGCGCGCGTCATGCGGGGTGGCGGTGGCATCGCCACGCACGGCCTTTTCCACCTCATCCGGCACGCGCGCGTTCTGGCCCACACCCGTCACAGTGAAGGCCGGTGCATGTTCATCGGTGCTGGTGGTGACGGTGACGTGGCCGCCGCGGGGCAGGCAATCCGCCGCCAGCACGGTTGCATTCATCAGAAGTTTCGCCCAGTCCTTGGGCCAGTGAACCGGTGCGGCCTGCCAATCGACCGCAATCTTGGTCCCTTCCACCAGCCCGGTGACCAATCGGCCCACTTCACCGAGATCGAGTTCCGCACCCGCAGACCCCGCAGCACCAAAGGCGATGCGCATGAACTGCAGCCGCGCCAGTGCCTGTTCCGCCGAACTGGTGACAAGTTTCAGCGCATCCGCCCGCATGGCGGCATCGCGCTCATCCTCCAGCACCTCAAGCCCGTTGACGACCGCACCCAAAGGACCAACCAGGTCATGGCAGACGCGGCTCACCAGAAACGCGGCGAATTCAATATCGTTCATCGGGCCTCCAGCGGGCACAACATGCTTTCACTTTGGTAACACTAGGCGGGCGCCATTAAGGAACGCTTAACGGGATGGAAGCGCTGCAACGGAGCCCGCTTGCAGGCGCCACAAAGAAAAATGCGGTTGCAGAAAACTGCAACCGCATCCTTTCAGAGAAACAGACGATTCAGGCGCGCGCCTTGTGGCGGGAAAAACCAAGGCCCAACAGCCCCGCACCCAGAAGCGAAATGGTCAGCGGTTCGGGAACACCGGCGATGGGCGGATCGATCAGCGCGAAAACGAAATCGTTGTAATCGTAATCGCCGTGCATGCGGTCTTCGAAACCGATGTAATAGACGATGTGCGCGGTATCGAGCAGGCTGTCGATCACGGTCGCCGCACCCTCGGGCATCGAGAATATGCCGAGGTCGGCATAATCCGCCGTGATCCGGGCGTGGTAGTAACCGTCCGCGGCCGTATTCGCCGTATCGAACACGCTGGTGACCGTCGTGTTGGCCAGCGTGAAATTCAGGACCCCGGTATGGCTGCCGAGATCGACGATCGTTCCGGGCGCCGTAGCGGTGCAGCTGGCGCCGGATTTGTTGCAGAAGACATTGGCCGGACCATCGGTCATGGACAGGACCGAACGGTCCCCGGCATCGCCGCCGATATAAACCAGCTTCACATTGCCGTTGACGTACAACGCTGGCGGCGCCGATGTGATCGGGCTGGCCGAAGCGGACGCCCCAAAGGCCATGGCGGCCGTAAAACCAAGAGCAAAAATCGCATGAAGACGCATCGATTGAACCCCGCACTGAACACTTGGCTATGGTTAAGCAAGAGTGGGGCCAAGCAAATCAGGCATGGATTCCCGCAAACCTGACGCCGGGAACTGTAAAAGTTCATGACAGCACTGATAATAGGGCTTTGCTGCCTGGCGGCAAAACCGCCAGCGATTCCGCCATTCCGGGTGACGGGCGCCACAGAACCCGGCCTGTCCAGGAACTTTACAGCCCGTTCGGGCTGAAAACCGCCAATTCCTCTTGCGACGGGCGGCCTCTCCGGCCACAAACCGCAACGGGCCAATACCGAAAGCCTTACAACGAAGCGGCCCTGTAACAACCGCGCGCCGGCCGGAACCGGCGCCGGGAACCCGGAAAGACTGGAATGACACAGACGACCACGCCGGCGGCCATGCCGGATTTTGCCACCGCGCTGGGCGAGATCGCGTTTGAGGCCGGCAAGATCATCCTTGGCCATTATGGCGAGGACCACACCCCGGTCCGTCGCAAGGAAGACCACTCCCCCGTCACGGCCGCCGATGAGGAGGCGGAGGCCCACATCCTGCGTGCGCTGAGCCGGCTGGAACCGGGCGCCGCCGTGATTGCGGAGGAAGAGGTGGCCGCGGGCCGCATCGCAAAGATCGGCGCCCGCTTTTTCCTTGTCGATCCGCTGGACGGCACCAAGGAGTTTCTCAACCGCAATGGTGAGTTCACGGTGAACATCGCCGAGATCCGGGACGGCGTGCCCGTCTCGGGCGTGGTCTATGCACCGGCTTGCAATCGCCTGTTCATCGGCGATGCCGAAGCCGGCGCCTTTGAAATCGCCACCGACGGCGGCGTCTATGCCCCGCAGAAGGCCCGCGCCATTGCCGCGCGTGCGCCGGCGGCAGACGGGCTTGTCGCCGTCGCAAGCCGCAGCCACCGCGACTACAAAACCGAGGAATGGCTTGCGTCCTACAAGGTGAAGAATTTTCTCTCGGCCGGATCGTCGTTGAAATTCTGTCTGGTCGCGAGCGGCGAGGCCGACATCTATCCCCGCCTTGGCCGCACCATGGAATGGGATACCGCGGCGGGGCATGCGGTTCTTGCGGCGGCGGGCGGATCGGTCTGCGATCTGGATGGCAAGGCGCTCAGTTACGGCAAGACCGAAGCGGGCTTCGCCAACCCCTTCTTCGTGGCGCGCGGCCGGATCTGACCGGAAGGATTTCTGACCGAAAGGATTTCCAGCGGGGAAATTTATTGATCGAAATTGTGACGGCTGGAATAGAACACCAGACCCATCAGGCCTGCGCCCACCGCGGTGGTGAACACGATGCCCATGATCATGAACACCCAGCCGGCCGTGCTGATGCCATTGTTCATGCTGCTCCAGGCGTGAACGGCATAGAAGAGCGCAACGAGCAGAATCCCGCCAAGCACGATCACCGTTATCCAACTCCCCACACCAAAAGTGGGTTTGGCATCGGTTTCCTGGGGCGGCGGGTTCTGTTCCATGACGGTGGCTCAACACCTATGCCAATTTACACGGTATTCAAGTGATTTCCGGCCCTGGACGTCTTTTTGCCGCTGCTGTGCTAAATTTCGACTCAGTTTGGGGCTCCCATAGGTTCATGCCGATCCAACGCTCACCGAACTCAACGCTGGAGAAACCGATAATGCCGTTGCGCTTTCTTCCTGCGGCTTTTGCCGCCCTGACCGTGCTATTTTCCGCGGCTTCGCAGGCCCAGGCGCAGACGGACAATCACGCCTACGACAACCAGAACTACGACAACCGGGCCCGCAATCAGGCCAACGATCAGGAAAGCGCCAGCGACAAATTCACCCAGAACGAAATCGTTCAGGCCGCATCCGGTTTTTTCGGCATGACCACCGAAGCCGTGGCCAAGGCGGTGCAGAAGGTGTTTTCCGAACAGGGCCTGCCGGACGCCTATATCACCGGCGAGGAAGGTTCCGGCGCCATCATCGTGGGCCTGCGCTATGGTTCGGGCTGGCTGATCCGCAAACACCACAAAGCCCGCAAGGTTTATTGGCAGGGGCCGTCGGTCGGCTTCGACATCGGGGGCAACGCCTCGAAAAGTTTCACCCTGGTCTACAATCTGCGCAGCGCCGACCGGCTGTTCCAGAAATTCCCGGGCGTTGAAGGCACCTATTATTTCATCGCCGGGATCGGGGTGAATTATCTGCGTGCGGGCGACATCACGCTGGCCCCGATGCGCACCGGCGTCGGCCTGCGCGCTGGCGTCAACGCCGGTTACCTGACCTTCACGCGCGAGGAATCGTTGAATCCGTTCTGATCTGGCGGATCGGATCGGGGCTGTTCCGCCCGAAGGGATTTTCAGGCCTGCTTTGCCGCCGCGGGTTCTTCCGCCGTGCCCGCGGGCGACGGCAGGTAGAGCAGCAATGCGGCCGCGACGTAGACCGATGAGAACGTCCCGATCACGATGCCGAAGACGATGGCCGCGGTGAACTCGAACAGGGTCGGCCCACCAAACAGCAGCAGCGGGATGATGGAGATCGCGGTCGAAACACTGGTCAGAATGGTCCGCGTCAGCATCTGGTTGGTGGAGAGGTTGATCAGTTCCGCCAGCGGCATGCGCTTGTATTTGCGCCGGTTCTCGCGGATACGGTCGAACACCACCACGGTGTCGTTGATTGAGTAGCCGGCCAGCGTCAGCAGAGCGGCCACCGAGGTCAGATCGAAATCGAAATGCAGTAGCGAGAACAGGCCCGCCGTCACCAGCACGTCATGGCCGGTGGAGACCGCAGCACCGATGCCGTACTGCCACTCAAACCGCACCGCGACGTAAATGCCGATCATGACCACGGCCAGCAGCGTGGCCAGCACGCCGTGATTGAACAGTTCCCCCGATACTTTCGGCCCCACCACATCGGCCTTGCGGAAGGTGTAGCCCGCACCCAGCTTGTTCTTGACGGTCTGGGCCACGGTCTGGTCGGCCTCGTTCCCCTTGGGCTGAATGCGGATCATCAGGCAGGAATTGACCGGGGTGTTGCATTCCCCGCCGCCGAAATACTGCATCTGGGCTTCGGGGAAGCCGAGGCTGTTCACCTCCGACCGCACCTTGGCGATGTCGATGGTCTGGGCCGATTTGACTTCCAGAAGCACGCCACCGGTGAAATCGATCCCGAGGTTGAAGCCCTGCACCGCGATCGAGATGACGGAGGCGAGCAGCACCAGCGCAGTCAGCGCGAAGGCGAAATAGCGCTGGCCGACGAAATCGATCTTGGTGGCTTCGGGAATGAAACGCAGAATAGGCATGGATGTCCGGGCAAAAGACCAGGGCGGCGGGTGTCACACATAACCGCTACGCCGGGTGGGAACAAGCGCCGGGCCGGAACGTTTCTGAACCCGCACGGTTGGCGGGACAGCCGGGGATAATGGGGCAGGGACAACGGGGTACGTCCGCACCGCGTGCCTGTGGTAATGATTGGGCGAGGCCCGCCGCCCGCGCCGGAGACGAGACCACCATGCCATCGCTGCCCATCCTGCCGCCGCAGCCGGACCTGCAGCCCCACCCGCAGCATGGGCTGCAGCGCGTGTTCATGGTTTCGGTGATCGCCGCCATTTCGGTGGCCGGGCTGCATTTCGGCCGCACCGTGCTGGTACCGGTGGCCGTGGCCGTGCTTCTCGCCTTCGCGCTTTCCCCGCTGGTCGAGTTGTTGCGGCGTATCCGGCTTGGCCGGGTGCCATCGGTCATCCTGGCGGTTCTGGGCGCGATGGTGGTGATCGTGGTCCTGGGCACCTTCATCGGCGGGCGGGTGGCGACGCTTGCACTGCAGATGCCGCATTATCAGGCCAATCTGTCCCAGAAGCTGGATTCGATCCGCGGCACCGCTTCGCATAGCGGGCTGATGCAGCGCGCCGCCTCGCTGCTGAAGACCTTCAACAACGAAATTCTGGGCCGCGGCGCCCAGTCCACGCCGAAACTGCAATTGCCCAGCGGCAATGAACAGGCGGTCAAACCCGTTCCGGTTCAGATCACCCAGCCGGAAGTCACCCCGATCGACGTTCTGGAGAATATCGTCGGGCCGCTGCTCGAACCGCTTGCGACCATCGCGATCGTGATCGTGTTCGTGGTTTTCATCCTGCTGCAGAAGGAGGATTTGCGCGACCGCGTGATCAGCCTTGCCGGTTCGCGCGATCTGCAGCGGGCGACGGCGGCGCTGGACGATGCGGGCGCGCGGCTGTCGCGCTACCTGCTGCTGCAGACCACGCTGAACGCCACCTTCGGCATGCTGATCAGCGGCCTTCTGTGGCTGATCGGGGTACCGCTTCCCGGCCTGTGGGGCCTGATGGCGGCCATCCTGCGCTTCGTGCCCTATATCGGCATTCCGATTGCCGCGGCCCTTCCGGCCGCGCTTGCGATTGCGGTCGATCCCGGCTGGTCGATGGTGGTGTGGACGCTGATCGCGTTCTTCGGCCTCGAAGCCGTGGTCGGCCAGGTGGTGGAGCCCTATCTCTACGGCCGCAATGTCGGGCTTTCCGCCGTTGCGGTGGTGGTGGCCGCCGCGTTCTGGACGCTGCTGTGGGGGCCGGTGGGCCTTCTGCTGTCCACCCCGCTCACCATGTGTCTGGTGGTGATGGGCCGCCATGTGCCGCAACTGAAATTCCTCGACACGCTTCTGGGCGACCGCCCGCCCCTTGCGGCGGAGGAGACATTCTATCTGCGCCTTCTGGCTGCCGACCCGGACGAGACCGCCCATCAGGCCGAACTGTTCCTGCGTGAGCAGCCGCTTTCGGTTTATTACGACGAGGTGGCGATGCGCGCGCTGGCGCTGGCGCAAAAGGATATGGATCGCGGCGCGCTGAGCGAGGAACGCGCGAACCAGATTCTGGAAACCATTCGCGACCTGATCGAAAACCTGTCGGACCGGGAAGAGAACAACGCCGCCAGTATTGAAGAAGAACCACCGTCGGGCCGCGTGGTGTTTCAGGAAGCCGATCTGGCGCCCGGCTGGCGCGGCACACCGGTTTTGTGCGTGGCGGGCCGCGGGCCGCTGGACGAAGCCGCCGCCGCGCTTTTGGTGCATCTGTTGGAACGGCGGGGATTGAAAGCGCGCGTGGTGGCATCGGGCGATGCGCTTCCCAGCACGGTGCAGAATATCGCCGCCGACGGCGTGCAGGTGATCTGCTTGTCCTATCTCGATCCCGGCAATTACAAGAACGCGCGCTATCTGGTGCGCCGGATGAACCGCCAGATTCCCAATGCAACGGCCATTGCCGGTTTCTGGGCCGCCTTTGAAAGCGACAGCCATTATCTCGATTCCGTTGAGGCCAGTGGTTGCGATCTGGTGGTCACAAGTTTGCGCGAGGCGCTGGAATGCGTGCTGTCACTGGCGCGAAGTGCCGCAAATCCGCAAGAAAAAAAAGATGACGCCGATTTCGTTGCGGCGTGAAACCGGCTTCCCGTGCTCCACGTTTTCGCAAGTGAGAATGTGGAAAGGATGTTCAGCACATGGACAAGAACCGTATCAGCGGCGCAGCCGACAAGGCGAAGGGCACGATCAAGGAAACCGCCGGAAAAGTGCTCGGCAATGACCGGCTGCGCGCCGAGGGCATGGCCGACAAGGCCAAGGGCGAAGTGAAACAGAAGGCCGGCGAAATCGCCGACAAGGCGCGCAATGCCGCCGACAAGGCCCGCGATGCCGCAAAAAAGATCGGCAGATAAGAGCCTGCGAAAGCCCGGAAACGCGCACCGGAACCGGAAAGGTTCCGGCTTATCCCGTGATCACCCGCTTATCCCGTAATCAAAGGAATTGCGGCAGCAGGCGTTCGGCAAGGCCGCGCACCGCATCCGGTTCGCGTGCCAGCATGGCGGCCAGCGGCTGGCCGATGACCGCATTGCCGAATGCGAGCAGGGCGACGAACAGCACCGCCGCCGCGATTTTGTCCCGCGCCTCGCCATCGCCATTGGCGAATTTTTCTTCGATCGCGCCGACCAGATTCTGGACCGCGCTTTTGACGTCATCGAAATGGGCCAGCCGGTTGGAGAGTGCGATCCACGCCGCAAGCCGCCCCGCCCCGCCCTGATCGAAAGCATCGAACATGGTATCGACCAGCGCGCGGGGAACATCCTCGCGCCGGTCGAGGCGGGCGATGGTGCTGCCCAATGCGGCGGAGAGATCGTTCACCATCGCCAGCATCAGCGCCGATTGCAATTCGCCCGCGGTGCCGAAATGGTGCAGCAGATTGGTGTGCGTGGTGCCGATCTCGGCCGCGATGTTCTTCAGGGTGACCGCATCGGGTCCGCGTTCCAGCAGAATGCGCCGCGCGACACGCAAGGTTTCGGCCTTTGCCTCCTGCGCGGAACGGCGCCGGCGAACGGGATGATCCGCCGAGGGCGGCCGCTTGCGGTGCGTGGACATCGATTTCCGTCCTCAAGTGAGGTTGGGCAGCAATACATCAAGGCTGAAAACAGCTACGCAGTATCAACTCCACCGGTTTGCCCGCCCACGATCCCGGCCGCCAGGGCCGAACCGGACACACCGATTATACAGAATTCGCGCGCCGCGAGTCCTGTGTCAACATTAGGCCGGGGCGGCGCTGCCCTTCCCGGCAAATTTGCGGAACGTCAGATGGAAATTCTGTCTTTCGCTGCCGTCGAAAGAATATTGACCGTGGAGCCGCCCGCTCAGCGCGCGCACCAGCCGCCCGCCCAGCGAACCCTCAAAGGCCACGCCATCGCTGAAACCGTGCCCCGTGGCGGCGATCTGCAAGGCGACCAGCCCGTCCTTTTCCGACAGGTCGAGCGCAATCTGCCCGCCTTCGTCCGGAAAGGCATGCTTGTAGGCGCTGAGCAGGATCTCGCTGGTCAGAAGGCCGATCACCGTCGCCTCCTCCGCCACCAGTTCCACCGGCGCGATGTCGAGGCGAAGCGCGATGCCACGGCCCGCCGCATCGTGATCGCGGGCGATCTCCGCCGACAGGCGCGCGAGGTAGCGATTCATATCGACGGCCGGTTGTGCCGCCCCGAAATAAAGCACGTCGTGAATGATGCCGATGGCATAAAGCCGTTGCTGGGTTTCCTTGAACGCATCGCGCACATGGCGGTTGTCGAAGGCCTGCGCCTGAATCTGCATCAGGCTGCTCGTCAATTGCAGATTGTTCTTCACCCGGTGATGGATTTCCTTGAGCAGGATATCGCGTTCGCCAAGCGCGGCCGTCAGCGCGCGGGTCGATTCCTCCAGCGCGGCGCGCGCGCGGCGGTCAGCCTCGGCAAGGCTCGCGGCGGTCCGTGCCAGAATGCCGCCGACCGTGACCACCACAAGAAAAAGGATCAGGCTGGTCGCAACTTCGTTGTGCCAGCGTTGCAGCACCTCAGCCCGCTGAACCGTGGCGGTGGCGAACAAATGCCGCCCCGGCGCGCCCTTGGAAAACGCAGTGATCGCGCCCGGATTGCCATCCAGGAAGCCGGATTGCGCCTTCGGCATCACCCGATAGGGCGTGACCGGCGGGACGGGATCGCCATGGGCATCGAAGGTCATGAAATTGCTGAACAGGAAATGGCTGCCGTTCAGCCACAGGCTGACCAGCGGCTGCGCCAGCGCGCGCTGGGCGGGGGGTGCGATAAAGCTGGCCGGCAATGCCACCGCAACCAGTCCGGCAAAGCTGCCATCGGGCGCGGGAATCGCTTGCGTGTAACGATAGGCGATCCGCTTCGTGGCGGGATCGCGCCGGACCGCGCTGACCATGGCTGGGGACCCGACCGCACCATGAGCGCGGAACCAGCCCCGGTCCGCCACATTGGTGGGCGCCGAAGGTCCCTTGTTCGACATCGCAATAACATCGCCCGCGGCATTGGCCACCAGAATATTCTCGTCGAACGCGGTGACACCGGCGCGCTTCGCTAGAAACTGCTGCAGCCGCGCAGGGGCAAGCCGGTCAAGCCCGCCTTCCCGCGCAATGAAACCCTGCACCTCACGCAATTGCAGCTCGGCCACATCCAGCGCGCGGTCGATACCATCGACCGCATTGCGGGTCACGACGGCGGTGGTGCTTTGCGCATCGTCGATCAGATCGACACGCTCGCCGTGAAGCGCGATCCCGCGCCACAGCGCCAGCACCGCTGCGGCGAACAGCGCAAAGGCATAGATGGCATTGCGCCCGCGCGCGGGCCCAAGCAGCCGCAGCACGCTGCGGCCGGCCCCAACCCAAGCGGCGGCACCAGCCCCCTGCCCTTGACCGGTTTTCAAATCCATCGGGAGAATGATCTCCCCCCAAAGCCAGCGCGCCCGAAGCCGAAATGTAAGGCGCATCCCGTCAAGAACGATGATGGCCGCAATAAGTTCCGGGGGATTTGCGGCAGTCCAGAAGGGGACGGCATTGCCGCCAGACGCAACCCTGAAGGCGAGGCCGCACCATTAACCACATTTAACCAGTTGGCGAGGCCCTGCCGCGGCAGGCCAATACGCTTTGAAGTCCAAAATTAATTGCGCAAACAAAAGGGCGGCGAAGCAAGCTCCGCCGCCCTCTCAAGTCAGAAGCGATGCTTCAGACGGCCTTGAGGTTCGCCGCCTTCGAGCCGCGCGCATCCGGCTGGATGTCGAACTCGACGCGCTGGCCTTCATTGAGGCTGCGCAGACCCGCCGCTTCGACGGCCGTGGCGTGGACGAAAACGTCCTTGCCGCCGCCATCCGGCGCGATGAAGCCAAAGCCTTTGGTGGTGTTGAAGAACTTTACTGTTCCGATGGTCATTTGCGTATCCTTGCAACATCGGGTTTCCCATGGGCAACATGCCCACGCGAACGCCTTACGCTGATTTATCTGGAGAATTCCGACTGTCTCGTCCAGGCGCGCAGGTTAGGCGAGCAGGGATTCAAAACAAAGACGCGCTCATCAGACGGATCACCGTCGCGTGAGACCACGCTAACCGATATCGGGCGCAAACACAATGACCGGACAGCGGTCGGGGTATCTCCGGAGGTCCAATTATTTCCGGGTCCGCTTTGCGGGCTTCTGCGTGGTCGCGGCCTTCTTTGCCGCCTTCCCGGCAGCAAGGCGATCATCCTCGGCCTTGTCCTCAGCCTCCTTGGCAAGGCGCAAGGCTTTCAGGCGCGCGGTTTTGGCGATAACCGCGGCGCGTTCCTTCTCCATTTCCGCGCGAAGCGCCCCTTCCCGCTGCTCGGACGATTTGAAATGGCTCTGGGCGCGGCTGCGCGCATTTGGGGGGGTAGCCATGATTCTCCTTTTGAATGGGCATCATTCCCGATGAAAACAGCGGCTGACCGGCAAACCGGGCCGGCCAATTGTCCGCACATTGGGAAAGCGGCGCCATCGGAAGCGCCAACCGGGGCTTTATAGCACACTTCACCGCCCGGCGCGCCCTCAGGCCATCGGAACCCGGCCACCGGAAAATCGCTGCTTAACGGCCCTGAAAAACGGCCGCGCGCCGCTCGATGAACGAGCGGATACCCTCCGCCGCATCTTCGGTCTTCATCACGCGGGCGTGGATTTCGGGAATAGCGGCAATCGCGGCCTCCTCCCCCGCTGCAATGAATTTGCGGCCCGCATCCTTCGTCACCTGCACGCCAAGGGGGGCGTTGGCGTTGATCAGGCGGGCGATTTCCATTGCGCGGTCCGTCTGCTGGCCCGCCGGCACCACCTCCTGAACCAGGCCGATACGATAAGCCTCCGCCGCGGTGAATTCATCGCACAGCATCAGGTGGTACATCGCATTGCCCCAACCGGCGCGCGTGACATAGCGGAAATGGGCACCGCCCAGGGGGGCGATGCCACGCCGCGCTTCCATCTGGCAGAAGCGGCTGTTGCCGGCCGCAATCACGATATCGCCGGCCAGCGCAATCTCGATGCCGACGGTGAAGACAATGCCCTGCACAGCCGTGACGATGGGTTTGCGGCAGCGATTGGCAAGCCCGAATGGATCGATGTTGCCCTCAGGCCGCGGCTTCACGGTGGCGCCGGGGCCGAAGAATTTCGGCATGTCGAGGCCGGCGGTGAAATTGTCACCGGCGGCGCAGAGCACGCCCGTCCACAGATCGCCGTCACGATCCAGCAAAGTCAGCGCATCCGACAATTGAGCCATCATCTCCGGCACGAAGGCGTTCTTCTTCGCCGGATTGTCGATGATGATCTTCAGTGTGTGGCCATGACGCTCGTGCCGGACTTCTGGAACCGTTTCGGACATGGCAAGCCTTTCTGGATGATGATTATCATCCAGAAGCATGATAAATATCATCCAGAACGTCAAGCATCGATTCGGGGAAACCGGATTCAAAGGAGGAACGGCATGGGCCATTCCCAGGCTGAAAAAGCGAAAAACCGCGACCGCATCCTCAACAAGGCGGCGGCGCAGATTCGCGATCACGGGCTTCAGTCCCTGAGCGTCGGCAAGGCAATGGGGGCGGCGCGCCTGACCCATGGCGGCTTCTACGGCCATTTCCCGTCACGCGCCGATTTTCTGGTGGCGGCGTTGAAACACGCCCTGCTGGCGGGCGAAGCCCATGCGCGCGCCGCTGCACCGGAAAAAAAGCGCAGCTTCGCACAGATGGTGAAAAGCTATCTGAGCCGTGCCCACCGCGACGGGCGCAAAACCGGCTGTGCCATCGCGGCACTGGCCGGCGATGCGGGCCGTGCCGATGTGGAGACGCGCCGCGTGATGGCGGAACACATCGAGGCGTTTGTCGCCCAAATCGCGGACGCCCGCGGCGAGGGAAGCGATGAAAAAGCCATCGTCGCCGTCAGCGCGATGGTCGGCGCGCTGACGCTTTCCCGCGTGATGACCGATCCGAAACGCGCGGACGCCTTCCTGCGCATCACCGGCGAACACCTGCTAACAATGGCGTAACACCGCGCCTGCAGAACATCAGATTCATGAAGTACAGAGAGTTCACGCGGCTGCGGTGACCAGCCAAACACCCGCATTCAACGCGACGCGGCCATCAACGACCCGTGCTGCCAATGCGGTGCGAAGGCGCCGTTCGGCCGCCGCATACATTTCCGGGTTCTCGCGAACGATCTTGCCGACCGCGCCAACCTTCAGCAGCACCGTTAGCATCGCCTCCAGGCCGCCACTCGAAACGGCACGGTCATAAGGCTCGATAACGATCTGCCCAAAACCGGCATCGCTTAGAACGGTCCGGATAAATTCCGGCTTCTCAAACCGGAATGGTGTCCGGTCGACACGGGTTTCCAGACCCGCCGCACGAAGCGGCATGATATCCAGTTCGTTTTCTTCCAGCGCGCGCCAGCAGACGAACGCCAATCTGCCGGACCGCTTCATGGTTCGGTGGAAATTGGCGAACGCCGCAACAGGATCTGCAAACGCCATCACCCCGAAGCGTGAGAAGACACAATCAACGCTTTTCTCGGGCAGGCGAAGTTGCGCTGCGTCGCATGCGATGAAGCGTGCTTGTCTCAACCCCTCGCCACGAAGCCGCGCCCGCTCCAGCAGCGATGGCACGATATCGACGCCGATGACCTGTCCCTCAGGTCCAACCTGTTCGGCAAGTTGCAACACGGTTTGCCCCGTACCGCAGCCGACATCGACGATCACCTCCGATGGTTTGGGCGCGAGCGCATCCATCGCGCGCAGCCCAAGCGGGGAAAGCTGGAGGTCCACCAAATCCGAAACTTCAAGCCAGGCATTTGCCCGGACTGCATCCGGGTCCTTTCCCGCCATGTGAGCTGGTCCCTGGCGCTCCCAACGAGAATCGAACTCGTGTTTCAGCCTTGAGAGGGCCGCGTCCTAACCGCTAGACGATGGGAGCATCGCGCGCCCGCGCTTATAGCTTTGGTGCCATCTTCCGATCAAGCAAGGGCCGGTCAATCAGGGCCGGTATCGAGGCCGACCTGCTCAAAACCCCCGCCGCGATAGCAGAAGGCCGCGGTTTCCACCGCGCCCTGTTTTGCAACAGCCGCGATCAGCCAGAGGAAGCCTTCTTCGCCCGCACCCGCCAGATCGTGCGGCGAAGGCACGGGCCTGCCACCCGGATGAGAATGGTAGCAGCCGATCACGCTTTGGTCCGTGCCGCGCAGCGCCCGCAACAGGGCGAACTGGGCGGCAGGGCCGATTTCGAACCGGTCCGCGGCGGTGGCCAGATTGGGCACCGGATGCACGGCCGCAATCCGCGCCGCGCCCCCGTCCACCCGCCCGGCCAGAAGGCCGCAGCATTCGCGGGGGAAGGCGGCACGGGCCTCCCCCTCCACCTGCCGCAACAGGGCGGGCGGCAGGTAGACCGTTTTGATCATCTCAGCGGTGCTGCGGTGCGCACCCGGCCGACCAGATGGCCATCGGTCGTATCGACGATCGCGATCTCCTCGCCATCGACCGTCTTCAGCCGCAGGACCAGGCGGCGGTCCGCCACCTCCATGGTCTGGATTTGGGTGCCGGGGGCGAGCGTCAGTACACGCTCCTTGCCGGTGGCACCGGCCCCCTTGCCCGACAGCCGCATGGCAAAACCGGCCACCAGCAGACCAAGCGCAATGACAATCAGCACGCCCAGAAGTATGACCACGGCCTTCAGCCCGCGATTGGCCGGGCTTTGAACCATGGTGGCGGGCTCTGTGCCGGACGACAGATCGGACAAGACGAATTCCTCCGTAGGCGGAACAACGATAGAGGCTTCGGTGCCCGCCGATATGGCGGGCTGGCGGCTCGACCGCTTTCTGGCCACGGCGGCCCACGGCCTCAGCCGCTCGCGCCTCCAGGCTCTGATTGCCGAAGGGGCCGTCAGCGAAGCCGGGCGGACGGTAAAAGACGGCAATACACGGGTCAAATCCGGCGCCTGTTATGAAATCCGCATTCCCACCCCCGCCCCCGCAGAGCCGGTGGCGCAGGCCATCCCCCTTTCCGTGATCTATGAGGATGACGAGTTGATCGTGATCGACAAGCCGGCTGGCCTTGTGGTGCATCCGGCCGCCGGTAACCCGGACGGCACCTTGGTCAACGCGCTGATCGCCCATTGCGGGGACAGCCTTGCCGGTGTCGGCGGGGTGGCGCGGCCCGGCATCGTCCACCGGCTGGACAAAGACACCAGCGGCCTTCTGGTGGCGGCGAAAACCGACCGCGCGATGGCGGGGCTGGCGAAACAATTCGCCGACCATTCGACCGAGCGGGCCTATCACGCCATCGTCTGGGGCAGCCCGCGTTTGGGCGACGGGGTGGTGGAAGGCCAGATCGGCCGCAACCCGTTCGACCGCAAGCGCATGGCGGTGCTGCGCGGACAGGGAAAGGCAGCCCGCACTCGCTACCGCGTGGTGGAACGCTTCGGCGATTCCGTGCGCCCGGTGGCCAGCCTGATCGAATGCCGGCTGGAAACAGGGCGCACCCATCAGATCCGGGTGCATCTGACCCATCTCGGCCATCCACTGATCGGCGATCAGACCTATGGCCGTGCCCGAAAACCGCCACGGGCGAAAACGAATGCGGAGGCCCGCGCCTACACCATGGCGGCGGCGTTCCCGCGTCAGGCGCTGCATGCCTGGCTTCTGGGTTTTGAACACCCGGCCAGCGGTGAAATGCTGCATTTCGAATCCGCCTGGCCCGCGGATTTTTCCAGCCTTGCGGCGGCGTTCAGAGGCTTGAACCAAACGTGATCGCCCCTACATAGGGAAGGGGCGAAATCCGCTTGAAAATTTGTTATCCAAAACCCTGTCCGGCGCGTTGAAGAACCGGGCAGCGAATTTCTGTCCCCTGAGGAGATCCGATGAGCAGCCGCGGGGTTCCCGCCATACACAGCGAAGGTGGTCTTTCGCGCTACCTGTCCGAGATCCGGAAGTTCCCGCTTCTGGAACCGGAGGAGGAGTACATGCTGGCCAAGGCATGGAAGGAGCACGAAGACCCCGAAGCCGCGCGCAAACTTGTCACCAGCCACCTGCGGCTGGTGGCCAAGATTGCCATGGGCTATCGCGGTTATGGCCTGCCCGTCTCCGAAATCATTTCCGAAGGCAATGTCGGGCTGATGCAGGCGGTCAAACGCTTCGAACCGGACAAGGGTTTCCGGCTGGCCACCTATGCCATGTGGTGGATCAGGGCCTCGATCCAGGAATACATCCTGCGGTCGTGGAGCCTGGTCAAAATGGGCACCACGGCGGCGCAGAAGAAGCTGTTCTTCAATCTGCGCAAGGCCAAGAGCAAGATCGACGCGATCGAGGAAGGCGACCTGCACCCCGATCAGGTGAGCGAGATCGCCCGCAAGCTGGGTGTGCGCGAACATGAGGTGGTGGAGATGAACCGCCGCCTTGCCGCGCCCGATTCCTCGCTCAACACGCCGCTGCGGTCGGATTCCGAATCCGAATGGCAGGACTGGCTGCAGGACGACACGCTGGATCAGGAATCACGCCTGGCCCAGCGGGAGGAGTTGAGCGAGCGCCGCGCGCTTCTCTCCACCGCACTTGGCGAATTGACCGAGCGCGAGCGCGACATCATCGAGGCGCGCCGTCTCAAGGACGAGCCGGTGACCCTGGAAGAACTGTCGCAGAAATACGGCGTCAGCCGCGAACGCGTGCGCCAGATCGAGATGCGCGCTTTCGACAAGCTGCAGACCGCGATGAAGCAATCGCTGACGGCGCGGCGCAGCACCACGCTCGAACCCGCACACTGACACGATCAGCATGCACGGCCGCCATGCACATTCGTGCATGGCAACGCCCGCGCAGCCGCCGCCATAGTTCCCCAAAAGGGGATAGGCGATGGAATTGAAACTGTGGCAGGTCGATGCCTTTTCGGAGCGGGCGTTATCAGGCAATCCGGCGGCATTGGTGCCGCTGTCAAGCTGGCTCGACGAAAGCCTGATGCAGAGAATCGCCAATGAAAACAATCTGGCCGAAACTGCGTTTTTCGTGCGCCGTGGCAAAGGCCGCTACGATCTGCGCTGGTTCACGCCGGCAAGCGAGGTCGATCTTTGCGGCCACGCCACGCTTGCCAGTGCGTGGCTGATCTTTTCAGAACTGGAGCCAGGGCTCGACAGCATTGCGTTTGAAACACGCTCCGGCACGCTGACGGTCACGCGAGACGGAAACGATCAGCTTGCGATGCGCCTGCCCGCCGATGCGGTTTCGCCGCTGGACGATGGGGCGCTTGCCGCCGCCATCGGCAAGGCACTGCACACGGCGGCGCCCGAAGCCCTTTTCGCCGGGCGTTATCTGATGGCGGTGTGGCCGGACGCCGCTGCCGTGCGCGATCTTTCCGGGCCGGGGCGCATCGAAGATGTGCTGAAGGACGCCGGTTTCTGGGGCCTGATCGCGACCGCACCGGGTGATAAGAGGACCGGCGATGATGGTTACGATTTCGTGTCGCGCTTCTTCGCGCCCGCCAAGGGCGTGCCCGAAGACCCGGTGACGGGTTCGGCCCATTGCATGCTGACGCCCTATTGGGCAAAGCGTCTCAGGCGCAAAACGCTGAAGGCGCGCCAGGTCTCACCCCGCGGCGGCGATCTTCTGTGTACGGATGAAGGCGATGCCGTCGTGCTCTCCGGCGCATGCGCGCTCTACATGCGCGGCACGATTCTTCTGTAACCTGGTCTTCTGTGACGCTAACCCGGCCCCGGACGATCCACCGCACCAGCCCCCTTGCATCCCCGTTTGACGGGCGGCCTGCAAACCCCTATATCGCCCGTGGGCCACGCCTCCCCAACGAGGCGCTTCATTCTGGAAGGAATGACGATATGACCGGTAATAGACCGGCCGTGCGCCCTGCACGGCCTTTTTTTTCGTCCGGACCTTGCGCCAAACGGCCAGGCTGGACCCCTGAAGCCCTGAACGGCGCCCTTCTCGGCCGTTCCCACCGTTCCAAACCCGGCAAAGCCAAGCTGAAGGATGCGATCGAACGCACCCGCGCGCTTCTGGGCGTACCGGCGGATTATCGCATCGGGATCGTTCCGGCGTCGGACACCGGCGCGGTCGAAATGGCGATGTGGTCGATGCTGGGCGCGCGCCCGGTCGACATGTTCGCATGGGAAAGTTTCGGCGAAGACTGGGTGACCGATGTCGCCAAACAGCTGAAGCTGAAAGACGCCACCATTCACAAGGCGCCTTACGGCCAATTGCCCGATCTGACCAAGGCCAATCCGGAGCACGACATCGTGTTCCTGTGGAACGGCACCACATCCGGCGTGCGCGTGCCCGATGGCAACTGGATTGCAAGCGATCGCAAAGGCCTCACCATCTGCGATGCGACCAGTGCCGCGTTTGCGATGGACCTGCCGTGGGACAAGCTCGACGTCACCACCTTCTCCTGGCAGAAGGTGCTGGGTGGCGAAGCCGCGCACGGCATACTGATTCTGAGCCCGCGCGCGGTCGAGCGGCTGGAAACCTACACGCCGGACCGGCCGCTGCCGAAAATCTTCCGCATGACCAAGGGCGGCAAGCTGAACGAGGGCATCTTCGTCGGCGAAACCATCAATACGCCCTCGATGCTGGCGCTGGAGGATTATCTCGACGCACTCGGCTGGGCCGAAAAGATCGGCGGGCTGAAGGCGCTGATCGCACGCTCCACCGCCAATCTTGCGGTACTGGACCGTTTTGTACGCGAAAGCGAATGGGCCGCATTTTTGGCCGAAGATTCACGTGTGCGCTCGAACACCAGCGTCTGTCTGAAGATCGTCGATCCGTGGTTTGCGAAACTGGAAGCAGAGGCGCAGGCCGACGCCGCCAAGAAGATCGCCAGCCTGCTGGAGAAAGAAGGTGTCGCGCTCGACCTCGGCAGTTACCGCAGCGCCCCGCCCGGCCTTCGCATCTGGTGCGGCGCCACGGTGGAGAAAGCCGATCTCGAAGCGCTGGTGCCATGGCTCGACTGGGCCTGGGCGCAAGTCAAAGCTGGCTAAGAATATCCCCCACCTGTCACTGTTTTCTGCATGGCACGAAACAGTGACGGCCTCCCCTCAATGGGAAGGTAAAACAAATGAAGCTCCCACTTTCGCCTCCCCCTCGCGGGGAGGCCGGATCGCGCAAGCGATACGGGTGGGGGCGAACGGAGACACGAAATGCCCAAAGTTCTGATTGCCGACAAACTTTCCCCCGCCGCACTCGAAATCTTCAAGGAGCGTGGCGTCGAAGCCGATGTCAAAACCGGCCTGAGCAAGGACGAACTGCTCAAGATCGTCGATCAATATGACGGCATGGCCATCCGCTCCGCCACCAAGGTGACGGCCGATGTGATTGCAGCAGCGAAAAAGCTGAAGGTGGTGGGCCGCGCCGGCATCGGGGTGGACAATGTGGACATTCCCGCCGCCACTGCCGCCGGCATCATCGTGATGAACACGCCGTTCGGCAATTCGATCACCACCGCCGAACACGCCATCGCGCTGATGATGGCGCTGGCCCGCGAACTGCCCGCCGCCAATGCCTCCACCCAGGCCGGGAAGTGGGAAAAGAACCGCTTCATGGGCACCGAGCTTTACGGCAAGATTCTGGGCCTGATCGGCGCGGGCAATATCGGCTCCATCGTGGCCGACCGCGCCCGCGGCCTGAAAATGCGCGTGGTTGCGTTCGATCCCTATCTGTCGCCGGAACGCGCCGCCGATCTGGGTGTGGAGAAGGTGGAGTTGAACGACCTTCTGGCACGCGCCGACTTCATCACCCTGCACACGCCTTTGACCCCTGAAACGCGCAACATCATCTCGGCCGACGCCATCAACAAGATGAAGAAGGGCGTGCGCATCATCAATTGCGCCCGCGGCGGGCTGGTGGATGAAGCGGCGCTGAAGGCGGCGCTCGATTCCGGTCACGTCGCCGGTGCCGCGCTGGACGTTTACGCCGAGGAACCTGCGAAATCGAACATCCTGTTCGGCAATGAAAAGGTGGTGGCGACACCGCATCTCGGCGCCTCCACCGCCGAAGCGCAGGAGAATGTCGCACTGCAGGTCGCCGAACAGATTTCCGATTATCTTCTGACCGGCGCCGTCATCAACGCGCTCAACATGCCGTCGATCTCAGCCGACGAAGCGCAGAAAGTGAAGCCGTGGATCGCGCTGGCCGAAAAACTCGGCGCCTTCGCGGGCCAACTGGTCGAGAGCAGCATGCCGGCCGTGGAAATCCTCTACGAAGGCACGGCCGCCGAACTCAATCAGCGCGCGCTGACGCAAGCCGCCCTTGCCGGCCTTCTGAAGCCACAACTGACGCATGTGAACATGGTCAATGCGCCGGTGGTGGCAAAGGAGCGCGGCATCAAGGTGAGCGAGACGCGCCGCCCGCGCCAGGGTGTCTATGACGGCTATATCAAGGTCACCGCCACGCTGGACGACGGTTCAACCCGCCGGGTTGCGGGCACGGTCTTTTCCGATGGGCGGCCGCGGCTGATCCAGGTGAAGGACATCAATCTGGACGCCGAATTCGCCCCCCACATGCTCTACGTCATCAACGAGGACAAGCCCGGTTTCATCGGGCGGCTGGGCACCGTGCTGGGCGAAGCGAAGGTCAACATCGCCTCCTTCGCACTGGGGCGCAGCGCGCCGGGCGCCGATGCCATCGCGCTGGTCGAAGTGGATGGGGAGCCGGGCGAAAGCGTTCTTGCCGCCATCCGCAAGCTGCCGCTGGTGAAACAGGTCAGCACATTGTCGTTCTGAGCGGGAAATCGCGTGCCACGGGTGGCGGGCCGCCCCGCCACCGCTGCGCGCCCCTTGCAATCGGTCCGGGCCACGCCCAATTTTGAAAAGCCGCGCTTCCTCAAGGAGGCCCAGATGTGGCTTGGCATGTGGCCGGATACGGCCATCTACATTCCATGGGACATCTGGGTGGTGACGTGGCTTGTTGCGGCGTTGTGGTCGGGCCGCACGCTGAAGCGCCCGGGTGTTGCGCGCGAATGGCTTTATCGCGTGCTTGCCCTTGCCGGGTTCGTTTTTCTTCTGGGCGGCATGGTCCGGAGCCATGCGGGGCATCTCAGGCTGGATGCGTGGTCAGGCCCGCTGGGGCAGGCCCACTGGTATCCGCCCATCCCGATCGCGTGGGCGCTTGTCGGCGTGACGGCGCTGGGTTTTCTCTTTGCATGGTGGGCGCGCATCCATCTGGGGCGCCTCTGGTCCGCCGCGATCACGCGCAAAGAGGGCCATCGCGTGGTGGAAAGCGGCCCCTACGCGATCGTCCGCCATCCCATTTACACCGGCATTCTGCTATCCGGCATCGCGTCCGCCATCGTGCTGGCGACACCGCACGCCTATCTCGGCGCCGGCCTGCTGATCGTTGCCTATTGGATCAAGGCAAGGTTGGAGGAACGCTGGCTTCGCGAAGAACTGGGCGCCGCGGCGTACGATGATTATCGCAGCCGCGTGCCCATGCTCATTCCGTTCGTGCGGGTTTAAACCCCGTCGAGATATTGCACGTCCGGGCGGCCCGCCATGCAGGGGCCCATCTTCGCGCCGATGGTGCGGAAATGATCGGACTTGCCATGGGCTTCCAGCGCCGCCTGATCGGCATAAAGCTCCAGCACCACATAAGTATTTTCATCGGTGCGCGATTTGCAGAACTGATAGGCGATGTTGCCGCTCTCGTTCTTGCGCACGGCGGCCATCAATTCCTTGGCCACGCCTTCGAACTCCGCATTCTTGCCGGCCTGGATCTTGATGGTCGCGATAACGCCAATGGCCATGAATTTCTCCCTCGATTAAGACCGGCGCCAGATAAGCAGCCCGGCCGCCAATGCGCAATGCCGCGCAGGCATAGGGTGTTACTGCCCTTTGTAGACGCCCGGCCGCTTCTCGAAAAACGCCGCCACGGCTTCGTGGTGGTCCTCGGTGACATGGGCGAGCGATTGCAGCGCCGCACTCATCTCCAGAATGGTATCGAAGCTCACGCCCTGACCTTCGCGCATCATGCGCTTGGTCATGCGCAGCACGTCCGGCGGCTGGCGCACGATGCGTTCGGCCAGCGCGCGCGCCTCGTCCATCAGGCTGGCGGCCGGCACCACGCGGGAGACGAGCCCCCACGACAGCGCGGTCTGCGCATCGATGGTATCGCCGGTGAAGAACAGTTCGGCGGCGCGCGCGTGCCCGATGGTGCGCGGCAATATCCAGGCCCCGCCATCGCCCGGCACCAGCCCGATGCGCAGGAAGGTGGCACCGAAAATCGCCGTGTCGGCAGCGATACGCAGATCGGCCAGACAGGCAACATCATTGCCGAGCCCGATGGCCGGCCCGTTCACCGCCGCGACCATCGGCACCTCGATCCCCCACAGCGCGCGCACGATACGGTGGATGCCGTTGCGGTAGCGCTCGCGAATGTGAACGCCGGTGCCGGCGAAGGCACCGGCCCGTTCCCGCATCGCCTTGACGTTGCCGCCGGCCGAAAACGCCTTACCCGCGCCGGTCAGGATCACGCAGCGGATCGCACGATCCGCGTTGATCTCCGCCGCCATATTCGCGAAGAGATCGCCGTCCCCCTCCTCCCCCAGCGGATTGCGGATTTCGGGCCGATTGATCGTCAAAGTTGCAACAGCGCCATTTTTCTCGAGCAGCAGGGCAGACAAGGGCGTTCCTCCGATTCTGGATTGGAAAAAAATTTCCGGTTTACGGATCGTTTACCGCAATATTCGCCGCCGGGGAAAAGCTCCATTAACGCTCATGCGGCACCTTATCATTCCATGGTGCGCGCGCTGCCGGCAAGAAAGTGAACAGAGACGATAAAATCGAACAGGGTGGCACCGCAACCGGCTTGGCGACAGGCCCGGCGGCACGGGGACCGTTTGCCCGCATGGCCGAGGCTTTCCGCCGTGCCTTCCTGCCGGAAAGCGAAGAGGATCTGCGCGTCGCCCATGCGCAGCTTTCCGCCGCGCGCAAGGCGATGGCGCCGACCAGTTTCATCCTGCCCATTACCGCCACGCTGATCGCGATCGCCAATATCGGCTGGGTGCCGGCCGTCAATCTGATCGTGTGGCCCGCCGTCATCACCGCACTTTGCGCGGCAAGCGAACTCAAATACCGCAGCTTCCTGAAAACGAACGACCGTTCGCCGGAGGCGATCCGCTATCGCGCGAAGATGGCCACCATCATCGCCGGCGTGCTGATGGTGGCGTGGTGCTCGATGGTGTTCGTGTTGTGGGCGCCCGACGTGCTCGGCAACCAGTTGCTGCTGATCTTCATCCTGTGCGCATCGCTGTCGGGCTGGGTGTCGAGCGGGGCTGTCTATCTGCCGATGATCTACGTCTCGCTTCCGGTCTATCTGGTGGCGATGACGGGAGCCCCGATCCTTCACGGCGGCCGCATGGGCACAATCCTCGGCTGGCTCGATTTCGGCTTCTGGCTGATGATGGCGGCACAGGCTTTTGCCAATTACGAAACCAGCCGCAAAAAAATGAAACTGGAGTGGGAGCGCGCACGCCTGATCGAAGACCTGAAGCGCGCCAAGGAAATTTCGGACCAGGCGCGCGACCGGGCGGAAGCCGCCAGCCGCGCCAAATCGACCTTCCTGGCCAATATGAGCCACGAATTGCGCACGCCGCTGAACGCCATTCTGGGCTTTTCGGAAATCATCAAAACCCGCGCCTTCGGCGATTCCATCGAGCAATACGCCGAATATGGCAGCTACATTCACGGCTCCGGCCATCACCTTCTGACCCTGATCAACGATATTCTGGACCTCGCAAAGATCGAGGCGGGGCGCATGGTGCTGCGCGACGACGAGGTGGACCTTTCCAACGTGATTGCCGATGCCATCGCGATGATGGTGGTCAAGGCGCAACAGGCAGGCGTCACTCTGGTTGCCGAGGTCGGAAAGGATTTGCCCCGCCTGCGCGCCGATGAACGCGCGATCCGCCAGATCGTGGTCAATCTGCTGGCCAATGCGGTCAAATTCACGCCCCGCGGCGGAGAGATCGCCGGTTTCGCCCGCAGCGAGGCCGATGGGCGCATCGCATTCGGCGTGCGCGATACCGGCATCGGCATCGGGCCGGAAGATCATCGCCGCGTATTCGAAAGCTTTGGCCAGGGCCGGCACGACGCCATCCAGGCCGACAAGAGCACCGGCCTCGGCCTTCCCATCGTCAAGGGCCTGGCAGAGGCCCACGGCGGCAGCGTGACCCTGGAAAGCGCGCCCAATCAGGGCACCCGCATCACGATCTATCTTCCGCCCGGCCGCCGGCGCGACCCACCGGCGAAATTGCGCGCCATCGGCTGATCCCACCGCACCAAAAAGAAAGGGGCCGCCATTCATCGAATGCGGCCCCGTTTCACTTCCCGGAAAACCGGTCTCTGATCTCAGCTTTGCGCGGCGTAGCGCTGCAGATGATGATCGACATTGCCGTACAACGTATCGAGCATGGTCAGCCGTTTGAAGTAATGGCCGACATTCAGTTCCTCGGTCATGCCGATGCCGCCATGAATCTGCACCGCTTCCTGGCCGACCGAACGCCCGGCCTTGCCGATCTGCACCTTGGCAGCCGACGCCGCCTTGGCGCGCTCGCCATCGCTTTCGCCAAGTTTCAAGGTCACCATCAGGGTCATCGACACCGACTGTTCGTAATTGATGAACATGTCGACCATGCGATGCTGCAACGCCTGGAACTTGCCGATCGGCACACCGAACTGCTTGCGGGTTTTTGAATATTCCACCGTGGTATCGACCAGCACCTTCATCGCGCCGGTGGCTTCGGCGCAATGGGCGGCAATCGCCTCGTCCACCGCACGCTCGACCAGGGCATAACCGTCATCGGCCGTCCCGATCAGCCGTGCCGCCGGCACTTCCACATTCTCGAAATGGATTTCGGAGGCGCGCAGACCATCGACCGTGGCATAATCGCGGGTGGCGATGCCCTTGGCATTCTTGTCCACCAGGAACACGCTGACGCCTTTCTGATCGCGCTGATTGCCGGCGGTGCGCGCGGTCACGATCAGCGTGTCGGCGATGGGCGCGCTCAGCACCACGGCCTTGCTGCCGTTCAGCACGTAATTGCCGCCCTGTTTCTTCGCCGTGGTCGAAACATTGGCCAGATTGAAGCGCGACTGCGCCTCGGCAAAGGCAAACGCCATGATGGTTTCGCCGGCTGCGATCTTGTTGAGGAATTCCTCCTTCAACGCATCGGAGCCCGCGCGCGCCAGAAGCCCGCCGCCGATCACCACCGTCGGCACATAGGGTTCGACCACCAGCGTGCGGCCGAACTCCTCCATGATCACCATGGTATCGACCGCGCCGCCCCCAAGCCCGCCATAGGCTTCCGGCAGGGGGGCCGCAAACAACCCAAGCTCGGCAAACTGGGCCCAGTGTTTGGGATCGCGCCCCGCTTCGGTGCGGGTGAATTTGCGCCAGTTCTCGTAAGCATAATTGTCGGCCAGATATTTCGAGACCGAATTGCGGAGCAGCGTCTGCTCTTCGCTGAAATTGAAATCCATTGTCCGTTCACCTTGCGTGGCAACGCATCAGGCCCGCACAGCGCAAAAAGCCGTGCGCGGGCCGATCCGTCAACGATTGTTAAAGGCCCAGAACCGCCTTGGCGATGATGTTGTGTTGAATCTCGTTCGACCCGCCATAGATCGAGGCTTTGCGCATATTGAAGTAGTGGCCCGCTTCGCCATTGGCATAATCGGGACCGACATATTCATTGTCGCCCAGCGAATGCACGTCCGGATAGCCGTAATAGCCGATGGCCTCGACCGTCAGCTCGGTGATACGCTGCTGTACCTCGGTGCCCTTGATCTTGAGGATGGAGCTTTCCGGCCCCGCCATCTGTCCCTTGGATTCCGCGGCCAGCGTGCGCAACTCGGTGAATTCGAGGGCGGCCAGATCGATCTCCAGCTGCGCGATCTTGCGCGAGAAGCTGTCGGTCTCGATCAGCGGCGAACCGTCCACCGTTTCGGCACCGGCGATTTCGCGCAGGCGCTCGATCGCCTTCTTGGAGCGGGCAACACCGGCGATGCCGGAGCGTTCGTTCACCAGAAGGAATTTGGCGTAGGTCCAGCCCTTGTTTTCTTCACCGATGCGGTTTTCCACCGGCACCTTCACATTGTCGAAGAAAACCTCGTTCACTTCGTGAATGCCGCCCAGCACGATGATCGGCTTCACCGTGATGCCCGGCGTCTTCATATCGATCAGCAGGAACGAAATGCCTTCCTGCGGCTTCACATTCGGATCGGTGCGGACGAGGCAGAAAATCCAGTCGGCATATTGCGCGAGCGTGGTCCAGGTCTTCTGGCCATTGACGATATAGTGGTCGCCTTCACGCACCGCGCGCGTGCGCAGATTGGCAAGGTCGGAGCCCGCGCCCGGTTCGGAATACCCCTGGCACCACCAGTCTTCGCCAGACAGGATGCGGGGCAGGTATTTCTTCTTCTGCTCCTCATTGCCATAGGTGAAGATCACCGGCCCCACCATCGACAGGCCGAAGGGCAGCGTGGTCGGCGCCTCGGCGCGCGCGGTTTCCTCGTTGAAGATATAGCGTTGCGTCACGTTCCAGCCGGTGCCGCCATATTGCGTCGGCCACTGGGGCGCGACCCAGCCCTGCTTGTAGAGGGTCTTGTGCCAGGCGAGATAGGATTCCTTTGAACGCCCCTCCCCCTCCTGCGCGCGGCGCATTTCCGGCGTGCAGGCGCGCGCGATAAAGCCCCGCACCTCCTGACGGAATGTTTCTTCTTCCGGGGAAAAACTGAGGTTCATCAAAGGCTCCATTTGATAATTTGTCGGCATGATAACCAAGGCTTATCGCGCTTCAAGTGGAGAACCGCGGTTCCGCTTTTGCGCTCTCCGCCCGATGGGTCCCGATGCCGGTCCGGCGGCCTATTCCGCGTCGTGAAAGATCAGGCCGAGCGTCATCCGGTGGCCGGAATAGAGCCGGCTGACCCCATGGCGCATAAGGACGCGATAATCCCCGCGGGTTCCGCGCACCGGGCGCTGGCGCACCGGAAAGACCACGCCATCGCCCTGGGCGAACGGCACCACCGCTACCCGCGACTGCATGCGCGGGCGCTGTTCGGTCAGCACGAATTCACCACCGGTGAAATCGTGCTCCGGCCGGGAGAGCAAAAACGCCACCTGCAGCGGAAAAACATGGGTGCCGTAGATATCCTGATGCAGGCAATTGTAATCGCCCGCGCTATACTTCAGCAGCAGCGGCGTCGGTTTCGTCTGCCCCGCCGCATGGCAACGCGCAAGGAAAGCGCGCAGGCTTTCGGGGTAATGCAGATCCCCGCCCAGCCGCGCATTCCAGCGATTGGCGATCGCCGCCAGCGGGGGAAAGAAGCTTTCGCGCAGGCGTGCGATGGCGGGCGGCAGGGGAGAGGCGAAATATTTGTACTCGCCACGGCCGAAGCCATGCCGCGCCATCGTGACGCGGCTGCGGAATAGATCGTCCTGCGTGTAAAGCGCGGCCAGGGCGGCACAGGCGGCAGGGCTCAAGACACCTTTGGCGACCGCATAGCCATCATCGTCCAGCGTCGCCGCGATGGCGGCCCAATCCACAGCGGGGGATGACGGCATCATGAGCCAAGGCTAGCTGCGAATCGGCGCCCCGTGCAGCCCGCTTCTTGCTGCGCACCCTGTGGTGGCGCTTTAACTGCGGCGCTGGCGGATCGCCTCGTGATGGCGGATCACTTCGGTAACGATGAAATTCAGGAATTTCTCCGCAAAATCCGGGTCGAGATGAGCGGACTCGGCCAGCGCCCTGAGCCGTGCGATCTGAACGGATTCGCGCGCCGGATCGGCGGGAGGAAGGCCATGGGTTGCCTTATATTCCCCCACCGCCTTGGTGCATTTGAAGCGTTCCGCCAGCAGATGCACCAGCGCCGCATCGATATTGTCGATGGACTGGCGCAGGCGGGTCAGTTCGGCATGGTGCGCGCTGTCGTCGGTCATGATTTTTTCTTCTCCGGCTTCCCGCCCTGCCAGCGCGTGACGAGATCGTTATCGATATCGAACAAATCCAGCATGCGGCCGACCGTGTGATCAATAATTTCCTGAACGCTTTTGGGCCTCGGATAAAAGGCCGGAACCGGCGGGGCGATAATGGCGCCAAGATCGGCCAGTGCCGCCAGATTGCGCAGGTGCCCGCCATGGAGCGGCGTCTCCCGCACCGCGATCACCAGGCGGCGGCGCTCCTTCAGCACCACATCGGCGGCGCGCGACAGCAGCGTGCCCGTCACCCCGGTCGCGATCTCGCTCATCGATTTGATCGAACAGGGCAGGATCACCATGCCCATGGTGCGGAACGAGCCTGAGGCGATCGCCGCCCCCACATCGCCAATGGCATAGCTCGTGTGCGCCAGGGCGCGCAGATCGGCCAGCTTGCGGTCGGTTTCGTAGGCGAGCGCCATCTCGGCCGCCCGGGTCATCACCAGATGGGTCTCGACCGGGCCGCCCTTCAGCACCTCCAGCAGCCGCACGCCATAGGCAATGCCGGAGGCCCCCGAAATCCCGACGATCAGCCGGTCCGGTGCCCTCTCAGGTCGCGACGATTTCTGCCCCATGGCCGCCAACCTACTTGGCTGGCAGGGAAATCGCCAAGCCTTCCGCCAAGTCTTCCCCACCCCCTTATGCCTTTCACCTCGTTGCGGCCCATTGCCCTGTGCGCCACGCATGGCAGCCATGCATTTAGTTGCTATAGCAATGATTGTCTAAACAACTATTTCATTCCGGCGCACATTGGGGGAGCCCGCGCATGACCACACAACCTTCCGATCGGACGCCTTTCTACCGGCTGGACAATTTCGTGGCAGGCAATTCGGTCGGCTATCTGCTCAAGACTGCCAGCAATCTGATGCAGCCGGCGCTGGAATCCGCCTTCACCGACAGCGATCTGACCGTGGTCCAGTGGAAGGTGCTGATGTACCTGCGCGATGACATCGCCTCCACCTGCAAGGAAATCTCCCACGATCTGCCTTATGACCCCGGCTCGCTGACCCGCGTGGTCGATGATCTGGAGCGCAAGGGCTACCTGAAGCGCGACCGCAATGCGGCCGATCGCCGGGTGGTCAGCCTGATCCTGACCGATGCCGGGCGTGACGCGGTGCAGGCCGCCATCCCGCGGGTGATAGCCGTGGTCAATGCCTTGCTCGCCGGTTTCAGCGAGAAAGAGGCCCACACCCTGGTCGATCTTCTGGTGCGGTTCATCGCAGCGCTCCGGACCCTGCGTAAGGACGGCCTGCCGCTCCCGCCCCAGGAGAAGACATGACCCCGATGAAATCCGCGCTCTCTCTTCTTCTCGCAGCCGCATTGCTCTCAGCGTGCGCGCCAACCGACATCGTGCCGCAACAAACAGCGCTTCAGGGCGAAGGCCTGGGCCTTGGCACAGAGCCCGCGCCCGCCATCGCAGAAGATTGGTGGAAGGCATTTCACGATCCCCAGCTTGACCGGCTGATGGCGATGGCGCTTCACGGCAACCCGACGCTCGAAATGGCGCTGGCCCGCATGCGCGGCGCCAATGCGCAAACCGGGGTGGCGCGCGCCGGACTGTTCCCGCAAGTCGATCTCAACGCGCAGGCCGAACGCCAGCGCTTCAGCAAGAACTACATCATTCCACCGCCGTATGGCGGCAGCTGGCAGTGGATGAGTTCGGTGGAAGCCAATCTGTCCTGGAACATCGACTTCTGGGGCAAGCAGGCCGCCGCCGTGTCGCAAGCCGGTGCCCAGGCCGAAGCCGCCGCGCGCGACAGCGATGCAGCAAGACTCGCGATTTCCGGCGCCATGGTGCAGGCCTATGTCGCGCTCGCCCGCGCTTATGACCTCGCCGATATCGCAAGCGAAAACGAAACCCAGCAAAAGACGCTTTACGACCTCGCGCAGCGCCGGGAGCAAAGCGGACTTGCCGGAGCGATCGAACGCAAACAGGCCGAGGCGCTTTATTCCCGCGCCCGCGAAGACCGCATCCGCGCCGACATGACCCGCGACATCGCGGTGCATGAAATCGCAAGTCTGGCCGGACACGGTGCCGATCTTTACGGCACCATCACCCGGCCCAAACTGGCGCCCGATGCCGTGCTGGCGTTACCCGCCAGCCTTCCCGCCGATCTTCTTGCCCGCCGCCCCGATATTCTGGCGGCACGCGCGCGTATCGAGGCCGCGGTCTCGGGCCGCAAAATCGCGGAAGCGAATTTCTATCCCGACATCAATCTGCTCGCCTTTGCGGGCTGGCAGGCCATCGGGCTCAGTTCGCTGTTCAATTCCTCTTCCGGCACGCTGGGCGCGGGGCCCGCCATTCACCTGCCGATCTTCGATGCCGGAAAGCTGCGCGCCGAATACGGCATTGCGACTGCCGATCTCGACGAAGCGGTGGCCAGCTATAACGGCGCGGTGACGGGCGCGGTGCGCGAAGCCGCCGACGCGCTGACCCGGATCGACGCGCTCGACCGGCAGGAGCGGCAACAGCACCAGACCCTGTCCGCGGCTGAGGACGCTTACGATCTTGCCACCACCCGTTACGAGAGCGGCCTGACCGATCAGCTCACCGTCATTCAGGCTCACACCACGCTCTTGCAGGAGCAGCAATCCGTCGCAGCACTTCGCGCCGAACGCGCCAACGCCCGCGTCGCACTTCTGATCGCGGTCGGCGGCGGCTTCGATGCCCCCGCACAACATACCATCGCATCCTCCGCAACCTTGAGCCGGAAGCCCATGCCATGACCGACACCACCGCCAACACGGCCGATGCCGCCGTGACTCGCCGCAGCCTTTTGCGCCGCCGCGCGATCTGGATCGTGGCCATCCTCTTCATCGTCGGGCTCGTCGCCTGGGGCATCTACTGGCTGGTCTATGCCCGCTTCTTCGTCTCCACCGACGATGCCTATGTCGGCGGCTATGTGGTCAGCGTGACGGCGCGCGAACCGGGCATCGTTCTCGCCATCCGTGCCGACGACACGCAGATCGTGAAAAAGGGCGATGTGCTGGTCGAATTCGATCCGTCATCGGCCGACATCGCACTCGCCGCGGCGAAAGCCGATCTCGCCCGCACCGTGCGCCAGGTGCGTGGGCTTTACGCCCGCGCCGACAGCGCCCAGTCGCAGATCGCGCAGGCCCGCACCCAGCTTGCGACCGCCGAAGGCAATTACGACCGCCGCAGGAAAGCCGGCGCCGGTGCGGTTTCGGCCGAAGACCTGGCCCATGCCGCCGATGCCCTGCGCGTGGCGCGCGCCGCCTTCGACACCGTCCGCCATCAGCGCGCCGAGATCGAAGCGCAAATCGAAGGGCCGGACCTTGCCCACAATCCCGATGTGCTGGCGGCCGCCGCGCGCCTGCGCGCCGCCATTCTGGTCAGGGATCACATGACGCTTTACGCCCCTGCCGATGGCGTGATCGCGCAGCGCAGCGTGCAGGTCGGCACCCAGGTCGCACCCGGCACGCCGCTGATGGCGGTGGTGCCGCTGTACTCGCTTTGGGTCGATGCGAATTTCAAGGAAGTGCAGCTTGCCGATATCCGCGTCGGCCAGCCGGTGACGGTCACCACCGACACCTATGGCTCCGGCGTCGTGTTTCATGGCCATGTCGCAGGCTTCTCGCCCGGCACCGGCAATGCCTTCGCGCTGCTGCCGCCGCAGAACGCCACCGGCAACTGGATCAAGATCGTGCAGCGCCTGCCGGTACGCATCGCGCTCGACCATCCGCAGGAGTTGAAAGATCATCCGCTGCGCGTCGGGCTTTCGACCATTGTCAGCGTCGATGTTTCCGACACCTCCGGTTCGCTGATGCGTTCGACGGTGAAGACCGATCTGCGCGACCGCACCGACGAAACCCGCAAAGCCCGTTCCGATGCGATGATTGCGCAGATCATTGCCGCCAATGCCGGCGGCACCGCGGCCGACAGCACTGCCACAGGCAACACAAGGGTCACCCAGTGAGTGCCGCCGGACAGGATGGCCAGCCGGCCCCGCTTGCGGGGATCGTGCTGGCCATCACCTCGGTTTCGCTGGCGCTCGGCACCTTCATGCAGGTGCTGGATACCTCGATCGCCAATGTGGCGCTGCCGACCATTGCCGGCAATCTCGGCGTCAGCACCAATCAGGGCACCTGGATCATCACCTCGTTCGCGGTGGCGAACGGTGTCGGCGTGCCGTTGACCGGCTGGCTGATGGGCCGCTTCGGCGTGGTGCGCGTGTTCGTCGGCTCGGTGCTGCTGTTCACCGCCGCCTCGTTTCTTTGCGGCATCGCGTGGAATCTCAATTCGCTGGTGTTCTTCCGCGTGCTGCAAGGCGCGGTGTCCGGCCCCCTGATCCCCGGATCGCAAGCCCTGCTGATTTCGATTTTTCCAGCCCGCAGCCGCTCGCTCGCGCTCGGCATCTGGTCGATCACCACGCTCGTTGCGCCCATCATGGGGCCGGTTCTCGGCGGCTACATCTCCGACAATTACCACTGGAGCTGGATCTTCTTCATCAATGTGCCGGTCGGACTTCTCTGCGGTTATCTGTGCTGGAACAATCTGAAGGACCGCGAAACCCCGATCCGCAAACTGCCCATCGACGTGATCGGGCTGGCCTTGCTGATCGTGTGGGTGGGCGCGTTGCAGATCATGCTCGACACCGGCAAGGATGCCGACTGGTTCGCTTCCACTCACATCGTGGTGCTGGGGCTCGCAGCCCTTGTCGGCGTGATCATCTGGGTGATCTGGGAATTGACGGATGAGCACCCGGTGGTGGACCTGTCGCTGTTCCGCAACCGCAATTTCGCGCTTGGCACCATCGCGTTCTGCCTTGGTTATGCGGTGTTCTTCGCCAATGTGCTGATCCTGCCTTTGTGGCTGCAGACCAATCTTGGCTACACCGCAACCTGGGCCGGACTGGTGGCGGCGCCCAGCGGTATCGTTGCGGTGGTCCTGACCCCGATCTTCGCCAAATATTTCGGCCGCACCGATGCGCGTTACAGCGCCACCATCGCCTTCATCGCCTTCACCATCTCCTACTTCATGCGCGCGGACCTGACAGTCGATTCCGCCTTCATCGATTTCGTCTGGCCCATGCTGGTGCAGGGCGTGGCGATGACCGTGTTCTTCGTGGCGCTGGTCAACATCTCGCTCGAAGGCATCACGCCGGAGCGTTTTCCCTCCGCCACCGGCATTTCCAATTTCGCCCGTATCACGGCCGGCGGTTTCTCCGTCGCCATCACCACCACGATGTGGGACCGGCGCGAGGCACTGCACCAGAGCCATCTGGTGGACAGCACCTCTCCCTTCAATCCGGTGATGCAGCACGCGATGACGGCGTTGCAAAGCCACGGGCTGAGCGAGCCGCAAGGCTATGGCGTGCTGCTGCATCAGGCGGTGACACTCGCCTATCAGCTTGCCGCCGACGACATCTTCTGGATTTCAGGCTGGCTTTCGCTGGCGCTGATCGCGGTGGTGTGGTTCGCACGCCGCTCCATTCCCGGCGGTGCGGGTCCCGTCGCGGCCGATTGAGCCACCAACTGAGCCGGCCTTATCCGATCTTTATCCCGCGGCGGCGGCGCGCATCTGCGCCAGCGCGCGGGTCACATCTGCAATCCGCCGGCCCTGATAGCGCGCCACGGCCAGATCGTTTTCCGTCGGCGGCAGTTTCTTCGCCGCATAGGAATTGGCACTGGCGCCATAAGGCGTGCCGGCACTGAACAGCACATCGTCGCCATAGCCGGTCGGCACGATGACGAGGCCCAGATGCGCAAGCGTCGGATAAAGCGACAGAATGGTGGTTTCCACGCCGCCATGCGGCACCGATGACGACGAGAACGCCGATCCCACCTTGTTCATCAGCTTGCGCGTGACCCAGAGCGCGCCCAGCGTTTCCAGATAGGCGCGCAGTTCGGACGCGGCAGCGCCGAAGCGCGTCGGCGCACCCAGCACCATCGCATCGCACCACTCCGCATCGGCAACCGTGGGCGCCTCGTAATCGGCATTCATGCGGGCTGCGTTTTCGATCCAGCCGGGGGCGAGCTTCATCACCTCCTCGCCGACCAGTTCGCGGGCCCGGCGCATACGCACCTCCGCCCCGTTTTCCGTGGCACCGGCGGCGATTTCACGCGCCAGCCCTTCCACCGTGCCACCGCGGGAATAAAAGGCGATCAGAACTTTCGGCTTGTTGGCAGTCATGGAATCGTTCCTGTCAGACAGCGTCATAAATGGTGACACCGGTCTTCCCTTCGACCAGCGGGGCGGTGCGCGGGCGGGTCAGCGCCATGTGCGCGCCATTGCGATGGGCCTCGAATGCAGCCTCATCCGTATACATTTCCATCACCACATACTGATCCGCCGCACCGCGGGCACGGAACAATTTGTAGAGAAGATTGCCGGGCTCGTTCGCCTTCACATTGGCCGCCTGTTCGGCGAAGATGGTTTCGAACGCTTTGCCCTGTCCGTCCTTGATCCGCACGGTTGCAATTACGCCAAGTGTCATTGTTTCCCCGCAATTGGGTACGGCCCGCGGCATTTCCTTGATTGAAACCCGTGGGTCACCCGGTATAGATAGCATGGTACCTCAAACGCTTAGCATTCTAAGGGAGAAACGGCCATGGCCGCAACGATCACGAAAACATCCATCAGCGCGGAAACCACAAAGCGCCTGATCGAGGCGGGCGAACGTGCCGCGAACGAGATCGGCGTGCCGATGGTGATCGCGGTGGTCGATGAATCCGGCGTGCTGAAGGGCTTCAGCCGGATGGACGGCGCCGCCCAGTTGAGCGTCGATATCGCGCAGGACAAGGCCTACACCGCCATCTCGTTCAGCATGCCGACCCATGCCTGGTTCGATTTCATCAAGAACGATCCCCCGCTGTTGCACGGCATCGTCAAGACGCCGCGCCTTGTGGTGTTCGGCGGCGGCTATCCGGTGGAGATCGACGGCAAGATCGTCGGCGGCATCGGCGTCAGCGGCGGCCACTACAGCCAGGACATGAAAGTGGCCGAAGCAGCGCTTGCCGCGCTGAAAGGCTGAACGCCGCGCTCGCCATCATTTGCGTTGAAAGACGCTATTTCCGTTGGAAGATGGGCGCGCGTTTTTCACGAAACGCGGCCACAGCCTCCTTGTGATCGGCGCTTTGCACCAGCGTGCGCAGTTCGCGCCCGTTGAGGGCGGCGGCTTCCGCCGGTGACAGATCCAGCGCGCGATCGACGAACCGCTTCGAGGCTTCGACCGACAACGGCGCGCGGCTGGCAACGCGATCCGCCAGCGCGATCGCTTCGGCGCGCAAGCCCTCTTGCGGATAAACCCCGGTGACAAGGCCATAACGTTCGGCGGTTTCGGCATCGTGCGGCAGGCCGGTCAGCAGCATGGCCTTGGCGCGCGCCACCCCGATCAGCCGCGGCAGGCTGTAGACCGAGGCCATCAGCCCGACATTAACCCCGGCACAGGTGAATTTCGCCTCTGCCGCCGCCAGACGGATGTCACAGCACAGCGCCAGCTCCAGCCCGCCGCCGATGCAATAACCATTGACCGCCGCGATCACCGGCATCCGCAGGCCAGCCACCTTGGTCAAGAGATCGGCAAAACTCTCCCCCGGCGCAAAAGTCAGCTTGCCTTCGCCGAGATCGTCGCCGCTGCAGAAGGCCCGGCCCCGCCCGGTCAGCACCAGGGCGCGGATTTCATGATCGTCTTCCAGCCCGGCCAGGGTTTCGAGAAACACCTTCCGCATCTGGGCCCCCATCACGTTCAGAGGCGGATTGTCGATCTCCAGCACCACGATATGGCGGCCTTCGCGCGCGACATGGATGGTTCCGCTCATTTCGTCTCCTTGGCCTTTGGCGCCGTCACGTTCTAGTTTGGCATGGCGATTCACGCCACCGGACCACACCATGTCGGTCTTCATCAACACCTTCCTGCTGATCTATGCCGGCCTGTTTCCGATCGTGAACCCGATCGGCAATGCGCCGCTGTTCCTGAGCATGACAAGGTGGCAGAGCGATAGCACCCGCGCCCAGCTTGCCCGGCGCGTTGCGGTCAACAGCACCTTCCTCCTGCTCGGCTCGCTGCTGGTCGGTTCGCACCTTCTGGTGTTCTTCGGCATCAGCCTGCCGGTGGTACGGATCGCGGGCGGCCTCGTCGTCACCGCCTTTGCCTGGACGATGCTGAATGCGGGCAATACGCCGGACGGCGATGCCAGTGAGAAAAACGGCGTCGATGCGTTCTATCCGCTGACCATGCCGCTGACGGTCGGCCCCGGCTCGATCTCGGTGGCGATCACGCTCGGCAGCCAGCGCCCCGGTTACGCCGGCTGGAGCGACCTTATCCTGATGGGCGGCGCGGCGCTGGCGGGCATTCTCGCCATCGCGGTGTCGATCTATCTCTGTTACCGCTTCGCCAACCGCATTGTCGCGTTTCTGGGTGAGGCCGGCACCAATGTGGTGATGCGGCTTTCAGCCTTCATCCTGTTGTGCATCGGCATCGAGATTCTGTGGAACGGCATTGCCGCCCTGCTTCACCTGAAGGTGTAAGCCGTCACGCGGCTTGCCGTTAGTGTGACAGGTGATGGTTTTCGTTGCCCGCCGCCACGCGCCGCTTTCTTCTGCGCGTACGCAACTCCGAAACCTTGTGGGGTATCGCCACACGGGCCCGCGCATGGCTGAGCGCGCGCAACAGATCCTCGACGTTTTCGCCAAGCGGGGCATGGCGCAGCGCGGCAATGCGGTCCAGTACGCTGTCGCCGCTGCCGCGTTCAAGCGCGACGCGGTTGGAGGCGACATCCAATTCCAGACTGATCGGGTGGTGATCCGACGGCCCGCGCGCCAGCACCTGCGCATCGTTGCAACGCAGCCCGCGCGCCATGCAGCGGTCCAGCCGGAAAGAAATGAGGTTGTGCGCCCGGTGCGTGGTCTCGCGCGGGCCGATATCGCGGAACCCGTCCATCACGATGGGCCCGACCGCATTGTAATCGCCGATCACCGCGGCGGGGCCTTCCAGCGTGCGCGCGATGCGCAGCAATTGCAGGCGGTTCAGCACCTGCCCGTGCGACAGATGGACGTTGGCGAATTCGACATCGCCGAAACGGACGATCTGGGCGATGCGCGGGGGCACCCGGCCCGGCATGGTGGAAACCGGAAGCCTGAGCGCCGGTGTCGGCGCCAGCCGATGCGGGCTCCACGCCGCCAGGCCATAGACCCGGCCATCCATCGGCACGCGCTGGACATAACCGTCCACCAGATCGGGCAGGCTCGCGATCTCCTTCGTCGCCTCCTGCATCAGAAGCAGGTCGGGACGATGGCGCGCGATCAGGCGTGCGACATCGGGCACCCCTGCACCGACCAGACGCAGCAAATTCCAGCTAATGACCTTCAAATCATCCGTCTCCGGATTCCCGCCGCGCGAACGGCTGCACAGACACTTATTTAGGCTTTTGGTCCGCGCGATCAAGGCAGCGCGGCAACACGCCTCTGTCTATAGTGGAGAATGGGAACGCATGACTGGCCGGGTGGGCAATGGTGTCTTTTGTGTGGCCGTCGGGGTGGGTTGAGGGTGTGCTCGCCCTCATCCACATCGCCATCGCGGGAACTGTCACCGCCCACGCGCTGCTGCGCAAATATGACTCCCGTGCCGCACTCGGCTGGATCGCGCTGGCCTGGCTGTCGCCGGGGGCCGGCGCCCTTCTCTATTTCCTGTTCGGCATCAACCGGGTGGAGCGGCGCGCGGTCCGCATCGGCCGGCTGGAACGCCAGCGCGCCATTCCACCCGGCGCAACGGCCACGCCGCCGGTATCTTCCAACATCGCAACCCTGGCCCAGATCGGCGGGCGCATCGCGGACGGTCCGCTTCTGCCCGGCAACACGGTCGAATTGCTGCGCGGCGGGCGTGAAGCCTTCCCTGCGATGCTGGCCGCGATCGACGGGGCGAAGAAAAGCGTCGCGCTCGCCTCCTACATCTTCCGCAATGACGATACCGGCAGCGCCTTCACCGCGGCACTGATCGCGGCACACAAACGCGGCGTTGCCGTGCGTGTGCTGCTGGACGGCATCGGCAGCGGCTACATCCTGCCCGCACCGTTGCGCCGCATGCTTGCCGCCGGCGTACCGGCCGAACGCTTCCTCCACACCTGGGTGCCTTGGCGGATGCCGTTCCTGAACATGCGCAACCACAAAAAGCTGCTGATCGTGGATGGTGCCCACGCCTTCACCGGCGGCCTGAACATCGGCAGCGAATATCGTCTCGACCCAACCTGCGAAAAACAGAAACCCGGCAAGGTCGATGATGTGCATGTCCGCCTGGAGGGCCCCGCGGTGCAGCAATTGATGGGCACATTTGCCCGCGACTGGGGCTTCACCACGGGCGAGGCGCTCGACCAGTCCATCTGGTGGCCGCGGCTGACGGAGGCAGGCAGCGTGTTCGCACGCGGCATACCCTCCGGCCCCGATGCCGATCTTTACAAGCTCGAAGCCTTGCTGGGCGCGGCACTGGCGCAGGCGCGGCGGCGCGTGCGCATCGTGACGCCCTATTTCCTGCCCGATCAGCGTCTGCAATTCGCATTGGTGCAGGCGCGCCTGCGCGGGGTGGAGGTGACAATCCTGATCCCCGGCAAATGCGATTTCGCCTTCATGGATTGGGCGATGCGCGCGCATCTGCAATTCCTGCGTAACGCCAATATCGCTTTCCATTTTTCACCGCCGCCATTCGACCATGCCAAGCTGATGACGGTGGACGGGCAATGGAGCCTGATCGGCAGCTCGAACTGGGATGTGCGCAGCCTCAGGCTGAATTTCGAATTCGATCTCGAATGCTATGACGCGGATTTTACCGCGAGGCTCGATGCGCTGATCGACGAACGGCTCGCCAGAAGTCACGCACTCGATCCCGAAAGCCTGCTGGCGCGGCCGAAATGGATGCAGCTTCGCGACAGTGCCGCGCGCCTTTTTCTGCCTTATCTTTAGACCGGTTCGTACAGATCCGCTTATCTTCTGGCCCCGGATGGCAATTCTTGGCACAGTGGTTCCGCCATGATGCGCCCTTTTCTCCTGCGGCCCCGATGGGCAGCCCTTTGGGTGTTTCTGCTGTTGGGTGGCGCGTTGCTTTTCTGGCAGCAAAGTGCGGCCCAAACCGCAACCGAAACCGGCCGCATGGCCCTTGTCACCGCCATAGACGGGCCGATCGGGCCCGCCACCGCACGGCAGGTTGCGGATGCACTGGCCGCGGCCCATGAACGCCGCGCTGCATTGGTGATCCTGACACTCAATACGCCGGGCGGGCTTTCCGACAGCATGCGCACGATCATCAGTGCCATTCTGGCATCCGACATTCCGGTGATCGGCTATGTGGCCCCGCCGGGTGCACGCGCCGCCAGCGCCGGTACCTACATTCTCTACGCCACCAGCCTTGCCGCCATGGCGCCGGGCACCAATCTGGGCGCCGCCACGCCGATCCAGATCGGTGGCATTCCCGGCCTGCCGGGCAGCGAAGAAAAACCGGCCCCGAAAGGCTCCGGCGATACGCTGGAGCGCAAGATCGTCAGCGATGCGGTAGCCTTCATCCGCGCGCTGGCCGAACTGCGCGGCCGCAATGCGGACTGGGCGGAAAAGGCGGTGCGCGAAGCCGCCAGCCTCAGCGCGCAACAGGCACTTGCCGCCCACGTCGTCGAACTGGTGGTGCCCGATCTGCCAGGCCTGCTGGCCGCCGCGGATGGCCGCACGGTGGAAACCGCACACGGCAAGCAGGTGCTGCACACCAGGGGCCTGCAGATCGAAAGTTTTGAACCCGGCTTCATGACCCGGCTTCTGGGCGTGATTGCCAATCCGCAAATCGCTTTCGTCCTGATGCTGATCGGCATCTATGGCCTGATCTTCGAATTCGCCAATCCCGGCACCATCGGCCCCGGCGTGATCGGCGCCATTGCGTTGGTGCTGGGCCTTTTCGCGCTCAATCAATTGCCGCTCGATTACGCGGGGCTCGCGCTCGTCCTCCTTGGACTCGGTCTGATGGTGGCGGAAGCCTTCGCGCAGACCTTCGGTGTGCTGGCACTCGGCGGGCTTGCCGCCTTCGTCTTCGGCGCCGCCATGCTGTTCAACAGCAACAGCCCCGAATTCCGCCTCTCCTGGACCCTGATCGCGGGCACCGCGCTGTTCAGCGCGGCGTTCTTCGTTTTTCTCATCGGCTATGTCTGGCGCGCCCATCGCCGCCCCGTCGTCACCGGGCGCGAGGATATGGAAGGCGCCACCGCCCGTGTCACCGAATGGGCGGATGGTGAAGGGGCCGTTTGGGTGCATGGCGAGCGCTGGCAGGCGCGCGGACCCCGTGCATTGGCGGTGGGCGATAGTGTGCGCGTCACAGCCCTCGAAGGATTGACGCTGATCGTGACGGAAACCACACCCGGTCGCGATCCCCAGAAAGGATAAAGACCATGGCGAATATCTCGCTTCTCGTACTCGTACTGTTTCTCATCATCTTCTTTCTCGCCACCTCGGTTCGCGTGTTGCGGGAGTATGAGCGCGGCGTGGTGTTTACGCTGGGCCGCTATACCCGCGTGGCGGGGCCGGGCCTTTTCATCCTCATCCCCATCGTGCAGCAGATGGTGCGCACCGATCTGCGCACCTTCGTGGTGGATGTGCCGAGCCAGGATGTGATCTCGCGCGACAATGTATCGGTGAAGGTGAACGCGGTTCTCTATTATCGCGTGGTCGATCCCGACAAGGCGATCCTGAATGTGGAGGATTACAACGAAGCGGTCAGCCAGTTGGCGCAGACCACCTTGCGTTCGGTGCTGGGCAAGCATGAGCTGGACGAGATGCTGGCCGAACGCGACAAGCTGAACGCCGATATTCAGTCGATCCTCGATGAACAGACCGATGCATGGGGCATCAAGGTCGCCAATGTCGAGATCAAGCATGTCGATATCGACGAAAGCATGATCCGCGCCATTGCCCGCCAGGCCGAGGCCGAACGGATCCGCCGCGCCAAGATCATCAATGCGGAGGGCGAACAGCAGGCGGCCGAAAAGCTGGTGGAGGCGGGGCGCATGCTGGCGCAGGAATCATCGGCGATGCAGCTGCGTTATTTCGCGGCCCTGCACGATATCGCGGGCGACAAGTCGAACACCATCGTGTTTCCGCTGCCGCTCGATACGCTGGAAGCCATGCTGCCGCGCAAGAAGGGCGAGGGCTGACTCTTCCGCTTCTCAATCGAAATAGGAGCGGCGGCGCGGGCTGCGCAGCGCGAAATAAAGAATGCCCGCGATGACGCCCAGCCCGATCGCCGCGGCCGCAACCGCCGGCACCGGATTGTCCTCGACCCGTTCGCGCCCCCGGCGCAGCAATTCCCGCTGCCGCTCCGCATCGGGCAGCAGGGCGGTGATCCTGTCTCCCAGCTCTTTCAGCCGGGCTTCAATGGCATAAAGATCGATATCGGGGATCGCGTTCACGCCTAAAACCTTTCCTCTCATCTTCGCGCGCAGCAGGCGCATCCTGCCATAACGCATGGGAACCGATTCCGCTCCAGAAGCGGGGAAAACCGGCCAAATGCGGTCCGGCAAGCCCGTTGTTGACAGGGCTGACTGTAAAATCCTTTTCCAGTTCCCATGACGGTTGTTACAAATTCGTAGGAAATCCGCCACTGGCCCGAATCTTGCTACCTTTTGTGCATAACGAATGGGCACGCACACCCAACGGTCGGTGAAACAAGCGTCCCTTAGTAAGGTGGAGTGGATAATGAAGTTTAGTCAGTTTGCCGGCCTGGCGGTCGGCGGGGCGATGACCCTGCTTTCGGCCACGGCTTTCGCCGGTCCGACCTACACGTTCAACCTCAGCAGCGGCGTTCAGCCAAACAATGTCGGAACGATCACCCTGACCCAGGTTGATTCCGACAGCGTGACCGTGAACTTGGATTTGATCTCCACGGTCTACGGCGTTCTGAACACGGGCGGCCCGCACACGCCGTTCACGTTCAATCTGGCCAGCACAACGGGATTGTCGATCGATTTCATCTCGCCAGCCGGCGGCACCTATATGAACGGCACGAACGGCCCCTACACGTTCAGCCTGAACACGTCTGGCGGCAGCAACACGCCGTTCGGAAGCTTCAGCGTTGCGATCGACAGCAGCGCGGGCAACGGATCGGGCAAGGCCTATTACAACGATCTGACCTTTACCCTGAAGCGCACCGGCGGTCTCAGCACCGATGATTTCCTTGCAAATTCGAAAGGCGCCTATTTCGCCGCCGACCTGACCGACGGCAAGAACACGGGCGCACAAGGCTGGAACGATCGTACCAAGGTTGACCAACCCCCACCGCCGCCGACAGGCGTTCCCGAACCGCTGACCCTTTCGCTTCTCGGCGCGGGCCTTGCGGGCATGGCCGCATTCTCGCGGAGGAAGAGAAAAGCCTAAAACCGGCTTCAAGCGGAAAGACAAAAGGCGGAAGCAAAAAGCTTCCGCCTTTTTTATTTGGCCCGTCTTCGCCGCCGTCTGTACGGCCCCGAAACCTTCACGAATCCCGCACAAATGCAGGGCACAAAATCTCTGGTTATGGGGAAGGATGGTGGGCGCGACAGGGATCGAACCTGTGACCCCTACGATGTCAACGTAGTGCTCTCCCGCTGAGCTACGCGCCCTTACCGGTCTTCGGGGGCGCCTCTATAGCGTCCGCCCGGTATTGCTGACAAGGCTTGAAACTGGCGGGGCTCAGGCCGCCGCCACCATCCGCTCCACCTCGGCCACGATCTCGCGCAGATGGAACGGCTTCGACAGCACCTTGGCCTGTTTCGGCGCCTGTGAGGACGGGTGCAGCGCCACCGCGGCAAATCCGGTGATGAACATGATCTTCATCGCCTGATCGCTTTCGCTGGCCCGTTTGGCCAGTTCGATACCATCCATCCCCGGCATCACGATATCGGTCACCAGAAGGTCGAAGCGATGCCCGGCCAGGCAATCATGGGCCTGCATGCCGTCGCCGAAATCGACCACATCATGGCCCGCCTTAACCAGGGCGCCCGCCAGGAAACGCCTGAGCGACTCGTCGTCCTCGGCAAGAAGAATCCGCGCCATACCCCGCCAACCCCTTTTCACAGCCGTTTAAGCCATTCAGGCCTTTTGGTAAATCCGCCCGCCGGCCTTTAAGGCGGGTCCCCGGTACGATGCAAGGCCGGGGCCAACGCCAGCGACCGAATCCTGTGACATCCGGCACGTTCCGGTGCACCGCACCATCCACGCTCCGCGCTCTTAAGGTTACGGCTGTTTCAGAATGACCACCCGCACGGCCCCCGCGCGTTTGCGCACATGGTGAACAAACCCACCAAAACGCTTGCAGCCCGCGCGTCCACGGGGTCCACTTGCAGCATGGATATCGTGGAATCATCCCGCAGCCCGAACTCCGCAACGCCCCGCCCGCTTGGGCGCGATGACGCGGCGAATGCGTTGCAGGCGCTTTACAGCGCCCCTTTCGCGATCAGCCGCCCGGCGGTGCAAAGCCTGCCTTTCGTGTTCGCCTCGCCCCATTCGGGCCGGCTTTATCCGCCCGGCTTTGTCGCCCACAGCCGGTTGAACGCACTGGCGCTGCGGCGCTCGGAAGATGCCTTCGTCGATGAATTGTTCGCCTGCGTCACCGGGCTTGGCGCGCCTTTGATCGCGGCGCGTTTCCCCCGCGCCTATCTGGACGTCAACCGCGCGGCGGAGGAGCTGGACCCCGCCATGTTCGCAGGCGCGCTGACCCGCCCGGCCGACCCCGCCAGCCATCGCGTGGTATCTGGCCTGGGCGTGATCCCGCGCATCGTGCGCGACGGGGCGGAGATCTATCGCGACAGGCTGGAGCCCGCGGAGGCGGTGCGCCGCCTCGACGGGCTCTACCATCCCTATCACACAGCACTACAGGGGCTGATTGCCGAAACCCGCGCCCGCTTCGGCTATGCCGTGCTGATCGACTGCCATTCGATGCCGTCGGCCGCCGCGGTGCCGGACATGATCGTGGGGGACCGCTACGGCGTGTCCGCGGCCCCGCAACTGACGCTGGCCGCCGAACGCGCGCTGGAGATGCGCGCCTTCACCGTGGGCCGCAATACCCCTTACGCCGGGGGCTATACCACCCACCGCTATGGCCGCCGCGCCGGTGCGGTGCAGGCGCTGCAGATCGAGATCAACCGCGGGCTTTATCTGGATGAGGAACGGGTCGCCCGCGGCCCCCGCTTCGCGGATGTCGCCGCCCGGCTGGCCGATGCGATAGCCGCACTGACCGCCGCCGATCTGCGCCAGCTCATGCCGCTCCCCGCGCCACCCACCGATCTGGCAGCCGAATAGAGCGCAATCGGAAAAGTGGGCACCGGTTTACCGATAAATTGCGCGACAGACAAAAGAGCGCGATTGGTCAGTTGCTGCCGAGCTTGGCCCAGTCCTCGTCCGCGTCCTCGACCACCACGGTGACGTAGCAATAGCCGAGCACATAGCGGAACAGGCGGCTGCGGACGCGCCCACGCACCGGTTTGTGGTCCGGATTGGCCCGATCGCCCGGAATATCGACGAAATCGCCCACCGCAGGGACCAGGGCGAAATGGCTGTCATCGACCTTGAAATCCACCGGAACGGCGCTGTCCACAGGCAGCTTGGCGCCCTTGGGCAGATACCGAAAATCAATCCCGTATTTCACATTCCGCTCCCTCGCTAATTCGGCGGGCAGCTCCCTTGCTAATGCAGCGAGCTTGCGCGCCAGAAGGCCGCAGGTGGTCACGGCGCCCCTTAGGCTGTCAACGGGAAATCGCAAAGGGCCATCGCGGGCGCAGCAGCGGCACAAAAGAAAAAGGCCGCTCCGGGGGCGGAGCGGCCAAGTTCAGGGAGGAAACGCCCAGGAAGGGCGGCGGCACCGCGAAAGCAAGTCCGCAATACCGCGCTGCAGCAATAGAACAGATTTGCGCATGGCAAGCAAGCGGATTTTTGGTCAATCGACATGCGGGTCAGCGACAAAATGTAGTGATTCCACAGAGATGCCTTGAAACTGCCCCACTGCGTTCCTAGAGGTATTTGATATTGCAGCGCAAAAATGAACCGCCTGGTTCCACCTCGTTCGCGGCTTTTCCGGCCGTTCGCGGCTTAACCGGACTGCCACACCCCCGCAACAAAACCGACGCCTTGCACCGCTAAGTCCATGGCCAGGCAAGCCCGGCGATTCGCCGGTCGAAAGGCACCATGGAAAACGCCCCGGCCCCATTTCGGTTCACCGCGTTCCCATTCACCGCGGCAGAGCGGTTTCAGGCCGCGGCCCGGCCACCCGCTGCAAGACCGGCCACGGGAACCTATCGCCGCCACCGCACCATCTTCATTTCGGACACCCATCTCGGCACCGCGGGCTGCAAGGCAGCCCTTCTCGCGCAATTCCTCGCCGCCAATCATTGCGACACGCTCTATCTGATCGGCGACATCATCGATGGCTGGCAGCTTCGCCGCCGCTGGCACTGGAACGCGGCGCATGACCGTGTGGTGCGCGAAATTCTGACCAAGGCCGCAGCGGGGACCCGCGTGGTGTTCGTGCCCGGCAATCACGACGAGTTGTTCCGCCCCTATTGCGGCCAGACGGTTCAGGGCATCGAAATCCTGGCCGATTGCGTGCACCGCACGGCAAACGACCGCGCGCTTCTCGTCACCCATGGCGATCAATTCGATTCGGTCATCGCGTGCGCGCCATGGCTCGCCCATCTGGGCGACCATGCCTACACGCTGGCCTTGCGCCTGAACGATGCCGTGGCGCGTGCGCGCAGCCTGTTCGGCCTTTCCTACTGGTCCTTGTCGCTGTGGCTGAAGCACAAGATCAAGAATGCCGTTCAGTATATCGGACGATTTGAGGAAGCCGTGGCGCGCGATGTGAAAGCGCGCGGCCTTGATGGCGTCGTCTGCGGCCACATTCATCATGCCGCCATCCGCCAGTTTGACGGCATCCTCTACTGCAACGATGGGGATTGGGTTGAAAGCTGCACCGCCCTTGTCGAAGATGCCCGCGGAAATCTGGAGATTCTCCACTGGGCAAGTGCATTCGTTCCGCGCGCCGCACCCGCCCGCGCCCGCATCCGCAAAACCGCGCCTTTACCCGCGTAGAGCACGCGACGTGAAGCCGGCGGAACGGTGGTCCGCCGGTCTGGGCCGGGCCAGCGGTGCCGAACAACTCCGCATTCTGATCGTGACCGATGCCTGGGCACCGCAGGTCAACGGCGTCGTGCGCACGCTGGAAATTCTCGGCCGCGATCTGGTTCAGCTTGGCCACGAAGTCCGTTTCGCGACACCGGCGGATTACATCACCGTGCCGTTGCCGAGTTATCCGGAAATCCGTCTTGCGCTGTTTGCGCGCCGCCGGCTGACAAAGCTGTTCCGCACCTTCCGCCCCGATGCGATTCACATCGCGACCGAAGGCACGCTGGGCCTTGCTGCGCGTGCGATCTGCAGGCGTCACGCCATTCCCTTCACCACCTCGTTTCACACCCGCTTTCCCGATTACATTCACGCCCGCCTGCCCTTCGTGCCCGAAGAAGCGGTCTATCGCGCGTTGCGCTGGTTTCACGGTCCCGCCACCGCGGTGATGGCGGCAACGCCCTCGCTGCAGCAGGAGCTGGAGGCGCATGGCTTCCACAATGTGCGGCTGTGGTCGCGCGGCGTGGATGTGGCGGTGTTTCATCCCCTGCCCGGCGCCACGCTGCCTTACCCGCGCCCGATCTTCCTTTATGTCGGCCGCATCGCGGTGGAGAAGAATATCGAGGCGTTCCTCCGCCTCGACCTGCCGGGCACGAAACTTGTGGTGGGCGATGGCCCGGCGCGAGCCCAGCTTGCCCGGCGCTATGACAAGGCAGTGTTCGCCGGCCCGCTGAACGGCGCCGGACTGATCAACGCCTATGCCGCCAGCGATGTCTTCGTCTTTCCCAGCCGCACCGACACCTTCGGCCTTGTGCTGCTGGAGGCGCTGGCCTGCGGCACGCCGGTGGCCGCCTTCCCGGTGCAGGGCCCGCGCGACGTGCTGGGCGATGCGGCGGTCGCCTGTCTGGACGAGGACCTGAAGCGCGCCTGCCTCAGGGCGCTGAAAATCCCCCGCGCCTCGGCCCGCGCCTATGCGATGACGCGCTCCTGGCGGGCCTGTACGGCGCAGTTCCTGACAAATCTGGCGGTGGACCCGGCCGCGCGCTGACTGCCGCAGCGGGGTGGCCGGCTCCGGCTCTTGACCTCGCTTGCGTGCCCCGGCAATGGTCCGGCGGCGCCCCGCCGCCTTCCGGCGAACGGGCAGCGGCGGCGGATCAAGCAGGCATGGCAGCGCTGAACATATCGACAGACCCGCCGGTTGCGGGCCCGGCTGCGGCTGGACCGCAGGCCGGTTCCGCAGGACCAGCGGGCCCCGGCCGCCTCACCGCGCTGGAATGGCTGTTCCTGACCCTGACGGTGCTTGGCTGGGCGGCCTTCGTGGTCACGCTGGGCAAGGACACCTCGTGGGATTTCCGCAATTACCACTGGTACATTCCCTATGCGCTGCTGAATGACCGGCTGGGCTTCGACGTAGCGGTGGCCCATCAGGCCTCCTATTACAATCCATTGCTCGACGTGCCGTTCTACTGGCTGGCGACGCACACATCGTCCTGGTTCGCGATCGGCGTTCTGGGCTGTGTGCAGGCACTGAATGTCGTGCCGCTCTACATTCTGGCGCGCCAGGCACTCACCATTTCCAATCCGCGCATCGCCGCCGCCGTCATCGCGCTGATGGGCATGACCGGCGCACTGACCTTAAGCCTGCTCGGCACCACCTATTACGACAATGTGCTGAGCCTGTTCATGCTGTCCGGCATCGCCATCCTTGTGGTCTGGCGCAAAACATTGGCCGAAGGATCGCTCCTCGCCACCGCGGCCATTGCCGCGCTCGCGGGTCTTGTCTGCGGTTCGGCCGTCGGGCTGAAACTGCCCGAAGCCCCGTTCGCCATCGGATTTGCTGCGGCACTTCTTGTGGTCGGTGGCAGCCCGAAACATATCGCCACTCGCGTCATCGCGGGCGGCATTGCGGGCGCCATCGGGTTCGCGCTGTTCGCCGGCTACTGGATGTGGAAGATGGAAGTGCTGACCGGCAATCCGCTCTTCCCCTATTTCAACCAGTATTTCCAGTCGCCGCTGGCCCTTCCCGAACCCTATCGCGATGCGCGCTTTCTGCCGGACGGTTTCTGGGATGCGGTGATCCTGCCCTGGCGCTTCACCGTCAACTGGGCGGTGGCGGACGATCTGCCCTTCCGCGACATGCGGGTGTTCGTCGCCTATGCCACGACCATCGCAGCCCTTCTCCTGGCGCTGTTCCGCCTCAAGGCGCGCGATCCGGTGCTGGAGCCGCGGGCGGGCCGCATCATCGTCGCCTTTGCCGGTGTCAGTTTCGCGGTCTGGATCGCGATCTTCGCCATCTACCGGTATATCGTGGGGCTCGAAATGCTGGCGCCGCTGGTGATCGTGGCGGCGGTGGGGATGATGCCGTTTTCGCTGCGCACGCGGCTCGGCATTATCGGCGTGCTGTTCCTGGCCGCGCTCGTCTATGGCCGCAGCGATTATCTGGACCGCGCACCCTTGGGCGACCCTTACGTTCAGGCCGATATTCCCCCTATTCCGCGGCCCGATCATTCCATGGTGCTGATGACGGGCAACGCGCCGCTCGGCTATCTTGCCCCATTGCTGCCGCACCAGATTCCGATCCTGCGGATCGACGGCTGGATGGTGCAGCCCCAGGATGGGACACGCATGACGCGAGAGATGATGGCCCGCGTCGATGCGGTGTTGAAAAACAAGGGCGATCTCTATCTGATTGCAGACGCTTACGACATGGGCCGGGCGCATGATGCGCTGGCCCAGTATCATCTCACGATCCGGTGGCTGGAATGTCGCGTTTTCGAGTCGAATCTGACAGGCGTGTACCGGTTCTGCCCGCTGATGGCGAGCCCGATCAAACCGGAGACGGGCAAACCAGAGACGGGCAAACCATGAACAGCGAAACCCCGCATCCCACCGCAACCGCCAGCGTTCACACCGCACGCATCGCCGTGCTGGTGCCCTGTTACAACGAGGAAGCGGCCATCGCCGCGGTGGTGAAGGATTTCCGTACCTGCCTGCCCGGCGCCGAGATCTATGTCTATGACAACAATTCGCATGACCAGACCTTCGCCCGCGCACAGGAAGCCGGCGCCATCGTCCGGCGCGAAACCCGTCAGGGCAAAGGCAATGTGGTGCGCCGGATGTTCGCCGACATCGAGGCCGACATCTACATCCTGGTCGATGGCGACGACACATACGACGCCGGTGCCGCGCCGCGTCTGGCCAGAACATTGATCGATGAGGGGCTGGACATTGTTTCCGGCCGCCGTGTCGCCACCGCGACGGAGGCGTATCGCCGTGGCCACGTTCTCGGCAACCGGATGCTGACCGGCCTCACCTCGCTGATGTTCGGCGTCAAGCTCAGCGACCTTCTCACCGGCTATCGCGTGATGTCGCGCCGCTTCGTCAAATCCTTCCCCTTCACCGCGGAAGGCTTCGGTATCGAGACCGAGCTTTCGGTGCACGCCGTGCGGCTGATGATGCCGTTTGCCGAAGTCGATACCCGCTACAAGGAACGGCCCGCCGGCTCCGTCAGCAAGCTCAACACCTGGCGCGACGGTTTCCGCATTCTTTTCACCATCGCGGCGCTGGTGCGCAAGGAACGCCCGCTGATCTTCTTTTCCAGCATCTTCGCGCTGCTTGCCATCCTGTCACTGGTGATCGCAACGCCCGTGTTCATCGACTATTTCGATACCGGGCTGGTGCCGCGGTTGCCGACTGCGGTTCTGGCCGCCGTCATCATGCTGCTCGCCTTTCTGTCGCTGATCAGCGGCCTCATTCTCGATACGGTGACGCAGGGGCGCTGGGAAAACAAACGCATGGCCTATCTCGCCATTCCCGGCCCGCACAATCTGCGCCTGCCGTGAATGCGCGCCCCGCGACGGCGGTTGAGCGTCTGATCGCGCGGCTGACCGCCTCGCAATTCCTGCGCTTCTGTGTGGTGGGCACCTTCGGCTTCACCATCGACACAAGCGTATTCGCGCTGCTGCACGAAGCATTTGGCCTCAACGCCTATGCCGCGCGCGCGATCTCGATTCTGGTGTCGATGACGTTCAGCTGGTGGGGCAACCGCACGCTGACCTTTCACAGCCATGCCGCGCGCGGGCTTCGGCCCATGCTGCGCGAATGGGTCAAGTTCGCCGCTGCCAACGGGGTGGGCGCCATTGCCAATTACACCACCTTTGCCAGCCTGATCGCGTTCGCACCGGCGCCGTTCAATTTCCGTTATTTCGCACTTGTTGCCGGAACCGCCATCGGCCTTCTCTTCAACTTCACGCTGTCAAAGCGGCTGGTCTTCCGGGCGCATCAAGCGCGATCCGGAAAAGTGTGAAGCGCCGGGCGACGCTGCCGCTACCGGCTTCCAGACAAATCGCGCGCAAACAAAAGAGTCTGGAGCATGACCCGATTTAAAGAAATCCGGCCGTGGCCTATCTGATCTTGCGGAAGTCGGGGATGGTGACGCCGGGCGGGGCGTCGATCTCCACCCGCGTCGTCTCCGTCATCCGCGCCATGGTCATGTAAAAGCCGGCGGTCAGAATGATCTCCACGATCTCCTGCGCATCGAAATGGGCCTTGGCGGCATTCACGGTGGCCTCGCTTGCGCGCACATCGCGCACCACCTCGAACACCAGCTTCAGCATCGCCTGTTCGCGTGCATCGAAGGCCGGATTGATGAAATCGCCTGCCGCCAGCGCGGCGATCTGATCGTCACGGCAACCGGCCTGTTTGCCGATCGGGATGTGCTGCACCCACTCATAAATTCCGGCTTCGATTCGCGCCACTGCCAGAATGATCAGTTCGCGCAATGCGGGATTGAGTTTCTGCTTGGTCAGGATGGCATTGCCGAAGCGGATACCCGCGGGAAAACAGGTGGCTGCATTCGACCACATGCGGAAGATGTTGAGCTTGCGCGGCAAACGCTCGAACGAGGCACTTGTGTCTTCCGGCATCGCGGCCGGATCGGCAAAGGGGATCAGGGGCATCGGCGTTACCTTTCTTCCTGGCGGCATCTTTTCTTTGACGGCAAGTCAGCCCCTTTGCGCAGGCCCGGTCAATCCATCATGGAATTAACCGGCCACGGATTTAACCGGTCATGGCTTCAATCCTTCATCCGGGCATCGACCGTGACCGATTTGACGATAGCGAACACCCCTTCACCTTCGCGCAGGGAAAGCCGCGCCAGCGAGCTTTGCGTGATCCGCGCGGTCAGGGGCGTGCCGCCGCAACGCAGATGAATATCGGCCTCGCTGCCCGATGGGCGGATGGCGGCGATGCGGGTTTCCAGAATATTGTTGGCGCTGATACTGTCCGGGCGCAGCCGCGCGAGAAGAATATCCTCGGCCCGGATGCGCACACGCAATGCTGTGCCCACCGCGCGCGCGAGCCGCGAAACCAGCAATTCCCCGCCATCGAACGAAAGCACCGTCAGCCCGTCTTCGCGCTGTGCCGCAACGCGGGTTTCAAACACCGCGCCCGTGGCCCGCACCATCGCACCGTCGAGGTCGCCCGCTGCGAAATCGAACACCGAGCCTTCGCCCGTCACCCGCCCGCCCGCCAGCAGCACGACATGATCGGCCAGCCGCAGCACCTCTTCGGCGGCATGGCTGACATAGAGCATCGGCAGCCCGGCCGAATCCCGCAGCCGTTCCAGATAGGGCAGGATCTCCGCCTTGCGCGCGGCGTCGAGGGCGGACAGCGGCTCATCCAAAAGCAGCAACGCCGGCCGTGACAGCAGCGCACGCCCCAGCGCCACCCGGCTTTTCTCGCCGCCCGAAAGGCCGCGCGGTTTCCGCGCCAGAAGCGGCGCAAGCCCGAGAAGCGCGATCACCCGCGCAATCTCATCGCCGTCCGCACGCGGGCGGGCGCGGCGCCAGCCGAACAGCAGATTGCGTTCCACAGTCAGATGCGGAAAGAGCCGTGCATCCTGAAACACGTAACCGATGCGCCGGTCGTGGGCGGGAACGGCAAGCCCCGCACCAGTATCGAGCAATATGCGTTCGCCGATCGCGATGCGCCCCGATTGCGGCTGAATAAGACCGGCAATCGCCTGCACGATCGTGGTCTTGCCCGCACCCGAGGGGCCGAACAGCGCGGTGACGCCGGTGGGCGGCATATGAAAGGCGGCGTCGAGCATGAATGCACCGGCCTGATGGCGCAAGCTGACCGCGATGCTCATCGCGTGCTCCAGCGTGCGCGGCGCCCTGCAAATTCCGCGAGCGTCATGAACAGAAGCGCAAGCCCGATCGAAAGCGCGGCCAGCCGCGCGGCCACCACATCGCCCCCCGGCGCCTGAAGTGCCGTGTAGATCGCAAGCGGCAGGGTGCGGGTTTCCCCCGGAATGTTGGAAACGAAGGTGATGATGGCGCCGAATTCGCCCAGGCTGGCGGCGAAGGCGGTGATCGATCCAGCCACGATGCCGGGCAGCGCGAGCGGCAGCGTGATGTTGAAGAAGCGGTCCAGCGGGCGGGCGCCCAGGGTGCGCGCCGCATCGGCAAGGCCCGGATCGACACTTTCAAGCGAAAGCCGGATCGCACGCATCTGAAACGGAAAAGTCAGAACGGCGGCGGCGAGCGCCGCGCCGATCCAGCTGAAGACGAAGCGGATACCGAAATGTTCCAGCAGAAACGCACCCAGCGGCGCGCGCGTGCCGAACAGCACCAGCAGCAGATAGCCCATCGCCACCGGCGGCAGAACCAGCGGCAGATGCAGAATTCCGTCGACCAGAACCTTGCCGGGAAAATCGCGATTGGCGAGCGCAAAGGCGGCCGCCAGCGCAAGCGGCAGCGCGGCCGCGACCGCAACGCCCGAGACCTTCAGGCTCAGCAGCAGGGCCTCGATCTCCGGCGGGGTCAGGATGAGCGGCATGGCGGCAGATTAGAGCGCAGACGTGATAACGCCAGACGACCTGACAAAAAAGGACCGGCCTTTTGGACCGGTCCTGTTTCCGTCACGGCGCCATCCCCCGCGGGAACGGCACGCACACTCAGTGCTGCGATTTCGTCTTGCTGTTATCGGCCTGCACGATATTGGTGTTGGTGCGGGCAAGAACCTCGTACCAGCCGGCAATCTCCGCCGGCTTCTTGCCATCCTTCGCTTCGGTGACGGCCTTGAAGGCACGCGCCGCAGCATCCCGATGGCCAAGGCTCAACTCCGCCAGACCCAGCGCCATCTGTGCATCGGCATGGTTCTCGACGCCGATCTTGATGCCGTCCTTCACCGCGTCCGCGGCTTCCTGATAGCGGCCATAACCCCAATAGGTTTCGCCCAGATTCACCAGCGCGTCGCCCTTGGGCGCCTTGCGGGCCTTGGCGGCATCGGCATCCAGCTTGGCGGCCATCGCCTTCGCCTGGGTCTGCGCCATATTGATCAGCCGCTGCGCGCGCGCGCCGCTGACCACACCGGCCTTCACGCCCTTGTCGAGCACGGCCTGCGCCTCGCCCGGCAGGCCAAGCTGGATCGCGATCTGCGACAGCAGCGAGTAGTCGTCATCGCCGCTGGAGCCGGTGCGCATATTGCCCGTAAACAGCCGGAGCCGCAGCATATAAAGCGTCTGGTGATCGCTGAGAGGCGGACGGGAGCCCAGATCGATCGCCGCCTTCCAGTATTGCGCATCGCCCGTGGCCAGAATCAGCTTCTGCAGCGCGGTGGTCATGGCATCGCGATCGTTCGCCTTGAACGCCGCGCCATAGATCATCTTCAGGCTGTTGACGTCATCGCGGCCCTTCAGGGTTTTGATCGCGTCGCGATAATTCCCCGTCAGGTACTGGGCCTGCGCGATCAGTGTGATGCTGCTCGCATCCAGGGCGCCATATTTGCGCAGGATCGCTTCGTCCGCAATCACCTTGGAATATTGCTTCGCCATGTAATGGGCGCGGATCAGGTTGCGCGCGACCGTGGCGCTGCCCTGCCCCTTGGCGATCATCTGTTCATAGGCCGAGGCGTTGCCGGAGCGCGAGCTGATATAGCTGCGCATCTGGTCGATCACCTTGTTCTCATCCGCCGTCAGCTTGGAGACGGATTCGGCCTGTTTCACCTTGGCAAGCGCTTCCTTGTATTTGCCCTTGGCGGCCAGGTCCTGGGCTTCCTGCAGCGGCTTGCCCACTTCCGGGCGCACGGTTGCGGCATGGGCGGTGCTGACCAGCACGGTCCCGCCGGTTGTGGCCAGCCCGAACCCGGCGAGGCCCAGGAACAACGCCGAAGACAGCGCCTGAAGGGGGCGGGATTTAAACGATCCGAATTTCATTGCAGTAGACCTCATTCCAAGTTCAAGGCGTGGGCACGTGCGCATGGCCTCGCGCATCAAACCCTCGCGGAAGCGCGCCCCTCACTGAAACTCTATTGCATATACTGTTCCTGGCCGACGAATCCAATTTTGGTCACGCCAAGCCGCTGGGCATCGCCCAGAACACGGGCCACCGCGCCATATTTGGCCAGCCGGTTCGGCCGCAGGTGGATTTCCGGCTGCGGATCGGCCTCGGCGGCCTGCCGCAGATATTGATCCAGAACGTTGCGGTCGGTGACCGGCGTGCCGTTCCAGGTCGGCGTTCCGTCGAAGTCCACACCCAGTTCGACCACCACCGGCGGTACGGTGGGCGGCGGCGGTGTTCCGACCGGCATGTCGAGCTTCACGGCATGGGTCTGAATCGGGATGGTGATGATCAGCATGATCAGGAGAACGAGCATGACGTCGATCAACGGCGTCGTGTTCATTTCCACCATCGGTTCGTCATCACCCGATGCCGGGCCAACACTCATGGACATACGTTTTTATCCTAACCAATTGCCGCAAATATTCGTGACGCGGTCATTGCGTCATATAGGTTCCCGGCGCTTCGGGATCCGTAATGAAGCCGACCTTCAGAATACCTGCACGCTGACAATCCAGAACGACACGGCCCACCGCCTCGAACCGCACACTCTTGTCGCCGCGGATATGCACTTCGGGCTGAACCGGCATCACGGCCTTTTCCTTCAGCAGGTTCAGAAGTTCGGCATTGTCGGCGACAGGCGCGTTGTTCCAATAGACATTCTCATTCCTGTCCACCGCGATCACGATGTTCTCGGGCTTGGTCTGCGTTGGAATGTTCGACACCGTCGGCAGCGCGACCGGCACCGTCTTCACCACCACGGGCACCGTGATGAGGAAGATGATGAGCAGCACAAGCATGACGTCGGTCAGCGGCACAATGTTGAGGTCGGTGTTAAGCCCCGCCTCCTCATGTGCCGCATTCATCACGTCGTTTTTCATTTCTGCGAGACCTCTACAAATCCCTGTTCAATATCGCGGATCGTGGCTTATTTCGCCCGCGTGATGAGATAGGTCTGCAGATCGCTCGCAAAGCCGCGGATCTTCTCCAGCACGACGCGGTTGCGGCGGACCAGGAAGTTGTACAGCAACACGGCCGGAACCGCGGCGCCAAGACCGATGGCGGTTGCGATCAGCGCTTCACCGACCGGGCCGGCAACCTTGTCGATCGAGGCCTGACCGGCAAGACCGATCGCGATCAGGGCGTGATAGATGCCCCAGACCGTACCGAACAGACCGACAAACGGTGCCGTCGAACCGACCGAGGCGAGGAAGGCAACGCCGCCCTGCAGCCGCGCATTGGCGTCTTCCACCTGACGGGTCAGCGCCATGCCGATCCAGTCGTTCAGGTTCACAAGGCCCGTACCCTGGCCGGAGGACGCCGTAACCCCACTCTCCGCCACAGCGCGGAACACGCTGCCTTTGGGAAGGGTTTCGATGCCTTCGTTCAGATTGGCCGAGGCCCAGAACTTCTTGTCGACGATCTTGGAGTGCGACAGCATCTTCGCCTGCTCGAAATACTTCATGAAGAAGATGTACCAGGTGCCGATCGACATCAGCGCCAGCAGGATGATCACACCGCGGATCACGAAGTCGCCATTGGCCCACAGGGCATAGAGACCGTAGGGGTTGCCGCCTTCACCAGCGGCGGGGGCCGCAGCCGGTGCAGGCGCCGCAGCGGGTTCGGCCGCTGCCGGGGCCGCCGCATCGGGCGCCGCCGTCATGGCGTTGGGATTGGCGGCATCCGGTGCCGTGGCCGGCATGGCTGCCGGATCGGCAGGCGCTGCGGCCTGATCGGCCGGCGGTGTGACATCCTGGGCGAACGCCATGGAGGCGCTCGCACCGGCAGACAGCAGGACGAAGGCGGCAGCGATCGCCAGTTTCTTCGAGATCATGTTCGAAACACTCCGTAGATATAGAAAGAACCAAGAAGCAGATTGCGAGGTGGCTTACCTCAACTGGAATACAACATAGGCCTCAAGCGTCGCCGCGACGGGCGTGTTGCCGCGCATGGCGGGGGTGGACCTCCACCGCGAGTTCACGCACTGCGTGGCAGCCTGGTCAAGACGGCTGTAACCGCTCGATTTCGCGACCCGCGCATTGGAAATGTTGCCCTGGGTGTCGATGTCGTATTTGAGCAGCACCTTCCCCTGTTCGCTCAGACGGCGGGACAGAGGCGGGTAATAGGTTTCGCAATTGTGCGTGCTGCCCACGGCCTTCGGCGGCGTCAGCGTAACGACCGGCGGCGGCGGCGCGACCTTCGCGACCTTCTGCACATTAGTGATGGCAGAAGTCTGCGCCGGCGCAGCGATGCTGATCTCCGGCGGCGGCACGTAATCCGGCGGCGGCACCTTGAATTCCGGCGGCGGCGGGGGCGGCGGTTTGATATCTGGCGGCTTCTCTTTCACCACCGCCACCTGAACCTCCTGGATGATCTTGCTGGTCACCTGGGCGGCCAGACCGGTCGCCAGTGCATAGATGACCGCAGCGTGAATGGCACCGACGAGGCCGATGCTCACGACGCGCCCAATCCCACCCTGGGATGTCCGCAATTGATCTGCAGTTACGTGTTGTGGTTTCAGCATTGTTCTACAAGACCGGACAAAATGAAACCCGGCGCGACGGCGCCGGGTGCGCGACGAAACGATACCAAGTTACGCGCCTCCTTCCCCCGCACCAAAGCAGAAGGTGCGCGCTTGTTCTTGTTGTTACCTGCAACGTAACCATGGAATGAAACGCCGTTCAACCTTTTGCAAGCGGGTGCAGACGCCGGATTGGAAAATTTTTGGCGCCATCGCCAACGGGATGCTTGCCGCATACGACAACAGCGCCGCCCTCGCAAGCGCATCCCGTCCTCCATATCATTTGGGAAATTTCCGGCCCAAAAAGCCATTTGCGTATCGACGTTCACATAAATTCCGCCCTGCATTCCCGGCCCTGGCATGGCTGCGGCAGTGCGAGTTCCCGCACAGACCGATATCTGCGGCGAATCGTCCGTCATTATCTCATCTGCATTCCAACAGCGAATTCGTGCATAAAAATGGCGATTTCATGCACCTTCGGAGGCAACGGGCATGTGGCCGGCCGAACGATGCGCCGACTCACAAAAGCGTGACCCGCGCCGTACAAAGCGGGAAGATGACGATGGCGACGGCCATATCCGAACAGGCTGATGGAAACACCTGAAGCGAACACCCCATCAGCGAGCACCCCACAAGCGAACGCCCCACAAGCGAACACAAGGAAAACGCGGAATGCGCTATCTTCACACCATGGTTCGCGTCAGCGACCTCGACAAGGCTTTGGATTTTTATTGCGCGAAGCTCGGGCTTCAGGAAGTGCGCCGGGTCGACAGCCAGGCCGGCCGCTTCACACTGGTGTTTCTGTCCGCACCCGGCGACGTTGCCCGTGCGGCGCAGGATCAGGCGCCGCTTGTCGAACTGACTTACAACTGGGACCCGGAAGCCTATACCGGCGGGCGCAATTTCGGCCATCTCGCCTATCGGGTCGATAATATTTACGCCGTTTGCCAGCGTCTGATGGATGGCGGCGTCACCATCAACCGGCCGCCGCGCGATGGCCATATGGCCTTTGTGCGTTCGCCGGATGGCATCTCGATCGAACTGCTGCAGGAGGGTGGCGCACGCCCGCCGGAAGAACCCTGGGCCTCGATGCCCAACACCGGAAGCTGGTAGAAACAGAGTATTTCCGCCGAACGCCAGACGAGAGCATCCCCAGACAAGAGCATTCAATGAACTTCGCCAGCGACAATGCCTATGGCGCGATGCCGGAAATCCTCAGTGCACTGTCCGCCGCCAATGCGGGCGCCGTCGCGTCTTACGGGGACGATGCGATCACCGCCCGCCTGACCCGGCGGCTGTCGGACATATTCGAACACGAGCTATCGGTCTTCCCGGTGATCTCCGGCACGGCGGCCAATGCACTTGCACTGGCAACGCTGACACCGCCGCACGGCGCCATTCTCTGCCACGCCGAAAGCCATATCGCGGTCGATGAATGCGGCGCGCCGGAATTCTTCAGCCACGGCGCCAAGCTCGTCACGATCGAGGGCGACGGGGCAAAGTTGACACCCGTGTCGCTTGCACAGGCACTCAGCCATTTTCAGAAAGGCTTCGTGCATCATGCACAGCCCGCCACAATCAGCCTGACGCAGGCAAGCGAATGCGGCACCGTTTATTCCGTTGACGAATTGTCAGAGATCGGCGCACTCGCCCGCGCCCATGATCTTCATCTGCACATGGATGGCGCGCGCTTCGCCAATGCGCTGGTGCATCTGGGCTGCACGCCGGCCGCAATGACATGGCGCGCCGGTGTCGATGCGCTGTCGTTCGGCGCCACCAAGAACGGCGCGCTGGGGGCCGAAGCGGTGATCTTTTTCGATGCGCACGTGGCGGCGGATTTCGCCTATCGTCGCAAGAAGTCCGGCCACCTGCTGTCGAAGATGCGTTTTCTCTCCGCCCAGCTCGATGCCTATCTCGAAGACGATCGCTGGCTGAAGGCGGCCGCACGCGCCAATGCACTGGCCTTACGCCTGGCCGAAGGACTTGCCGCCATCAAGGGCGCGACGCTTGCCCATCCGGTGGAGGCCAATGCGGTCTTTGTGTACCTGCCGGATGAAACGATTGCCCGGCTCAAAAAAGCCGGCGCCGTCTTCCATCCCTGGGGGCCGCCCGCAAAGGACGGGCGGACCCTGATCCGTCTTGTGCTGTCCTTCGCAACGCCTGAATCCGCGATCACCGATTTCCTCGCCGCCGCCGGATAACGGCTCACCGGTTTAATCTTTCCCGCCCGTTTAACCTTTCTACAAGGCGAAACGGCGAGGCTTCGTCCATGCGGACGCAAGCCTTCAGCCCCTCATGCCGTTGAGCCACTACGCCGGAGAGATATTGCGGCGGGCCGGCCGTTTCGTGCCGCCGCAGGCGGTGCTGGGGCTGGCGCGGCCGGCGGCGGTTTTCTTTCACGGGGTGGAGACGGCCATCGAAGACCCGGTGGTGCAGAACAATCATCACACCAAAGACCGTTTCCGGCAGATTGCCGAAACCCTGAAGACACATTTCGATGTTCTGCCGCTTGCCGCACTCGACGATGTGCTGGCCCGCCCCGGCAAACATCCCCGCGCGCTGTTCCTGATGGCCGATGACGGTTACGGCAACATGCTCGCCACCGCCGATCTGCTGGAAGAGATGCAATTGCCGTGGACGCTTTTCGTCAGCACCCATCACATCGATACCGGCGAACGCAATCCGCTTTTTCTGGCGCGGCTGTTCTTCCGTTACGCGCGTGCGGGCCGCTACGGCCTGCCCCACATCGACGGCATCGTCGATCTGGTGGCCGGCGAACGCACCGTGGAAGCCCAGCGTGTCCTTGCCCGCCTGAAGACGATGGATGAAGCCCATGCGCGCCAGACGCTTTCGGCGATGCAGACGGCACTGGCGCAAATGGGGCTCGAACGGCTGACGGATCTGTTTCCCTCCGACAGCTTTCTGTCCTGGGCCGATGTGGCGGCACTTTCCCGCCGCGGGGTGGAGATCGGCGCCCATGCCCATTGGCATTGGCCGATGAACGCCCATCAGTCGCATGAGGATCTGCGGCGTCAGGCAGCCCTGCCGCGCGAACGCATCATGGCGGTGGCCGGGGCATGCCGCGCCTTCGCCTATCCCTTCGGCAATCGCGGCGGCATCTGCAAGGCGGCGTGGCAGGCGGTGCGCGACGCCGGCTACACACATGCCTTCACCGCGCTCTCCGGCACGCTGGACAGCGGCGGCAACAATTTTCTGCTGCCGCGCTATGGGCTCGCGCGCGAGGTGAGCGATCAGGCCGCCATCATCGCGCTGCTGCGCGCGGCCAATCCCAGGCTGCGCCGCATCCAGCATCTGCTCGCCTGAAATTTCCCACGCGGATCGGCGTGGCAGGCCACGACAGCCTAAATCCGCCCCACCAATGTCACCGTGCCCACCTGCGTCATCGCACCGTGGCTGCCCGACACGAGATCGTAATTGATGCCGAGCGACCAGGTGCCGGTGGTGGCGGCAAGGCTTGCGCCCGCCACCAGATTGCCGCGTGCCGGATCGGGGCCGACGATGGTGAAATCGCCCGTACCGGCGCCCGTGCCCGTCACGCCGGGGAACGAAGCCGTCAGCTTCATCGCATTGGCGACGAAATCGTAGCGGTAGCCGACACGCGCTTCCGGCTGCAGATAGAAGCTGCCGAGATTGATGTCTTGCCGGATCGACGTACCGAAATAGCCGCGCAGCGAACTCGACAGATGCGGATTGACCGCCAGATCGAAGCCGGTGCCGCCACCGGTTTCGGTGTAGCCCTCTTCGCGCAGCAGCAACCCGTCCACCGAAACCTGCGGTGTGATGGTGGTGGCGCCATAAACGAACATCGCGCCTGTGGTCGCGCCGATCGCCCCCAGAAGGCCGGAGCGTTTGGCATCGGCCTGGCGGGTGACATTGCCGAGCGTCAGGAAGCGATGCCCGCTGATATCGCCGTACCCGATGCTCGCCTGCGTATCGAGGAAGAGGCCCTTGCCCCGCCAGTCGGTATAGCCCGTCAGCATGTACCATTGCGCATCGGCGCGTGAACTGGCTGGTTCGCGCGCGTTGATATTGCCGGTGAAGAAGGTGAAGGCACCGCCATACCAGCCGTCAAACGGGTCGCCGCCATCGGCACCCAGCACGAAGCCGAAACCCTGATCCTTGAACCCCGGCAGGCCGTTATTGCCCTTGTCGTTGATGTATTGCGCGAACTCCTGTCCCCACAGCGTGGTTTCACCCGGCTGCTTGGAATAGAGCCTGAGCACACGCTGGCGCGCGCCGACCGGGCCGGTGGCCTGATCGGTCAGCGAAATCGCAACCGCGCGCGCGCCCCCGCTGGCATCCGGCGCAAAGGCCGAATAGGCGGCCTGGGCTGCCTCGTTGCTGGTGACGTTGTTCAGGATGGCGGAGCCGAGCGCCGGATCGGTCTGCAACGCCATGTTGACGTAAGGAAATGTGGACGCGGCATAGCCGGTCAGGCCCAGCACGTCGGCCGATTTCGGTGCCAGGTTCAACACCAGTTGATCGAAGCCGCTTTGATTGGCCAGCAATTCGACATCGCCGGTCAGCAGGAACGGTACCGTGCCGCCGACATTGGTCTGGATCTGGCTGAGCGAGGAAATGTTCAGATTGCCGGTCGGCGCCTCGACCAGAACGAACCGCCCGGCTTCGGGAATATAGCTGCCATAACTGACACCGAAATTGGTGGCGTCGAGCGTCGCCTCACCGCTGGCGTGAATGGCGGTGTTGTTCGGCAGGGTGGAGGCCACAGTCACATTTAGTGCGCCGCCCGCGGCCACGTCGAAATTGCGCGCGGAGAGCGTCGTGGTGGCGTTCCTGGTATTCAGCACACCGCGATTGTCCACCCGCACATCCAGAATACCGGACGGGTCTTCCACGATGCTGCCGCTCACCGTGCCGAAGCTCGCGACATGCAGAAGATCGCCGCTGCCGCTCAACGTATCGCCGAAATTGATGTTGCCGGTGATGGTGGAAATCTGGCTCGGCGAAACGCCTGCCACGGTCAGCGTATCGCTGCCGTCGCCAAACAGGATATCGCCCGCCACCGTGCCTGCCGTCGTCGCGGTGCCGTTGATGAAGGTCACACCGCTGGTATTGGCCGAAAGATTGGCCGCCACGGTGCGTTGCGCGCCATTGCCGAGTGTCGTGGCAGTGGCCAGAATGCTGCCGGTATTGGTGATGTTCGAAAGCGTGCCCGACAGATCCTGAATCGCAATCGCGTTGAGCGCGGTCACTTCCGAAGGATTGGTGGTGGCGGCGGATGCACTGATGATGCCGGAATTGATGATGCTGTTCACCGACCCCGATGTGCCGATCGCGATGCCATAGGCCGAACCGCCGCGCGTGCCCGACAGGGTGGCGCTGATCTGGCCGCGGCCGCTTTCCTTCGAGTTGACAATGCCGGAGCCTGCGCTGCCATTGCCGATGAAGGTGTCGGCGGCCGACGCACTGGTGCCGATGGCCATCGCCGTCGCCGTGGTGGCGGTGGAGCCGCCCTTGTCGGTGGTGGTGGCGGCGGCGGTGATGTTGCCCGCGTTGAACAGGCCCAGTCCGTCCAGCCGCGTGTAGATCGTGGGGCTGTAGCCGTCGATCTCGACCGCGTTGACGTTCAGATCGGGATCGACCGAGGTCGCCGCGATCGAGCCGCGATTGTAGAAGCTGAAACCGGGATCGGCCGTATCGGGGGCATAGACCCCGATGGTCAGCGGCGCGGTCGGCGCGCTGGAGGCGAGCGTGGGCGAAATCCTGAGCGCCGGCACCAGGCCGGACGAGCCGCCGCTCATCGTGATGGCGGCAAGCGCGGTGGAATCGGAACTGTTGACCGGGCCATTGTTCAGGAAGCCGCCGAGGATCGAGCCGCCGATGCCGAGTGCGGTGCCCGCTTCCGGATTGTTGTTGGAGTTTGCCGGCGTCGAGATCAGCCCGGTGGAGCGGTTGGTCGTGCTCTGAAAGCCGATGGTCGAAATGCTGCCGGAGTTGACGAAGCTGCCGTCGACCGCGCCGGTCTGCAGCACGCCGCGGCTGCCATGCCCGTAAATGCCGATGGCGGTACTGGAATCGAACGCCACATTGCCGGTGACGTGGCCGCCGATGAACACGCCGACAAGGCCGGTGCCGCTGGAGGGTGTTTCGTTCACCGTGGTCGGCGTCATCGAGATGGCGCCGCCGACATTCAGATTGCCGGTCAGGGTGGTGCCGCTGACCAGGCTGACGCCATAGGAACTGTCGCCGGTGACCGAAATCGACGATGGCGTGGCCAGCGTGATATTGCCGACGAAATTGCCCGTGCCGCCCAGTTGAATGCCGGTCTTGCCGGTGCCGGTTCCGCTGAGGTCGATCGTGCCGGTATTGCTCAGCGTGCCGGTGCGGGTGAGTGCGGTGCCGGTATCGATGCCGATGCCCACCGCATTGGCGGTGTCCTGGTTCGAGATGGTGCCGAGGTTCGAGACCTTGTTGTTCGAATCGAGGGTAACCGCGGGCGATGCGGCTTTCACCGTGATGCTGCCGGTGGTCTCGATGGTGATGTCACCGGCCGAGCTGTTCGCCGCGGCGGAGGTTTTCACCGCCTCCTTGGTCGCGCTGGTGATGTCGAGATTGTCGGCATGGACCGGCAACAGGACCGGGCCGGACAACAGGGCGGCGCTGGCCGCCGAAAGCAGGAGCACACGCTTGTTCATTGGGCGCTTGTTCAATTGGGCCTCTCGTCGTTTGCGGCAGCGGCCCGCGAACAGGGAAAAACCGCCGCCCGCCAAGGCGGGTCCGCTTGGCGTAATCCTCGTGGTGAGCGCGGGTCCGATGCCCCGTCCCGGGCCGCGCGTGGCCGGCACCTTAACCAATTTTCGCCGCGCCACCTAGCCGCCTTCATGACCAGTTCATCCGGATTTCTGCTTTTTTAATGAGGCGTTAGCGTGTCGCACCGACAATGCCGCAGGTAAACGGCAGCCCGCCTTTAGCCCAACCGGCCCCTGATGAACAATAGCCAACACCGCTCCAGCTTCCCCCGGCTCACCCAAAAGCAGGTGGCAACGGCCATCGCCCGCCACGAAATGCTTTATTCGGGCCGTATCGGCGGTGCGCGTGCGGTGTTTGCCTTCTGCGATCTTTCCGGGCTCGACCTGGCCGGCCACACCCTGAACGATGCCGACTTCACCGGTGCGATTCTGGAAGAAGCCGATCTCGCCGGGGCGAAGCTCGATTCGGCCAGCTTCTTTGGCGCCGATCTGCGCCGGGCCAATGTCAGTGGCGCCAGCATGCGCCGCGCCGATCTGCGCGGGGCCTCCTTGCGTGGTGCCAATCTGATCGGCACCGATCTCTACGAAGCCGACCTGCGCGAGGGCTCGATCGCGGAATCCGACCGCCATCGCAACCTGCATTTGCTGAAACACGAGAACGGCCGTTCGGAACTGCCGGCCGCCCTTCTCGTCTCCGCCAATCTGGAGCGGGCCCGCATGGCCGGTGCCCTTGCGGTGCAGGCGGATTTCACCGATGCGATGATGAAGGGCTGCCGCCTCACCCGCGCCAATCTGCGCCAGGCGAAACTGACCGGCGCCAATCTCGAAAATGCCGATCTGACCGGCTGCAACCTGACCGGCGCCGATCTCAAGGGCGCCATCCTGATCGGCGCCAGGCTGGAGCAGGCGATCACGGCGGGCGCCAACCTCGCCGACGCCCTGACCGAGGACAATGCCGGCATCGACCCCGACAGCGCCGCCATTCCGCTTGGCGATCTGCTGCTCGGCCACGCCGCCTGGGTGGAAAGCGAAGGCCGCGAGGGCCGCCCCGCCGACCTCTCGGGCCTCGACCTGCGCAACGCCACCGGGCTTGCCCATCGCAAATTCACCGCCCTGATCGCGCCGGGCGCCACCTTCTACGGTCTCGACCTCGAAGGCGTCTCGCTGCAGGGCAGCAACCTTGCCGGTGCCGATCTGCGCTCGGCGAAGCTCAGCGGCGCCGATCTGCGCGGCGCCAATCTCTCAGGCGCCAAACTGAACTATGCCGATCTGCGCGATGCGCGCATCGGTCCGCTTCTGATCGGGGAAGAACGGCTGATGCCGGCAAGGCTCGACGAAGCGCAACTCCGCTACGCGGATTTGCGCGGTGCCGATCTGCGCCGCGCCCGCCTTCAGGGCAGCGATCTCGCTTACGCCAATCTGGGGCAGGCCGATCTGCGCGATGCCGATCTTGCCGGTGCGATTCTCGCGGGCGCCAGATTGCCGGCGATCGGCGCCGAACGCATCGCCGACCTCGCCACCGCCGGCGGGCTCTGAGCATCCCGCCACCAACGGCTCACCATCCCGGTTCGCCCATCGCCCTGCATTGTCATGGCCCGCAAATGCGGGCCATCCAGGCGACACCGCAGCTCTGTCCGAAGGACTGGCTCGCGTCTTCTCGGGCGAGAGCGTTTCTGGCTTCAACTGGATGGCCCGCATTTGCGGGCCATGACAGGGAGCAAAGTGGGTGTTGCTAGCGAAGCTGACTGAGGGGGGATTGCTGCCTGCCCCTCCGCTTCCCCGGGATAAATCCTGGGTCAGCACCCCCCCCCGTAACGACGGGGGAGGAGAAAGACGCTCCCCTCAGGTGCCTGGCAGCGCGCGTGCGATGAAATCGTCGAAGGCCTGCCAGAACTTCGCGCGAAGATGATCCTGCTCCATCAGGATTTCATGCTCGGCACCTTCCACCATGCCATGAAAACAATGCGGCATGCGCTGCGCAAAGGCGATTGTCGCTTCCGTTCTCACAACGCGGTCGTGGCCCGCGGTGGCGATCATCACTGGCGCAGTGATCGCTTCGGCGTAACCGGGTTCTGCGGTGATGGCCATCGAAGCGAAAGCCGCCGAGAGCCAGTGCCAGGTCGGCCCGGCAAGGCACAAAGACGGGTCTGCTTCCAGATGCGCAATGGTCCGCGCATAGCGCACCGGGTCCGAGGTGACGATGTTCTGCGCAAACGGCAAGGCGATCGGATCGCGCTTGCCGGCACCGAAAACATAGTCGTTGCCGCGGCCGAACCGGACCATCCAGCGCGCAATGCGGATGGCGAGATTTTCGGGAAACGGGTTGGTGAAAACGCGCAGCATCGGTGCGCTGAACGCCGCCGCGCGAATGATGCCGGGATGATCGTGCAGATTGCGCAACAGAATGTGTCCGCCCATGGAATGGGCAAGCGCGAACGGCGGCCGGTCGTCCATATGGCGCACGATCTGATCCATGAAGGCGCGCAGATCTTCCGCGTATTGCGCGAAGTCGATGATGTGGGCCTTGCGCGAATCCTCAAGCGCGCGGGCCGAACCGCCCTGACCGCGCCAGTCGAATGCAGCAACGGCAAAACCGCGTCCGCGCAATTCGTCGAACACCTCGAAATATTTTTCGAGAAATTCGGAATGGCCCTGCAGCACAAGACAAACGCCGCGAAAGGGGATGCCTTCCGCGGCGTTCCATAAGCCGGCCCGCAGGCGCACGCCGTCCCGTGTTTCGAGAAATCGCGGTTCGAACGCGGCCTCAGCCGATGCCATCAAATGACTGTCGTCACAAATTTAAGCCGGCCGCGCCTTTTGCAGGATGGGGCCGAGCTTCATGGCAAGGCCCATATCGCCCGCCACCTTCAGCTTGCCCTGCATGAAGGCCGAGGTGCCGTCGAGTTCGCCCTTGACCATTTTCTCGAACGTATCGAGGCCGAGCGAGATGGTGCAGTCCGCCGCCTTGCCGTCGCCGTCGCTGACGCCGTTGGGGGTGGACTTGCCGTCGATGAAAACGCTGCCCGGTTCGCCGAAATCGAATTTCAGCGTCCCGCCAAGGCCGGAATTCGCGCCGATCGCAGACCCCATCTGGGTGATGATTTCTTTGACCTGATCTGAGCTCATAAGACAATTCCTTCTGTTGTGTCCGGCTCCCGGGCCTTGCCTTCCCGTCAGCAGCACGCTTGCCTTCACAAATCGCCACACGTGGCCGGCAGGGAGCGCGCAAGTATGATCATTTGTCAGGCCAACACACAACCATGCCTGCGCACCTCCGGCGCAAAAAAGAAAAGATAACGGAAAACCGGAAGTCCGTTTCGGCCTGTTTGCATCGGAGTCTGTTTGCATTCGGGGCGCATTGCAGACACCGTGCGGTACAGACGGCAAATGTGGAGGAGATGTCATGGCGGTGAAAGAACGGGAAACCTTGCGGGCCATGCTGGCCGAACGCGCGGCCGCGGCGGCACCGGGCGGCCTTGCCGAACAACGCGCCGGGATTGACGGGTTGAGCGCGGTTTTCCCCGTGCCGTCCGATGTGACGGTGGAGGCGGCAAGCCTTGGCGGGGTGAAGGGCGAATGGGTGCGCGCACCCGGCGCACGGAAAGATGCGGGCCTGCTTTACCTGCATGGCGGCGGTTATGTGATCGGCTCCCCCACTTCCCATCGTCATCTGGTGGCGCTGATCAGCCGGGAATCCGGCCTGCCGGTTTTCTCCGCCGATTATCGCCTGGCGCCCGAACACCCGTTCCCCGCCGCGGTGGACGATGCGGTGGCGGCCTATGACGGGATGATAAAAATTGGCATTGCGCCTGCCAATATCGCGATTGCGGGGGATTCCGCGGGCGGCGGGCTGACGGCGGCGGCGCTGGTGGCGATCCGCGACCGCAAGCTGCCCCGGCCCGGTGCGGGCGTGATGATTTCACCGTGGAGCGATCTGAGCCTGAGCGGGGCCTCGCACAAAACACGGAAAGATCGCGACCCGATGGTGGGCGGCGAGGGGCTGAGCGGGATGTTGACCGCCTATGCCGGCACGGCGGATGTGAAACACCCGCTGATCTCACCCGCCTTTGCCGATCTGAAGGGCTTGCCGCCCCTGCTGATCCAGGTGGGGAGCGAGGAGGTGCTGCACGACGATGCCGTGATGCTGCGCGACCGGGCGGAAGCCGATGGCGTGGACGTGAGCTTCGAAAGCTGGGGCGGCATGGTGCATGTCTGGCCCCTGTTTCACCCGATCCTGGGCGAGGGGCGGGATGCGGTGGCCCGCATCGGCAGCTTCCTCAGGAACCATATTTCCTGAGCCGATAAGGAATATAAACCCACATCATTGAAGCAAGCCTTCCGGCTTCCCACATCAGGGGAGCCGGAGGGCATTCGCCTCCGGCAGCGAAAGCGGCCTGGCCCCGATGGGCAGGCCCGAACCACAAGGCTCAACAGGAGGTTGTGAACCATGCGTTATGATTATACCCCGTTTTTCCGCTCCACCGTCGGCTTCGACCGGCTGTTCGACAGGCTCGATACAGCCGCGGACCAGGGCTATCCGCCCTACAATATCGAACGGACGGGTGAGCACACCTACCGCATCAGCGTGGCGGTGGCCGGCTTCAGCGAAAAAGACCTGAACGCCGATGTCCGCGATGGCGTCTTGACCATTACCGGCAAGCGCGACGAGGCCGAAAAGGCCGAATTCCTCTACCAGGGCATTGCGGGCCGCGCCTTTGAGCGCCGCTTCCAGTTGGCCGAGCATGTGGAGGTGAAGGGCGCGAAGCTTGAGAACGGCCTGCTCCACGTCGATCTGGAGCGCGTGGTGCCGGAGGAGAAGAAACCCCGCCGCATCGCCATTCAGGCCGCCGATGCGCGTGCCCTCGAAGGTCAGGCGAAAGCCGCATAATCCGCAACTTATGCACAGGTAGAAGAAGGGCGCGTCTTCCGGGGCGCGCCCTTTTTTGCGCTTTGCCGCGTTGCCACCGCCGCCCCTATGACTAAAGTGCAAAACCTGCCTGGGCGGGCAAGGCGTGAGGATAACAATGGCGCTTTTCACGCGCACAACGCGGCCGCCGCGATTTGGCCCTGCGACCAAGCCTGCGGAACTGCGCGAACATTATGCGGCGCAGTTTGCGCGTTTCGGCACCATTCCGCCTGGGACGCGGTTCGAGCCGACCCAGCTTGGCCTGATCAAGGCCGAGTGGGTGCATGTGGACAACGCCGCCCGCGAACGCATGATCCTTTATTTCCATGGCGGCGGCTTTATCGCCGGATCGCCGGAAACCCATCGCCCGCTGATCGCCAGGCTGTGCCATGCCGCCAATGCAAGCGCGCTGTCGCTCAATTACCGGCTGGCGCCGGAATATCCCTTCCCCTCGCCGGTGCGCGACGGGATCGACATCTACCGCCACCTGATCAAGCGTGGCGTGGCACCCGAATCCATCGTGCTGGTGGGGGATGAAGCCGGTGGCGGTCTTGCCTTCGCCTCCCTGCTCGCGATCCGCAACGGCAATCTGCCGATGCCGGCTGGTGTGGCGGCGATGTCGCCCTGGGCGGATCTGGCGCTCTCGGGCATGTCGCTGATGACCAATGCCGAGGACGACCATGCGCTGAGCTGGGAGATGCTGTTCCTCTGCGCCCGGCATTACCTGAAGAAGATGAACCCGAGCGATCCCTATTCCTCGCCCGCCTTCGCGCCGTTCAAGGATTTTCCCCCGATCATGGTGCATGGCGGCAGCCGCGAAATCCTGCGCGACGATGCCAGCAAGCTGGGCGACCGCGCGGCCGAAGCCGGCGTCAACGTCTCGATCGAGATTTATGACGGCATGGGCCACCTGTTCCAGGCCGATGAAAGCCTGCAGGAGGCGAAGATTTCCATCGACCGGCTGGGCCAGTTCGTCCGTGTACGGACAAGACACCCCGCCGGCGCCACCGCCCACGCCGCCGCGGGGCGGTAATCGTTCAGCCCGTTGTCCGGTCTGATGTTGCGGCGTTGAAAACCGCCAGTTGGGCGGCAAACGCGCGGCCGTATGCGGGGCGTGCTTCACCGCGCGCGGCATAGGCGGAAAGATTCGGATAGTCGTCCAGCATGCCGGACGGCTTCAGCCGCAGCAGCACATGCACCATCAGAAGATCGCCGGCACTGAACGCACCGTCGAGCCACTCCGCATCGCCAAGGCGCGCGGAAAGGCCATCCAGCCTTGTGCGGATGCTGGTTTCCAGCGCGCGCAGGCGCTGCTCGTACCAGGGCTCGTTTTGCTCGAGGATCATGACAAGGCTGCGCTCGAAGATCGGCGGTTCCACCGTGTTCAGCGCGGCAAATATCCATGTGACGGCACGCGCCCGCGCATGCGCATCCCCCGGCAGCAGACCTGCGTGGCGTTCCGCAATGTGGAGCACGATCGCGCCCGATTCGAACAGGACGAGACCGCCTTCCTCATAAGTCGGAATCTGTCCGAACGGATGCAGCGCCAGATGCCCGGGCGTCTTCATCGCCGCAAACGAAACAAGGCGGACGTCATAGGGCTGGCCCACTTCCTCGAGCGCCCAGCGAACCCGCATGTCGCGCGCCAGACCTTTGCCGCCATCGGGCGAGCGTTCAAAGGCGGTGATGATGGGACGCCTGGGTTTCCGGACCATGGCAGAACTATCGCCGGTCAAAAACGAGCGGTCGAGTAACTTGCGGGTCACCGGGCTTCGCCGACAGCTCCCCCTTGCAGTTTTAACCCCTCTCCTCTTGCCCCCTTCTCTGTCATCGCCGGGAGTTCATAGCGCCAGCGTGTGAACGGGCCATCCAGGCGATGCCGCATCGCTGCCACCAGCTTCGCGCCCTTCGTCCCCTACCCGTCTGCTTTCGCTACCGCTCAGGCATCCCCCCTCCGTCTCCCCCGGATTACGTCCGGGGTCGCCACCTCCCCCGCGTGCGGGGGAGGATAACGAGAGTGACGGACCATCCTTCTCCTCCCCCGTGGTTACGGGGGAGGTGGCGCGATAGCGCCGGAGGGGGCATCCTACGTTTATTTTCCTGATAGACTTGTAATCCTATAGATGATGGGTATATAGTCTTTCGTCAGGAGAACCCCCAATGCCCCTCAAAGTCCCCATCCGAACCTACCGCGCGGCCATACAGGGTCAGGAGGCAAACGCGCGTGCCTCCGTTGCTCCCGCTCCCCTTACCTGCCCATCCCTGCCAAGAGACAGCCAGCAAGGGGGCGAGCCGGCAAAGCCCGAGGACGGTGGCCAATGGCGTGTACGGCCGGGACTGACCTCCCGGCCCGTACCGGCCAACGGCACACCGCCAGCACCGGGCTTTCGCCGCGGGATCAGCCACCATGGGGCCCCCGCGCGAGAGCCCGTTCTGTGTCAGGGCCCGCTCTGTCCGGAATCGTCTCGTTTGGAATATGGCCCAGAAAAAAGGCGCAAAACTCAGGCTTCGTCGGCACCGGCCAGCATTTCCACGGCCTGCGCATGAACCCGCGCATCGCCCGCCGCGATCACCATGCCGCCATTGGTATAAGGGTTGCCTTGCCAGTCCGTGACCAGCCCGCCCGCATTCTCGATCACCGGCACGAGGGCGGCGACATCCCACGGCGCCATCCGCCCCTCCACGATCACGTCGATGAACCCCATCGCCAGCAGGGCATAGCCATAGCAGTCGCCGCCGAAATAGCTCATCCGCGACCGGGCGCAGACCTCCTCGAAGGCCTGCCGCTGGGCGCGGCCGAAATAGCTCCAGGGATGGGTGGTCGAAATCACCGCCGACGACAGATTGGCACAGGCCCGCGTTTTGAGCGGCGAGCGCCCTTCCGGCGTGATCAGCTCGGCCTTGCCGTCATAACCGATGAAGCGTTCGCGCAGCACCGGCTGATCGATGATGCCGAGCGACAGCCGGCCGCTATCCTCCAGCGCGATCAGGGTGCCCCAGGTGTGCCGCCCGGTGATAAAGGCCCGCGTGCCGTCGATCGGGTCCACCACCCAGGTCTGCCCGCTCACCCCCGGCTCATAGCCGTGTTCCTCACCCAGAATGGCGTCGTCCGGCCGTTCCGCCTTGATCAGGGCACGGATCGCGGCTTCGGCATTGCGATCGGCCTCGGTCACCGGATCGAACAGCGGCTTGGGGCCCGTGACACCCTTGTCGATCACCTGGATCCGTTTGCGGAAAAACGGGCGGATCACCGCGCCCGACGCATCGGCCAGGCGATGCGCGAATGCGACTGTCTCCGGGTTCACGCTCATTCTCACACCCGCCTGCACGCCAAAACAGCCGGACCTTTTCTGAAGAGGCTGTCCGGCCAAATCCCACTGTGCCGCCCGCATGACTATAATGGGCGGACATATTTAAAAAGGGGCTAGCGATGAAATCCGCCGTCGTCACCGGCGCTTCGACCGGGATTGGCTGGGGATGCGTGAAAATTCTCGCGCAGAACGGCTTTCACGTCTTCGGCAGCGTGCGCAAGGAAACCGACGCCACCCGCCTGTCGCAGGAATTCGGGGCGGCTTTCACGCCCCTTCTGTTCGACATCACCGATGAAGCCGCGGTGGCCCATGCCGCGGAAAGTGTAAAGAGGGCGCTCGGCGGGGAAACGCTGTCCGGCCTCGTCAACAATGCCGGCGTCGCGGTTCCGGGGCCGCTGCTTCACCTTTCGCCGGACGAATTCCGCCAGCAGATCGCGGTCAACCTGACCGGGCAACTGATCGTCACCCAGGCCTTCGCCCCGCTTCTGATGGCCGCCAACGGCAAAACCGCCGGGCGCATCGTGATGATGTCCTCGGTCGGCGGCAAAAACGCCATGCCGTTTCTCGGGCCCTATAACGCCTCCAAATTCGGGCTTGAAGGGATGAGCGAGGCGCTGAGGCGGGAATTGCTGCTTCCCGGCATCAAGGTGGTGGTGATCCGCCCCGGCGCGGTCGCAACCCCCATCTGGGACAAGGCGGATCTGGTCGATACCGCCCGTTTCGGCAATACGCCCTACCGGGCGGCGCTGGAGAAGATCAAAACCGTGATGATCGCCGAGGGCCGCAAAGGTTACCCGCCGGAGCGGATTGGCGAGGCGGTGCTGACCGCGCTGACGGCAGCGCGGCCGAAAACCGCCTACACCGTAAATCCCGCGAAAGTTCAGGGGTTCATTCTGAACACGCTGCCGAAGCCCTGGGCCGACCGGCTGATCGCGGGTCAGCTCGGTCTTTTACCACCGCGGCGCAAAGAAAGGCGCTGAAATCGGCTATTCGCCGGCGTTGCGGGCCCGCTTGCGCAGATGGGGCAGCAATTCGCGCTTGCGCAGGCGGATGGATTTCGGCGTCACCTCGACCAGTTCATCATCCTCGATATAGGCGATGGATTGTTCCAGCGTCAGCGTGGTGGCCGGTGTCAGCCGCACCGCCTCGTCTTTCGACGTGGTGCGGATATTGGTCAACTGCTTGGCGCGCAGCGGGTTGACGTCCAGATCATTGTCCTTGGCGTTCTCGCCCACGATCATGCCCTGATAGATCTTGGTGCCCGGCACCACGAACAGCCGCCCGCGCTCCTCCAGATACCACAGCGCATAGGCCACCGCCTCGCCGTCGCCATTTGAAATCATCACGCCGTTGCGCCGGCCCTCTATGGGGCCCTTATGCGGCGCATAGGAATGGAACATCCGGTTCATTACGCCGGTGCCGCGCGTATCGGTCAGAAACTCGCCGTGATAGCCGATCAGCCCGCGCGATGGGGCATAGAAGGTAAGCCGCGTCTTGCCCGCGCCGGTCGGGCGCATGTCCTGCAACTCGCCCTTGCGGTTCGCGATCTTCTCGATCACGACGCCGGTATAGGGATCGTCGACATCGATCGTCACTTCCTCGATCGGTTCGATCCGCTCGCCCGTATCGGGATCGGTCTGGAACAGCACCCGCGGGCGCGAGATCGAAAGCTCGAAGCCCTCGCGCCGCATGGTCTCGATCAGCACGCCGAGCTGAAGTTCGCCGCGCCCTGCCACTTCATAGGTGCCCTCGCCGGTCTCGCGCACCTTGATCGCGACATTGCCTTCGGCCTCGCGCAGCAACCGGTCGCGAATGACGCGGGACTGCACCTTGTCGCCCTCGCGCCCCGCAAGCGGGGAATCATTGACCGCGATGGTGATCGCAAGGGTCGGCGGGTCGATCGGGTTGGCGGCGATCGGCGCCGCCACATTGATGTCGCACAGCGTATCGGCGACATTCGCCGTCTGAAGGCCAGCGATCGCGACAATATCGCCGGCATGAACCTCCGCCACCGGCACGCGCGCAAGCCCCCGGAACGCCAGCAACTTGGTGGCACGGGCGCGTTCCACCTCTGTGCCGTCGCGGTTCAGGGCCTTGATCACGCGGTTGACGTTGAGCGAACCGCTCTCGATCCGGCCGGTCAGAATGCGGCCGAGATAGGGATCGGCTTCCAGCGTGGTGACCAGCATCGCGAACGGGAACTCCTCACCCGCGCGCGCTGCCGCTTCCGGTTCGCGAACATCTGCGACAATTCTGGCAAACAGAGGCGACAGGTCTTTGCGATCATCGGCGAGGTCCGCCACCGCCCACCCCTGCCGCCCCGATGCGTAGAGGACATGAAAGTCCAGTTGATCGTCATTGGCTTCGAGTGCCAGAAACAGATCGAAGATGCTTTCCAGCGTTTCTTTCGGTTGCGCGTCGGAACGATCGATCTTGTTGATCACCACAATCGGCTTCAGGCCCAGCTTCAACGCCTTGGACAGCACGAATTTGGTCTGCGGCATGACCGCTTCCGCCGCATCGACCAGAAGCACCACACCGTCCACCATCGACAGAATGCGCTCCACCTCGCCGCCGAAATCGGCGTGACCGGGTGTATCGACAATATTGATGCGGGTTCCCTGCCAATCCACGCTGGTGCATTTGGCGAGAATCGTGATCCCGCGCTCTCGCTCAAGATCGCCGGAATCCATCGCGCGTTCCTGAACCTGCTGGTTCTCGCGCACGGCGCCGGACTGCCTGAGCAGTTGATCCACCAGTGTGGTTTTCCCATGGTCGACATGGGCGATAATGGCAATGTTACGGATGTTCATGGGGGCGGTGCGCCGTATCTGAGAGGGCGCGCTTATAAACGCCCAACCGGCCGGGGGCAATTTCAAGCTGCGGTCAAAGGCGGCAAATCTTCAATGCCCGCCTTTTCCCGGAACCCGGCACCTGCCACCCCCTTGCCGCGACACCGCTCCCGCCCGGTACCATATGGCTCAGGCAGGACCACTTACCTTATGATCCCAGCCCGCCGGGGTATGGCGGAATTTGACCGGACACGCGCCGCAAACCCAGCCACATGGCCGGGTTCTCTCTATGGCAGGGCTGTTCGGGCCGCCATCACGCCGGACACAGCCCCGGCCCGCAGGACAGATCCATGGGCGAAATGCGCCTATCCACGCCGCTAGAACCGGCATCGGCCAGCTTACGCAGCGGAACCGGCCCCGCTTTGGCGGCGCGCCTTCAGCCGCGCACACGCCTGATCCTCGGCATCGCGCTGGCCGCAATGGCCATATTCCTGTTGTGGTGGCTGTTCGGATCGGGAACTTCCCGGCCCCATACGCCGCCCCCGCCACCCGTCATCGTGGCCGAAGCCACCGAAAAACCGGTGACGGTTTACGAGCACACGATGGGAACGGTCGTCGCCAATGCAACGGTACAGGTGACCGCACGCGTACAGGGCGAAATGGTCGCAGCCGGCTTCAAGGAAGGCGATATCGTCCACAAAGGGCAACTGCTTTTCCAGCTGGATCCCCGGCCATTCACCGCCGCACTGGCAGAGGCCCGTGCAGCCCTTGCCCGCGACGAAGCACAGCGGATCAGCGCCGAGCGTGATGCCAAACGCTATACCGCGCTCTATGCGCAAGGCGCCATCTCGGCCCAGCAGCGCGATCAGACCGTGGCGAATGCCAAAGCACTGGCAGCAAGCGTTGCGGCCGACAAGGCGGCCATCGAAACGGCCCAGCTCAACCTGGACTACGCCCAGATACGCGCGCCCATCGATGGCAAGACCGGCCCCATTCTGGTACAGCCCGGCAATCAGGTGGTTGCGAACGCGGCCAATCCGCTGGTTGTTCTGACTCAAGTGCAACCGGTAAAGGTATCGTTTCACCTGCCGCAGGACGATCTGCCCCGTATCCAGAAGCGGATCGGCAGCCCGACTTTCACGGCCACGATCACCGCCCATGGCGCATCGGCGCAGAGTGTCAGCGCCGTGGTGGACTTTGTCGACAATGAAGTGAGCGATCAGACCGGCACCATCGAATTGCGTGCCACCTATCCCAACAAGGACAACAGGCTGGTGCCGGGGCAGCTTGTCGATGTCAGCCTGGCGCTGGAAGAATTGCCACCAAGCGTCGTGGTCCCGCATGACGCCGTGAACATCGGACCCGATGGGCGCTATGTCTATGTGGTGACGGCGGACGGGAAAGCCGAGATGCGCGCCGTCACCGTGCTCTATGACGATGGCACACAAGCCGCAGTCAAAGGCGATGTGAAAGCCGGCGACCATGTGATCACGGAAGGTCAGTTGCGCGTGCTACCCGGCCAGCCCGTTACCGTTCATGCCGGTAGTCAAAAAGCCACAGCATCAGCAACCAAAGACAGCGGCCGCACCAAGGACGGCCCATGAACATTTCGGAGCCGTTCATTCGCCGGCCGGTCATGACCACATTGGTCATGGCCGCGATGCTGATCTTCGGCGCCTTCGGCTATGCTTCGCTGCCGGTCAGCGAACTGCCCAATGTCGATTTTCCCACCATCGTGGTTTCGGCAAGCCTTCCCGGCGCCGATCCGGAAACCATGGCATCGGCCGTGGCCACACCGCTGGAAAGCCAGTTCTCGACCATCGCCGGCATCTCCTCGATGACATCGTCGAGCACGCAGGGCGCAACCTCGATCACCCTGCAATTCGAACTCGACCGCAATATCGATGCCGCCGCGCAGGATGTGCAATCGGCGATTTCGGCCGCATCACGGCAGATGCCGCCGCAGATGCCGAACCCGCCCCGGCTGCGCAAGGTCAATCCGTCAGACAGCTCGATCATGTATCTGGCGATGTATTCGCAGACCCTGCCGGTTCAGGAAGTCGACAAATACGCAGAAACCCTGCTTGCCCGGCAGATCTCGATGCTGAATGGCGTGGCACAGGTGAACGTCTACGGCTCGCAGCAATTCGCCGTGCGCATTCAGGCCGACCCTGCCAAGCTTGCGGCACGCGGCATCGGCATCGACCAGCTTGCCACCGCGGCAGACGCGGCAAATCCGAACATCGCCACCGGCTCCCTGAACGGTGTTGATCAGGCAACGATGATCCATACCGATGGCCAGTTGTTCGATGCCGCGCAGTTCGGCAATCAGGTGGTGGTTTACCGCAATGGCGCGCCGGTCCGCATCAAGGATATCGCCACGGTTCTCGACAGTGTCGCCAACGACAAGGCGGCAAGCTGGTACAACGGCAAGCGCGCAATCATTCTGGCGATTCAACGCCAGCCGGGTTCGAACACGATCAAGGTCGTGGACGAGATCAAGAATATTCTGCCGCACTTCCTTGAGCAGTTGCCGGCCTCGGTGACACTCGACATCCAGTATGACCGCAGCCAGTCGATCCGTGCATCCATTGCCGATGTTCAGACCACCCTGCTGATCGCGGCGGCGCTGGTGGTGGGCGTGATCTTCATTTTCCTGCGCAGACTGGCGGCCACTTTCATCGCCTCGCTCGCCCTGCCCATTGCGGTCGTGGGCACCTTCGCCGGCATGGCGCTGTGCGGCTACAACCTCGACAATCTTTCACTGATGGCGTTGACGCTCTCGGTTGGATTCGTCGTCGACGACGCCATCGTCATGCTCGAAAACATCGTGCGCCACATGGAGAACGGCAAGCGCCCGATGGAGGCGGCACTCGCCGGCTCCCGCGAGATCGGCTTCACCATTCTTTCGATGACGGTATCGCTTGCCGCTGTGTTCATACCGGTCGTGTTCATGGGCGGCATTGTCGGCCGTCTGCTGCACGAATTTGCGGTCACCATCGTGCTTGCAATCGTTGCTTCGGGCATCGTTTCGGTGACCCTGACACCGCTGATGTGCAGCCGCATGCTCAACATGGCGCATGGCGCGGGCCAGAGCCGTTTTTACCGGTGGAGCGAGCAGACCTTTGAACGGCTGCAATCCTTCTACGAACGCACCCTGCATTGGGGCCTGATGCACCGGGGCGTGATCGGCCTTGCCTTTGTGGCCAGCATCGTTGCGACGGGCCTCCTGTTCGTGACGGCGCGGCAGGACTTCCTGCCGAGTGAGGACACCGGCCAGATCATGGCCTTTACTGAAGCCTCGACCGGTACGTCTTTCGCGCGAATGTCGGCGCTGCAGAAACAGGCGGCGGATATCATGGCACAGAACCCCAATATCGCGGGTCTCATGTCCTCCGTCGGCTCGGGGGGCGCCAGCAGCGGCGTGAACACCGGCCGGATGTTCGTGACCCTGAAGCCGCGCAACGAACGCAGGCAGAGTGCCGATGAAATCATCGCGGAACTGCGCCCGAAACTGGCGAAGATCCCCGGCATCAGCGTCTATATGCAGAATCCACCTTCCATCCGCATCGGCGGCCGCTCCTCGAAATCGCAATATCAATATACGCTGCAGGATCTGGACCAGGACGAGTTGCACAGCTTTGCCTTGCGCCTGACACAGGCCCTGGCAAAACAGCCGGGCCTTGAGGATGTGACGAACGACCTTGATTATTCGGCGCCCGCCATCAACGTGCAGATCGATCGCGACCGCGCGGCCGCACTCGGCGTCACGCCGGAGCAGATCGAAACCGCGCTGGGGGCGGCCTATGGCAGCCAGCAGATATCCAGCATCTATACATCGGCCGATACCTATCAGGTGATTCTGGAAGTTCTGCCGAAATACCAGTCCAATCCCACGATGCTGTCCCAGTTGTATGTCACGTCGGCGGGCGGAACATTGGTGCCGTTGACCGCGGTCACGAAAATCATCCCTTCCACCATGCCGCTGAGCGTGAATCATCAGGGCCAGCTTCCGGCGGTCACGATCTCATTCAACCTGGCCAACGGCGTGGCACTGGGCGATGCCGTGAAAACCATCGACCGTGTGCAGCGCGAACTGAATATGCCCGCGACCGTGCAAGGCAGTTTTCAGGGAACAGCACAGGCGTTCCAGCAATCCACCGGCAGCATCGGCTGGTTGCTCGTCCTGGCGATCGTGGTGATCTACATCGTTCTGGGTATTCTCTATGAGAGTTTCATTCATCCTTTGACGATCCTGTCCGGGCTGCCGTCCGCAGCTGTTGGCGCACTGATCACACTGTGGCTGTTCGGCGTTCCGCTCAGCCTTTATGCCTTTGTCGGCATGATCATGCTGATCGGTATTGTGAAGAAGAACGCGATCATGATGATCGATTTCGCACTGGCGCGGCAGCGGGGCGAAGAAATCAGTGCGGCGGACGCCATTTTCGAAGCGGCGCTGATCCGCTTTCGCCCGATCATGATGACAACCATGGCCGCGTTGATGGGGACGCTGCCAATCGCGATAGGATTTGGTGAAGGCGCCGAAGCCCGCCAGCCGCTTGGCCTCGCCGTCGTCGGCGGACTTATACTGTCCCAGCTTCTGACGCTCTACATCACGCCGGTGATCTATATTTACCTGGATGAATTCGGCGGCCGCGTCAGGAATTGGCGCCGGACAAGCCTCGCCCGCCCGAGCCCCGCAGAGTGACGCCCTATTTCGGGAACGGACCGATGGGGAATGGCTTGTCGTCGCGCGCGAACGCGATATAGGACAACAGTTCCCACATATACTGCGCCAGGGTCCGGGTGAAATTTCGCAACTCCTCGTTCATGCGGCCGTGGAAAACAAGAACGAGGAACTGCAGCGCCGCCAGCACAAGAACAACCCAGAACGTGAACCAGGCGATGACGGCATAAAAAATCGCATGAAGCAGACGCGTTCCCGGAAACGGAACGCGGGCCTGCTGTGGCGAGACCGCACTTTGCGCCGGCTGATCGCTCATCTGGAGCCACCTTTGCAGAATCTTCACGACATTCATGTAATGTGGAAAATGCCGGCTTCAAGACGGGTGGGGAACCTCGCCCGACGGCCTGCTCCAGCGATCGAACAGTGCTGCGAGCAACAATCCTGTGAGATACCCCCCGATATGGGCCTGCCAGGCGATCAGCCGCACTTCCACCCCGGCACCGAGGCCCGTCAGCCCGGCAAGTACATTCGCCCCGATCCAGAAGAGCGTGAAAGCAACAATCGGCCGCGAAAGAAGCGGCGCCAATTGCAGGCCCGCGCCATTCCGCCGTGTGGCCCAGAGCATGCGGATCGCGGCCCCCATAAGGCCGGAGATTGCGCCCGATGCACCGATGACCGGTGCGTCCGATCCCCAGTTGAATGCGAGATGGGCGGATGCGGCCGCAACCGCACAGAAAAAGAAAAAGATCAGAAATGAAAACGTGCCCCACGCACGCGCCACAACAGGTCCGATTGCCAGAAGCCACAGGCAATTGATGGCGAGATGCCCCAGATCGGCATGCAGAAAGACATAGCTGATGAACGGAATGGCCTGTCCGGCCAGGGAACCCGGCGCCACCGCATGCGACGTCAGATAAGCGGCCGAATAGCGCGCGGGATAGAAGGCGTAATTGCCGATGATGCCATCCTGTAGCGAGGGCGGCGCATAATCGAGCGCGAAATAGATCAACACAAAAGTCGCAATCAGCCAGACAACCACCGAGGGAGCATGGATGGCAGGCTGACGCGGCCCCTGCGACTCACGGAGAAATGCCATAACGATCCAGTGCTTCAGCGGTTGAGGGCGGCTTCGACCAGAGGCAGTCTGTCATTGCCGAAATACATGTCGGTACCGTCGATAAAAATGGTGGGGGAGCCGAACCCGCCGCGCGCAACAAGCTCCTCCGTGTTCTGTCGCAGACGATCCTTGATTTCGTCCGTCCGGCTGCGTGCCAGTATCGCGTCCGGGTTCAACCCGGCATTCCTGCAAACGACGGCAAGAACGTCCGGCTGGCTGACATCCTGAAGCGCCCCCCAATAAGCCTCAAACGCGGCCTTGGCAAAGACAGTCAGCTTTCCGCTTTCCTGCGCAGCAAGCGCATGGCGCATCATCGAAACCGCGCGCACCGGAAACACCGGCGGCTTACCGATGCGGATGCCGCAGAGCCGCGCCCAATCCTGCAAGTCTTTCTCGTAATAGGACGCCTTCCTCGGGTCGGGATTGGCGCGCCGTTCATAAACATCCTGGTTAACCGCATTGAACACACCGCCCACGAGAATCGGCTTCCAGTCGATTTCCACGTCGGCGCGCGCGGCAATCGCAGGAATTCGCGTGAAAGCCAGATAGGTCCACGGCGACGAGCAGTCAAAAAAGAATTCCAGTGTCGTCAAGTTTCACCTTCCCACCCGGATACAACGCCATCGCCGACTGTCCGACTTTGAAACAAAACCGGCCCCAAAACGAGTAAAAAAGCTGGCATGCAGGTTGCTTCGGTCAAGGAAGCAATATCGGGCCTGTGCGGTCAACGCATTCATCCGCAGTCCCACCACCGATACCGACACCGGAAGCACGACGAGTGGCATGAACATATCCTGGACCTCAGTGGGCAATGACACCCTGATAACCCACGACTGATCCGCGCAGACATCTTTCAAGCAATTGAGAGATGTCGATTGAGGGAGGGCGAACGCCCTCCCTCTTTTTTTGGCCGCCCGGACGTGGCGATGCTTGCCGGATTATGACAATCTGGCCGCGCCTCATTCCCACGAGCAATTCCCTTGAAAAAACCGGAGACGCGTATCGCCGAACTGAGCATTCGCGGCCTGTTGCTGGGCGTGGCGATCACGCTGATCTTTACCGCCGCCAATGTCTATCTGGGCCTGAAAGTCGGGCTGACGTTCGCCACATCGATACCGGCCGCGGTGATCTCGATGGGGGCGCTGTCGCTGTTCCGCAACACATCCATCCTGGAAAACAATATCGTACAGACGGTGGCGTCGGCGGCGGGCGCGCTGGCCTCGATCATCTTCGTACTCCCCGGTCTTGTCATCGTCGGCTGGTGGACGGGCATACCGTTCTGGCCCGCATTCTTCATCTGTGCCGGTGGCGGCATCATCGGCGTGATTTTCACCATTCCGCTGCGCCGGGCGATGGTGACGCAATCGGACCTGCCCTATCCCGAAGGGGTGGCCGCGGCGCAGGTCCTGAAGGTGGGGTCGGCCGCGCGCGATGCGCAGGCGGCGACGAACGGGAGTGCCCGCCGGGGCCTGATGGCCGTGGTTTACGGCGCGGCCGCATCCCTCGCGCTTTCGATCCTGACCGCAACACAAATCGCCGCGGCCGGAATCCAGAGCTTCGTCCGTGTGGGGCGCAACAGCGTGACCGGATTCGATTTCTCCTTTTCGCTGGCGCTTGTCGGCGCGGGGCATCTGGTGGGGCTTTCCGTCGGGTTGGCGCTGTTTCTGGGCGTGCTGATCGCGTGGGGCGCTGCCGTGCCGTTTCTGGCTGCCGCCAGTGGCATTCCCGCCCACGCCGACATTGCCGATTTCGCCAACCAGATCTGGCGCACCCAGGTGCGCTTCATGGGGGCGGGCGCCATTGCCGTTGCAGCGTTGTGGACCCTGGTCAAGCTGGCACGCCCGGTTGCGGCGGGCCTTGTCTCCACCATCGCGGCTTCGCGCCGCGTGGGCCGCGCACCGACCGACCGCGATATGGGACCGGTTGCGATCGCAGGCTGGGTCTTCGTCTGCCTGTGCGTGGTGGTGGCGCTGGTTCTGTATTTTGTGCGCGGCACATCGCTTGCGGGCCACGAAGGGCTTCTGAGCCTGGTGACATTGGGTTTTGTGGTGTTCGGTGGCTTTCTGGTGTCCGCCATCTGCGGCTATCTGGCCGGTCTCGTCGGCTCCACCAACAGCCCGATTTCCGGCGTCGGGATTCTGGCTGTGCTGCTTTACGCCAGCATCCTGGCCATCGTCATTCCGCTGCATGGCGGTTCGCCAAAGACATTGATCGCATTCACGCTGTTCTCGCTTTCCATCGTGTTCGCGGCCGCCACAACCTCCAACGACAATCTGCAGGACCTGAAGACCGGGCAATTGGTCGGCGCATCGCCATGGGCGCAGCAATGGGCGTTGATCGTGGGCGTGGTGGCGGGCGCCCTCACGATTCCACCCGTGCTTGATCTGCTGACGCGCGCCTATGGCTTTGCGGGACAGGCAGCGGGCCCGGTCTCTGCCACGGCCACGCCACTGGCCGCACCGCAGGCGGTACTGATTTCGGCACTGGCGCAAGGCGTGCTGGGTGAGAGCCTCGACTGGCACATGCTCGGCGCCGGCGCCGTGATCGGTGTTGCCATCATCGCGTTGGACGAATTTCTGGGCGCACGCAAATGGATGCGGCTGCCGCCGCTTGGCGTGTGCATCGGAATCTATCTGCCGATGGCGGCAAGCCTGCCGGTGGTGCTGGGCGCATTGATTTCTCAATGGTTCAAAATACGGGCGCGAAAGGCGGCAGACCCGGAAACCACGGAGCAATATGGTGTCCTGGTCGCCTCCGGCCTGATTGTCGGCGAAAGCCTGTTCGGAGTGGCGCTCGCCGGGCTGATCGTGGCGAGCGGCAAGGAAGCACCCCTGGCATTGGTGGGCGGAAATTTCCTGTTCGCGCCACTGATCGGGATCGCCGTGTTCGCGGCGCTGATCGTAGTTCTGTACCGGAAAATGCTAAGACTACGCGTGCTCGCGTGAACGGATCGCCCGATCGAGGGCGAGCACCTTTTCCGCCTGGGTCAGATGCGGACGGTCGAGCATCTTGCCGTCGAGTTGGGCCACACCGGCCCCGCCGGTGAAGGCGGCAACCACACGACGGGCATAAGCGACATCATCATCCGACGGGGTGAAAGCAGCGTTGATGATTTCCACCTGATCGGGATGGATCGCCAGCATGCCGGAAAAGCCTTCGCGCTGGGCCGCGCGGGCCACCCGCGCCAGCCCATCGCGATCGCGAAAATCGGCATGAAGGGTTTCGATCGCGGCGACACCGGCCGCCTTCGCCGCCAGCAATACCTGCGCGCGCACCATCTGATGAATGAAAAGGAAGGCGCCGGTTTCATCGCGATTGGTGGCGGCACCAAGGGCCGCGGCAAGATCTTCGGCACCCCAGCTCAACGCCGCAAGACGGGGCGGCGGGGAGCGCCAGGCCGGCAAGGACAGCACCGCCGTTGGCGTTTCGGTTGCCACGGGCAGCAGACGGGTTGAACCGATCGGTAAACCCGCTTCGGTTTCGAGCGCGATCAGATGGGCATCGAGAATATGCAAAGCCTCAGGCCCGTCAGGCTTCGGCACGACAAGCCCGGCAGGCGCACCGGCGACCACTGCCGCCATATCCGCCACGAAATCGGCGGAACCGACCGGATTGATCCGCACCCATAGCTTCGCTGATACGCCTGCTTGCAGATATTCACGGGCAAGACCGCGGGCGCGAACGCGATTTTCAGGCGCCACGGAATCCTCCAGATCGAGGATCAGTGCATCGGCCGGCGAAGTTTTCGTTTTCGCGAGTTTTTTTTCGCTGTCGGCCGGCACGAACAGAAAAGAGCGCGGGATCATGCCGTGGCCGTCTTCTTCAGCATCAGGGCGGAGCGTTTGCACACCGCCACCATCTCGCCCCGCTGGTTGAAGGCGCGATGGGCGAACAGCACGATGCCATTGGCGGGGCGGGAGCGGGATTCGCGCAATTCCAGCACCTCGGTCTCCACCCGCAAGGTATCGCCATGAAAGACCGGCTTCGGGAACCGCACCTCATCCATGCCGAGATTGGCGACGGTGGTACCGAGGGTGGTTTCGCCCACCGAAATCCCGATCATCAACCCGAGGGTGAAAAGTGAATTGACGATGCGGGCGCCGAACTCGGTCTTCTTGCCATACTCCTCATCCAGATGGAGCTGGGCCGGATTGTGGGTCATCGCAGTGAAGAAGACATTGTCCGCTTCCGTCACCGTGCGCCGGATCGGGTGCTGGAAAATCTGGCCGACAAAGAATTCCTCGTAATAAAGCCCGGCCATCACACGTCCCTACCCGTTATTCGTTTTCAAAATTTGGCCTCCCCCCTCCCTCCCCCCCTTTCGGTGCGGACATCGAGGAGAACGGAGACGGGGGCGAAACGAGATTACACCGGAGCAGCCGGGTGATGGATAGCGCGGGCAGACATCTCAATCGACTGTGACAAAGCGGTCACTCTTGCGGTCCAGCAATTCGAGTTTGCCGTCGGCGATGCCGAAGCGCCCGCCATCCAGTTGCAGCTTGCCCGCGCGGACCCGCTCCGCCACGAACGGAAATGTCATCAGCCGTTCGAGAGAGAGGCGGACGCAATCGCGTTCCATCGCCACATGATGGGCGGCATGGTCGGCGATGTGGGCGGAATGGGTGGCAGCGGGTGCCAGAAGCTCAATCCAGCGGCCGAGAAACGGCACGCTTTCCGCAATCGAATTGTCGAGCGCGGCCGCGACGCCGCCGCATTGGGCATGGCCCATGACCAGAATGTTGCGCACATTGAGGCTGAGCACGGCAAAGGCGATGGCCGCGCTGGTGCCGTGGTGGGTATCATCGGTCTCGTAAGGCGGCACAACCGCCGCGACGTTGCGGATGACAAACAATTCGCCCGGATGGGCGTTGAAGATGGTGGCGGGATCGGAGCGTGAATCGCTGCAGGCGATCACCAGATATTCCGGCTTCTGCCCGTTATGCGCGAGATCGGTGTAACGCTCCCGTTCCTCAGGCCAGCGCCTGCTGCGAAATTCCCGATAACCTTTGATCAGATGGTCCATGGCAATATTCCCGTGGCCTGCAGGGCCGCGGCGCGAAGACAGGCGATTAGAGAGGGCGGTCAAGCAGCAGAAGCGGGCGCGCGCCGGACTGTGACTGGGCGCATAGCGCAAAACCGCATTTCCGTGCAACCCGGAGCGATGCCGCATTGTCTGGCTGGATCACGGCAACCGCGCGCACCGGGCCGAAATAGTCACGGCCCCATGAAAGCGCGGCCTTGACCGCCTCTGTCGCGTAACCCTTGCCCATCGCAGGCGGCGCCAGAGCCCAGCCGATTTCAGGAACATCGCACAGCGGATCATCCGGTAACCGGGCGCGCGCGATGAACCCCGCCTCGCCCAGCAAGGCGCCATCGGTTTTTTCCGTGATGGCCCAGGAGCCATAGCCCATCAGGTTCCAGTGCCCCGGAAAACGCTGGAACTTGTTCCACGCGTCTTCCCGCGTCAGCGGTTTTCCTTCGCCGATGAAACGGACGACCGCAGGATCGCCCCACATCGCAGCCACGAATCCGAAATCGGACAAGCGATGCCCGCGCAGAATGAGGCGCGGTGTTTCGAGCGTGGGAACGGGCATCGGGCCTCAATAGGATTTCGGCAGACCGAGTACATTTTCTGCGATGAAGGACAGGATGAGCTGTTCCGTGACCGGCGCGATGCGCGGCAGCATGGATTCCCGGAACAGGCGTTCCACCTGATATTCGCGCGCGTAACCCATGCCGCCATGGGTCATCACGCTGCGGGTGGTGGCATCGAAGGCCGCGCGCGCGGAGAGAAATTTTGCGGCATTGGCTTCGGCCCCGCAAGGTTGCCCGGAATCGTAAAGCGAGGCCGCGCGCAGACACATCCACCACGCGCTTTCGAGATAGGCCCAGCTTTCCGCCAGCGGATGCTGGATGCCCTGGTTCTGGCCGATGGGGCGGCCGAACACCACCCGTTCGCGGGCATAGTTCGCCGCCCGGAACAGGGCATCGCGGCCAAGGCCCACAGCCTCCGCCCCGATCAGGATGCGTTCGGGGTTGAGGCTGTCGAGCAGATAGCGGAAACCCTTCCCCTCCTCCCCGATACGGTCTTCGTCCGGCACCGGCAGGTCGTCGATGAAGACGGCGTTGGAATCGACCGCAGCCCGGCCCATTTTCGGGATGCGCCGCACTTCCACGCGGGTACGGTCGAGATCGGTATAAAACAGGGTCATGCCGTCGGTCGGGCGTTTGCAGTCCGCCTTCGGTGTGGTGCGGGTGAGGAGCAGGATCTTGTCCGCCTCCTGCGCCGTGGTGGTCCAGATCTTGCGGCCGCGGATGACATAGCCATCATTGCTGCGGCGGGCGAAGGTCTCGATCGAGGTGGTGTCGAGGCCGGCATTGGGCTCCGTCACCCCGAAACAGGCCTTCTGGTCGCCCCGGATCAGGGGCGGCAGGAAGCGCGCCTTCTGTTCCGCCGTGCCGTGCACGACGATGGCGTGCGGTCCGAAAATATTGAGGTGAATGGCGGACGCCGCGGCATAGCCCCCGCCGCCCCGGCCCACCGCCTGCATCATAATGGCGGCTTCGGTGACGCCGAGGCCGGAACCGCCATGTTCAGGCGGCATGGCGATGCCGAGCCAGCCGCCGTCGGCCATGGCCCGATGGAACTCCACCGGGAAGCGGGCTTCCTCATCGCAGGCGGCCCAGTAAGCGTCCGGGAAACCAGCGCAGATGCGGCTGACATTTTCCTCAATTGCGCGTTGCTGCTCTGTCAGCACCAGTTCCATGATCAGCCTCGCCATCCCGCCAGATAAAACGAAAAATTAATGTGGAATATGCCGGGTTAAGACAGCCGGGTTAAGACGGCGATGATACAGCCAATGCTGTGTTGCGCGGCAAGCCGGGAGAGCTAAGATGGAAAATCTTGGGGGCGTGGAGCCAGCCAGGCGGTTGCCGGATGACCGGCGCCGCGGCAAAAGTGCGGAATGACAGGCAGGACAGCTTGCGATTGCCGAATACCGCTATGGAGATTCACAAAGTCCGATGAGTTCAGATTCGGCTGAAGGGCTGGCACTGGCCGAGCCCGAACGACCGCGCGGCATGCCGCCGACCGATACCAGCAACCCCGCTTATTTCCACAAGGTCGTCGATTGCCAGTGGGCCTGTCCGGCCCACACGCCGGTGCCGGAATATATCCGGCTGATCGCGGCGGGGCGTTATTCCGACGCCTATATGATCAACTGGAAATCCAACGTGTTTCCGGGCGTTCTGGGGCGGACCTGCGACCGGCCCTGCGAACCCGCCTGCCGCCGCGGCCGGGTGGAAGAAGAACCGGTGGCGATCTGCCGGTTGAAACGCGTCACCTATGACAACAAGGACGACATCACCGGGCGGCTGCCCCAGCCGGCGGTCCAGAAAAACGGCAAGCGCATCGCACTGATCGGGGCGGGCCCGGCCAGCCTGACGGTGGCGCGCGATCTGCTGCCGCTTGGCTATCACGTCACCATCTATGATCAGGACGCGAAGGCGGGCGGCATGATGCGGACGCAGATTCCGAAATTCCGCCTGCCGGAGAGCGTGCTGGACGAGGAATGCGGTTACATTCTGGGCCTTGAGCCCGAAACCCGCTTCGGCCAGCGCATCGACAGCATGAAAGCGGTGCTGGCGGAAGACTATGACGCGATCTTTGTCGGTTGTGGCGCGCCACGCGGGCGCGACCTGGAGGTTCCGGGCCGCAAGGAAGCCGCCGCCAATATCCATATCGGCATCGACTGGCTTTCCAGCGTGTCGTTCGGGCATATCCACAAAATCGGCCGCCGCGTGATCGTGCTCGGTGGCGGCAACACCGCGATGGATTGCTGCCGTACCTCGCGCCGGCTGGGCGGGGAAGAGGTGCAGGTCGTCGTCCGCTCCGGCTTCGAGGAGATGAAGGCGAGCCCGTGGGAAAAGGACGACGCCATCGGCGAAGGCATTCCTATCCACAATTACATGGTGCCGAAGGAATTCACCCACGAGGACGGCAGGCTGACCGGTGTCGTGTTCGAAAAGGTGAAGGCCGAATACGGCAAGGACGGCCGGCGCAAGCTGGTGCCCACCGGCGAGCCGGATGTGCATATGCCATGCGATGACGTTCTGGTTGCTGTGGGGCAGGAAAACGCCTTCCCCTGGATCGAGCGCGATCTGGGCATTGAATTCGACCGCTGGGAAATGCCGAAGGTCGATCCCGTCACCTATCAATCGACCAATCCGAAAGTGTTTTTCGGCGGCGATGCTGCGTTCGGCCCCAAGAACATCATCTGGGCGGTGGCGCATGGGCACGAAGCCGCGGTTTCGATCGACCTGCATTGCAACGGCAAAAGCGTGAATGCGGAACGGCCGAGCCCGCTGACCAATCTGCTGAGCCAGAAGATGGGCATTCACGAATGGTCCTACGACAATGACGTGTCGCTCGACCTGCGTTACAAGGTGCCGCACGCGCCCAAGGCCGTGACGCTGAAGAACGTCAATGTCGAAGTGGAGCTGGGCTTCGATCCCGAGCGGGCTTTTCTGGAAGCACAACGCTGCCTCAATTGCGATATCGAAACCGTGTTCGAACGCGGGCTGTGCATCGAATGCGACGCCTGTGTCGACATCTGCCCGATGGATTGCATCACCTTCACGGAGAACGGTGAGGAAGAGGAGTTGCGCACGCGGCTGACCGCACCGGCGGTCAATCCGGAGCAGGACCTCTACGTCTCCGATACGCTGAAAACGGGCCGCGTGATGGTGAAAGACGAAGACGTCTGCCTGCATTGCGGGCTATGCGCCGAACGCTGCCCCACCGGCGCATGGGACATGAAAAAATTCTATCTCGAAACTGCGCAGGCCGGATCATGCCACAACGCCTAGAGGCGACGAACGATTTCGTCGTCAAGTTCGCCAACGTCAACGGCTCCGGTTCGGCCAGTGCCAACGAATTGTTCGCCCGCTGTATCCTGCGTATGGGCGTGCCTGTCGCCTCGCGCAACATCTTCCCGTCCAACATCCAGGGCCTTCCCACGTGGTATGAGGTGCGGATTTCCGGCGAAGGCTGGCTTGGCCGGCGCGGCGGTGTGGACCTGATGGTGGCGATGAACCCGCAGACCTGGGACAAGGATGTCGCCTCGATCGAGCCGGGTGGCTATCTGCTGTACGATTCGACCAAGCCGCTGCCGCCGTCAAAATTCCGTGAGGATGTCAACCGCATCGGCGTGCCGCTGACCGAAATCTGCAATCGCACCTACAAGGACCCGCGCCAGCGGCAATTGTTCAAGAACATCATCTATATCGGCGCGCTGTCCGCCCTTCTCGACATCGATCCGGCGGTGGTGGAGACGCTTCTGGGCGAACAGTTCAAGAAGCGCCCCGAATTGATTGCGAAGAACGTGCAGGCCTTCAAGCTCGGCTTCGATCATGTGCGCGAACATCTTGCCGGGGCTTGCAAGCTGAAGATCGCCCGCTCCGACAAGGTGGGCAACCGCATCTTCATCGCAGGCAACGATGCCGCGGGCCTCGGCGCGGTCTATGGCGGGGCCACGGTTTGCGCATGGTATCCGATCACGCCATCGACCTCGGTCGCGGAAGCCTTCACCAAGCATTGCCAAAATCTGCGCGTCGATCCCGAGACGGGCAAAAACAAGTTCGCCATCGTGCAGGCCGAAGATGAAATCGCCGCGATCGGCATGGTGATCGGGGCGGGCTGGAACGGGGCACGCGCCTTCACCGCGACCAGCGGGCCCGGCATTTCATTGATGCAGGAATTTTTCGGCCTCGCTTACTTCGCCGAGATACCGGCGGTGATCTTCGACATCCAGCGCGGCGGGCCATCGACCGGCATGCCGACGCGCACCCAGCAATCGGATATTTTCGCCTGTGCCTATGCGAGTCACGGCGACACCAAGCATGTGCTGCTGTTCCCGAAGAACCCGAACGAATCCTTCAGCTTCGCGGCGGATGCCTTTGACTTTGCCGAACGGTTGCAGACGCCGGTGTTCGTGATGATGGACCTCGACATCGGGATGAACGACTGGCTGACCGAACCGCTTTCCTGGGATGACGCCCGCAGCTACGACCGCGGCAAGATCATGACCGCGGAAGAACTGGAGAAAGGCACGGTGTTCGGCCGCTATCTGGACGTGGATGGCGATGCCATTCCTTTCCGCACCCTGCCCGGCACGCACCCGACCAAAGGCAGCTTCTTTACCCGCGGCACCTCGCGCAACCGCTATGCCAAATATAGCGAAGAGGGGTCCGACTACGTCGACAATGTGCAGCGTCTGCTGCGCAAGCTGGAGACGGCGAAGGCCATCCTGCCGAAACCGGAGCGGCGCGACGCGAAAGAGAAGACGCCTTATGGCGTGCTCTATTTCGGCTCCACCGCGCCGGCCATGGACGAGGCGATGGCCAAGCTGGAGGGGGATGGCATCCACCTCGACGTCATGCGCATCCGCGCCTTTCCCTTTGCCGACGAGGTGGCGGAGTTCATTCACGCCCACGACAGCGTTTTTGTGGTGGAGCAGAACCGCGACGCGCAGATGATGAAGCTTCTGGTCAATGAAGGCGCCTTCGACCCGGCGCGTTTCATTTCCCTGCTGCATTACGATGGAACGCCGATCACGGCCCGCTTCATCCAGGCGGCCATTGCCGAACGCATCAATCTGAACACCCACAAGGAAGCCGCGGAATGACCTACATCACCAAGCCGAAGCTGCGGCACAAAGGGCTTGCAACCAACGAGTTGGGTTTCACGCGCCGCGACTACGAAGGCTCCATCTCCACGCTGTGCGCAGGCTGCGGCCACGATTCCATTTCGTCGGCCCTGATCCAGGCCTGTTTCGAGCTTTCGATCGAGCCGCACCGGGTGGCGAAACTCTCTGGCATCGGCTGTTCCTCCAAGACGCCAGATTATTTTCTGGGCAACAGCCACGGCTTCAACAGCGTGCACGGCCGGATGCCGAGCGTGCTGACGGGCGCCAACCTCGCCAATCGCGATCTGATCTATCTGGGTGTTTCGGGCGACGGCGATTCCGCCTCCATCGGGCTTGGGCAATTCGCCCATTGCGTGCGCCGCGGCGTGAACATGGTCTATATCTGCGAGAACAATGGCGTTTACGGTCTGACCAAGGGCCAGTTCTCCGCCACCGCCGACAAGGGCTCGAAAAGCAAAGCAGGCGGCATCAACACCGATTCCCCGATCGATCTTGTCAGCCTGGCGCTGGTGCTGGGCGCGAGCTTTGTCGCCCGCAGCTTTTCCGGCGACAAAAAACAACTGGTGCCGCTGCTGAAAGCCGCGATCGCGCACAAGGGCCCCGCGATCATCGACGTGATCAGCCCCTGTGTGCAGTTCAACAACCATCCCGGCTCCACCAAATCCTATGATTTCGTGCGCGCCCACAACGAGGCTGTGAACCGTCTGGACTTCATGCCGGCGAAGGCGGAAATCACCGTGGATTACGAGCCGGGCACCGTGCAGGCGGTGACGCAGCACGACGGTTCGGTGCTGCAACTGGCCAAGCTGCATCAGGACTATGACCTGCATGACCGCGCGGCCACGATCAAATATCTGCATGAGCGCGAGGCGGCGGGCGAAGTGGTGACAGGCCTCTTGTTCCTCGACGCCGCGGCCGAAGACCTACACACCCATCTGAACACCGCCGAAGCACCGCTGAACCGGATGGGCGCGAAAGAGCTTTGCCCCGGTTCGGCGAAGCTGGTGGAATTGAACGCGACATACCGGTAGGGCGCAATGGTATCCCAACTTTTCGATATCAGCGGCAAGACCGCGCTGGTAACCGGCGGATCGCGGGGGATCGGGCTGATGATCGCCCGAGGCTTCGTGCAGAACGGCGCGAAGGTCTATATCTCGTCGCGCAAGGCCGAGGCCTGCGAACGCGCCGCCGCAGAGCTTTCCAAATACGGCACCTGCATCCCGCTGGCCCACGATCTGGGATCGATGGCGGAGGTGAAGGCGCTGGCCGAAGACATCAAGGCGCGTGAGAAGAAGCTCGACATCCTGATCAACAACGCCGGCGCCGCCTGGGCCGAACCTTTTGAAACATTCTCGGAAGAAGGTTGGGACAAGTTGATGAACGTCAACTTGAAGGCGATCTTCTTCCTGAGCCAGGCGCTGCTGCCGGAATTGAAGGCGGCAGGTACGGCGGATGATCCGGCGCGCATCGTGAACATCGGGTCCATCGACGGCATCCTCCAGCCGCAACTGGAAAGCTATGCCTATTCCGCCAGCAAGGCAGCGGTGCATCACCTGACGCACCATCTGGCCAAGCACCTGGCGCGCGACCGGATCAATGTGAACGCGATTGCGCCGGGCCCGTTCGAAACCAAAATGCTGGCGCCGGTCCTTGCCACGGCACGGAAAGCGATTGAAAGCTCGGTGCCGCGCGGACGGATCGGTGAAGACGACGACATGATCGGTGCGGCGATCTTCTTCTGCAGCAAGGCATCTTCCTTCATTACCGGCCAGGTTCTGGCGGTGGATGGCGGCATTATGGCGGCAGCCTATATGCAGCAACCGCTCTGACATGCTGCCGATCGATATAGAGACGTTCCGCGCCACACCGCTGGTAAGCGAGCCGTTTCCCTATCTGATCGTGCCCGGCTTTGTGCGGGCCGAGGCGATGGAGGAAATCCAGCGCGCCTTTCCCGATGTGCCGCTGCCGGGAAGCTTTCCCTTGCCGAGCCTGCACTACGGCGCCGCCTTTGCGGCGCTGATGGATGCCATTCGTGGCGAGGACTTCACCGATGCGGTGGCGGAGAAATTTGCCATAGACCTTTCGGCCCGGCCCACCATGGTCACCGTGCGCGGCACCAGCCGTGCCGAAGACGGCCAGATTCACACCGACAGCACAACCAAGCTGATCACCGTGCTGATCTATATGAACGGCAAATGGGAAAGCCCGAAAGGACGCCTGCGCCTGTTGCGGTCGCCCGACGACCTGGGCGCAGTGGTGGCGGAGGTGCCGCCGGATGAGGGCACACTTCTGATCTTCCGCAACCAGCCCAATGCCTGGCACGGCTTTGAACCGTTCGAGGGGCCGCGGCGGGTGATTCAGTTGAACTGGGTCACGGATCAGGGCGTGGTGCGCCGTGAACAGACGCGCCACCGGGTGAGCGCATTCTTCAAGCGGCTGCGCCGCGCCTAGAGTAAAATCGGATTCCATGGAATCACGATTTCACTCCAGTTCTTTTCTTTGTCGCGCAATTTATCGGAAGCCGGTAGCGGCAGCGTCACCCGGCGTTTCACACTTTTCCGATTGCGCTCTAAACCGGCGGATAAAGATGCCAGCGGCCGGCATGATCGCAGATGCGATAGCGGCCGTCCTCCAGCGCCACGACATCGTCGGACAGAAGCGGCACCTTGGCGTAGCCGCCCGGAATATCCAGCACATATTGCGGCATCGCGATGCCGGAAATTTTTGCGCGCAGGGCGCGCACCAATGCCTGCCCTTCCGCAATGCCAACGCGGAAATGGCCGGTGCCGGGCGCAAGATCGGGATGATGCAGGTAGTAAGGCTTCACCCGATTTTCCACGAAGGCATTCATCAGGGCCGCGAGCGTTTCCACATCGTCATTGACACCCTTGAGCAGCACACTCTGGCTGAGCAGCGGGATGCCGCCATCGGCCAGCCGGGCGATGGCAGCGCGCGCGGCAGCGGTGAATTCGTGCATATGATTGGCATGCAACGCGATGAAGGGGGCGAGCCCGTCCGCCTTCAACGCAGCGACAAAACCCGCATCCACTTTGCCCGGATCGACAAAAGGCACACGGCTGTGCCAGCGGGCGATCTTCACATGCGCAATCGCGGCAAGGCGCGCGGTGACGGCAGCAATGCGCCGGGTGGACAGCACAAAGGGATCGCCGCCGGTCAGAATGACTTCATGAATTTCCGGATGCGCCGCGATATAGGCAAAGGCGGCATCCATCGCCGCGGTATCGAGTGCGGTTTCGCTGTTGGGGCCAATCATCTCGCGCCGGAAACAGAAGCGGCAATAGACCGGACAGACATTGGCGATCTTGAACAGCACGCGACCAGCATGGCGGTGCACGATGCCGCGAACGGGAGAATGCGCATCATCGCCGATGGGATCGGCACGTTCGCCCGCCATGGTTTCCAGCTCCGCCAGCGAGGGCAGAAACTGACGCGCGACAGGGCCGGATGGATCAGCAGCGATCAGGGCTTCCACATCACCGGTCAACGCCACGGCATAACGCGCCGTCACCGCATCGAGCGCGGTCATACCGGCGCCCGCGCCCGCAAACGCGCCGGCGGCAGATTGGGCAGGAACACGGTGAGCAGACCCATCAACGGCAGGAAAGAGCAAACCCGGTAAACGAATTCGATGCTGGTGTGATCGGCCAGAAGGCCCAGCACGGCGGCACCGATGCCGCCCATGCCAAACGAAAAACCGAAGAACATGCCCGAAATCATGCCCACTTTGCCCGGCACCAGATCCTGGCCATAGACCACGATGGTCGAAAAGGCCGAGGCGAGAATAACGCCGATGACGACACTGAGCACGGCGGTCCAGAACAAATTCGCACCCGGCAGCATCAGGGTGAACGGCAGGGGCCCGAGGATCGAAAACCAGATCACGATCTTGCGCCCGAAGCGATCGCCCAGCGGGCCGCCCGCCATCGTGCCCATGGCCACCGCAGCCAGAAACAGGAACAGATAGATCTGCGCACTCTGCACCGAGATGTGAAATTTGTGGATCAGATAAAACATATAATAGGAGGTGATGCTGGCGAGGTAGAAATATTTCGAGAAAATCAGCGCAAACAGGATCGCCAGCGAGGTGACGATTTTCTTTTGCGTTAGCGCGATATGCGCAACGGCGTTGCGGGCACCCGCCTTCATCCGCTGCAGCCCGTGATTTTTGTACCAGCCGCCGACATTCCACAGAATGTAAATCGCCAGCATCGCAATCAGGCTGTAGCCCGCAACGCTGCGCTGTCCGAAATATTCCACCACGAGTGCGGCAGTCAGCGGACCCAGTGCCGAACCGATATTGCCGCCAACCTGAAACATGGATTGTGCAAGGCCATGGCGGCCGCCCGAGGCCATGCGCGCAACACGCGAAGACTCAGGATGGAACACCGATGAGCCGATGCCGATCAGGCCTGCCGACAACAGCAGCACGGCATAACTTCCGGCCATGGAGAGAACCAGAAGTCCGACCAAGGTGAACACCATGCCGATAGAGAGCGAATACGGCATCGGGCGATGGTCGGCATAACGGCCGACAGCGGGCTGCAGCAGCGAAGCGGTGCATTGAAAAGCCAGCGTGACGAGGCCGATCTGCGCGAAGCTGAGATTGAAGGAGGCTTTCAGCGTCGGATAGATGGCGGGCAGCAGCGCCTGCATCATGTCGTTCAGCAAATGGCAGAACGATACGGCGAACAGTACACCGAAGGCGGTGCGTTCGGCGGCGGGCGGTGCGGAAATGACAGTGGGCTGGTTCATGAAACTTCGAAACGGAACTCCGGCGATGACTTAGAACGCAAAGGACGGCACGGGAAGATGCCTAGCCCTCATGCCCGGTTTGTTCAAATGGCGGTGCCGGCGTCCACAGCACATCGTCTATCCGCCGCGCGGCCGTTGCCAACACGACCAGACGGTCAAAGCCCAGCGCCACGCCGCTGGCCGGCGGCATAACGGCAAGGGCGGCGAGAAAATCCTCATCCACCGGGTAGCGGGTGCCGTAGATGCATTGCATTTCGTTCATTTCCGCTTCGAAGCGGCGGCGCTGTTCGGCGGCATCGGTCAGTTCGCCAAAACCGTTCGCGAGTTCCACGCCGCTGGCATAGACCTCGAACCGATCCGACAGCCGAGGATCGTCCGGCGCCGCGCGGGCGAGCGCGGCCTCGCACCGGGGGTAACGGTCGAGAATGGTGAGGCGGCCAAGACCCAGTTGGGGCTCTACCCGGGCGACCAGAACCTTGCTGAAGATATCGGCCCAATTGTCGTCCGTAGCGACCGTGAAACCGGCACGGGCCGCCGCATCAGCCAGAAGGCCGCGGTTCCCCACACCCTGCCTATCCAGTGTGGCGAGAAGGTCGATCCCGGCAAAGCGCAGAAAGGCATCGCCCACGACCAGCCTTTCGGGCGGGGCAAAGGGGTCGCAGGTCCGGCCGCGCCAGGTGAAGGTGGCAATGCCGGTGGTTTCTGCCGCACGGCGGATGAGCGCCACACAATCATCCATCACAGCATCATAGGGTTCGCGGGCGCGATACCATTCGAGCATGGTGAATTCGGGCGCATGCAGGGGCCCGCGTTCCCGGTTGCGAAAAACCCTGGCGAAATCGAAGATTTTCGTTTCCCCGGCGGCGAGCAGCTTCTTGGCCGCGAACTCGGGCGAGGTGTGGAGATAGGCCCGCGTGGCTTCGCCCGAAACCGTAAGCAGATCGGTGGCGAAGGCGTGGAGATGCGCCTCATTCCCCGGCGAGGCCGCAAGGGCGCCGCATTCGACTTCGGTAAAACCCGCCGATTCCAGATGGGCCCGCAATGCGCGGCGAACGGCATTGCGTTTCAACAGTGCCGGGCGGCGGTCGGTATGAGTATCGGGCGACCACCATGGGCTCGCGACTGGCGAAGACTTTGTCATGCGCGCATTCTAATCCGGCCCGACAGGGCGATGGATAGCGAAGCTGTGAATCAAGGGGACGGTCATGAGCACATTCGTTCTGGTGCATGGGGCGTGGCATGGCGGCTGGTGCTGGCACAAGATCGCGGCCCGGCTGGAGGCCATGGGCCACCGCGTGATGGCGCCCGATATGCCGGGCCATGGCACCGACCGCACCCCGATCGAACAGGTGGAATTCGCCACCATCACCGGGCGGATCGCCGCTGTGGTTGCCGCAGCGGGTGAGCCGGTGGTCCTGGTTGGTCACAGCTATGGCGGTGCGGTGATTACCCAATTGGGCGAAATGATGCCCGAAAAGATCCGCAAGCTGGTTTACGTGACCGCCCTGCTGCTGCCCAACGGCCAGTCGGCATCCGATGCCGTGGCCGGCGACATGGAAAGCGCATTGGGCCCCGAAATCGTACCGGCGCCGGACGGATTGACCGCGACGGTCAGGCCGGATGCCCTGCGGCCCACATTCTATGCCCAGTGCACAGACGAGGACGTGGCGCTGGCCGGAAGCCTTCTGGTGCCGGAGGCGCTGGCCGGATTCCGCACCCCGGTTGCGACCAGCGATGCCCGCTTCGGCCGAATCCCGCGGGCCTATATCGAATGCCTGAAAGACCGGGCCATCACCCCTGCCAAGCAGAAGGCGCTCTATCGGGCCGTGCCGTGTCAGGAGGTGTTTTCCCTCGATACCGACCATTCGCCATTCTTTTCCACCCCTGAGGCATTGACCCGGATACTGGTAAACCTCTGAAACACCCCCGAAGGGCGCGCCCCTTGGCCGGGGGCGGAGCGGCTGCTATGACGCAGCCCGGTTCAAGCCCTAGAGGTGTCTGTGGTCTCCGTCATCGCAAGCAATATCCGCAAAGGTCATGTCGTCGAAAAGGACGGCAAGCTGTACGTCGTGCTGACGGCAGAGAATATCCATCCCGGCAAGGGCACGCCCGTGACCCAGCTTGAAATGCGCCGCATTTCGGACGGGGTGAAAGTGAATGAGCGTTACAAGACCACCGACACGCTGGAAAAGGCCTTCATCGACGAGCGTACGCACAATTTCCTTTATCAGGATGGTGAGCACTATGTGTTCATGGACCCCGAGACCTTCGATCAGGTGCCGGTTGGGCCGGATGTGATCGGCGACATGGCGCCATACCTGCAGGAAAACATGGAAGTGCGGCTTTCCACCCACAATAGCGTGCCGATTTCGATTGAACTGCCGGCACGCGTGGTTCTGGAAGTGACCGAAACCGAACCGGTGATGAAGGGGCAGACGGCATCAAGTTCGTTCAAGCCGGCGATGCTGTCCAACGGCGTGCGCACCATGGTGCCGACGCATATCGTGCCCGGAACGCGGATCGTGGTTCTGACCGCAGACGGTTCCTACGTCGAGCGCGCGAAGGACTAAAGAAGCTCATCCATTGCAGCAGCGGCCGGCTCGTATTCCATTTTGCGGAAACGATACGGGTCTGCCCTTCAAAAGAATATTCGGAAAAAAGAAAGGCCGCTGCTTGCGCAACGGCCTTTCGTCTTTGTGATGCGGAAAACTCTAAGCCGCGTAGCCCAGAACCGCCTTGACCTCGAGGAATTCCTCGAACCCGAACTCACCCCATTCGCGGCCGGTACCGGACTGTTTGTAGCCGCCGAAGGGCGCATTCATATCCATGCCGGCGCCGTTCAGATGCACGTTGCCGGTGCGCAGCTGCGCCGCCACTTTGCGCGCACGGTCGAGATTGCCGGACTGAACATAGCCGGAAAGACCGTAAGGTGTGTCATTGGCGAGACGTACCGCTTCTTCTTCCGTCTCATAAGGCAGGATCGAAAGCACCGGGCCGAAGATTTCTTCCCGCGCGATGGTCATGTCGTTGGTGACATTCGCAAACACGGTCGGCTTGACATAATAGCCGCGGTTCAACCCTTCGGGGCGGCCGGGGCCGCCAGTGACGAGGGTTGCGCCTTCCTCGATCCCCTTCTGGATGAGGTTCTGGATGCGGTTGTATTGCGTTTCGCTGACCACCGGACCCAGCACGGTGCCTTCGGCGAACGGATCGCCGACCTTCACCTTTTCCGCCGTGGCCTTGGCAATGGCCGCAGCCTCGTCATGCTTCGCGCGCGGCACGAACATGCGGCTGGGCGCGTTGCAGGACTGACCGGAGTTGGTGAACATGTTCATCACGCCACCGGCAACCGCCTTTTGCAGGTCGGCATCGTCCAGAATGATGTTGGCAGATTTGCCGCCCAGTTCCTGTGCCACGCGCTTCACCGTATCGGCAGCGGCCTTTGCCACCGCGATGCCCGCGCGCGTCGAACCGGTGAACGACATCATGTCGATATCGGGATGATGAGACAGCGCCTCGCCCACCGTGGGGCCATCGCCATTGACAAGGTTGAACACACCCGGGGGAACACCGGCTTCATCCATCACCTCGGCAAACAGGATCGCATTCATCGGCGCGACTTCCGACGGCTTCAGCACCATGGTGCAGCCGGCGGCGAGTGCAGGCGCCACCTTGCAGGCGATCTGGTTGATGGGCCAGTTCCACGGCGTGATCATGCCGACAACGCCGACCGGTTCGCGCACGATGGCCGTGGCGCCTTCGACCTTCTGGAACTCGTAGTCCTTCAGCACTTTCATCGTCTGGCTGAAGTGGGCGATGCCCATGGCGGCCTGCGCGTTCTTGGACAGGCCGAGCGGCGCGCCCATTTCGCGGCTGATGGTCTTGACGATATCCTCGTAACGCTTCTGATAGACCTCAACGATCTTCTGCATCAGCGCGAGGCGTTCTTCCTTGCTGGTGCGCGACCAGGTGGAAAAAGCTTTCTTCGCGGCGGCAACCGCCTTGTCCACGTCGGCAGCCGAGCCCAGCGAAATCTGTGCGAAGGGTTCTTCGTGCGCCGGGTCGATGACATCGAACGCTTTGGGCGTAACGGGGTCGACCCACTTCCCGTCAATGTAGAATTTCAGCTTTTTTTCCATGACCTTATTTCTCCCGTGGTTATTTCGCCGCGTCCACCGCCCGCAGGCATCCGCGTCATACCGGGGGCATCAAATCACATTGGGGGCAGGCCGCAAAGATGGTGCCGGCGAAAGGGCGCACACCCCGCGCCGCGATGGTACGGGGTGTGCAGCGGCAATCCGCCCAAAGCCGGTGAAATCAGGCTTTATGCCTGCGGCGGCGACCGGCGGCGGTGAAACCGAGCAACCCGGCGCCCATCAGGGCAAGGGTTGCCGGCTCCGGCACGGGCGAAGGAATCGCATCGACGGTCAGTGTTTTGGCGCCGCTGCCCTCGTCGGCAGCACCCACCGTCTCCTCGACATAGCCATAAACCGGGTTATATCCCGTGCACCAGGTGAGGAAGCCGCAGTAATATTGGTAAGGCTCCTCACTCACCACCGTGTAGAACTGAAAGTTCTGACTGTAGGTGGCACTGAACCCGAAAGAGGGATTGAAGGTGCCAGGATCGGTATAGGTGAACGTGGTGGAGAACAACCGGCTGGTCCCTCCGGCGCCGATCGCGAACGACTGAGCATACCCATCACCCGACCACAGCGTCACGCCGCCGTCCAAAAACGCAGCACCATAATCACCGGAGTCGGGGATCAGATTCAGTGACAGGGTCAGCGTAACGGCACCGCCAGCCGTTACCTCTCCAGGCGATATGTTAAAGGTCGAAATAACGCCTGCGTTTGCCGGTGAAACGAGAAAAGCGGCAGCGCAGAGCGCCGCGGCAGCGAAACCATATTTCATGGAAGCCCCCAATTGGTGGTTGGTGTCGATCAATTTGTGACGGTTGGGAGCGTCGGCACAGATCAAGCAAGAATTATTCCACTTGAGCCATTTCAGCCTGTTAGCGGAAAAATGCGGGACGTACTCGCGCGGAATGTAAACCCGGTTTACAGCCCATCGGGGCACGCGCCTGAGATGCGGGTCGCATGGCCAAACACCCACAAGGCATAAGAGTAGAGGGGTAATGAGAGGAGTAGGGCTTTGCGGATATTCGCGCTATCGGGAAGTTTGCGCAGCGCCTCCTCCAACACGGCCGCGTTGCGGGCATTGGCGTCGCTGGCGCCGCCGGAGGTGACGGTTGCGCTTTACACCGGCCTTGGCGCCCTGCCCCATTTCAACGCCGATCTGGATGGCGACATGCCACCGGCCGCGGTGCGCGCATTGCGCGAAGCGGTTGGCCAGGCCGATGCGCTGATCATCTCATCGCCCGAATATGCCCGCGGGATTGCCGGCAGTTTGAAAAACGCGCTCGACTGGCTGGTGGGAAGCGACACCTTTCCGGGCAAGCCGGTTGCGATTCTGAACACATCGCCCAGAGCGCAACATGCGGACGCCCATTTGCGGCTGACGCTTTCCACCATGGCTGCCGTACTGGTACCCGAAGCGGATGTAACCTTGCCGCTGATCGGAACCGCCATGACAGCGGATGCCATTGCAGCGGATGCACAAATGTCGCACGCCTTGCGAAACATGCTGGATGCGCTGCAAAAAACTGTTGCCGGCTGAAAAACCGTCGCGGCCTGCACAAAGGGCGGCCAGTGCGCTAAACTGATCGCGATATGCAATTCGTTTGCGATGCCCCCGGCAGAAAAACCTGGTTCCGGATTGAGGCTGAAGCCGAAGCGGCACAGGAATCGGAAGCCATGCGCCATGCGGTGGAGAAATATTTCCGCCGCGAATACGAAAAGGCGCGCAACAGCTATCAACCCGCCCACAGCGCATCCATTGAACGCGATATCGGATTGCGTGCGCATATTCAGAGAACGATGCCGCTGTTCTTGACCTTGCGCGATCATGAAGGGGAACGGCTTGCCACCGCCATGCTGCCGCCACAAGGGCGAGATGACGGCAGCTTCAGCATCATCATCGTGGGACCGGGCAATGCCGACCCTTATCCCGCGGAAGGCGACGCGATCGAGGCGTTGGGCAAACATTTCGGCTTCGCGCTGCCGCGGGAGCGCTGTTATCCCTACAAGCGCAATTAAAACCGCGGTGAAAATTCAGCGTGCGCCGTGGGCACGGCTGAGCGGCGGGAAATCCGCCATCACTTTTTTCGCCACGCGCTTTTCGGTGAACAGGCCCCAATGCGCTTCTTCCAGGTGGACGCCGCCGCCGGGCACGAAATCGCTCAGCCGCCAGGGCGCATCGAAGGCCGCGAAATAAGAGAAGGCGCGTGATGCGCTGGAAGGAAACTGTTTTTCCAGCGCGCGATAGAAATCGTGCTGCATCTCCGGCGTGAAGCCAGACGTGGCAGGGCCGGTCGGGACACCGGTTTCCTTCACCAGAATGGGCCCCGGATAAACCGCAGCCAGCATGCCGGTCACCCGCACGACGAAATCCGCCCAGTTTGCAGGCCCAGCCTTACGGAACCAGGGTTCGAAAATCGGGTGGATGTTGGTGAGCATGAAATCCATCTTGCTGAAGACGGTTTTCGCATCCGGATCATCCAGATATTGCGCGAAGGGTTCGGTGATGCTGAGCGGCAGGCCGGGCGCGCGCGTCTTTACCATAGCAAGCGCGTGGCCCAGATCGCCCCAGCTTCCGCGCTTGCCGAGGATGAGTTCGTTGCCGAGCGACAGGCCGGCCACCAGCCGGGGATGACGCTTTGCGGCGGCGAGTGCATTCGCCAATTCCTGCGCATTGTAGAAATCCCACACGCCAACGATGACGGCGCGATAACCGAGTTCGGCCGCGACATCGGCCACATGCTCTGCCCCGTTCAGCGCACCATAGGTGATCAGACTGTCGAACCACTGCCTGAGCAGTTTCAGATCCGCAACGATGCTGTCGCGCGAAGCCGGCGTGGGATGGCCATTGAAGTAACGCAGGGTTGACGGCTGATAGGTGACGAAGCGCCCCCGAGCCATGGCGGATTTCAGGCGGGCGAGCGTATCACCGCCAGGCACAGGCGGCGGGGCCGCAGCCTGGACCAATGCCGGTATTGCCATCACAGGAGATGCGAGTGCGGCCGCCCCAAAACGCAAGGCTGCACGTCTGGTGGAACACATGAACACCGACCTTAGCAAACAGAACGGATCTTGTGTGTGTAGCCTAACGGTACCGGGCACAAACGAAAGCCCCGCGAACCGGCGAAGGTTCACGGGGCTTTCGCAACTATGTGAAGCGGGATTTTCACTCTGTCCTTGGCAGGACTGGCAGCGACCGACTCTCCCGCGGCTTGAGCCGCAGTACCATAGGCGCAGGGGGCTTTGACGGCCGAGTTCGGAATGGGATCGGGTAGAATTCCCCCGCCAGGACCACCAGTCCGGCAAAAGACAGAATGGGATGTGCGAATACGACACGGCTGAGTTTTTACTTGTGCTTCGAAGAAGCGTGTCTTGCGCTTCAAAGAAGCATGTCTGGCCTTGTTTCCAGACATGGAACGAGGGTGCTTTGCAATCAAGCATTTCGATCGAGCGATTAGGACCAGTAAGCTCAACGCATTGCTGCGCTTACACACCTGGCCTATCGACGTGGTAGTCTTCCACGGCTCTCAAGCGAAACCTGGTTTTGAGGTTAGTTTCCCGCTTAGATGCTTTCAGCGGTTATCTATTCCGCACTTAGCTACTCGGCTGTGCCACTGGCGTGACAACCGATCCACCAGAGGTGCGTTCGTTCCGGTCCTCTCGTACTAGGAACAAATCCTCTCAAGTTTCGAACACCCACGGCAGATAGGGACCGAACTGTCTCACGACGTTCTAAACCCAGCTCACGTACCACTTTAAATGGCGAACAGCCATACCCTTGGGACCGGCTACAGCCCCAGGATGTGATGAGCCGACATCGAGGTGCCAAACCGCACCGTCGCTATGGACGCTTGGGTGCGATCAGCCTGTTATCCCCGGCGTACCTTTTATCCGTTGAGCGATGACCCTTCCACTCGGGATCACCGGATCACTATGACCGACTTTCGTCTCTGCTTGAGCCGTCACTCTTGCAGTCAGGCAGGCTTTTGCCATTGCACTCAACAACCGATTTCCGACCGGTCTGAGCCTACCATCGCGCGCCTCCGTTACTCTTTGGGAGGCGACCGCCCCAGTCAAACTGCCTACCATGCATGGTCCTGGACCTCGTTTCGAGGCCGCAGTTAGACATCAGGAACACAAAGGGTGGTATTTCAAGGGTGGCTCCATCCGAGCTAGCGCCCGAACTTCAAAGCCTACCACCTATCCTACACATCACATTCCTAATGCCAGTGCAAAGTTACAGTAAAGGTGCACGGGGTCTTTCCGTCTGACCGCGGGAACCCCGCATCTTCACGGGGAGTTCAATTTCGCTGAGCTGGTGTTGGAGACAGTGGGGAAGTCGTTACGCCTTTCGTGCAGGTCGGAACTTACCCGACAAGGAATTTCGCTACCTTAGGACCGTTATAGTTACGGCCGCCGTTTACCGGGGCTTCGATTCGACGCTTTCACATCTCCTCTTAACCTTCCGGCACCGGGCAGGCGTCAGACGCTATACGTCATCTTTGGATTTCGCAGCGCCCTGTGTTTTTAGTAAACAGTCGCCACCCCCTGCTATGTGCCCCCGGCTCCTACTTGCGTAAGAACCGGGCCCTCTTCTTCCGAAGTTACGAGGGCAATTTGCCTAGTTCCTTCAACACCATTCTCTCAAGCGCCTTAGCATACTCTGCCAGTCCACCTGTGTCGGTTTAGGGTACGGTCTGAACGTGGGAGCTATTTCCCGGGACTTCTTCGCGGCCCACCCAATCCAGTAAGGGTGAACAACTTACGAAATCCGTCACTTCCCACAGGCCCACGAATGTTCACGTGGTTCCCATCGACTACGCCTTTCGGCCTTGCCTTAGGGGCCGGCTAACCCTGCGCAGATTAACTTGACGCAGGAACCCTTGGACTTACGGCGAGAGGGTCTCTCACCCTCTTTATCGCTACTCATGTCAGCATTCTCACTTGTGATACCTCCAGGATCGGTCGCCCTTTCCCTTCGCAGGCATACACAACGCTCTGCTACCGCTCATCTTGCGATGAACCCAAAGCTTCGGCTCGTGGCTTGAGCCCCGTTACATTTTCGGCGCGAGATTCCTTATTTAGACCAGTGAGCTGTTACGCTTTCTTTAAATGATGGCTGCTTCTAAGCCAACATCCTGGTTGTTTTGGGAATCTTACATCCTTTCCCACTTAGCCACGAATTAGGGGCCTTAGCTGTTGGTCAGGGTTGTTTCCCTCTTCACGACGGACGTTAGCACCCGCCGTGTGTCTGCTGTGCTCGCACTCTTCGGTATTCGGAGTTTGGTTAGGTTTGGTAAGCGGTGAAGCCCCCTAGCCCATCCAGTGCTCTACCCCCGAAGGTGATACACAACGCGCTACCTAAATAGCTTTCGCAGAGAACCAGCTATCTGCAAGTTTGATTGGCCTTTCACCCCTAGCCACAGCTCATCCCCGACTTTTTCAACAGGCGTGGGTTCGGCCCTCCAGTGCGTGTTACCGCACCTTCAGCCTGGCCATGGCTAGATCACTTGCTTTCGGGTCTCATCCGTCTAACTAAATCGCCCTATTCAGACTCGCTTTCGCTTCGCCTCCACCTTGCGGCTTAAGCTTGCTAGACAGACGAACTCGCTGACCCATTATACAAAAGGTACGAGGTCACC
>Ga0209916_1000040_pt1:0-20000 | contig 326054 bp, 305 predicted proteins | sample ThiBio_1000_plan_FD_183956 | JGI IMG/M metagenome (GOLD analysis project Ga0209916, IMG submission 183956) | Wastewater bioreactor microbial communities from Cape Town, South Africa - Thiocy_solids_2 (SPAdes) | ecosystem: Engineered > Bioreactor > Thiocyanate-remediating >... | reverse complement strand
GGGCGCATACGGTATTAGCTCAAGTTTCCCTGAGTTGTTCCGTACCGAAAGGCATGTTCCCACGTGTTACTCACCCGTCCGCCGCTCCCATTGCTGGGCGCTCGACTTGCATGTTTTAGGCCTGCCGCCAGCGTTCGTTCTGAGCCAGGATCAAACTCTCAAGTTTTGATCCTGAGCTAATCGCGAAACACTTCATCGTTGTTCACAAAACACTTTTGACGAGGTTGATGCATCGGGTCCCGTCACAGGCCCCGAATACACCGAACTTCTGTGTGTATTGCTGAGAACGCGAGCGTTCGGATAGCTCGATTCAGTTGTGCCCGTGATTGCTCACGAACAAGCGACCGAGCCGCCGCCCACGTTCCCCTTCCTCAAATCACAATGTCAAAGAGCCGCCTTCTGGCGCGAATTTTCATCTTGCCAGAGAAGCAACACCGCCCGCAAGGCAAGCCCCGGCGGGCGGCGTGGGCGCGGTATATAGGCGGGTGCTTCCGCCCTGTCAAAGGGTAAAACGCAATTTTTTCGCGCGGCTGTGGATAGAAGCAAAACCAAGGGATTTCGCGGGGTTGCGGGCCCGCGGCATCCTGCCTCGTTGCACTGCAGCATAATCGTTGCTGGGGCAGCCTCATGCCACGCCGAAAGCGCCGGCGCCGCGGCCACAGGGCAATGGCGTACCAATGGAATGGAGCGCGGGCCTTAAAGGTCGTGACCGGGCAGCATCCGCAAGTCCCGGTAGCGGAGCGGGGTGAACAGCACCCCGGTTACGGTATCGTAATCAAGATCGCCGGGGCGGACCCACACCGCGCGCCGATCGCGATCAAGCACGATCTGCACCCGGCCCGGCCGGCCGCCGGATGATGTTTCGATAGTGCGGACGCGGCCGACCCAGTTGCCCCCACCGTCAACCACGGGCGCACGCGTCAATTGCCGGGACGGTTCGGCCAGCAGAGAAAGGCGCGACAGCGAAGCCTGATGCGGGACAGGGGGCGCCGCATCCGGCAAACGCCACAGATCGCGCCCGCGGGTTTTGTAATAGGGGCTGTGTTCGCGCAGATAATTGTCGCGCTGCCGATCGTATGCAACGCGCTGTCTGTCATAACGCGACCGGGCGCGCTGATACTGTTTCTGTTCCGCCTGATAGCGTTCCAGCTGCTGTTGATACTGCGCCTGATCTTCGGCGCGCACCTGCCCGCGTGTGGCGGCATCATTCAACTGGCGCGTTTCGACCGTTTCCGCCGGTGTCGAACTCCGCGTGTAATCATCCGGCTGCGCGTGCGCCGCAGCCGCCGTCAGCAGCGCAAACGCACCGGCCCAAACAGCAGAAAAATGCCGTGTTTGCTTGGGCATTGAAGCCATCGCGTCCTCCGCAGTCTGTGCTCTGCGAAGAAAAACGCGCGACCGGCCGCCAAAGTTCCGTGCGAAGATTCCGCGGCGCCAGAAGCGCCAGAACCCTCAGCGCGCGATGATATATTCGCGCAAGGTCTCAGCCTCGCGGACCGTTTCCTCGATCCTGGTTTTCACCACGTCGCCGATCGAAATGATGCCGACGATACGCGCATCCTCAACCACCGGCACATGACGGAAGCGGTTGTTCGTCATCACCTCCATCAGCTCATCCACCGAATCGATCTCGCAACAGGTTTGCACATCGCGTGTCATGAACGCGCTGACAGGACGGGCAAGTGCCGCGACGCTTTCATCGGAGAGGGCGCGAACGACATCGCGTTCCGATAGAATACCGGCAAGCGCGCCATCTTCCCCATAGACCACAAGCGCACCGATACGGCGGCGGGCCAGAAGGCGCGAAGCCTCCGACAAGGTGGCGTCTGCCGCGATGGTGACAACTTCGCGGCCTTTCTCGCGCAATATATGCAGAACTTGCATGTGCCACTCCTTCCTCATACGCCCCCGAAAAGGGAGCGCGGATCGCCCGCGGGCGCCCGGCTTGCCGCCAGGTTCTGGCACGCGGCGTCTATTTCCCCGCATCGCCTGAAATCCTGCCTGTGTCGAGGCGGGCTGGCAAGCCCCTGAGGCCCTTCCGCGAGGCAGGAATGGCGGGGGAAAGTGGCGGCCAGATGCCTGGTAAGCGGGGGCAGCCGGCCAAAACTCACGCGAAAAAGGGCTTGCCCCGGCCAACCCAAAAGGCGAGAACACCGGCCACCTTCCGGCACAGGAACGCCGGAGCGGGCGGGAGACGTGGCCGAGAGGCTGAAGGCGGCGGTTTGCTAAACCGTTATACGGTCAAAAGCCGTATCGAGGGTTCGAATCCCTCCGTCTCCGCCAATGTTATGCAGCAATACCTCGCCGGGCGCCGATATAGCAGCACGCTGTGAAGGACTACGGCGTCCGGTCGCCCTGCGTGATGAGGCGGGCGCTGCGCTGGCCGGTGAAATAAATCCAGAGCCAGTTCAAGGCGACGGCCAAACGGTGGCGCAAACCGATCAGGAAATAGATGTGCGCAAATCCCCAGAACCACCAGGCAAGGCGGCCAGTGAGTTTGATCCAGCCGAAATCGACCACCGCAGCACGCTTGCCAATGGTTGCGAGGCTGCCGGCATCCCTGTAGCGGAAAGGCGGTTGGGAATTGCGGCCACACAGCCTGGCCAAAATCGTTCCGGCAACGTAGCGCCCTTCCTGCTTGGCGGCCGGCGCGATGCCCGGAACCGGTTTTCCATTCGGCATCTGAACATAAGCGGTGTCGCCGATCGCGAAAATATCCGGATGCCCCGGCACCGTGAGATCCGGCTGCACAAGAATACGCCCGGCACGATCGGCCGGCACATTGAGCCAGGCAGCAGCAGATGATGCAGTAACACCCGCCGCCCAGAGAATTGTTTCTGCCGGCAGATGCTGCCCGCCAATTTCGACGCTATCAGCCGTGCATCGGGTAACCGGCTGCCCGAGCAGGACCTCCACCCCGAGATGCGTCAGCGCGCGGCGGGCATAGTCAGACAGGCTTTCGCGAAAGCCCGGAAGAATGCGGGGCCCCGCCTCGACAAGAACAACGCGCGCCTGTCGCGTGTCGAAATTCCGGAAGTCGTTCCGCAACGTATCACGCGCGAGTTCCGCGATCGTGCCCGCAAGCTCCACCCCCGTCGGGCCGCCGCCGATGATCACGAACGTCAGGAATTTGGCACGTTCGGCTTCATCCGGTGTGCGCTCGGCCTGCTCGAAAGCGCTGAGAATCCGCCGCCTGATCGTGGTGGCATCTTCGATGGTTTTCAGACCGGGTGCATAGGGTTCCCATTCGTCATGGCCGAAATAGGCATGCCGCACCCCGGTTGCGAGAACCAGTGTGTCGAAAGAAAGCGCCGCTCCATCTTCCAGCAGAACTTTCTTCTCCGGACCGTTCACGCCGACGACAGTGCCGAGCAGGGTTGTGACATTCGCATAGGCGCGAAGAAGAGACCGGATGGGCCAGGCGATTTCCGATGTCGCCAATGAGGCCGTCGCCACCTGATAGAGCAGCGGCTGAAACAGATGATGGTTGCGGCGGTCGATGACCGTGATGCAAAACGGCGCCTTTGCGAGACTGCGCGCGACCTCAAGACCGCCGAAACCAGCACCGACGATGACGACATGATGCGGAGGATCAACAGCCATTCACACATCCGGTTCCCGCACGCGGGGATAAACGATCCGCCCATCGGGCTGAACGACCGCGCCGGGGGTCAGTTGGGCCGGGACCAGACGCCCCTCCCCCATGATATGGAAAACGCTGATCCCACGCGCGACAAGATAATCCGCAACGATGCGGCGATGGCACCGCCACCACACAGCTTCCGAACACATGATGGTGCAGCGCTGTTCCGCCCCCACGGCGAGGAGGTGGTCGAGGCCCGCCGTGAACTCCGCACTCAGCGCATAATCAGCATAGTTGTGGAAGCTTTCATTGGTCCAGAAACCATTGACCTCCGGCGGCTGGCTTCGGGCTTTTCCGCGCAGGCCGCCGAGGGCCGCGACATGCTCATAGGCAATATCGAAGGCCGTCAGTGCCGTGGGCAGTGCATCCCGATTGAACTGCGGATTGGATCGCGACCGCGGAATTGTTCTGATGTCCACGACGCGATCGATGTGAGGCCCGCGCAGTAGCTCAACGAACGCGTCAAGGCTTCGATTGGAATGGCCGATGGTGAAGAAGGGAAATGTCACGCGGCACCACCATCAGGCGCGGTCCAGGGCACGACCCTTGTGGGCCGCGATATGATCGGTCTTGTCGCTTTTGATTTCGTATTGCGGGTCATCCGGCGAGGCGCGATGGGTGTGCCCCTTGTAGTCGAAATCCCTGGTGTGAACGGCAATGATGGTTCCAGACACGCGTCCAGCCTCGGAATTCCAGCTCACATGATCGCCAATTTTGAATCGCTTTGTCATGGCGCCAAACCCTCGCTCCACTGTCTGGCGGGAACATCTCCCACCGTGAAACGCTGAATGCCTATTTCTTCTTCTCCTCAGAGGAGAGCACGACAGCAGCCTCCGTCGTCAGCAGCCGGAAGGTAAAGGTCTCCAGAAAATAGAGTTCGACGGCCGTGCCGGAATGGCTCTGATAACCGATCGAGATGTCCTGTCCGATATCCAGTTCGAAGTCCCCGCCGCGGGTGGAGAGCACGAAGCCCCCTGCGATGGCCGGCGCCCAGACGATTCCGCCATCCACCACATGTTCGAGATGATGAAAGACCGGATAGCCCTCATCGCTTCCGCCATGCGCGGCGGTATACGCATCCGCACCGAGCACAAGTGCATAAGGCCCATTGACGCCGGCGAGCCGCAACCGGCTCACGGCCTGCGCAACCGCAGCCGGATACCCTTTGGCGTGGGACGGAAGCACGACAGCGGAATTGCTGCAGCCCTCGCGAATACCCTGGATGCCGGCAGCCGCGTAGCCATCGAAAACGGCGCGGTCTTCCGCAAAGGCGATTTTGCAGGCTGCATCCTTCAGCGGGTCCCAATCCGAATCCGCCGCACCGCGTTCGACATCGTCAATCGCCTGACGCGAGAGCGTGAACGGAATACGCAGTTCCACAATCGCTTTCACATCGCGTTGCGCGGCCACGATCCCGTCACCCGGCGTTTGAATCTGGTGCAGATGTCCGGTGCCGATGGCGGAAAGGGCGAGACCTTTCGGGTCCGGAACATCCACCACCCGCCGTGCCGCCAGATGGCGTTTCAGGGTGCGGGAGGCCTCCTCCTCGATCTGGGCCCAGGCTTCGCCGGAGATAGGCGCGAGTTCGCGATGAAGATTATTCATGTCCTGCCTCGTGTTTGAGAGAACCTATACCAAGTGAACCGTCAGACGCAGGCCGCCGCGATCCGGCGTCGTCTTCAACGGCCGGGTCTGCGGTGGCGGGCGCGGACGCCGCAACATCTTCGAGAAACGTCGCAGTCGGCACGAAGAACAGCGTGCCGGTGACGGCGCGGCTGAAATCCAGCAGGCGATCATAGTTGCCCGGCGGGCGGCCGACGAACATGTTCTCCAGCATCTGTTCGATCCGCTGCGGGGCGCGGGCGTAGCCGATGAAATAGGTGCCGAACGCACCCTTGCCCACCTCGCCGAACGACATGTTGTCCCGCACGATTTCCAGTTGCTCTCCGTTCTCGACGATCGTCGTCAGGGCGTTGTGGGCCGAGGTCGGTTTCACGGCATCGTCCAGTTCGATGTCGGAGAGTTTGGTCCGGCCGATGATCTTTTCCTGCGCCTCCACCGGCAGCGCATTCCAGCCCTTCAGGTTGTGCAGATATTTCTGCACGATCACATAGCTGCCGCCGGCGAAGGCGGCATCTTCTTCACCGATGATGGTGGCGGCGATGGCTGCCTGATCCACCGGGTTTTCCGTTCCATCGACAAAGCCGATCAGATCGCGGTCATCGAAATAATTGAAGCCGTGCACCTCGTCCGCGACCGAAACGGCAGCGCCCAGCCGGCCCATGATCTGTGTCGCCAGTTCGAAACAGAGATCCATCCGCGTTGCGCGGATATGAAAGAGGAGATCGCCCGGCGTGGAGACCGCGTGATGAACGCCGCGGATTTCGCGGAAGGGATGCAGATCCTTCGGCCGTGGCGCACCGAAAAGCCGGTCCCAGGCATCGGAGCCGAACGCCATGACGCAGGAGAGCCGCCCCTCCAGATCGCGGAACCCGACCGCCCGCAGAAGCGCGGCCAGATCGCCGCACAAGGCCTTGACCGCGGCCTCGTTTTCCTTGCCCGGGTTGATCGTCGCGACCAGAAATATGGCGGCTTTGGTGAGCTTGGCAGCAACCGGCTGTGAAACGACGGATGACAAAATTTTCCCCTGCTGACCTGACCGGATAGTTCATCGAATGCGCGGCGCGTACAACCCTGTTCGCCTGCTCTGTTTTCCCCAATCGCTCGCATAAGTTTTTGCTGCGCGCAGCCGCCACGCCAACCCTGCGCGCGAGGCCCTGCGCGCATAAAAACAAGGCCCTGTCCGTTTGGCCAAAGGGACAGAGCCGTTTCTGACACCGATGGGCGAGCCGGTCGAAGGCCCCCGGCAAGGGACCAATGACCGGCACCCAAAAGATGCCGCCACGGTTCTTGCGAGAAACAGGGGAGGTCTTCGGGACCGGACCCCGGACCTGCCGAACCGGTGAGGGGATCGCCCTGCTGCCCGGTTCATTGTCCTGATTCCCACGCGGGTGCACGCAAGCTTGCACCCTTACCTGTATGGTCTTGCGGCCAATCTACAGCACCCCACGTTCTCCGTATCCTTCAGAGAGAACAAATAGGGCACATTTATTAGGATTTCAAGTACAAAATAGGAAAAATAGCATTTCATGGGAGTGAAAGCTGGATGGCCGGGTCAGGCCCGGCCATGACGGGGAGGGGTGGTTTGTGGGCGGCGTCATCTGGATGACCCGCGTCGAATACGCTGCCGCTATCGACCGGGCCATGACGGAGAGAGGGTGTGTGCCCCCTCCCGCTCGCGCCATGCGCTCGCGACCTCCCCCGTAACCACGGGGGAGGAGAACAAGTGGTGTTGCTTTTATTCTCCCCCGCTTGCGGGGGAGAGCCTGCCCCGCACGTGTTGCGGGGTGGCGCGGAAGCGCCGGAGGGGGGTGATGTTCACCCCCACCCGGAGATTTCTCGAATCTCGAAATCTCCATCTCGGGCGGCAAATGCCTGGGACAGCATTTGCTTCTCGCCCTCGACCCCCGCAAGGGGGAGGCAAAAGAAGAGACCGTCGATTTTGCGTCCTCTCCTGCAAAGGGAGACGAAAGAAGAAAACAAAAAGGGCGGCTGTGAAGCCGCCCTTCGTGCGATTCCTTGTGCCGTCTCGATCAGGCGAACATCGGCGTCAGGCGCTTGCGCAGGATCGCTTCCGCCTCGCCCATGATGCGGTCGATCAGTTCCTTTACCGTCGGAACATCGTGGATCAGGCCCGCGACCATGCCGCAGCTCCAGCCGCCCGCATCCATCTCGCCGTGCTTCATGATGCGCGGATAGACGCCCGCGACTTCGGCCGCGATGTCGGCAAAGCTCAGCTTGTCGCCCAGCTCTTTTTCCTTGGCGATCAGGCGTTCCACCGCATCGTTGTTCAGCACGCGCTCGGTATTGCGCAAGGGCCGCATGATGAGACGGGTGTCGAGTTCACTGGCCGCGACAAGGGCCTTTTTCACATTCTCATGCACCGGCGCTTCCTTGGTCGCGATGAAGCGGGTGCCCATGTTCATACCCTCTGCCCCCAAGGACAGCGCCGCCATCAGGCTGCGGCCATCGGCCATGCCGCCGGAGGCGACGAAGGGAATCTTCAATTCCTCTGCCGCGCGCGGCAGCAGGATGAAATTCGGCACATCGTCTTCGCCCGGATGGCCGCCGCACTCAAAGCCATCGACACTGACGGCATCGCAGCCGATCGCCTCCGCCTTCAGGGAATGGCGGACGGAGGTGCATTTGTGGATCACCTTCACCCCCGCTTCCTTCAGCGCCGGGAGCCATTTCTGCGGGTTGTTGCCCGCGGTCTCGACGATCTTGATCCCGCCTTTGATGATGACATCGACGAAACCCGGATAATCGGGCGGGGTGACCGCCGGCAGGAAGGTCAGGTTCACGCCGAAGGGCTTGTCCGTCATTTCGCGGCAACGGGCGATTTCCTTGGCCAGATTGGCCGGGGTACCCTGGGTCAGACCGGTGATGATGCCCAGGCCCCCGGCATTGGAGACCGCCGCCGCCATCTCGGCAAAGCCGACATAGTGCATGCCGCCCTGGATGATCGGGTGCTCGATGCCGAAAAGCTCGGTGATGCGGGTCTTGATAGCCATAAACGCAATCCTTTTCGAAGAATATCGCAATGACGCTGTCGTAGCCGAATTGCCATACCTTTGGCAAAGGGATCGATGGCAAAGGGATCGATGGCAAAGGGATCGATGGTACTGGGGCCAACCCCACCCTTCCCTTTGCGCCTTTCCATTCCGGGCGCGTTGCCCATAAAAGAAGAAGCGCGCGCCGAAGACGTCAGGAGTGATGGTGATGCTGCCAGGCGAGGCCTTTCCCGCCACCCGGTTCGACAACAGCTATGCCCGGCTGCCGGAGCGGTTTTTCGCGCAACTTCCGCCGACACCCGTGGCGGCGCCGCGGCTGATCCGCCTGAACGACGGCCTGGCCCGCGAATTGGGGCTTTCGCCGGAGGCCCTGAAAACGCCGGAAGGGGTGGCGGTGCTGGCCGGAAACCGCATTCCCGAAGGCGGCGAACCGCTGGCCATGGCCTATGCCGGGCACCAGTTCGGAAATTTCGTGCCGCAACTGGGCGACGGCCGCGCCATTCTTCTGGGCGAAGTGATCGACCGGCAGGGACGGCGGCGCGACATTCAGTTGAAAGGCAGCGGGCCGACCCCGTTTTCACGGCGGGGCGATGGCCGGGCCGCACTGGGCCCGGTGTTGCGCGAATATATCGTCAGTGAGGCGATGGCGGCGCTGGGCATCCCCACCACGCGGACATTGGCCGCGGTGGAAAGCGGCGAAACGGTGCGGCGCGAAACGCCATTGCCCGGCGCGGTGCTGACGCGTGTGGCGGCAAGCCATATCCGGGTTGGCACCTTCCAGTACTTCGCCGCGCGCGGGGACAATGAAGGGTTACGGCTTCTGGCCGACCACGCAATCGCCCGGCTCTATCCCGATGCGATGGAAGCGCCGAATCGTTATCGCGCCTTCCTCGACCGCGTGATTGCCGGCCAAGCCGATCTGGTCGTGCAATGGCTGCTGGCGGGTTTCATTCACGGTGTGATGAACACCGACAATATGGCGGTGTCGGGCGAGACCATCGATTACGGGCCATGCGCCTTTATGGATGCCTATCACCCCGGCACGGTGTTCAGCTCCATCGACCATCAGGGCCGCTATGCCTATGCCAACCAGCCGCGCATGGCGCAATGGAATCTGGCGCGTCTGGCCGAAACGCTTCTGCCGCTGCTGGCCGACGACAAGGATGCGGCGCTGGCGGAAGCGCAAAGCGCGATCGACGCCTTCGGCCCACGCTTTCAGGCTGCATACGACACCGGGTTCTGCCGCAAGCTGGGCCTCAGCCGGACGGAAGGCGAGGACATCGCGCTGGCCGAAGATCTGTTAACGCGCATGGCGGACAATGGCGCGGATTTCACCCTGACCTTCCGGCTGCTGTGCGATGCGGCGGTTGACACTGTGGGCGATGACGCGCTGCGCCGCCAGTTCACCGCGCCCGCCACGTATGACGATTGGGCGGCCAGATGGCGCGCACGTCTGGCGCAGCAGGGCGCAGCACCGGATGCGGTTCGGGCGCAGATGCGGGCGGTGAATCCGCTGTTCATTCCGCGCAATCACCGGGTGGAAGAAGCGATTGCGGCGGCGGTGAACGGCCATGATTTCACCCCGTTCGAGACCCTGTTGACCGTGCTGGCCGCACCCTATGACGAGCAGCCGGGGCGGGAGGCCTATGCCCAGCCGCCGCGGCCAGACCAGATGGTGCACACCACCTTTTGCGGCACGTAAAAGTGCCGGGTGGGCTTCTGCGGCACGTAACGGGCTGCGGCACGTAAAAGGCGCCGGACGGGGCATTGAAATTTTGCGGCGGGCGAAGCACGCTATGCGTGTAGCCGCTTTCCGGGGCGGGGGTTCAGCCGGTAGCGCCTATCCAGCCAGCATTCCAGCGCCAGCGAGGCAGTCATGAGCACTGTTCTGGTTACCGGTGGCTCCGGCTTTATCGGCAGCCATGCCATTTTGCAGTTGTTGCATGCGGGCCATCAGGTGCGCACCACGGTGCGCAACCTGGCGCGCGAAGCCGATGTGCGCGCGATGCTGCGCGAAGGGGGCATGGATGCGGGCGACCGGCTGCGCGTTCTGGCCGCCGATCTGGAGAACGACACCGGCTGGCCGGAAGCGGTGGCGGGCTGCGAATATGTGCTGCACGTCGCCTCGCCCTTTCCCGAGCGGCTGCCGAGCGATGAAAACGAATTGATCGTACCGGCACGCGAAGGGGCGTTGCGCGTGCTGCGGGCGGCGCGCGATGCAGGTGTGAAGCGGGTGGTGCTGACATCCTCCTTCGCAGCGATCGGCTATGGCCATGCGCAGCAGACCGCGCCGTTCGACGAAACGAACTGGACCGAACTGAACGGGCCCGGCCTTTCAGCCTATGTCAAATCGAAGACGATCGCCGAACGCGCGGCATGGGATTTCATTGCGGGCGATGGCGGCGGGCTTGAGCTTTCGGTGGTGAACCCGGTCGGCGTACTGGGCCCGGTTCTGGGGGCGGATTTTTCGACCTCGATCCTTCTGGTGCAGCGGCTGATGAACGGCGCGCTTCCCGGTGCGCCGCGGCTTTATTTCGGGATCGTGGATGTGCGCGATGTGGCGGACCTGCACATCCGCGCCATGATCGATCCGGCCGCGAAGGGCGAGCGGTTTCTGGCCATTGCGGGCGATGTGCTTTCGATCCGCGAGATCGCGGTGATCCTGAAAGCGCGTATGGGCGCCGCCGCAGGCCGGGTGCCGACACGGCAATTGCCGAACTGGCTGTTGCGGCTGGCAGCGCTGCGCGATCCGGCGATCCGCCAGCTTGTGCCCGAACTGGGCAAGAAGAAGGGTGCCACCGGCGAAAAGGCGCGGCGGCTTCTGGGCTGGGCGCCGCGTACAGCCGAAGATGCGATCACCGCCACGGCGGAAAGCCTGATCCGGCTGGGGCTTGTGAAAACGGGATGAACGGACCGCCCGCGCAACCGATTCCAGCGACGCTCGAAGCGCTGAACGCGCGAAGCCTGCCGCAATGGTACGACGATGCGAAGTTCGGCATCTTCATTCACTGGGGATTGTTTTCCATTCCCGCCTTCGCGCCCAGAACCGGTAGCATCACCGATGCTTTCAAAAGCGATTATGGTCGCGCCGTGGCGATGGTGCCCTATACCGAATGGTATGCGAACGCGATCAAAATCGCCGGCACACCGTCGGCCGGGTTTCATGCCACAGAGTTCGGCAACCGGCCCTATGCAGCGTTCCGGGATGATTTTCTGGATGGGCTGAAACAGTGGCAGCCGCAGGGATGGGCCGAAACCTTCCGCGCGGCGGGCGCGAAATATGTGGTGCTGGTGACCAAGCACCATGACGGTTTCTGTTTGTGGCCGAGCGGGGTTGCGAATCCGCATGAGCCGGACTGGTTCACCGCGCGCGACGTGGTGGGCGAACTGGCGGCGGCGGTGCGGGCCAACGGCATGCGCTTCGGCGTTTATTATTCCGGCGGCATCGACTGGACCTTCAATCGCGAACCGCTGCGCACGCTGTTCGATTTTCTGGGGTCGATGCCGGGCGGGGATTATCCCGCCTATGCCATGGCGCAGACGCGCGAACTGATCGCGCGTTACGGGCCGGATGTTCTGTGGAACGACATTTCGTGGCCGACGGGGCTTGATCCCTTGCTGGGCCTGTTCGCCGATTACTACAACGCCGTGCCGGAGGGCGTGGTGAACGACCGCTGGGCGCATGCGAAATTCGCCACCAGACTGTTGCGCCGCAAGACGGTGCGCCGCGTGGCGGATTATTTCGCCAGGCGTTACATCGACAAGCACCCGGAAGCGGTGAACGGCGTGGTGCCGCAAGCCGTGCCCCACAGCGATTTCCGCACGCCCGAATACACCACGTTCAAAACCATCCAGAAACGGAAATGGGAAGCGACGCGGGGCATGAGCCATTCCTTCGGCTTCAACCGCAACGACCGCGAAGAGGATTACGCGCCGGGCGAAACGCTGCTGGCCGATTTCATCGACAGTGTGGCGAAGGGCGGCAACCTGCTGCTGAATGTGGGGCCGCGCGGCACCGACGCGCAAATCCCGGCCGAACAATTGGCGCGGCTGAACCTGTTCGGAGCATGGCTGGCCGAAAACGGACATGCGATCTATGGCACGCGGCCATGGCAAGGCCGCGGCGATACACCGGAAGCCGAAACGGCGTGCGGCCTGCCGGTGCGGTTCACCCAAAGCGGGGGCACGGTTCACCTGATCGTGTTGGGAAAGCCGGAAGGCCGCAGGCTTGTAATCCGCAACCTTGCGCTTTCCGGCAGCGCACGCGTTTCGGACGGCGCGCCGGTAACGCTTGAGACGGATGGCCCCGATCTCGTCCTCAATTTCGCAAACCCGATGGACGGGCGCTTTGCACCCGTCATCAGCATCGAGACCGGCATTATTGCGCGCTAAACAGTACGGCCGGCATTGGCCCAGAACGGTTCGCGCAATTTGCGCTTGAAGATCTTGCCCGAATCCTCACGCGGCAGAGTGTCCACAAACTCGATCCGCTTGGGGATTTTGTAGCGGGCGAGACGATCGGCCAGAAAGCCCTTCACATCGTCGATGCCGAGTTTCTGCCCCGGCTGCGGCTGGATGAAGGCGCAGACCTGTTCGCCAAACTCCTCATCCGGGATGCCGAAGACCGCGCAATCGGCCACGCCCGGCATCTTGTAAATCTCGGATTCGATTTCCGCCGGATAGATGTTGACCCCGCCGGAAATCACCATGTCGCTCGACCGGCCGGAGAGATAGAGAAAGCCGTCGCTGTCGAGATGGCCGACATCGCCGAGGCTGAGCAGGGTGCCGCGGCTGGCCTTGCGCCGCTTTTCATCATCACCGTTATAGGTGAAATCGGGATAAGCGGGGCGCCAGCACGCAACCTCGCCCACTTCGTTCGGCGGCAGCGTTTCACCGTTCTTGCCCAGCACACGCACCTCGGCATCGGGAAGCGCATGACCGACGGTGCCCGGATGGGCGAGCCAGTCTTTGGAATCGCAAATGGTGACCGCGCCGGTTTCGGTGCCGCCATAATGTTCCCAGATCACCGGCCCCCACCATTCGATCATCCGGCGTTTGACCTCAACCGGGCAAGGCGCTGCGCCATGCATCACGAATTGAAGGCTGGAAAGATCGTATTTCTTGCGCACCTCTTCCGGCAGCTTGAGCAGCCGCACGAACATGGTGGGCACGGTGAGAAGGTGGGTGACGCGATAGCGTTCGATGTCGCGCAACAAGCCTTCCGCATCGAACCGCGGCGCGATGATGACATTGGCGCCAAGGCGGAAGAAGTAAGGCCCCCAGGCATTGGGCGTGCTGTGATAGAGGGGGCCTGCGGCATAAGAGACGATGGTTTCAGGATCGCGCCCATCCGCACCGAACAGCGTTGCAACCATCGCCTGGGTTGCGACCGCCTGTTCCGGCGTGGGCGGCAGGCGGCGCACGCCCTTGGGCTTTCCCGTGGTGCCGGAGGTGTAGATCATCGCGCCCGGCGCCTCCACCGGCGCGCCGGTATAAGGCGGAAAGCCTTCAATGAAGCTGGACCACAGGCGCGCACCGTTCGGCACCGCGCACGCTTCCGGCGCGATGTTGTAAGCCGCGCGAATATCGGCAGGGGTTTCCACCACGAACACCGGCACGCCATCGGGCAGAACCGATTTCAGCCCATGCAGCAGATCGGCATGGATGACGATGGCCTTCGCCTTGCAATCGTTCAGGATATAGGCGGCCTCTGCCGGGGTGTTGTGCCAGTTGACCGGCGTGACATAGAGGCCGAGCACGCCGGCGCCCAGCGTCGCCTCCAGAAACGGGAAATCGTTGCGCAGGATCAGCGCCACCGTTTCCCCCGCCTTCAATCCGAGGGAGGCAAAAGCGGATGCCCCACGAAGGCCCCTTTGTTCGATCTCGACACGGGGAAAAGAGCGTTCCCCCACACGAACAAAGGTTTGCATCGTCTGAACCTCCCGCTGCCGTTCTGTTCCGGGAATCACGGCGTTGCGCATCGTTGAACGCCCGCGTTTTTCGCGGGCCGCGTGCAGCCGTTCTCCACGGATAATTTTTAGACTGCGTTCTAGTGAAGTCAACCGTTTCCGGGTATTAGGAAGTGTGAACCCGCATCAAAACAAAGACGCTGTGACCAACAGCGGGACGGGATGGGAAACGTGAATACCGGGCAAGCCAAACCAGCCGGAAAGGCCATGCGCATCGCGGTGATCGGCGCGGGGCCGGGCGGGCTTTGCGCCGGGATCAAATTGCGCGCGGCGGGATTTGAGAATTTCACCATCTTCGAGAAAGCGGGCGGTGTGGGCGGCACCTGGTACAACACGCGCTATCCCGGGCTGACCTGCGATGTGAAATCCTACATCTATTCCTTCACCTTCGAGCCCAATCCGCACTGGACCAACCATTATGCCGGGCAGCCAGAAATCCTGGCTTACATGGAGCGGGTGGCAACCAAATACGGTTTGCGCCCGCATCTGCAATTGAACACCGAAATCGTGCGCGCGGTGTGGAACGACGATGACGCGCAATGGCACCTGACGACCGGGGACGGGCGCGAACACATCGCCGATGCGGTCATCGCCGCGCAGGGCATGTTCAACGAACTGAACTGGCCGGAGATTCCCGGTCTGCACGATTTCGGCGGCACGCTGTTTCACGCCGGCCGCTGGCAGGAGGACCATGATCTGAGCGGCGCGCGGGTTGCGGTGATCGGCAGTGCGGCAAGTGCGGTGCAGTTCGTGCCGAAGATCGCGCCGAAGGTGGAAAAGCTGACCGTCTATCAACGCTCCGCACCCTGGGTTGCACCGAAAGAGGATATTCCCGTCGACGCGGCGGAGCAGGAACGGCTGGCGCACGACCCGGCCGCGCTGGAACAGCTTCGCCAGCAGATCTACGATCAACTGGAACATGTGATCACGTTTGCGGACCGCGACCTGCTGGCGGAGATGACCAAGGCCGGTTTGCAGAACATCGAAGCGATCAACGATCCGGTGTTGCGCGCGAAGATGACGCCGCACGTTCCATTCGGCTGTCTGCGGCCCTTGATCTCCAACGAATATTATCCGGCGTTCAATCGCGCCAATGTCGAACTGGTGACGGATGGGATTGCGCGCATCGAAAAGGACGGCGTGGTGTCACGCGACGGCACATTACGCGCGGTGGACACAATCATCTGTGCCACCGGATACCAGGTGCGCAAATATCTTTCCGCAATCGCCGTAGAGGGGCGCGGCGGGCGGACATTGAACGATGCCTGGGCGAAAGGGGCGGAAGCCTATCTCGGTATCATGGTCAGCGGTTTTCCCAATCTGTTCATGATGTATGGGCCGAACACCAACAATGGCTCCATCCTTTTCATGCTGGAATGCCAGGCCGATTTCATCGCCGGGCGCCTTACGCGCATGGACCGCGACAAGCTTGCCCGGATCGAAATCCGCCGCGATGTGATGGACCGCTATAATGTGGCGTTGCAGGCCGATCTGGATCAGGTGGAAGTCTGGCAGGCGAGCTGCAGCAATTATTATCGCACGCCGTCCGGGCGGATCGTGACGCAATGGCCGCATACCATGCGCGAATACCACGCCCGCTGTGCCGAACAGGACGAAAGCCGCTTCGCGGTTGAAAAGCGCGCGGGTTAGGGCAAAGGATGTTCACACCACCTACTGTCACGGCCTGCAACTGCAGGCCGTCCAGGTGACATCGCATTTCCCGGCAGGATTATTTCAGCGCTTCTTTTGATATGGCGTCCCAAGCTTCAACTGGATGGCCCGGAGTCCCGGGCCATGACAGACTAGCGCGTCATTCTAACGCTTTGCCTTCAACGCCGCGCGGATCAGTTGATCCAATGTCTGCTGCGCCCGGGCAACGGACAGCTTCTGGTCCTTGCGCAGGCGGCGCCAGCAATCGAAGCTGAGCAGCAGGTCGAGACTTTCGACAAGCTCCGCATCGGCGTGGCGTTCCGGCGGCAGGATCGCCAGCAGCGCCACGCGCTGTTCGCGCACGAACCAGCCCGTCTGCGCGGACAGAAACGGCGATTGATGACGGTGAACGTCGGCCGCGATTTTGAACGGCATGATGCGTTCGAAAATGCGCGCGCGCCGGGCGAGCATTTCCAGAACCTTCCCCTTCCACTCCCGCGCCTTGAACGGGGCTTCCGCCAGCGGCCGCACTTCGCCGGTGATATGGGTGTCGATCCGCTGGTAAAGGGTTTCCATATTCTCGAAATGGCGGAACACGGTGCGAAGGCCGACACCGGCCTTTGCCGCCACGGCTTCCGCACCAGGGGTGACGGCACCGGCGCCGATCAGCGCCAGCATGGCCCCGACAATCCGCTCGCGGCTGACCTCGCTGCGCAGGCGCCGCCCGTCTGCGCTGCTTGCAGCCGCCTCGTTTGCATCCGCGGAGGATTTGCCGTTCCTGAGCATTCGCGTCCCTTTGCACGGAATGCCTAGCCCCACGCCTTTCAGGCGTCAATCTACCGTCCCGGCCGCCGGTGCTGCATTGACAAATTGGCACGATGAATGCCAATAGTTTTGCAGCCAAGCGCAAACGCGGAAGGAAAGCGGCCGCCATGAAACGACTGATCCTGATCCTTTCGGGCGCCGCCGCCGCGCTGATCGTGGCTGCCGCGGCAATCCTGTGGTTTTCGCCATCGGTGCAGGACGCCGTGTTCGCGCGCATGGTCCGCGCCCATCTGGGCACGGGCCACGCCGACCTCGGCCGGGAAGACGCCATGCGCGTGGTGTTGTGCGGCACAGGCTCCCCCCTGCCCGATCCGCAGCGGGCGAGTGCGTGTACCGCCGTGATCGCGGGCGATCACATGATCCTGATCGATGCCGGTGCGGGATCGACCCTGCGGCTGTCGGAGATGCGGCTGCCGCTGGCGAAGATGGATGCGGTGTTTCTGACTCATCTGCATTCCGATCATCTGGGCGATCTGGGCAATACCGCGCTGCAAGGCTGGCTGGACGGACGCAAAACGGCGCTGGAGATTTTCGGGCCGGTGGGAACCGCCAATGTGGTGGCCGGCTATAGCGCCGTGTTCCAGGCCGATGCGGGTTATCGCATCGCCCATCATGGCGCCGCCAACCTGCCGCCCGACGGCAGCAAACTGATGGCGCATGAAATCGCGACACCCGGGCCCCACGAAGCCGTGAAAGTCTACGACCGTGACGGCATGACGGTGGAAGCCTTCCTTGTCGATCATCATCCGGTGGCGCCCGCCTTTGGCTATCGCGTGTCCTACAAGGGGCGCGTTGTCGTGCTGAGCGGCGACACCAGGCCGAACGCGAATGTCGAACATTTCGCGCAAGGGGCCGACCTTCTGATTCACGAGGCGCTGAACAAGAGCATGGTCGCCATGTTGAGCGACGGCCTGAACGAAAACGGCATCCACCGGCTGGGCCAGATGATGCACGACACGATCAGCTATCACACCAGCCCTGTCGATGCGGCGAAGATCGCGCGGAAAGCGAATGTCCGCATGCTGGTGTTCAGCCATGTGGTGCCGCCGATGCCCAACGCGCTGACGCGGCACATTTTCATGCGCGGCGTGGCCGCGGCAGCCGGCCCGGTGCGCACGATGCTGGGCCATGACGGACAATTGCTGACCCTACCGGTGGGCAGCAAGGAGATCGAAACCCGCGATCTTCTGTGAACACGGACAGCCATAAGGCGGGGCAATCAGCATGGACATTCAGAACGCCGTCTATCCCACACCGGAACGCATTGCGGCACTTGCGGGCGACACCGCACGCGAACCGGCGGTGATGCTGAACCTGCTGAAGTTCCGCGACCGCGCGGCTTACGCCGATGGGCGGGCGAGTGCATTGACCGGCCGCGAAGCCTACGGCCTTTACGGCGCGGGCATGAAAGCGGTGGTCGAACGCGAAGGCGGGCGGGTGATTTTCGCCGGGCAGGCGAAAGGGCTGGTGATCGGAGAGATGGCGGCGCTGTGGGATGCGGTGGCGGTGGTGGAATATCCCTCAGCGGCGGATTTCGTGCGCATCGTCACCCTGCCGGAGGTGATGGCGCTGGCCGTGCATCGCGAAGCGGGGCTGGAAGGCCAGATCCTGATCCGCGTGGCGGCGGCAGAAATTTGAGCGCGCGCCCTTACAACCCGAACAGCGCGATGCCGTTCAGCGCGTGCAGACGCGGGCGGTATTCCACCGCATCGTAACTGCGGGCCGCATCGACACGCTTGCTGCCGGCCAGCGGCAGCCCGATATCGACATCGCGAAAACGGCCGCCGTCGAGCGCGCACATGCGCCCGGCCATGCGGGCGGCCAGCAGTTCCACCGCCAGCGCCCCGAACCCCAGGGCGATCTGGCGATCCATCGCGTCCGGCGGGCCGGCGCGCATCAGATAAGCGAGGTTCTGCACGATCACGCTATCGGCACTGGCATTGGCACAGGCAGCCCCCAGGATTTCGCCGATGCCGCCCAGACGCCTGCGGCCATAGGCATCGGGCTCGCCCCGTTCCACCGCGGTTCCGGCGACGACCTGCGCGCCTTCGGAAATCACCGCCACGGCGTAGCGCGAACTGCCGGCGCGGCGATCTTCTTCCAGCAATTGCGCGGCGCGCACCGGATCGAACGGGCATTCGGCGATGAAGGTGCGGTCCGCATCGCTCATCAACCCGGCATAGAGCGCGGTCTGCCCGCAGGCGCGGCCGAACAGTTCGACGATCAGGATGCGTTCGTGGCTGGAGGCCGTGGTGCGCAGGGCCGAAATGGCATCGACCGAGCGGGTGACGGCGGTGGAAAAGCCGATGGCATAATCGGTTCCGAAGACGTCGTTATCCATGGTCTTCGGAATCGAGATCACCGGCACGCCCTCGCGCGATAGGCGGGCGGCAAAACGCAAGGTGCCATCGCCACCGATGGCGATGATGGCATCGAGGCCGAGACGGCCGATCGCATTGAGGACATGACCGCTGGCGTCGATCGTGGGCGCGGCGCCGTAATGCGCATGCAGATGCGACGGCGCGATGGCGCGCGGCAGGTTCTGCGGTTCGACACGGCTGGTGTGCAGGATGGTGCCGCCGTCACGGCCGATGGTGCGCACGCTTTCCGGGGTGAGGGGCACGGTCCATTCCGCGACCGATTGTTCGCGCGCCGGATCGACGCTGAGCAGGCCGAGCCAGCCGCGCCGGATGCCGGTGACGGACCAGCCGAGGCGCGCCGCCTGTTCGACGATGACCTTGATCGCGACGTTGAGGCCGGGAACATCGCCGCCACCAGTCAGAACGCCGAGTTTCATGATCCCTCCTTCCCCGTATCGTCCGCACGGCCGATGCAACGTTAAGGCTGTGTTTACGATTTGCGCATCGGTGCCCGCCATCTTGCATGGAAGCGGCGGCGGACGCGACCCAACGCTATATTGTGGGGGCCAGCCGATGGGGCCGGTACATGGCACCCGCAGGTGCGCAAATCCGGCACCCCGCAGAAACCGCCCAAGACATTGAAGCGATACCGCCTTTCCGGGTTTTCCGGGTACCGGGGCAGCGGCCCCCGCCGGTGCGCGGAATCGTTGGCTACGGGCGGGGCCGTCGCGCGGGACATGGACCGGGGGCCGGTCGCGATTCACCGATCCTTGAGGCTTCCCTGCTTTAACTCAAACCGGCATTCACGAAGGGGTGCATGGTTATGGGACAGGTTTCACTGGCGGAGAACCGCTATCTGCGGCGGCGCCGCGGCAAGAACCGCAGCGGTTACCGCTGGTATGTGCGGGTGAATGTTCCG